>Ga0302324_100005664_pt1 | contig 27204 bp, 27 predicted proteins | sample Palsa_T0_1_FD_201949 | JGI IMG/M metagenome (GOLD analysis project Ga0302324, IMG submission 201949) | Peat permafrost microbial communities from Stordalen Mire near Abisko, Sweden - Palsa_T0_1 | ecosystem: Environmental > Terrestrial > Soil > Palsa > Peat permafrost | place: Sweden: Abisko...
TGTGCGTGAAATCGCAGAATGCGCGGCTCAATAAGATCAATGCGATAAAGGGGGCGCCGAGTATCCATGTCGGAATAAATCCTGGGTTCATAGCGATGGATCAGCCGCCCGGTCGCTGTGCCCACACCTTGCACCACCCGCCCTGGGGAACGCTGTGACCCACGAAGATGTTGCACCCGCCGCTGGCATCCGCTGGTTTCCCCTGAAATTGAGCGCACACGCCGCATCGCTGCCCTGGCTTGTAGGTTGGGAATGCCGCGGCGCTGACTTTGGTGGCATCGGTCACGAACCCGAGCGCTGCCGCGGTGGGGTCCTTCGGATCAAGCGGCGGCAGCGACTCTGCGCTCGCGGGTCGATCGATGAGGCCGAACACAGGCGCGATCCCCGCACCGATGACCACTCCCTTCACAATTGCTCGCCGCGTCAACCTGCGTATCATCGGTGCGATCCTTCTGTTGAAGACTAATAAGGAATGCCGCTCTCGGTCTCGTCGAGATCGCGCGCGGGAAATCGCGTCCACCGCAGCTTCAGATCTCCTAGGTGCGCGATCAGAGCCGCAACCAGCCAGATGGCGACCATCGTCCAGTGGGAGCCGACGACCGCGGCACGTAGCGCCAGCAACAATGCGGCGCCGGCGCTCAAGCTCACGATAAGCTCGCGCGGCGAAGGCCCAGATCGCCTCAAGCGATGTACAGCAATCAGGCCGAGCGACTCGATCGCCATAAAAACGAGGATGCAGTCGACCACATGACCGCTCGCAAAAAGCTTACCCATGGTGCACGAAGGGTGCGTTGAGTTGCACGATCTTGAGGTTGAGGATCGATGCAAAGCTCACCCACAATAAATAGGGGATGAGGAGCGCCGCCGCGGGGCGTGACGTAAGTCCCACGAGAACAATCATGACGATGATCGATCCCCACAAGAAGGCGACCTCGTAAAGGGCCCAATCGGGCCGTTCGAAGCGGAAGAAGAGCAGACTCCACATCAAGTTCAAGAAGCCGTTGAAGACGAAGGCGGCAATCACTTCCAGGCGCTCGTCGCGCCTCACCGGTTTCCACCAATACAGAACGAACGAGTAGGCCGCGAGCGCAAATATGAGCGTCCAGGCGGGACCGAAGAGGGCGTCGGGGGGCTGCCAATCGGGTTTGATCAAGGCCTGATACCAGGGTCCGAGATCCGTCGTGAGCGCGCCGAGGACCGCAACCGCCGCGGCCGCCCCGGCAGCCGCGAGAACCGGTTTGCGGCTCCGGTGCCGAATATGCGCGGGCAGGCTCATGCGCGCACGAGACCGAGTAAATGCGCCATGTCTTTCACGAAGATGCGCAGGTGCGTCATCGGTTTCGCCCGCACCAACTTCTTGTGCATGTAGGCCTGCCAAGTGAGGCGCTGCACGTCAGGATCCCGGCAAATGGACACGAAACGCTCGCGCCGCTGGTCAGTGGAATACCAAAAGCGCTGCATGATCCCCAACACCCAAAACACCATGCCGTGCGCACGCATGAAATCGCGGCGCGCGGCCCGGAGCGCACGCGGATCTCGGCTTTGCAAGAATCGATCGACCGCCGATGCCGCGTAGCGCCCGCCGGCCATCGCGTAGTAAATGCCTTCCCCTGAGGCCGGTGCAACCACTCCTGCCGCATCCCCGGCAAGCACCACATCGCGTCCATCGTCCCAGCGACGCAGCGGCTTCATCGGTATCGGCGCGCCCTCGCGGCGCAGGGTCTGTGCGCCTTGAAGCTCTGCCATCGAGCGAAGATCGCTCACGGCAGCGCGCAGCGAGAATCCCTTTTTGGCGCTCCCGACTCCGACGCTGGCGGTGTCGCCATGCGGAAATATCCAAGAATAGAAGTCGGGCGACAGCGCACCCTGATAATAGACATCGCAGCGTGTGCCCACGTACTTGTCGTTTGCGGCCGTGGGCGCGCGCACGATCTCATGGTAGGCCGCGACGAAACGCATGCGAGCGGCGCCCGGGATGCATTGCCGAGCGACGGCGGATTTGGCGCCATCTGCACCGATCACGGCGCGCGTGCGAATTTCCTTGATTGGCGCGCCAGCGCATGGCGTTGCGCCGGCGCTCTGCGTCTTGTAGTGCACGACGGTGGCGCCGTCCGCATCGCGTGTCAGTTTCTCGAAAGTCCCCCGGATCAGCTCGGCGCCTGCGCTTCGCGCTCGTTGGCGCAGCCACTCATCGAACGTCTCCCGGTCAACCATGCCGACGTAGCCCCCCTCGATCGGCATGTCGACGGCGTCTTGAGCGGGCGATACCATTCGCGCCGAGTGCACGCGCGCGACCAGCAACTCCTCCGAAATCTCGAATTCCTCGATGAGCTTCGGTGGGATCGCCCCGCCGCACGGTTTGATGCGCCCCGCGCGATCCAGGAGACACACGCGCTTGCCGAGTCGAGCGAGATCCGTCGCGGCGGTCGCGCCCGCCGGACCGCCGCCCACGACCACCACATCGACCATCTCCGCGAGAGGGGTCATACCGTCACCGCCGCCGGCGCGGCGCTGTCCGAACGCTCATCACGGGCACCGTTTCGGGCCGCGAGCATCGCGGCCGCGAGGAATAGGAGCGCCTCGATGCCGAACACCAGCGCAAAGGCGCCACTCGCCGATGCGAATAGCGAGCGAGCAGTGTCTACGAGGGACGTCGCGAGTAAGCCACCCAGGGCGAAGCCGAGCGCTTGCGCTGCGCCCCACAACCCCATACGCACACCCGAACTGCCGGGCTCGCCTTGCCCCGCAAGCGCCATCATCGATCCGATCGCCGCGACTGCAAACACACCGTTTGCGACGCCGAGAGCGATCACGGAACTGCGCAACGGCCATTGCGGGCCGATGAGCGCTGCACACAGCAGACTCGTGATCGCGACCCCCGATGCGCCACATCCGAACACCATGCACGCACGCAGCAGCGCATCGTGGCGTCTGCCGCGGCAAACGACTCCAACGATCACCATGCCCACGAGCACCGATGCATGCCAGAGTCCTGACAGTCTCGCCGACTGCCCGAGCGAGTAACCAAAAACCAATCCCGCGAAGGGCTCGAAGAGAAGTTCCTGCGCGCTGTAGGCCAGCATAGATACGAATACGAAATACGCGAAACGCCGCGATCTGGGCTCCTGCCAAACGCGCGAGAAGCGTGCGGCAAAAACGCTGCGACTCGGATCCGCGCGGGCGACGGGCGGCGCGTTCCTCGGCGACGCCTCAGCATTCGATGAGCCCTCGACCTTCCACATCGCGATCACCGCAATGGCGAACGCCACCACGGCCACGCCGCTGGTCACGCAGATGAGCCGACGCGGAGAGAATGGGTCTAGGAAATGCCCGACGACGGCTGAGGTCAGAGCAAATCCCGCGATCATCAGCACCCACATGGTGGTTGCCGCTGCGGCGCGACTGCCCTCCTTCACGCGCCCGGCGAGAAGGACCAGTAGCGAGGTCCCGGCCGCACCGACGCCAAGACCCACGAGGATGTACGCGACGATTGCAAGCAGCAGCGCCGGCCAGGGGCGACTCGACAGTTCGACGGTCGCGAGCGCGCACAGCACGCCGCCCGTGACGAGCACGGCCATGCCGCCGAGGATCCACGGCGTTCGCCGTCCGCTTCGATCGGAGCCGTAGCCGAAGCGGGGCCGCGACAGCTGCACGGCGTAGTGCAGAGCCACGAGCGCCCCGGGCAGCACCGCCGGCCGGGCATATTCGACCACCATCACCCGATTGAGGGTCGAGATCACGAGCACCACGATCGACCCCAGCGCCGCCTGGACTATCCCTAAGCGAATGATTCCCGACCAGCGGAGATTCTTAGCCTCCGGCGACGGATATCGATCCATCATGCGGGCAGTCCTCGGACGGCGAATGCACTGATCAGCATCCCCATCACGTACAGACTCACGCCGGTTGCGTTGTACCACGGAGCTCGCTCCCGCGGACTCTTAAGCAGCCGGCCCATCAACAGGAGCTGCGCGAGTAAAAAAGCGCCGACCGCGATCGCGTGGTATTTCGCGCCCCATTCGGCGAGCAAGACAACGACCACAAATTGCGGTGCCGCCATGGTGATGCAAGCGACCTCTCCCGCCCGCTTCGCGCCCAAGCGCACTGGCAGCGATCCGAGCCCTAAGCGACGATCCCCGTCGATTGACTTGAAATCGTTCAGCGTCATGATGCCGTGCGCGCCTAAGCTATAGAGCAGCGCCAAAGCCAAGACCCTCACCGAAGGCGCCGCGCCCGCTGATAAGATCACCGCCCCCGTCACCCACGCCAACCCTTCGTAGCTCACGGCGCATGCGAGGTTACCCCACCAGCCGTTCTGCTTGAGCCGGATCGGCGGTGCACTGTAGCCCCAAGCTAGGGCGAGGCCGGCCGCGGCGGCGCACACCACCCAGGTGCCCAGCGCGGCAGCACAGGCGAGCGAGAGCAAGCTCCAAAGCATCGCGATGTAAAGACCCCAGCGTCCCGGCATGCGCCCCGATGGTATCGGCCGATTTGGCTCATTGATGGCGTCGACTTCGCGGTCAAACCAATCATTGACCGCTTGGCTGGTCGCACACAGCAACGGGCCGCAGAGAATCACGCCAGCCAGGATCGATCGCAAATGCGGCTGCGCGGGCGCGCCCGAAGAGACCACGCCACACGCGAATGCCCACATGGGCGGGAACCACGTGATCGGCTTCAGTAGCTCGAGAACAGCGCGTGGCGTCGGGTAGTCCGAGGTCAGCGCGCTGGAGCTGTAAGAGGACATTCATTTCCCCGTCATTCGAATTCTGCGCTATCGGCCGAGGCGAGCTCGCCGAGGCCGTAGCGTCGCAATTTCGCATACAGACCCTGGCGGCTGAGCCCCAGAATCTCGGCAGCGGATGCGCGATTGTCGCCGGTGATCTCCAACGCCGCCTCGATGCATAGCTTCTCGATCATGTCCGTGGAATCGCGCACCAGATCCTTCAAAGGCACCCGACCGACGAGCTCGGTCAGCTGCTCGACCGAGCGCGGCTTTTTGCGGCTCGCCTGGCGTTCGAAGGTGACGCGCTGCCCGACATCCCGTATCGTGAATCCGAAACAAGGCTCCTCGCCCTCGGCGACCGATACCGCGCAGATCTCTACATCGCTGCTCGAGCCAAACTCGCCGCGCAGTTGAGTCGCAAACAAGCGCACCGACCCGTGCTCCCGGAGCTGCGCGATTAATAGGTTGAAGTCGACGCCCGGGCGGCCGAGCCACCGGTCTATCGATTCGTTGCGCGCCTGCTCCTCTGTGGCGAGTTGCACCAGGTCGAGAAACGATCGATTTGCGAACAGAATTCGCCCCTCGAGATCGGTCACCACAAAGCCCTCGGGGGCGCTTGATACGATTTCGAGCACACGCGAGTCCTGCGCTTTCGCTAAGGTCGGGGCGTAGTCGTCGCTGAGCGACCTCAATCTGATGAGAAAAAACGAGCTTTGATCCTCGCGGAACAGCGAGGCCGAGGTGACGAACTCGCGAGCGCCGTCGGCCGATCGCACTTTGACCTCGTTGGTGCGGCCCGTCGCGCGTACAGCGCCGAGCACTTCCTGCAGAGACTGCGTGCTCGCGGCGTCGAAGCCCTCAGGAAATAGCCTCCCCACAAGTCGTCTGTTGCCCTCGCCTAAGAGCTTCGCCGCGGCAGGATTGACCTCGATCACCTTAGATGTCGTGGCATCGACGATCAACACCGCCTCAGAGGCCACCTGAAAGAGCAAGCGATGACGCGCCTCTGCCTGGCGCACGCGCAGATACTCACGCTCCATGGATTGCTGTGCGCTTACGAGCTGCTGCTGCAGGACCGCCATCGGCTGCATGCTGCGACCGAACGCCACCACCTTCCCCCCGTCATTGACTTGCATGGCCGCATAAAGCACCGGCAGATCGGGCCCCGCGCTCGAAGGATGATTGACCATGCGCCATCGCGGCGCACCCTTCAGACTCGAGTCCCGCAACAGTGCCGCGATCTTTTGCCGACTGTCCGCGGTGACCGTGTCCGCCCACGGCTTTCCGATCCACTTGTCGGTCAACGCCGCGGCCAGCTCATCGCTCCCGAAGGAGATATCGCGAATTACGCCGTGCCTGGCGTCGGAGACGACCAGTGCAACGTCCGATGCAACCGTGATCAGCTTCGCGGCGGCATCACTGTCGATATCGCTCAACCACTTCTTTGCGCCGCTGAACTGCTTCACGTTTCCCCTCGCTTCATCGGTTAACTGCGGCCCGTCGGCCGCAAAAATGCTCCGCGCGCAACACGGCTTGCGGACCGTCCGCCGCCGTACCGTCAGCACCGACGAGCTCAACCAGCTCAGGCTTCGCGAGCAGCATCGGTCCGCCGATCAGCACGCCCACCTCTCGGTTGCGTGAGGCGGCACGAATCTGACGAATCGTCGAAGCAATGTCTTCAAGGCGAAGATTGCTGCCGACAGAAAGGCCGACCACCGCGAACCAGTTTTCTTTGACCAGCTCCAGAATCTCCGCCTTGGTCGCCGGAAACTCCCGCCAAACATCCCAGCCCGCCCGCTGGAGAAACTGACTCACCACCGAAATGCCGAACGTGTGTTGCTCGCCGGGGCATGGGGCCAACAAGATGCGGCGTTGCAGCTGGCGCTCCGGCTCCTCACAACGGAATTCGGCGCTGAGCTCTCGCAGCACTTGATGCAGTCTGCACAATGCGAGGGTCACTTGCATGAAATCACATTCATCCTCTTCCCATAAAAGTCCAAGCTCCCGCGCCGCCGGGGCCAGCAACTCAAGGCACACCAGATCAAGCGTCGCGCCGCGCTGCCTGACCGTCTCCACATACGCCGAGGCAACCGCCACGTCGTGAGCCAACAGAAGCCTCACCAGCTCCCGAACGTCGGTCGCGTCCGGCGATCGCCCTTCGGCCGCGTGAGGCACCTCCGACTGCACCGGCTGACTGCGCGTCAGCACCAACCGTGGCACGATCTCGCCCTCGATCACCCGGACCAGACGTGCCCTTCGCACATCCGAACTCGCTACTGCCGGCGTCGCGGTCGTCTGCGCCTCCGACCGCTCCGGCCGGCCCCCGTCCCGGTTGCGCGTCCCCCCACCCAGCCGCTCGTTTGAACAGTCACCGATACACATTGGTTCCAACCCTCCAATGAGAACGCGGGTGATGAAGTCCCCGCCGGTAGTGACACCCCCTTTTAGCCGGAGGTTGTCTTTAGCATTCAAGTCGACTCTTTGCCTCCATGCCCGGCTGGCTTCGAACCCTCTCAGGTTTGGGTCTCCATGTCAATCAAGGTTGACGTACACTTTTGTTGACATAGCTAAACCTTGGGTCTAGGGTTAGCCCGCATGGCTCTCTACACACCCGAAGAGCGGACCAGACGCGACGCTTCCCCCTGGACCCTCGTCCAAGGCGTTCTGGCCCCCATACAGTTCTTGGTTTTTTTGGTAAGCGCGGCGCTGGTGCTGAGATACCTGATCAGCGGTTTCGGGTTCGAGGCTGCCACGACGTCGATCGTCATAAAGACCCTGGTCCTTTACACCATCATGATCACCGGGTGCATCTGGGAACGGGCGGTATTCGGCCGTTACCTATTTGCACCGGCATTTTACTGGGAAGATTTCGTCAGCCTGTTCGTCTTAGCGCTCCACACGGCATATTTGGGCGCATTGTTGTTCCACGCCTTTGCCCGCTATCAGATGTACATCGCGCTGGTAGCGTATGCCGCTTATTTGCTCAACGCAACGCAGTTCTTGATAAAACTGCGCGCCGCTCGGCTCGACCAAAGCGCATCGGTTTCTCATCTCCACAGCGTGGTTCCGGAAGCGGTCGCATGAGCGCGTGCTCGCCCGACTTGCGTCTCACCAGCGAGCGGGGTCAGCGCGAAGTCTTCTGCGGACTCACCGGGATCGTCTGGCTCCACCGCAAGATTCAAGACGCCTTTTTTCTGGTGGTCGGGTCGCGCACCTGCGCACATCTCATCCAGTCTGCGGCCGGGGTCATGATCTTTGCCGAACCTCGGTTCGCCACCGCGATCATCGAGGAGCGCGACCTGGCGGGTCTTGCCGACGCGAATGCAGAGCTCGACCGTATCGTCGACCAGCTGTTGGCGCGCCGTCCGGACATTAAGCTCTTGTTCCTTGTCGGCTCGTGCCCATCGGAAGTCATCAAACTCGACCTCTCGCGAGCCGCGACCCGGCTCTCTGCGCGATTCTGCCCGCGAGTGCGGGTATTGAACTATTCGGGCAGCGGAATCGAAACAACCTTTACCCAAGGCGAGGATGCCTGCCTCGCGGCGATGGTCCCGACCCTGCCTTCCCGGGCGCCGGAACTGCCGCCTAACCTATTGATCGTGGGCACCTTGGCCGATGTCGTGGAGGACCAGATCCGGCGTGTGCTCGACGCGATGGGTGTGACCGAAGTGGGATTCTTTCCGCCACGGCGCGCTCAGGATCTGCCGCAGGTGGGTGGGCAGACCCGGATTCTTCTGGCCCAGCCCTTTTTAGCGGACACGGCGCGCGCGCTTGAGCAGCGCGGCGCAGGGTATATACGGGCGCCCTTTCCAATCGGCGCGGACGGAACGCTTCGCTGGTTGAAGGCGGCGGCGGACGCTTTCGGGGTGGACGAGGGCACTTTCCGGGAGGCGACGCAGGCGCCGTATCGGCGCGCCCAGCACGCGGTGGCGCGCTATCGCGAACCGCTCGCCGGCCGGCGCATCTTCTTCTTTCCAGACTCCCAGCTCGAGGTGCCCTTGGCGCGCTTTCTGGCGGCGGAGCTCGGCATGCAATTGATCGAGGTCGGCACGCCCTACCTGCATCGCTCGCACCTGGCCGATGAGCTCGCCCTGCTGCCGCCCGGAACCTCGCTCGTGGAAGGCCAGGATGTGGAACGGCAGCTCGATCGATGCTATGCGGCAGCCCCCGACCTCGTGGTCTGCGGGCTCGGGCTTGCCAATCCGTTGGAGAGTCGCGGAATAACCACGAAGTGGTCGATCGAGCTGGTTTTCACGCCCATCCAGGGGTTCGATCAAGCGGGAGATCTTGCCGAGTTGTTCGCTCGACCGCTTATTCGTCGCACTCGGCTGGTGGCTTAAGCCATGCAACTCACGGTGTGGACATATGAAGGCCCGCCCCACGTGGGAGCCATGCGCGTCGCCACCGCCATGCGCGGTATCCACTATGTCCTGCATAGTCCGCAGGGCGATACGTACGCCGATCTGCTCTTCACCATGATCGAGCGCACAGCGCAGCGGCCGCCCGTCACCTACACGACGTTTCAGGCGCGGGACCTCGGCGGCGACACCGCGGGGCTCCTACAGAGCGCCGTGCGGGATGCCTATGACCGGTTCAAGCCCGACGCGATCTTGGTGGGGAGCTCCTGCACGGCGGAGCTCCTCCAGGACGATCCGGGCGGCTTGGCCCGCGCGCTCCATCTCCCCATTCCGGTCATCGCCCTCGAGTTGCCGTCATATCAGAAAAAAGAGAACTGGGGCGCGGCAGAGACCTTCTATCAGCTGGTGCGGGCCGCCGCCTCACGCGCCGCGCCGCCGGCCGGCTTCAGGCGCGAGCCGCGTGCCGCCGGCGATGCGCCGAGCTGCAATATCTTGGGACCCACCGCGCTCGGTTTTCGTCACCGCGACGACCTGCGTGCCGTTGAAGAGATTCTCGCAGGACTCGGCATCACGGTGAACGTGGTCGCGCCGCTCGGCGCGACGTTTGCCGATTTGGCTCGATTGGGAGAAGCGGACTTTAACGTGGTTCTCTATCCGGAGACCGGCGCGCAAGCCGCTCGGTGGCTCGCACGGACCTTCGATCAACCCTCGATCAAGACGGTGCCGATCGGATCGCGCGCAACGCGCGACTTCATTGCGGAAGTCGCACAGGCGGCCGGCATCGACGCAACCCCCCACCTGCAAAGCGTCACATCGCGCGCCGAGTGGTATTCGCGCTCGGTCGACTCGACCTACCTCACGGGCAAGCGCGTCGTCGTCTTCGGCGATGCGACACACGCCGCGGCGGCGGCGCGAATCGCCTCAGAAGAGCTCGGATTCTCAGTCGTCGGTCTCGGAACGTACAGCCGTGAATTCGCGCGTGAGATACGCGAAACCGCCGAGCGCTATGGTGTTGCGGCCTTCATCACCGATGACTATCTGGAAGTGGAGGCAAAAATTGCCGAGCTGCAGCCCGATCTCGTTCTCGGCACGCAGATGGAGCGGCACATCGCCAAGCGTCTACGCACGCCCTGCGCGGTCATCTCCTCCCCCGTCCACGTTCAAGACTTCCCGGCGCGCTATTCACCGCAAATGGGCTTCGAGGGCGCCAATGTGCTCTTCGACACCTGGGTGCATCCGCTCATGATGGGCTTGGAAGAGCATCTGCTCACCATGTTCCGCGGCGATTTTGAGTTCAACGACGCAGCGCCCGCCTCGCATCTCGGCACAGCGCATGCGAGCGCGCCGCCCTCTGCCTCGCAACTCCCGCCATCCGCGGACTCGCGAGCGCCCGTCTTTGGCGGCGTGATGGGCACGGCACCCGTCCTCGAGACAGGGCCCTCCTGGGCTCCCGAGGCCGAAAAGGAGCTGGGCAAGATTCCCTTCTTCGTGCGCGGCAAGGCGCGGCGCAACACCGAGCGGTTTGCCTTGGAGCGCTCGCTGGGGCTCATCACGCTGGAGACTTTGTACGATGCCAAAGCACACTTTAGCCGCTGAACCGCTGCGCTTCGTCATTGTGACGATGGACAGCCATCTATCGAGTGCGACGGCGCGCGCAGCGCGCAGGCTCTCGAAGGATTGTCCCGCACTCACGCTCAGCATTCATGCCGCCGACGAATGGGGCACGGATCCGGAGGCTTTGCGCCGATGCTGCGAGGATCTCGTCCGCGCGCACATCATCGTCGTCACCATGCTGTTCATGGAGGAACACTTCCAACCGCTGCTCGAGATCTTGCGCAAGCGCCGCGAGGACTGCGACGCGATGGTGTGCGCCATGTCCGCGGGGGACGTGGTCAAGCTGACGCGCCTCGGCCGCTTCAGCATGGACGGCACGGCGGGCGGCCCGCTGGCGCTCCTCAAGCGGCTGCGCGGCTCGAAGAAGTCGAGCGGCAAGCCCGGTGGCGCGGACCAGATGAAAATGTTGCGGCGAATTCCGCAATTCTTGCGATTCATTCCCGGAACCGCGCAGGACGTGCGCGCCTACTTTCTAACCCTGCAATATTGGCTCGCGGGCTCGGAGGAGAACATCGCGAACATGGTTCGCTTCCTCGTCAGCCGCTACGCCGCGGGGCCCCGCGCGGGACTCCTCCGCACGGCGAAAGAAGCGACCCCCATCGATTACCCGCAGGTGGGCGTTTATCACCCGCGCATGGCGAGCCGCTTCAGCGAACATGCGGACGGGCTGCCCCCTACACTGCAGGGGCGCGCGGCGGCGCAGGGCACCGTGGGGGTGTTGGTCCTGCGCTCCTATCTGCTCGCCGGCAACGCCGCGCATTACGATGGGGTGATCGATGCGCTTGAGGCGCGGGGGCTGCGCGTGATTCCCGCCTTTGCCGCCGGGCTCGACGCGCGTCCGGCCATCGAGAAATTCTTCGTGAAAGACGGCGCTGTCCAAATCGATGCCCTCGTCTCGCTCACCGGGTTCTCGCTGGTGGGGGGTCCCGCATACAACGACTCGAAGGCTGCGGAGGAGACGCTCGCGCTGCTGGATGTGCCCTACATCGCGGCTCATCCGGTCGAGTTTCAGACGCTCGAGCAATGGGACGGCTCGGAGCGCGGCTTGTTGCCGGTCGAGTCGACCATCATGGTCGCGATTCCGGAGCTCGATGGGGCCACCGGCCCGGTGGTATTCGGCGGTCGATCCAACGCAAGCGGCAAGGACATGGCGGTCCATCCCGAACGCGCCGCCATGTTGGCCGCGCGCGTCGCGAAGCTGATCGCTCTGCGCCGCTCGCAGCGCGCGGCGCGAAAGATTGGCATCGTGCTTTTCAATTTCCCGCCGAATGCAGGCAATACCGGCACGGCGGCGTATCTCTCGGTGTTCGAATCGCTCTACACGACTCTCGCTGCGCTTCGCCGGGAGGGCTACCGCGTGGATGTGCCCGATTCGGTCGATACGCTGCGCGAGAAGATCATCAGTGGCAATGCGGCGAGATTCGGCGCCGTCGCGAACGTGCATGCCCGAATCCCGGCGAGCGATCACGTGCGCCGCGAGCGTCACCTTAAGGAGATCGAAGCACAGTGGGGCCCCGCGCCGGGCAAGCAGTTAAGCGATGGCGGCTCGATCTTCGTGCTCGGGGAGCGCTTCGGCAATGTGTTCGTCGGCATTCAACCGCCCTTCGGCATCGAGGGCGATCCGATGCGCCTCTTGTTCGAGAAAGGCTTCGCCCCGACGCACGCGTTCTCCGCCTTCTATCGGTACTTGCGCGAGGATTTTGGAGCCCATGCGCTGCTGCACTTCGGCACGCACGGCGCGCTCGAATTCATGCCGGGCAAGCAATCGGGTATGTCTGGCAGATGCTGGCCCGACCGGTTGATCGATGACATTCCCAATCTGTATCTTTACGCCTCGAACAATCCCTCCGAAGGAACGATCGCCAAGCGTCGCACCGGCGCGACGCTCGTGAGCTATCTCACTCCGCCGCTGACCCATGCGGGCCTGTATCGCGGCCTCCTCGACCTGAAAGAGTCGATCGACAGCTGGCGCGCATTGACCCCCGCTGCAGGGCAGGCCGACTCTCTCGCCGAGCTCATCCAAACGCAGGCAGCGGCCTTGAGTCTGGCAGAGCTTGAGCCGGTGTGGGGTCTCGATGCGCCCCGACGGATCGAGGCGCTTCGGCAGAAGATCCTGGAAATGGAGCACACCCTCATCCCGTATGGCCTGCATGTCGTGGGGCAAGCGCCCTCCCCGGCACAGCGTGTCGATCTCTTGATGGCGATTGCGGATTCCGCGAACGCCGCGTCTCGACAGCCCTTACCCGTATCGCGGGCCGCCGTGCAAGCCTTGGTCGACGGCAAGAGCATCGAGGCCTCGATCGCCATCGCCGAGCTCGATTCGAACGAGGCAACGCTCGCGCTGTTTCGCGACTTGGAGCGGTCCGATCAGCGACTCTCCGAGAATCGAGAGCTTGAGGCGATTCTGCATGGGTTGGATGGCGGGTTCTTGCGCCCCGCCCCGGGAGGCGATCTCATTCGCACGCCGGACGTGCTGCCCACCGGCCGGAATCTGCACGGCTTTGATCCGTTTCGCATCCCGAGCGCCTTCGCGGTGAGCGAGGGCGCTCGGCAAGCCGCACAACTCATCGAGCGGCACATGGCGCCCGGGAATCCCTATCCCGAATCGATCGCGCTCGTACTGTGGGGAACCGACAATCTGAAGACAGAGGGTGGCCCCATCGGACAAGCGCTGGCGCTCTGGGGGGCGCGCCCGCGTTTCGATGCCTACGGCCGTATCGCAGGTGCCACGTTGGTGCCGCTCGCAGAGCTCGGCCGTCCGCGTATCGATGTGATGGTGACCCTGTCCGGCATCTTCAGGGACTTGCTGCCGTTGCAGATCAAGCTGATGGCGGAGGCCGCGTACCTGGCGGCTTCGGCGGATGAGCCGCTCGAGCAGAACTTCGTTCGTAAGCACGCACTGCGCTACCAGGATGAGCACCAGTGTGACCTCGAAACGGCGGCACTGCGCGTATATGGCAACGCCGAGAGCACGTACGGCGCCAACGTGAACCTATTGGTCCAGGACGGCTGCTGGGACAAGACGGAGGAGCTTGCGGAGACTTATACCCGCCGTAAGAGCTTCGCCTATGGACGCACGGGCCGCCCGGTGCAGAAGACTCAGCTCCTGACAAGCATTCTCGCGGACGTGCAGCTCACCTACCAGAACCTCGATTCCGTCGAGCTGGGCGTTACCACCGTGGACACCTACTTCGACACGCTCGGCGGAATCAATAGCGCCGTGCGTCGCGCCAAGAGAGGCGAGTCGACACCTGTGTATATCGCCGACCACACGAGTGGTGCGGGCTCGGTGCGCACCCTCTCTGAGCAAGTTGCGCTCGAGACGCGCACGCGTACGCTCAATCCGAAGTGGTACGAGAGCGTGCTCGAGCACGGCTATGAGGGCGTGCGCCAGATCGAGACGCACGTCACCAATACCATGGGCTGGTCAGCCACCACCGGGGAAGTACAACCCTGGGTGTATCAACAGCTCTCCGAGACTTTCATCTTGGATGCGGCGATGCGCGCGCGCCTCGCCCGCTTAAACCCCACCGCCTCCGCCAAGGTGGCCAATCGCCTGCTTGAGGCCTCCGCGCGTAAGTACTGGCAACCGGACGATCAAATGCTCGAGGAGCTGAAGTCCGCCGGGGCTGAATTGGAAGATCGACTGGAAGGGATTTACGAAGGGGTGGCGGCATGAATGCAACGGTTCCCTTACGGGCCATCCGAGGATGCGGCGCGCGGGCAGACGGTGAGGGCAGCGTCCAAGTCCCCTTGGACCCCAATTTGAAGATCGGCACGGCGAAGGTCTTCGCGGTCTACGGCAAAGGAGGCATCGGCAAAAGCACCACCTCATCGAATCTGTCGGTGGCTTTTTCCAAGCTCGGCAAACGGGTGTTGCAGATCGGCTGCGATCCAAAACACGACTCCACCTTCACGCTCACCAAGCGCTTGATGCCGACCGTCATTGACGTGCTCGAGTCGGTGAATTTTCACTCTGAGGAGCTCCGCGTCGAGGATTTCGTCTACGAAGGCTACAACGGTGTGATGTGCGTTGAGGCCGGCGGCCCGCCCGCGGGCACGGGCTGCGGGGGCTACGTCGTCGGCCAAACCGTCAAGCTCTTGAAGGAGCACCACCTGCTCGAAGACACCGACGTGGTGATTTTCGATGTGCTGGGCGATGTGGTGTGCGGCGGGTTCGCAGCCCCCTTGCAGCACGCCGAGCGCGCACTCATCGTGACCGCGAATGACTTCGATTCGATATTCGCCATGAATCGAATCGTCGCGGCCATTCAGGCAAAGTCCAAAAACTACGCGGTTCGGCTCGGCGGCGTGATCGCGAACCGCAGCGCGGGCACGGACCAAATTGATCGGTTCAACGATCGCGTGGGCCTCAAAACCATGGCGCGATTCCCAGACCTCGACGTGATCCGACGTAGCCGGCTGAAGAAAGCGACCTTGTTCGAAATGGAACGCTCGCCCGAGCTCGATGCGGTCCAGAACGAGTACCTACGGCTAGCACAAACGCTGTGGGACGGGGTCGATCCGCTGCTCGCCGAACCCATGAAGGACCGGGATATCTTCGATTTATTGGGGTTCGACTGATGCGCGAGTCAAGCTATATGCAGAGGCGCGGCGAGCTCGAGATCTATTTCGATCGGACGGCGGTGCAAGCCTGGGCACGGCTCACCTCGAATGCACCGCTCGGCAAAATCCGCGCCACCGTGCGCGCAGGCCGCGCGCGCATGCGCTCAACGCTTCTCGGCTACCTTCGCGATTTGCGCGGAACGCGAGTGCTCGATGCCGGCTGCGGTACCGGCGCGTTGAGCGTCGAGGCGGCGGCGCACGGAGCCCATGTCGTCGCGGTCGATCTGTCGCCTACGTTGGTCGCACTCGCGCGCGAACGCCTTGCGGAGCAGTGCGGACCCGGCAACGTCGAATTTCACGTGGGTGACATGTTTAACGCCGATCTCGGCAGATTTGACCACGTGGTCGCCATGGATTCTCTTATCCACTATCGAGGCGCCGACATGGTGCGTATCTTGGCGGGATTCGCCGCGCGCACGGAGCACTCGATCCTGTTCACCTTTGCGCCGAAGACCCCGCTGTTAATGATCATGTGGACACTCGGCCGGCTCTTCCCGCGCGCCGATCGCGCTCCCGCCTTGGAGCCGATCTCCGAACAAGTCCTGCGGCGCCGCATCGCGGGTGAGCCGGGACTCGATGGGTGGAAGATCGGCCGTACGCGGCGAATCACCAGCGGGTTTTATAAGTCCCACGCCATGGAGCTGGTCAGGCGATGAACCGAATCACCCGATCGCTCACGCAGCGCTGGATGAAGGTCGGCACCGAATTCTTGCCGTTCGCCGATGCGGCGAGCGCGGAGCTGCCACTCGGTCGCTTGCTGCGCTTGTCCTTGTTTCAGGTGTCCGTGGGGATCGCCATGGTTCTCCTGATCGGCACCCTGAACCGGGTGCTCATCGTCGAGCTGGGCGTGCCAGCGTGGTTGGTCTCACTGATGGTGGGCCTGCCGCTCGTATTCGCACCCTTCCGCGCGTTCATCGGATTTCGCTCGGACAATCACCGCTCGGCACTTGGCTGGCGACGTGTGCCTTATATCTGGATGGGAACGCTGTTGCAGTTCGGGGGGCTCGCTATCATGCCATTCGCGCTGCTGATCCTCTCGGGAGACACGCACGGCCCGATATGGATCGGGCAAGCGGCGTCCGCCTTGGCCTTCCTGCTGGTCGGCGCGGGCCTGCAGATCACTCAGACCGCTGGACTCGCCCTCGCGACCGATCTCGCTCCGGAAGAAGTACGCCCGCGCGTCATTGCGCTCATGTACGTGATGCTTCTGGTGGGAATGGTCGGCGCCGGGGTAGCCTGCGGTCGCTTGCTCGCCAATTTCAGCGAGATTCGTCTGATCCAAGTCATCCAGGGCGCTGCCGTGGTCACCATGGTCTTCAATCTCGCGGCGCTCTGGAAGCAGGAAGCGCGCGGCGCTGCGACCATCAGCAAACCCTCCGCCAAATTCCGCGATTCGTGGCGTCAATTCAGCGGGCACAGCCGTGCCGTTCGTTTCTTGGTGGCCGTCGGCCTAGGCACGGCGGCCTTCAACATGCAAGACATCATCCTCGAGCCCTACGGCGGGGAGATCTTGCACCTGCCCGTTGCGGCCACGACCGCGCTCACCGCGATGCTCGCCGGGGGAATGCTGGGTGCTTTTTCCATCGCATCGCGCTTCTTAGTGCACGGCGCCGATCCTTATCGCATCGCCGCTTATGGCGCAGTCATCGGTTTATTTGCCTTTGGCGGCGTCATGCTCGCTGCGCCGATGGATTCGGCGCTTCTGTTCCGACTGAGCGTTCTCTTGATCGGATTCGGCGGCGGCTTCTTTTCGGTCGGCACGCTCGCGGGGGCGATGGCCCGTGAGCGCAACGGCGAAAGCGGCTTGGCGCTCGGCGCGTGGGGCGCCGTGCAGGCGACCAGCGCCGGGCTTGCGATCGCGCTAGGCGGCGCTACGCGGGATGCGATCACGAGCCTCGCCATGCAGGGCTCGCTCGGTCCGGCGCTGCACAGCCCCTCGACGGGTTACGGGGCCGTCTATCAAATCGAGATTTTGTTGCTGTTTGCGACACTGATGGCGATCGGGCCATTGGTGCGCTCGGGACCGGCCGCTCAGGAGTCGCGGGACCCCGGATGGGCCGAACTTCCACATCCAGTGGACCACTTGCCTTGGGAGCCGAGATGAACAGAGGCGCAATCACGAACTACATCGACGTCGCACAAATCGTGCTGTACGTGTTTTGGATATTCTTCGCCGGTCTCATCGTGTACTTGCGCCGAGAAGACAAGCGCGAAGGCTACCCTTTGGAATCGGATCGCTCGGGTCGGGTCACCGTGCGCGGCTTCCCGCCCATGCCCGCGCCGAAAACCTTTTTGCTCGCGGATGGCAGCACGGTGCTCGCGCCCCGTATCGAGCACGACACGCGCCCGATTCTGGCGAAGCCGATCGGCGAGCACTTGGGCGCGCCGCTTAAGCCCACGGGAAACCCCATGCTCGATGCCGTAGGCCCCGCGGCTTATGCCGAACGAGCGACCCATCCTGACTACACGAGCGACGGTCTGCCGATGATCGCACCGCTCCGCATGGTCTCGGAATTCTCTATCTCAGCGAAGGATCCTGATCCTCGCGGGATGGAAGTTTACGGTGCAGACCTTGAGTTGGCCGGTACCGTCAGCGATCTGTGGATCGATCGTGCAGAACCCCAGATTCGCTATCTGGAGGTCAACATCGGCACGCGGCACGTGCTCCTGCCCATCAATTTCGCAAAGATCGACGGCCGCTACCGCATCGTGAAGGTGAAATCGATTCAGAGCTCGCAGTTCGCGACGGTCCCCACCTTGGACAATCCGGACCAAATCACTCGTCGCGAGGAGGATCAAATTCTCGCCTACTATGCGAGCGGGCATCTGTACGGCTATCCGGGACGCTGCGAGCCCTTCATATGAGCCACGATGATTTTAACTTCGAGCCTCGGCGCGGCCTTCCTGCCTTGCTGCCTGAAGGAGAGCGGCTCCTCTGGCAGGGAAGCCCTCGATGGCAATCGCTCGCCGTGCGCGCGTATCAGGTGCGAAAAGTCATCGTGTATTTTGCCATCCTCGTGCTGTGGCGCGTTGCGATGGGATTGGCCAACGCACAGAGCCTCGCTGCCGTGATCCTGTCGTCCCTGTTCATTCTGCTGTTGGGCAGTATCGCCTTCGGCGTGTTGTGCACTCTTGCCTACTTGAACGCGCGATCCACCGTCTACAGCATCACCAGCCGCCGGATCCTCTTGAGGCATGGCGTGGCGGTTCAATTGACGATGAATATACCGCTTAAGTTCATAGACACGGCCGGCCTGCGCCCCTTCGCCGACGGCACGGGCGACATCGCACTGACGCTCCCGCGCAGCGAGCGCATCGGATTTCTCATCACCTGGCCTCATCTGCGGCCCGGTCGAATCACTCGTCCGCAGCCGAGCCTGCGGGCGCTGGTCGATGCGAAGGAGGCGGCGGACATCCTGAGCGCGGCGCTCGCCGCAGACGGCGCCGACGTGACTATCGCGGGCAGCGCGAGCCGAATCGAGCCCGCAAGCGCGGGAAGCACGAGCCGGCGCGTCTCGGGACACGCCGCGGCGGCGGCTTGAGCATGCGCGAGCGAGCCTCCGATCCCACTCTGCCACGCGGCGCGCTGATCGGCGCTGCGGTGTTGGTAAGCCTGACTCTAGTACTCGTCTGCATCGCGCGCTTCACCGGCTACCGGCCCGCACAGCCCACGCCGAGCCGGGTCGTCGTTAGCTACGACCTGCGCTTCGAGGACCGTGCCGATGGCGCCGTGCTCGTGTATGACATCGCCAACGATCGCTTGGTGGACACCTTGCAGCGGGGTACCAACGGCTTCGTTCGCGGCGTGTTGCGCGGCCTCGCGCGCGAGCGGCGCGCGCGGCAGGTGGGTCCCGCACCCCCGTTCCGGCTAACGCGCTGGGCAGACGGGCGACTGTCGCTCGATGATCTCGAGACCGGGCGGCATGTGGATCTCGAGGTGTTCGGCCCCACCAACGCGGGAGCGTTCGCCCAGATATTGATCGCGAGCGGCAAAAACATGGACCCGTCATGATCGAGTCAATGAGCCCCGTCACCTGTGCGAACGATGCCACCCGCAAGGCGGAAGCCAACTCGCTATTGAGTCCGCGGTTCTACACCACTGATTTCGCGGCCCTCGAGCGAGTGGATGTCGCGGCCGTGCGCCCGGAATGGGGCCAGCTGATGGAGGAATTCAAGTGCGATACCAATCGCGACCACTTCGAGCGCAATCCCGCCTTTCGCGCGGAGCACCAGAAACTGCCCGACGACCTGCACCAGGAGTTTCTGGATTTTCTCATCAGCTCGATCACCGCAGAATTCTCAGGCTGCGTCCTGTACAGCGACATCAAGAACCGCGTGCGTAATCCCGATCTCAAGCAACTCATGGGCTTTATGGCGCGCGACGAGGCGCGTCACGCCGGCTTCATCAACCACGCACTCAAGGATTTCGGCGTGGGAGTCGATCTGGGGTTCTTGCGCCGCGATAAAAAATACACCTACTTCAAACCGAAATTCATCTACTACGCCACCTACTTATCCGAGAAGATCGGCTACGCACGGTACATCACGATCTATCGGCACCTGGAGAAGTATCCGGAGAAACGTTTTCATCCCATATTTCGCTGGTTCGAACGCTGGTGCAACGATGAGTTCCGGCATGGCGAGGCGTTCGCGCTGCTGATGCGTGCAAGCCCGCGCCTGCTCAAGGGCCACAACAAGCTCTGGATACGGTTCTTTTTGCTGGCGGTGTTCGCGACCATGTACGTGCGCGACCACAATCGGCCCCTGATGCACGCCGCCTTCGCGATGGATCCGACAGAATACGATTTCACAGTGTTTCGCATTACCACTGAGATATCGAGGCAAGTATTTCCGTTATCGCTCGACCTCGATAACCCCGCCTTCCGCGCAGGACTTGAGCAGTTGCGCCGGATTGCCGCCGCGAGCGATGCCGCGCGGGTCCGCGGCGGTGCGATCGGGGCGCTGAAGCGCGTGGGGCTGGGTATCGCCGCGGCCGCCGTATTCGGGCGCCTTTATTTTTTACCCGTACGCCGTCATGACTTGCCCGCGCAAGTCCGTATGGCGCCGGCCTGGTAGCGCGCGCCACGCGGCCCAATGGGAACAACCATGACCGGATTCGGCTTCCCCACTGCCTATGCGGTATTCGTCTGGTGGTTCTCGACGGGCATCATCTTGTTCCTGGACCGATTGCCCCGGCGAACGTTTCGCTGGAGCATGGCGGCTGCCACCGTCGTGCTCCTCGCGGCTTTATACTGGATGCATACAAGCGCCTTTGCCTTAACCAGCGGCGCTGCGTACACCGGGTTCACGTGCGCGATTTTGGTCTGGGGCTGGCTCGAGATGAGCTTCCTGATGGGCTACATCACCGGCCCTCGAAAGCACGCCTGCGCCGAGCGCTGCACCGGATGGCGGCATTTCTTACACGCATCGCAGACCGTCATCCACAATGAAATCGCCACAGCCGCGGGCGCTGGCTGCGTACTCGCCGCGACGTGGCAGGCCCCGAATCGTGTCGCTCTGGGAACTTTCCTCATCTTGTGGGGGATGCGCCTGAGCGCGAAATTGAACCTATTCCTCGGTGTCCCGAATCTGGGCGAGACGCTCCTCCCCGCGCATTTGAGCTATCTCAGGAGCTTCTTCCGACGTCGGCCCATGAATATGCTGTTCCCCTTCTCGATTCTCATCTCCGCGACGATCACAGGTATTCTGGCGCACCGTTATATGACCGCCGAGGACGCGTTTCATGGCGCCGCCTACGGTCTTTTGACCAGTTTGCTGGCTCTGGGGGTGCTCGAGCACGGGCTCATGGTCATGCCGCTGCCGAGCGAGAAGCTATGGAACTGGGCGCGGCGGCCTGCGCGGACATTCTCGCCGTGAGCTGGGCGCACGCAGACGATTGAACAAGGCACTCTATAACTCCCGCGACCGCCCGGACAGATGGCTAAGCGGCACGGCCTCGAAATCCAAGAGTCCACCCAGCTTCGGCCCTACCGCTACGAATTCCCAACCTAGCTGCGCCGCAGCTGCCCTATCCCACAGCCCGTCGCCAAAGTACGTAATCGAGGTGAACGGTCCCTCCAGTTGCCTGAGTGCATGCAGCATAATCTGCGTGCGGTCTTGGTAGTCATCAGCGCTCGCCAGAGGAATACCTCCCAGGGGAAAGCCGGCGCTTGTAAGTTTGTGCTCCGCCGTCGCCCTCCAGCCACCGGTTGCGTATGCAACGCGAACGTCAGGTGTTCTTCGGAGGGTATTCAGATACTGCAGCGCCCCGGGAATCTCCTGGTAAGGCCCCTTGGCTTCCATATGGGATCGAAGGATACCCAAGTAGACGTTCATCACGGCTGTCGATACCGAGGCGTCATAGACCAAAGCGTTGTCGCTGCATATATCAGCGAGAACGCCGGTGTCAGTCACACGAGCGTACTTTTCCCAGGCGTCTCGAATAATCACCGTGCCGAGCGCCGAGCGAACTGCGTCAGCGTACATCGAATTGTCGATCCCATAGGAATCAAGCAGCGTTCCGTCGATATCGAAGATAGCTGCGCGCATTAGTGCTGCCTAACAGAAAATGAACGAAGGCATTGGGTCAGCATATCAAGGGAGATCAGAACGCACCCACTCCACAAAGTCTCGCCCGATCAACATGGCAGCGCTCTTCCACAACAAGGCTGCCAAAACGAACGAACAGAGATGACGGTACGTCATCTTGGCTCTCTACGAGAAATCTAGATCGCCGATTGTACCAAAGTGACCTGTCGGCGCCCGTCGTCCATCCGCCCCATTCAATCTTGCGATTTACTAGGGAGTGACAACGAGGCCTGCGCGTAGACATAGCGCCAACCCTTGGGCGTGCGCACATAGACGTCAGTGAACCACTGCGAATAGTCAACCTTGACGCCATCCTCTATGCCCCTTGCGCGCAACTTCGCCGTGACTACTCCAGTATCGCCAAACACCGCAACCGTCCGCTCGCTGTCGTCCTGGCGCTCATAATGGGTCTTGCCGCCCTTCGCATCGTTCACCAGATCGGCTTTCGTAGATCGCTTGCCATCGCCTTCCACAAGCACAAAATCGTCGGCCAGAATTTCCGCCATCACTTTGGTGTCATTCTGCTCAACGGCCTTTTGGTATTTTATATCGAGATCAGCAAGAGTCTGTCGATCTTGAGCTTCAGACGCTTGGAGGGTTGCTGAAGCGAACCCTACCGAACCGATGAAAAGCATTACGGATAGCTTTGTTGCGCTGGACCAGAACCTCGACGGGCCGCCGTGGGGCGTGGTTTTCGCGGCGCGACGGTTCATCCGAAAGGTCCAATCCGATTGATACATTGCGATCTCCGCGTTATTTGGTGAGGTTATAGCGCTAGCTTGGACCCCGCCAAAAGTTCCGAAACTTCGCCAATCTTACTCCCGAAGGTCGGGTCCAGAGCAGCTCGCCCAACGGATGCGCGGGAAACCGCCGAGACGATGCTCGAAGACGACATGCGGCCTTGGGCGCGCGGCCTCGTTAGGGCTGCGCCAGCAACCCCGCCGTAGCCGGCCTCGATGCAGCCGCGGGAGGTGAGCCGCCGGCCGGAGATGCCACCGTGTGCATGGGGCCCAGGAGCTCCGGGTAGTCCTTCGCCATGCTCTCGCCATAGAGCGGCTTGAAGACACCCTGGTGGCAGGTCGCGCAATTGATCTTTGCCACATCGCCGAGAATCCCCAGTCGCTGCGGCGGGAAGTGCTCCGTCAGCGGTACCATGTAGTTGTTGTTCAGATCGCGCGCCAGGCGGATGCCGTACCAGGCAGTGGTTCGCTTCGGCGTGCTTCCATCCCACATGGCGAAGGACCTGGTGTTGTGGCAGAAGTCGCAATTCACGCCGAGCGACTGTGAGATCGATATCATGAGGGCGTAGGTGGAGTCGGTCTGCTTGATGCTCGAGCGATTGCCGTCCGGCAGCGCATCTTTGGAAATCACTCGGATGTTCGCATCTTGCAGCAGGAATCGGGTGAACGGATCGTAGGGCAACGCCGTCAGACCGATCGCGGGCGCGGGCTTGTTCTTTCCGGCGTTCCCGGCGATGAGCCCCGTCTCGGCGGATTGCCCCGAATCTGTGAACCACACGTTCTGCGGCACCGCGTTGCCACGGTGGCAGGTGTAGCACGTCACGCCGGTATTGGACACGTGCGTCTTCCAGTCGGAATTAATGTGCCGCACCATCTGCAGCATGCGCCGCGCAACCACTTTGGTGTACCGGGCGTCACTCGACAAATCGCTCGTGTGGCAATAGTTGCAGCTCTGATCGGGCGGCGCGACCCATTGCGTGATGGCCAACATCACTCGCGAGAACTCAGCGACATTCAGATCCGTGAGCACTTGTATGTTTTTATAGACGCTGGTCGCCGGCGGTCCACCGGCCGCCGCCGGCGGTATCGGCGCCGGTAGCTGGTTCTTCGCGGCCTTGATCGCATCGAGCCGCGGATTGATCACCTGTTCCATACCGAGGCCGCGATAACCGCCTTGCAGCGTCTCGACCGGCGGCCGCTCGCAGCCACCCATTGTGATTGCCCCTGCGAGCAGGAGCGTCCAGGCCGATACGCGATGAATCATCGGCTCGTTGCCGCTCATCACGGCGCTCCCTGCAGCGTTGCCGGATCCACCACCGGCGGAAAGACATGCGGGTAGATGGGCGCGACGTGATGTTTGACAGCCCAGAGATACCAATTGTCGACGACAGTGCCCGTCAGCAGGATACCGATGCCGCCCACCAGAGGGCACAAGACCGCGAACCACCAGGCCCAACGATGAATGGATTCCATGGTGGCATTGAAGCCCATGGTCCAGCGCCAAAAGAGCGCCGCGCGCTCCGCCGCAGTCCCTCGGTCCACGATCTGCTCCAACTCGCGGTCCCCGCCAAGGCGACTGACTGCAAGGATTGTGCCGCCATGCATGGCGAAAAGCAGCGTCGACCCGTATAGAAAGGCGATGGAGAGACAATGAAACGGGTTGTAGAACAAATTGCCGTAGCGGATCGAGAAAGCGGCCGTCCAATCCAAATGGGGAAAGATCCCGAACGGAACCGCCTCACCGAAGCTGCCCATCAGCACGGGGCGGATGATGCCAAGAACCAGCATCAGCCAGATGGCCGAGAGGAACGCCCATGCGACGTGGGTGCCCATGCCGAGCGCACGAGCGCGGCGGTACATGCGCAGCCACCAGAGCAGGACCGACGAGGTCAGAAAGAATCCCGCCATCAGCCACCATCCACCATCCTGCAGACGCGGAAAATGCAAGCCGTTCGCCGGCGAGGGCGGCTCGAGGGCGAGCCAGGGCAGCTGCCTGACGAACTGAATCGGATTCCAATGCACGGAGGCGAACATGTTGAGACCGATGATCTCGAAGGCAATGAACCCGCAGATCAACGACATCAATCCGGTGGTGCCGAGATAGATCGGGCCGATCTGCGCATCGCCGAAGCGGCCCAGCAGGTGGCTAAAGCCGCCCTTGCCCTGACGTCCCCATGCACCCCTCGGCAGTTCTACGCCGGCATAGGCCGGTCCGCGAATTTGTACGCGGGTAAATATATTTTGATATTCGGCCATGCGATTCCCCCAGGCGATCTCTCACTCAACTCCAAATAGACAGATTCAGCCACCAGCCCCACCACTCGGGCCATCCGCGTGTCCAGAACGGTCCGCTGATCAGGATGCAGATCGCGCTCCAGAAGCCCGCGCTAATGGCGAGGAACAGGCCCAGGCGGTGAATGCCGAGCGAACCGATCGAGTAGCCGATCGTGTCGCGGAAGTACGTATTCTCGTGCTCGGCGGTCTTCACCGGCCCCGTCTTAGGGTTGGCCGCCGACAGAATCACCGCACCGTGTAGCGACAGCGCCAACGTCGTCGCGAAGAAAAAACTGACGGCAAGCATGTGCGCCGGGTTGTAGTGAAAGTGCAAGTACTGATAGCCGGTGTTCGACACCCAGTCCAGATGGCTGAAAATGCCGTACGGAAAGCCATGACCCCAGGCCCCGAGCAACAGCGGTCTAAACACTTCGAGCGACACATAGGCAAAAATCGCGAAGCCGAATGCGAACGGCACGTGATAGCCGATGCCGAGCTTGCGGCAAATCTCCACCTCGCGCAGTGCCCAGGAGACGAACGAGCCGACCGCGCAAATCGTGATGAGCTGCCATAGCCCCCCTTCCCGCAGGGGCGCAAGACTCAGCCCATACTTCAGATCGGGCGGGGCGATGTTGATTTGCCAGATGTTCCAGGTCGGGCCGATAGCCGCTCCCCAGACGAGCAAGGCCGTGCCCAACAAGGCAAAGAACGCCGTGGTCACGCCAAAGAAGCCGACGTAGAACGGCCCCACCCAGAAGTCGAAGAGGTCGCCGCCGGTGAGCGTTCCGCCCCGTACTCTATATTTTCTTTCGAAGCTGAGCATCGCCATGGTTGTGCTCTCTTGTGCCTGATGTCTCTCTCATCGCCTTCGGCGGTGACGGGAACACGATTCGAGGAGCGTGTCCCGCCACAGCCTCCGGCCAAATCGCTATGGGCTTGGCTGTGCGGGCAGCGTCGACATGTGCTGCGCCGCCGCCGAGGGAGCCGCGTGCCCTCCCAGCCAATTGAATCTGTCCGTGCTCAACAAAATGAAATGAATCAGCAATGCGAGCACGAACAAGAACGTGAATAGCGATATCAACGCTCTGCGCGGATCGAAGAGAAGCCATATTCGCCACATTTTTTCAGTCTCCTATGTGAAACAGCGATACCAAACCTCGAGCATTCGTCTTACTCAAAGCCAAGGCCGCCATTGCCACACTAAGAAATGAGCGACGACCGCTATGGCCGTAAAAATAATGAAACTGGTCACGAAGATCTTATGAAACTCCTTCGCCTCACCCTCCGTGAGCCCCGAGAGCGAGCCTCTTTTTTCATCCACCATACCTTTCACCTCCACCGAGCCTTTCGGCCGTCAACCGCGCGCTACATCGCGCAACCTAGAGCCGCTGCGGTGTGCTGTCCCGCCTCGACCACCCTTCCGTCCGAAATGCTTCGGGCGAATACCTCGACTTTCATGTGCGCGGGGCATCAGGCAGGCACCCTCTTCGCCGCTCGCGGCCGCAATCGTGTGACCGACACCTGCTCCTCCCCGGCGCCCCTCGCATCCGCTTCCGCGCGATCGCGCAGACGCTTGGCGGCCGAGATGCGCACGAGCACCGGTTCGGCCGCCACGAGCTCATCCAAGGCCTGCATGGCCTCGTCCGTCCACGGGAGCTCTCGATGCAGGCGCGAGGGCGTCGCATCCACTTTGTCCATCTCGGTGGAAAGCGGAAGAATGTTGAACAACGCATCGAACAAGGCGTTGCATACTTCCTGCACGATGTAGGTCGCGCCGCCGTATCCCATGAACGGGGTTCCGGTGTGCCGGCGAATGATGGTGCCCGGAAAAGACGCCGGAATGTAGATCGCGCGTGCACCGCTTTGGGCGAGGTACATGCGCTCGTTGTAGCTGCCGAACAGAATCAGGGGCGGAGTGTCCTCGATCGCCTTGCGTACGGCCTCGTTGTCCGGCTTCACGCCCGCGCGGCGGGCGAATGAGAATACGCACGGCAGACCCATTTCGGCCTCGAGAAAATGGCGGATGCCGCGCGCGTAGGTCTCGGTAGCGACGACGGCAAAGCTGGCGGTGCCAAAGAAGTCCTGCGTGACCGAGCGCCACAGATCCCAGAGCGGCTTGATGGTCGTATGCTTTTCATGCTCGATAAAGGGTTGCGGATCGAGACCCAAGATCTCACCCAGCTTGAGCAAGAATTTGGTGGTGCTGTGCAGGCCAATGGGCGCCTGCAGATACGGGCGCTCGAGCGTTTCGCACAGCGATCGGCCGAACTCCCGATAC
>Ga0302324_100005665_pt1 | contig 27201 bp, 21 predicted proteins | sample Palsa_T0_1_FD_201949 | JGI IMG/M metagenome (GOLD analysis project Ga0302324, IMG submission 201949) | Peat permafrost microbial communities from Stordalen Mire near Abisko, Sweden - Palsa_T0_1 | ecosystem: Environmental > Terrestrial > Soil > Palsa > Peat permafrost | place: Sweden: Abisko...
ATGCAAGGGCGGAACGGGTCATGAGTCCGAACGGTCGAATTCTGATCCGGGCTTGGTTCGATGCCGCCACCATCATTGCGCGGGCTGCAATCCAGGGCGCCCTGTGGATCGCACTCGCCGCGGCGTCGGCCGCATCACCGGCACACGCCGAGCATTGGCCCAACCGCATCCTCTATTTCACCCATTCGGCCGGCTACCGGCACGAGGTCATCGCGACCTCCCAGGCGGTGCTCGCGCAGCTCGGCGAGAATTCCCGTGCCTTCCGTGTCACGGCGACGGAGGATGTCGCCGCGTTCACCGCCGAGAACCTCCGGCACTATGCCGCGGTGATGTTCTTCACCACGGGCGAATTGCCCATGAGCGACGCCCAGAAGGCCGCGCTTCTTGCTTTCGTGCGGTCCGGCCGCGGCTTCCTCGGCGTCCACTCCGCGACCGACACGTTCTACATGTGGCCGGAATACCAAAAGCTCATCGGCGGCTATTTCAACGAGCATCCCTGGCATCAGAAAGTGACCATCGAGGTCGCCGATCCCGGCAACCCGCTGGTCGCCTTTCTCGCACCCTCGTTCGCGGTCGACGACGAGATCTACCAGATCCGGGATTTCGATGCGCAGGGCTCACGCATCCTGCTGCGTCTCGACCCCGCGTCGGTCGACCTCGATGCGCCCAACGTGCACCGGCAGGACTACGGCTGGCCGCTCGCCTGGACACGTTCGTTCGGCCGCGGGCGCGTGTTCTATACCGCGCTCGGACACGAGGAGGCGGTGTGGCGCGACCCGCGCTATCAGCAGATGCTGACCAACGCGATTTTATGGACGATGCGACGGGGGCCGTAGCTACGTGGGATGGGTTTCGCTTCGCTCTACCCATCCTACGCATAGGTCTCGACGATCTATCCGCACGCCACGAACATCTCCTCGGGCGTCACCACGCGCGGGGCGAGGCCCTGCTCGAACATGTAGCGGCCCATGGCCTCGAAGGCCGGCCGGTTGGGTTCGATCCCGTAGTCCCAATAATGCTTGCCGAACACCCGCCACGTCTCCTCCACATGGTCGAGCAGGAACGGCAGCGCCACATGGAGCGCATCGCTGTCGGGCAAGCATTCGAGCGCGATGTCGCGGGCCTCGCAGAACGCCCGATAGACGCTGTTCGCCACCCAGGGATGGTCGCGGTGCACGTCTTCGCGAATGACCATGATGTGCATCACCGGGAAGATCCCGGTGCGGCGGAAATAATCGGTCTCCATCTCCCTAAAGTTCGGCCACAGCCGCGCGATCGACGGCGAGCCGCTGCGGAAGATCGAGGGGATGTAGACCGAATAGAGCGCATCGAGGCCGCCGCTCTCCATCAGCCCCTCCAGGGTCTGATCGGCCTTGAGGTAGTCGAGCCGCACATCCGCCGGCAGCTTCAGCGGCACCTGGGGCGGCGCCACCGGCGCATTGAGCCCGCCCATGAACCAATGGGTGTCCCCCGGCATCACGCCGTGGTCGTGCTGCATCATTCCGCGCATGAAGACGATGGCGCTCGCGGCGTATTGGGACACCCCGACACGCTTGCCCTTCAAATCCTCGGGCGTCCTGATGCCGGCGCCGGGCCGCACATAGATGCAGGAGTGGCGGAAGATCTTCGACAGCGCGATCGGCAGGCCGACGAACGGGCAATTGCCGCGCGCCTTGAGCGAGGCGAAGGAGGCGAACGACAGCTCGGAGACCTGGAATTCCCGGTGCTCCAGCATGCGCGGAAAAATCTGGCGCGGCCGCATCACCTTGAAGTCGAGATCGATGCCCTGTGCCTTGACGCTGCCGTCGAACAGCGGCCGGGTGCGATCATAGTCCCAGCAGGCGAGCGAGAGGGGAAGGTTCGGCATGCCTTGTACTCAGGTGTCGGGTTAGCGAAGCTCACGTGACCGATTTCAGCCGCTCCAGCGCCTCGAGGATCTTGGCCTGGCGCGCCAGCGCCTCGTCGCGCTTTTCGCGCTCGCCTTCGACCACCTCCTCGGGGGCGCGGGCGATGAAATCGGCATTGCCGAGCTTGGCGTCGACGCGGGCGATGTCGGCGGCGACCTTCGCCAGCTCCTTTTCCAGCCGCGTCTTTTCGGCGGCGACGTCGATGACGCCCTTGAGCGGCAGCGCTGCGATGTCGCCGCGCACCAGCAATTGGACGGCGCCCTGGGGCGGCGCATCGACGAAGGAGATGTCGGCGATCCGCGCCAGCCGCTTGATCATGTCGGCCCAGCGATCCGCCCGGGCGCGCGTCTTTTCGGACGCTGCTGCGAGCACCAGCGGAATCTGCGACGCCGGCGGGATGTTCATCTCCGCGCGCACCGAGCGGATCGCGGTGACGAGGTCGACCACCCAGCCGATCTCGGCTTCCGCCTCCTCGTCATGGAGCCCGGTGAGGAACGGCCATGGAGAGAGCGCCAGCAGGCCGTCGCGGGCGACGCCGCCCTCGGCAGTGACCGCCCACAGCTCCTCGGTGATGAACGGCATGAAGGGATGGAGCAGCGCGAGGATCTGGTCGCGCGCCCACGCCACCATGGCGCAGGTTTCGGTCTTGGCCGGACTCTCGGGGCCGAGCAGGACGGGTTTGGCCAGCTCGATATACCAGTCGCAATAGACGTCCCAGACAAAGTGATAGACCGCACTCGCCGCCTCGTTGAACTTGTAGGCTTCGAGCGCCGCGGTGACTTGGGCGGCAGTGCGCGCGGTCTCATGGGCGATCCAGCGGTTGAGGACCTCCTCGACGTCGTCCGGCTCGAAGCCGGGCAAGGTCGCGCAGCCGTTCATCTCGGCGAAGCGGCAGGCGTTCCACAGCTTGGTCGCGAAATTGCGATAGCCTTCGACACGGGACTTCGCCAATTTGATGTCGCGGCCCTGCGCGGCCATCGCAGCGAGCGTGAAGCGAAGCGCGTCGGCGCCGTATTCGTCGATCAGTGCGAGGGGATCGATGACGTTGCCTTTCGACTTCGACATCTTGGCGCCCTTCTCGTCGCGGACGAGGGCGTGGATGTAGACGGTGCGAAACGGAACGTCCTTCATGAAATGGAGCCCCATCATCATCATCCGCGCCACCCAGAAGAAGATGATGTCGAAGCCGGTGACGAGCGTGTCGGTGGGGTAATAGCGCGCGAGCTCGGGGGTGCGGTCCGGCCAGCCCAACGTCGAGAACGCCCACAGCGCGGAGGAGAACCAGGTATCGAGCACGTCCTCGTCGCGGATAAGGAACGGCGCGCGGCTCTCCGGGTCGAGCGCCATGTCGTGGGCCTGCATCGGCGTGATCGCCTCGGTCTCGGCGTAATAGCCGAGCGCGCGCGACACCGCCTCGTCCTCGGTCTCGGCGACGAACACCTTGCCGTCGGGTCCGTACCAGGCGGGAATCTGGTGGCCCCACCACAATTGCCGCGAGATGCACCAGGGCTGGATGTTTTCCATCCATTCGAAATAGGTCTTTTCCCAGTTCTTCGGCACGAACACGGTCGAGCCGTCGCGCACCGCCGCGATCGCCGGGCGCGCCAGTGTCTTGGCGTCGACGTACCATTGATCGGTGAGGAAGGGCTCGATCACCACGCCGGAGCGGTCGCCATGGGGCACCATGTGCGTGTTCGGCTCGATCTTGTCCAGGAGCCCCGCCGCTTCGAGGCGCGAGACGATCTTCTCCCGCGCGGCGAAACGATCGAGGCCGTGCAAGGCGAGCGTCTCGTCGAGTTCGGGCGATGCCGGCACGCCTTCCAGGAACTCGATATTGCCGTCGAGGTCGAGCTTGGCTTCGACATCGAGCACGTTGATCATCGCCAGATGATGCCGCCGGCCGACCTCGAAGTCGTTGAAGTCGTGGGCCGGCGTGATCTTCACCGCTCCGGTGCCCTTCTCCGGATCGGCATAGTCGTCGCCGATGATCTTGATGCGACGGCCGACCAGCGGCAGCACCGCGGTCTTGCCGATGAGGTGCTTGAGGCGCTCATTGTCGGGATGCACCGCGACCGCGGTGTCGCCGAGCATGGTTTCCGGCCGCGTGGTCGCGACCACGATGAACTCGTGCGAGCCCTCGATCGGATATTTGATGTGCCAGAGATGGCCCTTGACCTCGACCTGCTGCACTTCGAGATCGGAAATGGCGGTGAGCAGCTTGGGGTCCCAATTGACCAGCCGCTTGTCCTTGTAGATCAGGCCTTCAGTGTAAAGTTCGACGAACACCTTGAGGACGGCCTTGGAGAGGCCTTCATCCATGGTGAAGCGCTCGCGCGACCAGTCGCACGAGGCGCCCAGCCGCTTGAGCTGGTTGACGATGATGCCGCCGGATTCGGCCTTCCACTCCCACACCCGCTCGACGAATTTCTCGCGGCCCATGACCCGGCGGGCGGGCTCCTGGCGCTCCATCAGCTGGCGCTCGACCACCATTTGGGTGGCGATGCCGGCGTGGTCGGTTCCCGGCTGCCACAGCACGTCGCGCCCGCGCATGCGCTCGAACCGGCACAGCACGTCCTGCAGCGTGTTATTGAGGGCATGCCCCATGTGCAGGGAGCCCGTCACGTTGGGTGGCGGGATGATGATGCAATAGGGCTTGGCCTTGGCGCGCTCCGGGCGGCCGGCCCGAAACGCCTGCGCCTCCTCCCAGGCGGCCCAGACACGGCGCTCGATCTCGGCAGGTCGATAGTTTTTCTCGATCATTGCGGGCACCCGGCGTCTGGAGCTGCAACAAGCCTATCGCGGCACCTGCTGTCAACGCCCCGGCCCGGCAAGGCCGCGCATTCGAACGCCGGCACGGGCGGCGCGCAGCCCAAATCGGATCGGAACCCGCCGATCATTGAAAATTCATCGGCTTGCCCACATGCGGCCACGACATTGCTCATAAGTGGCGGGCGACGGCGGCGCCCTACTGCCTCGTCAAATACTCGTCGCGGAATTCGCCGCCAATCCCACCTCGAATCCGATCGGCACGACGTGCTCGCACCCTCCCCTTCCATTCCGGTCCCGTCGCAGACCCGCGCCATCGTGCTGCTGGCCGTCGCCGGATTTGCCAGCCAGGCGATGGTGCGCTCGACCGACTCGCTGCTGCCGCAGATCGCCGCCGATTTCGGCGTCACCGTCGGGGCCGCCTCCATCGTTGTTTCCGCCTATTCGGTCATGCACGGTTCGATGCAGCTCGTCAGCGGACCGGTCGGCGACCGCGTCGGAAAATACCGCATGATCGCCATCGCCACGGCGTTCTGCGCCGTCGTGGTGTTCGCCTGCGGCCTCACCGCCTCATTGCCGATGCTGCTGGCCGCCCGGGTCGCGTCCGGCATCGGGGCGGCGTGGATCATCCCGCTCGGCATGGCCTATATCGGCGATGTCGTGCCCTATGACCGGCGCCAGCGGGTGCTGGGCCGCTACATGTCCGGCCAGATCATCGGCCAATTGTTCGGCCAGGCGGCGGGCGGCGTGATCGGCGATGCATTCGGCTGGCGCACGGTATTTTTCGTGCTGGCCGGCCTGTTCGCGGCGGCCGCGCTCGGTCTGGCGCGGGAACTCAAGGTCAATCCGCTCACCCGCGAGCCGTCGCGCTCGCCGGCGACCCTTGCCAGCGTGGTGGCGGACTACAGGCGGATTCTCGGGTCGTCCTGGGTGCGGGTCATGCTGCTGGCGGTGTTTCTCGAAGGCGCCTTCATGTTCGGCGCATTCGCCTATGTGGGCGCTGACCTTCATGGCCGATTCGGGCTCAATTTCACCCTGGTCGGCCTCGTCATCGGCACGTTCGGGATCGGTGGGCTGATCTATGCCGTCTTCGTGCGGCAGTTGTTCGCCCGATTCGGCGAGATCGGCCTGGCCGGCTACGGCGCCGTCACCCTCGGCATTGCCTACCTGATGCTGGCGGTCGCGCCGGTGTGGTGGGCAACCCCGGCCGCGGTGATGATGATCGGGCTCGGTTTCTACATGCTGCACAACACGCTGCAGACCAACGCGACACAGATGGCGCCGGACGCGCGCGCCACCGGCGTCTGCCTGTTTTCCGCCGCCCTCTACATCGGGCAGCCCGTCGGCGTCTCGCTGGTCGCCCCGGTGGTCGACCGGTTCGGCGCGCGCCCCGCCTTTTTCATGGCGGGGGTGCTGCTGCCCGCGCTCGGCCTGTGGTTTGCAGGAAGGCTCGCGCACCGCAAGCAGGTATAAACCAGCTCGCCGTCAAGCCCGTCCGCGCGACACCCGCTCGATCTCGGCGCGGACGAGGCGCTCCACCATGTTCGGCAGGTTGTCGTCGAGCCAAGCCTTGAGCATCGGCTTGAGCATCTCGCGCACGAGATCTTCGAGGGTGCGGGAGTTCTGTACCAGCACGGTATGGGCGAGCGTGTTGAACGCCATGTCGACCGCCGCGCTCGTGCGCGGCGACAGCAGGGCAGCCTCGCTCGGGGTTCGCAGAATGGCGGGCGAAGCGGCGGGAGCGGAGCGAGACTCGGGCCTGGCCGGTTCCGGCCTCGCCGGTTCCGGCCTCGCCGGTTCCGGCCTGGCAGGTTCCGGCCTGGCAGGTTCCGCCTTGGCTGACTCGGGCTTGGCTGACTCGGGCTTGGCTGGTTCCGCCACGGCTGGTCCCGCCTTGGCCGATTCGGGCTTGGCCGGCTCAGCCAACTCCTCCGGAGCGTCCTGCGGGTCTTCGAACATTTCGTCGGACCGGGCATCGCTGCCGGAGAGCTCGGACGGCTTCGATGGCACGGATTCCCTGAGTTCGAACACGTCGTTCGCCGCGACCCCGGGCGCTTGCGGGTTATCGAAGCCGAACATCATCTCCTCGACGTCGGCGCGGTCGGCGTCGGCAGGTGCCGGCTCGGGCGCCGGCACCACTTCCGGCTTGGCCGGGACCGGAGCCGCCCGCACGCCATCGTCGTCGGCAATGATGCGCCGGATGGAGGCGAGGATCTCCTCCATCGACGGTTCTTGCAATTTGGCCGGTTGAGACATCACGACTTTCCCACTGCGACCAGCCAGTCGCACACGGCATCCGACTGCGAATCACGTCGGGCGGATCACCTCTTATCAGATTCGCAGTATCCCGATCGAATGCTCAAACGCAACCGAGGCGAGGAAATTGCGCCCAAGCCTTTTCGCCGCGCGCCCGGCAGGGTGGCTTTGAAGTCTTTGACTCACGGGCATGATCCGGCCCGAAAGCCCGCAGATTTCGGGATCATGCGCGTGCGGCCCGCCGCCGTCGCGCGGATCGCCTTACCGGCCGTCGGGAATGCGCACCCCGGCCCAGGCGTCGCGAACCTGCTCGTAGTGAACCATCGGATCGTACAGCGGTATATTCAGTCCGAGCTTGGGCAGGTTCAATTCGCCGACCGCCGCCAGTAAGTTGTAGGAGGCGACGACACGATCGTGCTGCGCGGTCACCAGCGCGGTGCGCGCATTCACGAGCACGATGATCGCATTGAGGACGTCGAGGGTGGTGCGCTGGCCGACCCGGGCTTCTTCGCGCACGCCGTTGAGCGCAATCTCCGAGGCGGCCACCTGGGCCTGGGTCGCGTAAATCTGCGCCTTGGCCGCCTCCAATTGGGCCCAGACCGTGACCACGTTCGCCTGCACCGCGTCGCGCGCGGTATCGAGATCGATTCGCTTCTGCCCGACGGTCTCCTTGGCTTGGCGGATCAGCGAATATTCCCCGCCGCCCTGGTAGATCGGCACGCTGAGCTGGCCGAGCACGAAGGCGTTGAATTGCTGCAACGCCTGCTTGGTGAGGTCGGATTCCCAGGTCTGCGACACGGTGCCGGTGAGCGTCGCGGTGGGATACAATGAACCTTCGTTGATCTTGACCTGCAGAACCGCGAAGTCGATGCCGAACATGGCGACGCCGACGCTGGGATGGCGGGCGCGGGCGATTTCGATCGCGACCGGCAGACGGGACGGCGAGAGACGGTCGACGGGCGAGCCGGGCGCGAGCGTTCCGGCCTCCACTCCGATGACCTGCCGATAGGTCGCCTTCGATCTCGAGTATTGCGCCTCCGCCGAGAGCACCGATGCACGGCCGGCTGCCAAGCTCGATTCGGCTTGGGCAACGTCGGTGCGCGTGACCTCGCCGACGATGAAACGGTCGCGGGTCTGGCGCAACTGCTCCTGAAGAACTTCGACGTTCCGCCGCTGCAATTCCAACAGCGCGCCATCGCGCAGCAGATCCATGTAGACCGTCGCGGCGTTCAACAGAATCGTCTGCTCGGTCACTCGCAGGGTCTCACGGGCAACCGACGTGTTGGATTCGGCCTGCCGGGTCCGGTTGGCGGTTTGCAGCCCGTTGTAGAGAGTTTCGGTCGCGGTGACGCCGGCGATGCTCGGCGTGAAGCCGGCCCCGAGGCGAGGGTAGTTGGGCGTGCCGACCAATGGCGAACCGGTACCGACCTGCGCGGCCGTGAAGGGAGTTTTCGACACACCGCTCGCGTATTGCTGACCGGTCGACAGATTCGCCGTCACGCGCGGCTTGTAGCCCGACAGGGCCTGGGGGACGCCCTCATCGGTCGCGCGCACCACCGCACGCTGAGAATTGAGCTGGGGATTGTTCACATAGGCTTGAATGAGGGCGCCCGGCAAAGTGTCCGCCCACGCCGCAAACGTGCCGCCAGCGCCGGTCGCCCACACGACCACGCCGAAAACAATAGATCGCCGCAAAACCCCGGCCCCCAAATGCATTCCTCACCACATCAACGCGTAACCCGCGTCTGCCCCCACACAGAGTACACCACTGAATTCGCACCTTACGCAACTGTCGCCCCGCGCAAAACAGCCTTCCATTGCAGGGGGATGGAAAAAAGTGGACTGGGGCGTTGGCGCAACACCCGAAATTCCACACCCAAAGCGATAGCGCGCGCGGTGCGGTTGCCCGCGACCGCGGATTGGTCAAAATACGAAAGCAGGCGCCTTCCTGAACCCTGGCAGCAGCGGGGCTGCGGAATCGAAGAGCGTGCGACCGGCCACCTCGCCCCGCACCGACCGAAACAGCGTCGCTTTTCCCACTTGGCCTTCGATCTGGCCTTCGAGTTGGCCCTGGCCTCCGCCATAAACCACGGTAACGAGGCGTCCGCCCTCGGAAAGCTGCGCAAACAGCGCGTCCGGGATCACTTCGACCCCGCCTTCGACCAGGATCACGTCGAAGGGCGCAGCCGCGGGCCACCCGTCGGTCAGACGGCCGATCACCGGCGTAACCGTCACCAAGCCCAGGCGGCGCAAAGCGGCCTGCGCCGCTTCCGCGAGCGCCGGATCCTCTTCGAGCGCCACCGCCGCGCCGGCGAGCCGGCTCACCACCGCGGCGGAGTAGCCGGTGGCGCTGCCGACCACCAGGACACGATCCTTCAAGCCTATATCGGCCGCCTGAATGAGCCTCGCCGTCACCACGGGCTTGAGGAGATATCGTGCCGCGCCGTTGCCCGACTGCAGCTCGAGATCGCGGTCGAGATAGGCCCAAGCGGCGAGCCGCTCGGGCACGAATGCTTCGCGCGGGACGTCCAGCATCGCATCGATGAGATCGAGATTGGTGACATCATTGGTGCGAACCTGGCCATCGACCATGGCCCGCCGCGCCGCTTGAAAATCAACCATGCCGCCTCCTGCCCGCGCTCGCGGATCTCGCGGATTGGTTCTGCGGCACGGTCCGCGAAAAGGCAAGGCGGAAGGAACCGCATCGGCCTAGCCATCCGGTCAGTTGTGCCGGGGCGGCGGCGAGCCCACCTTCAGGCGAGCATGGAGGAACAAATGGCAGACGCCCTTTCACAGTTCTCACGACATCTCGCATCCACCATCGAGGCGGCTTCCCGAGCGGTGGTCGCGGTCCACGGCCGCGGCCGGATTCCCGCCAGCGGAATCATCTGGGAGCCCGGCTTGGTCGTCACCGCGGAAGAGACAGTGGAGCGCGACACCGATCTCGCGCTGACGCTCCCGGACGGACGCCGTGTCGAAGCGACGCTCGCCGGGCGCGACGCCTCCACCGATATCGCAGTGCTGCGTTTCGAAGGCGAAGCGCCGGCGATCGCCCCGGCGATCGCATCCGATCTGCGGCCGGGCCATCTCGCCGCCGCGGTCGGACGATCCCATGGCGACATCATCGCCGCGCTCGGGATCGTCTCGCTCGCCGGCGCGGCGTGGCACAGTTCCCACGGTGGCAAGATCGACGCCGAGCTGCGTTTCGATCTCAGGCTCGCAATGACGGCGGAAGGCGGCGCACTCGTCACCGCCGGCGGCGAATTGATCGGCATGGCGGTGCATGGTCCGCGCCGCCGCGTTCTCGCGATCCCGGCCGCGACCATCTCGCGGGTCGTGCAGACCATCAAGGACAAAGGCCATGTCGCGCGCGGCTATCTCGGCGTCTCCTTGCAGTCGGTCCCCCTCCCCCACCGCGACGGCGAACAGCGCCGCCGCGCCGCCATGGTGGTGACGATCGACCCCGCCGGCCCGGCGCAAGCGGCCGGACTGCTGCAGGGTGACATCCTCGTCGCCATGGACGGTGAGCCGGTCTCGGGCGTGCGCGGCATCTATCAGCGCCTCGGGCCCGACAGCGTCGGCCGCAAGATTTCGGTCGAGCTGGTCCGCGCCGGCGTGCCGACGACTGCGCAAGTCACCATTGCCGCGCGGTCCCACGGCTGACCGGCCGGTGCGCGCGCCATATCTCCCCGAGCGCCCGATCCGCGTCGCTCTTCATGTCGCGGACCGGGCGTTGCGGGAACGGATGACCCGGGCGCTCGGGGAAGCGGGCGACTTCGCGTCCGCCGGCGTCGGCGACGCCGACGTCACCATCGCCGACCGCGCAGGAGACATCGCCGGGCCGGTGATAGCGCTCGTACCGGCTGCGCTGGTGCCGAGTGCGGAAGCCGCGGCCTGGCGGTGCGACGTGCGCGCCGTCGTGCCGGCCGACGTGGACGCAACGACGCTCGGCGCGGTCATCACGGTGATCGCCGCCGGGCTGAGCGTCGCCCCGCCCGATCCGGGGCACGGCGCCGGCGATTGGGCCGGGCCTCGCGCAGGCCATTGGGCCGAGGCGCTCGACCCCTCCGGCGCCGAGGACGAAGAGCACACGGTAGTCCTGACCCCGCGAGAACGCGAAGTGCTGGCTCTGCTCGCCGCCGGAGCCTCCAACAAGTCGATTGCCCGCGCGCTCGGCCTGTCCGTGCACACCGCCAAATTCCACGTCGCTTCGCTGATCGAGAAGCTCGGCGCCGGCGGACGCCTCGAGGCCGTCGCCATCGCCATAAGGACCGGACTGGTCATGGTGTGAGGGCCATCTTCCAAACGGCACGGCGCCTCCTACATAACGCTCATGTTCGACATACACACCGACATTTCCGCGGCCGACGACACCCCCGCCGGCGGCGCCACGACGCCCGGGTCGGCCGAAGACGCGTCGATCGCGCTGCTCGATACGTTGTCCCAGGGGATCGCCGCCGTGGTCGACAAGATCGGCCCGGCGGTGGTGCGGGTGGAGACTCCGCAACGGGGCCGCGCTTCCGGCGGCCTCGGCTCCGGCGTCATCATTTCGCCGGACGGCCTCATCCTCACCAACAGCCATGTGGTGAACGGTCACCGCGACGTGCGCCTGACCGACAGCGAGGGCCGCGTCTTGGAGGCGCGGCTGCTCGGCGAAGACCGCGACACCGACCTCGCTTTGCTGCGCGCCACCGCGGCCCGGCATCTGCCGTCCGCCGCGCTCGGCGATTCCAAGCTGCTCCGCCGCGGCCAGTTGGTGATCGCCATCGGCAACCCGCTGGGCTTCGAATTCACCGTCACCTCCGGCGTGGTCTCCGCGCTCGGGCGCTCGCTGCGCGCATCGAACGGCCGCCTGATCGAAGACGTCGTGCAGACCGACGCCGCGCTCAATCCCGGCAATTCCGGCGGGCCCCTGGTGTCCACGCGCGGCGAGGTGGTGGGCATCAATACGGCGGTGATCGCGGGCGCCCAGGGCATCTGCTTCGCGGTCGCCAGCAATACCGCGCAATTCGTGCTGGGCGAGCTCATTCGCCACGGCCGGGTGCGACGCGCCTATATCGGTGTGAGCGCGCAGACCGTTCCGGTGCCGCGACGGTATGCCATCGAGCTCGGCCTGAAAAACCGCCTCGGCGTGCTGGTGACGGGGATCGAAGCGAACAGTCCGGCGGCCGCAGCCGGGCTCGAAACCCAGGACATCATCGTCGGGCTGGGCAGCGACCAGATCGCGGGGATCGATGACCTCATCCGCCTGCTGGACGGCGGGCGGGTCGACCAGACCGTCACCATGAAAGTCCTGCGGTTCGGCAAGTACCTGGAATTCGCGATCGTGCCGGTCGAGCGGCGGCCCGCGCGTGATGCCGGGAGCTGATTCGCTTCCCGGCCGAACCGGGTGGAACCAAGATGCGACGTCGTCGTTCTCGCTCAGACAAACCGGAGTTCCCATGAAGAAATTCTGCACAGCAGTGGCTTTCGCAGCCGTCATGCTCCTGGCACCATCGGTGTCCCAAGCCAAGGGATGCATCAAGGGCGCGCTGGTCGGCGGAGTCGCCGGCCATTACGCCGGGCATCATGGCCTGTTGGGCGCTGCCGCGGGCTGCCTCATCGGGCGGCACCAGGCCCACGCCGCGCAAAAGCAGCGGCAGGCGGGCCCCAGCGCCAACCGGTAGGGCGGGCGAAGCGCCGGCGGTTTGGCGCACGTTCCGATGAAGCCGATCACGATCCCGCATTGCGCTGACGCTCCATGCGGGCTGCGCAAACCGTCACGCTCGCGGATCTCAAGGGCAAATCAAATCGACCTTTGAACAATCGTGCCGGGATGGCTAAGTTGCGCCCGCACCGGCAGCTGTGACGCGCCGGAATCCTGGAGAGGTTGCAATGACGTTGTCAAAGACTTTGATGTTGTCCGCATTGGTTGCTTTGATCGGCTCGGGCGCCGCTTTCGCGCAAGCCCCAGCCCCCACCACGAAACCCGCCGCCGCGCAACCGGCCCCCGCCACCGACAAGGCCGCCGACACCGACAAAAAGGCGATCTCGAAGGCGTGCTCGGACCAGGCCACCGCCAAGGGCCTGCATGGCAAGGCGCGCAAGACCTTCCGCTCCGAATGCAAGAAGAACGGCGGCAAGCCGGCCTGACCTGCTTGACGCAACACCTGCCGGCGCGAGTCCTCGCTGGACGAGCGCGCGGCTCTGGCGCGACGCGTCGGATCAGATTCGGCGCACACGCACCTGATCCGATGCCCGCGACCGCCTCGCGCCAATCGTCTTTCTCCGGGCGCCGATGGCGCGCTCTCAGCGGGCAAGCGTCCTGGCGACCCGGAAACCGAGGTTGCGAAACCGGAAGTCGGCGGAAATCACGCCGACCTCCACCCGGCAACCGGAAATCTATCGGGCCGAATATTACGCCCTTGTTTACCGCGCATATCACTTGTGCCGGCTATTGGCCTGCGGCAGGGCGGCGATTTCACGCAAAATCTCGGCGTGGATCCGTTCGCTCTTGTCGATGTTGAGGTGGAAAATGGTCGGGTCGTCGGCCAGATCGATGTTCGAGAGCTTGCCGCGGAATCCGGCCTCGGGCGTAAGCGGAGAGCCCCAACCGCCGGCCTGGTAGTAGTCGATCGCCCGCACGACATTGGCGGGGACCGGCTTCTGCCCGTAGGGAGCGATCGTCACCAGGAGGTCCACCGGAACATGGCTTATCTGCAGCGCCCGAGCGATTTCGATCGCGTCGTCCGCCCCCTGCGAGTGGCCCACGAGGATGAGCGCGCCGATCTTGCCGGCAGCCCGGTCCCGCAGGATATCGGAGACGGCTGTCGTCCAATACAGGTGCCGGCGCACCTCGGCATCGATGCCCCTCGCCTTGAGCTCGTCGGCGAGGCTGTCCATGCCCGACGAGAAAACGCCGAGCCAGCCGCGCAGCAAGAGCACCCTGGGCTCGGCGGCGAACGCGAAGCCGCACCAGATGAGGGCGATGGCCGCGACGGCCCCGGCCCACCGCGCGCCGGCTCTAAGTTGCGCCCGCATCTGCAGCGCCGCCAAGGCCGCCACCGACAAGCCGCGCCGCCGCCAAAAACGCGATCAAGGCGTGCTCCAACCAGGCTGGCGCATAAGCCGCCGCCACTATGCAAACGCGGTTCTCAGTCACAGCCTTTGAACTTTCGGGCCTCACATTGCCGTGCCATTTCCTGCGCCCGCGCGACCTGTGCGGTCGACAAACCTCTCTCGATGATATCGCGCCTCTGGGCTGCCACTTGGGCGTCGTCACCCCTGAGTTTTGATGCGGCAAGGTTTGACCACATATGGGCATGAACGAAGTCTTGAGGAACACCTCGTCCCTGGGCATACATCAAACCGAGAGTGGACTGCGCCGACGCGTTTCCTTGTTCCGCGCCGAGCCGATACCACTTCAGTGCTTCGTGGAAATCCTGGGCGACCCCTTGTCCCTGCGCATACATCAAACCGAGATTGAACTGAGCGGACGCATTTCCTTTTTCGGCAAGCGATCGGAACAGCTCGAGTGCGGTGGCGAAGTCGCCGCGCTGGTATGCGGCGACACCATCTTCAAAAGGCCCGGCGCGGACAATGCCGCCGCCAACGGTCACCATCGACCCGATCAGCACGGTTCCGAGGATTTTGCGCATCGCAGTCTCCCCTGTTACGAGGCACGATAAACGCTCGCGCGACCAATACCAAGACCCCTCGCGATTTCGCCAACTCGTTTCGCACCCCCTCACAGGAACGGAAACACGAACGGCCACGTCCCACAGCGCAGGCCGCCGTCGCCGCCGCAATAGCCCTGACCGTTGTGACAGCATCCGAATGCCACCGGCGAGCAGTAATAAAGCTGGTAGGTGGGGCCGCAATGGTCGGCGCAGATGAAGTTCCCGCGCCAGAAGCCGCAGTGATTCTGGAACCGCTTCGGCAGCAGCGGAAGGGCTTGCCACGAATAGGTGAATTGCACCACCCCTGCCTCTTGGGGCGGCGGCGCCAGCGACATGGGTCCCGAAGGCGCAAGCTGGTCGGCTGCTGCCGCGCTCAGCGTCAGGGCACAGACCAGGGTGGCGGCGGCCAGCAGTGACCACATCAAGGATTTCATGGTGCCCCTCACTTGTCCCAGAGCCTGTAGTTCACCCCGAGGCGCACCACGTTCTCGGTGAAATTGAACGAGACCGGCCCCACGCCGCAGGCGACCGTGCAGCTGATGCCGCCGTGGTCCATGTAGAGATATTCGAGCTTGGCGCTCCAGCGGTCCACCAGGATGACTTCGAGGCCCACCCCCACGGCGTAGCTCAAGTCGATCTTGGACTGCACGCCGAAGGGAAGACCCGGGATATCGGTGCTCAGGTTCGCGCCGGACAGGCCGCCGGTCACATAGGGCAGAAATTGATCGAACGCCCAGCCCAGGCGAAGGCGTGCGCTGCCGACCCAGCCGCTTTTGAATTCGCAGCCCTGGACGCAATAAGGCGGTGTAATCGTGGCATGGAATCCGGCCGCATCGAGATCCATTTCTTCGCCGAGCACGAGCGATCCGAGATGGGTTTGCCAATTGTAACCGAGCGTGCCGCCGACGAGGCCGCTCGATGTACTGTAGCTCCCCCACAGGCTGTCCGGGCTGGAAGACCAGGTCGGGTTGCCGAAGCCGCCGCCGCCATTGATCCCGACATAGAGGCCGGTCCAGTTGTAGAGCGGGACAGGGCTGAAAGCCGTCGGATACGCCGGCGCCGCGGCAAAGATGTCGCCGGCATTGGCCGCGCCGGCGATGAGGAGCGCGGCAACGGCCGAACTCCAACACAGAATATTTCTCATTGCACGTCCCCACCTCATGCTTGCGTGCTCGCGGCGCTCTTCCAATGATCGACGTGGTGTCATCGTCGCATTTCCATCAATGGTGCAGGTCGGGATACGGCGCGACTGCTGCCGTCACGACATCGATCTTGAGTTCCGGCGGCGGCCCGTCACGGTTCCACCAGCCGCCGCCCAGCGCCAGGAACAACGCAGCCGTATCCGACAGGCGGGCGGCCTGCGCCTGAACTCGCTGGAGTATCGCCTGCTGATAAGTTATTTGCGCCTGGAGCAGATAGAGGAAGTTGGCGTAGCCGGTTTGCATCTGCTGCTGCGCGAGATCGAGGCTGACCTTGGAGGCTTTCTCGAAATCGTAGGTCGCTTTCAAGGCATCGGCATCGTTCTGGATGGCGCGCAACGCATCGGCTACGTTCTGGAAGGCGGTGACGACCGTGCTGCGATAGTTCCATGCCGCTTCATCGAGCGCGGCATCGGCGGAGCGCCGCAGATGCAGCAAGTTGAACCCGTCGAACACCGTATGCGTCGCATTGCCGGACAAGAGCCAAAACACATTTTGCGGGGCGATCAAGCCGGCAAGCTCCGGGAGGGTATAGCCGCCGGTGGCGCCGAGCGTGATTTGCGGCAGCATGTTCGCGGTGGCGACGCCCACTTCGGCGCTGGCCGAATGCAACAGCTCCTCGGCCGACCGCACATCGGGGCGTTGCTCGACGAGTTGCGAGGGCAGGCTGACCGGCAGATCGACCGGCAGAGTGACATTCGCCAGGGTGAAGGTCTCGTTCGGCACGTCGCTCGGAAGCCGGCCGGCAAGCGCGGCGATAAGGTTGCGTTGTTGCGCCAACGCCTTGCGCAGCGGCGGCAGCGTAGCCACGGTCTGGGCGAGCTGCGCCTCCTGAAGCGCGACGTCGTTGCGGTTGGCATAGCCTTCGGTGAACTGGCGGCGCAGAAGTTCCAGCATCTTCTTGTTGACGTCGATGAGCTGGTTGGTGGCGTCGATCTGGCCGCGCAGCGACGCCTCCTGGATCGCCGCGACGACGACGTTCGAGGTCAGGGTCAAGTAGGCCGCTTCCACCAGGAAGCGCTGGGAGTCCTCCTGGGCCTGCAGCGATTCGACGGTGCGGCGATTGAGCCCCCACACGTCGAAGGTGTAGGTCACCAGCACCTGCGCGGTATAAAGATCGAATCTCTGAGCGCCGCTGTTGAGCACCGGCGAAATGGAGCTGGCGGTCTGCTGCCGGGTCGGGTTGAAATTCGCCTGGGCGTTCGGGAAGTACTTGCCCTGTTGCGCGAAGGTCAATTCCTGGGCCATACGCACGGCAGCGATGGCCGACTGCAAGTTGGGATTGGCGTCCAACGATTTCTGAACGAGCGAATTGAGCGCTGGCGAACGGAACAGCCTCCACCAATCGCCGGGAATATCGCGGCCGTTGATGAAGCGCTGCGACTGGCCGTCGCGGACGTCGCTGCCACTGGTTCGGGGGGTCAACGGCTCTTTGGTGTAGCGGGAAGCCTCGGGCGGCGCCGGATGCTCGAAATCCGGCCCGACCGCGCAACTCGACAACACCATCGCGGCTCCGAGCGCGACGACGACCGGACAACGCTTCCAGAACATTAACCGAATTCCCCACCAGAGAGCCCACCCGGACGACAAACGGGCGGCTACCCCACCACGACGTTAACTCATTCTTAACGCTACGGACGCGAATACCAGTCGGGGAACTGCGATTTCTGACAATCGATTAAGAATCTTTCGCACTGCATTCTTTTGGACACACTGGGCGTCTCCGCGGCGATACCTCCACTTTGGGAGGTCAGCGAGAACTTGGGGGCGCGCGCCTGCGATAATTCCCAGTCAGCGCGGTTGATCGGATATGCCCCCGGGGCCCGGAGGGGTGGCACCACGCCAGAGATAACGAATTGATAATTCAAGTTAAAACACGCGATGGGCAAGTGAATAGAAATTGAACTATGCCATCAGGATCGCCACCGAACTGGGATTTGTCGCAGTAGACCGCGAACGCCTCACAGGGCAACATTTGTGCCCTGCAGCAGGCCTGAAAATCGGCCCTATCGCGGCACGTTCATCCATGAGAAATGCAAGGCGTACCATCACGATAGGCGCAGCCGCCACGGTGGCGGTGCTGAGCTTTGCCGGCGGCATCTATTTTGCCGCCAACTACGGCAGTGCACCCAAGCTCGCAGGCGGCATCGCCAAGGCGGCCGAGCCGCCCGATGCTCCGACCGCGGGACGTTCGGACAAGCCTTCCACCGACAGCGTGGAGCTTTCGGAGACCCAGCTGAAATTCGTCAAGGTCGCGACCGTCGAGGAACGTGAATTTCCGATCGAGAAGGGATCGGTCGGCAGCATCGATTTCAACGAAGAGCTGCTGACCCAGGTCTTCACCCCCTACCAGGGCAGGATCATCGGGCTGTTCGCCAAGGTCGGCGACGAGGTGCAGAAGGGCCAACTCCTCTTCACCATCGACAGTCCGGACCTGTTGCAGGCGTGCTCCACCCTGATCTCGGCGGCCGGCGTGCTGCAACTCACCAACAAAAATCTGGCTCGCCTGAAGACGCTCTATGATACGCGGGCGATCTCCCAGAAGGACCTCGAGCAGGCCATCTCCGACCAGCAGACCGCGGAAGGCGCGCTGCGCGCCGCCCGCGATGCGGTGCGCATTTTCGGCAAGACCGATGCCGAAATGGACCGCATGATCTCCGATCGCAAGGTCGACCCGACCCTCGTCGTTCCAAGCCCCATAGCGGGCCGGATCACCTCGCGCAACGCCGCCCCCGGACTTCTGGTGCAGCCGGGCAATCCGCCGGCGCCCTACACCGTTGCCGACATCTCCACCATGTGGATGCTCGCCAATGTGGCGGAGAGCGACAGCCCCGCCTTCAGTGTCGGCCAGGAGGTCAAGGTCAGCGTGATGGCGTTTCCGAACCGGACCTTCGAAGGTCACATTTCCACCATCGCGTCTTGGGTCGATCCCACCACCCGCCGGGTGCTGGTGCGCTCGGAAATCGCCGATCCCACGCACGAGCTGCGCTCCGGCATGTTCGCCAACTTCGTGATCCGTACCGGTGCGCCGGTGCGCTCGCCCGCCATTCCGCTGGACGGCGTGGTGCGCGAGGGCGACGGCACGATGACCGCCTGGGTCACGGCCGACCGCCGCCGCTTCACCAAGCGCACCATCAAGACCGGTCTTCAGCGCGAGGGCTACATGCAGATCCTCGAAGGCGTCCAGGCCGGAGAATTGGTCGCCTCCGAAGGCGCCCTGTTCCTGAGCAACGCCCTCGCGATCGCCTCGCGCTGACCGCGCGTGAACGGTCGGTGCAACGCATGATGATACGAGGTGAGTCGTGCTCAAGGGCCTGATCGTATTCGGACTGACTCGCCGTCCGATCATTATTCTCTGCATGATCGTCTTCGTCGGCGCCGGGCTCGTCGCCTTCGCCAAGCTCAACATCGAGGCCTATCCGAACCCCGCGCCGGTGATTCTCGAGATCACCGCGCAGGCCGCGGGCCAGTCCGCCGAGGAGATGGAGCGGTACTACACCATTCCCATGGAAGTGGGACTTTCCCCGACGCCCGGCGTCGACATCATCCGCTCGACCTCCTTCTACGGACTGTCGTTCGTTCGCGTCACCTTCCGATACGGCGTCGACTATTACTTCGCCGTCACCCAGGCGGCACTGAATCTGCAGCAGAACGTCAATCTTCCGAATAACGTGTTGCCCCAGATCCAGGCATCGAGCCTGGTGGGCGAAATCTATCGCTACCAGGTGGTCGGGCCGCCGAACTTCGGGCTGACCAATCTGCGCACCATCCAGGACTGGGTGTTGCAGCGCCGCTTCCTGACGGTGCCTGGCGTCGTCCAGGTCAACACCTGGGGTGGAACCACCAAGGAATACGAGGTCGAAGTCGATCTGCACAAGCTCGACGCCTACAGCATCACCCTGCCCCAGGTGATCGCCGCGATCGGGAATGCGAACGTCAATGTCGGCGGCCGCACCATCAATTTCGGCCAGCAGTCGGTCAATGTGCGCGGCGTCGGCCTGATCGACAGCGGCGGAACCGTCGACCTGACCAAAGGCTACAAGGTCAACGATATCGAGAACATTTCGCTGGCGCAGTCGAACGGCGTGCCCATCCAGATCAAGGACGTGGCGAAGGTCTATGTCGGCAATGTGCCGCGGCTCGGCAAGGCCGGACGCGACAACGAAGACGACGTAGTCGCCGCCATTCTGGTGATGAACCGAACGCTGCACACCAACGACGTGGTGCCGCGAATTGTGCGTGAGGTCGAACGGATAAACAGCGACGGCTCATTGCCGCCGGGGGTGAAAATCGTCCCATTCTACGATCGCACGACGCTGGTCAACGTCACCACGCATACGGTATTGCACAATCTCATCTTCGGCTGCGCTCTGGTGTTCCTCATCCAGTGGGTCTTCCTCGGCGATCTCCGAAGCGCCATCATCGTCGGCGTCAATATTCCCTTCGCGCTGTTCTTCAGCATCATCATCCTCGTGCTGATGGGAGAAGACGCCAACCTGTTGTCGGTCGGCGCGGTCGACTTCGGAATCATCGTCGATTCGGCTGTGATCCTGGTCGAGAACGTGTTTCGCAATTGTCAGGGAAGCCCCGAACAACGACAGGCGCTGCTGCAGAATCTCGCCGAGGAACGATGGGGGCCCGACCCGACCAAGGTGGGCAATACCGGCGGCGCCCATGCAAGTCCGTGGACCGATCGCCTGCGCATGATCCTGATCAGCGCGATGGAGGTCGACACCGCCGTGTTCTTCTCCGCGGCCATCACGGTCGCGGCATTCGTTCCCCTGTTCACCATGCAGGGCGTCGAAGGGCAGATCTTCAATCCGATGGCGCGGACCTACGGTTTCGCCCTCGCCGGCGCGCTGCTCGCGACATTCACGATTACGCCGGTTCTGGCGTCGCTGCTGCTGCCCGAGCACATCTCGGAGACCGAGACCTTCGTGGTGCGCGGTCTGCGGTGGGCCTATTCGCCGGCCCTGCATTGGTCGCTTACCCACCGCAAGACGATGGTCGCCATCGGTATCGGCTTTCTGATCTTCACCGCGATGCTGGCTCCCCGCCTCGGGACCGAATTCCTGCCCGCGCTCGAGGAAGGCAACATGTGGATTCGTGCTTCGATGCCGCCGACCATTTCGCTCGAAGCCGCGATGCCGTCGGTGACCCGTATGCGCGAGATCCTGCTCAGCCATCCGGAGGTCATCACCGTGGTTTCCCAGCACGGCCGCCCGGACAATGGCAGCGACGCCTCCGGGTTTTTCAATGCCGAGTTCTTCGTGCCCCTCAAGCCGTTCGACGAATGGGCACCTGGAATGACGAAAGACAAGCTGGTCGAGGATCTGCAGAAAGAGTTCGATAAGGAATTCACCGGCATCACCTTCAATTTTTCCCAGTACATCCAGGACAACATCGAGGAAGGCCTGTCGGGCGTCAAAGGCGCCAATTCCGTCAAGATCATCGGTCCCGACCTCGCCAAGCTCGAGGAGATCGCCAATCTCGTCCTGCCCGAGATGGATCAGGTCAAAGGCGTCGCCGACCTCGGAATTTTCCGGGTGCTCGGTCAGCCCAACCTGAACATCACTGTCGACCGCGAAAAGGCGGCGCGGTACGGCCTCAATTCCGGCGACGTCAACAACGTGGTCCAGGCCGCGTTGGGCGGTACCGTCGCGACCACCCAGCTCGAGGCCGACCGCCAGTTCAACGTGACGGTGCGGCTCGCGCCCGAATACCGCGGCGACTTCGAGTCCGTCGGCAACATCAAGGTCGGTTTCACCGCGCCGAACGGCACCAACGCCTATATTCCCCTGCGCGAACTCGCCACCATCACTCTGGACACCGGCGCGTCCTATATCTTCCACGAGCGCAATGCGCGCTTCATTCCGATCAAGTTCAGCGTCCGCGGCCGCGACCTCGGCAGCACCGTCGCCGAAGCGCAGGAGCGCATCGCCAAGAACATCGCGTTGCCGACCGGATATCGCATCGAATGGGCGGGAGAATTCGAAGAGCTGCAACAGGCCAAGGCGCGGCTCGAAATCGTGGTGCCGATCAGCCTGGTTCTCATCATGGTTCTGCTGTACGGCCTGTTCAATTCGCTGCGCGACGCCCTGCTGGCGCTCGCCGGCATTCCGTTCTCGATCGCCGGCGGCATATTGGCGCTGCTGATCACCGGGCAGGATTTCAGCATCTCCGGCGCGATCGGCTTCGTGTCGCTGTTCGGGGTGTCGGTCATGAACGGCATCCTGATCATCACCTATTTCAACCAGGTCCGGGCCGGCGGAATGGGCACGATCGAGGCGATGTATCACGCCGCCGAGCAGCGGATGCGGCCGATGCTGATGACGGCGCTGTCGGCGTGCATCGGCCTGCTGCCTGCCGCCATTTCGACCGGAATCGGCAGCCAGGTGCAGCGCCCGCTCGCAACCGTGGTCGTGGGCGGCATGCTGGTCGGTCCGGTGATCATGCTCGTGGTCGTGCCCGCGCTCCAGACCTTGTTCCTGGGCCGCGGGGACGAACCGCAATCGACCCTGCACGCGGATGAACCGGACCTCGCCGAGGTTTGACGCGGCCCGGAGATGCGGCCTTGCGGCCGGTCGAGTTCGTTGCCACATTCGACGTGGCCATTTGGGAGACCCGGAATGGATCGCCAACTGAGGATCAACCGCTGGTTTCTCGCCGTTATCGCATGCGTCGCGCTCACCGCCGACGCGAGCCTCGCTGCCGGACGCCATGGGCATGGCAGCAAGTCCGCCCCGCAAACCAGCAAAGCCGTCCCCCACGAAGAGACGGCCGGCGACCACCCCGCGAAGAGCGAAACAGGTGAGGATCCGGTCCGCAACCCGACGCGGGAAAGCGACAAGTCCGGCAAGCCGGAACACATCGATCTGGTTCGACACGACGACGGCTACATCAATCTACGCCGCCGTGCCACGCGATCATCGCTGATCGCCGCCAAGAAGAAGCTTCCCATCATCGCGCCGGTTGCCGTCGCGCCTCACTTACCCTTGCCGGCCGGAGCCACGGTCGAGCCCGTGAGGAATTCCGCCGGCGTCACCGCGACGGCCGTCAAGAAGCCGGACCCGATCGCCGCCGTGCCCGAGGTGACGGCCAAGCCCGGCCTCGCAAAGAACAACCTGGGATTGAGCGTGAACGAGATACGCCGTCCGGAAGTTCACGTCACGGCGACGGGTGCGGTGGCTCCGGTCACGGGCATAAACGGAACGACCATGGGCCACGCCGGTGTCGGCGGCATTGGCGGGCCGGCGAAGGACCGATCGGCGATCGGCGGCTCCACCTATCGGAGATTCTGAGTCGATCGGGCCCGCCAAGTCTCTGCACCACTACTGCGTTACCGTATCGTCGCGACGGCGCTATCCCGCGTCAATCAGCCTCATGGCTCGATCAGTCGAACCGTTGCCGCCTTGATCGCAGCCTCGACCCGGGTCGCGGCGCCGAGCTTGACGCGCGCATTGTCGATATGGAAATCGACCGTTCGCTTCGCCAGATTGAGGATTTGCGCGATTTCGGCCGACGTCTTGCCGCGGGCTGCCCAGGTCAGCGTTTCGACTTCGCGATCGTTGAGTTCGACCAGCTTCGGCCACAGGTCGAGACGGGCCACGCGGGCGAGCCGCGCATGGATGATTGCGTCCAGCACGTCGAAATCGATCGGCTTGGTCACGTAGTCGTCGGCACCGAGTTGGCGCCCCTTTAGCTCATTGTCGCGGTCCGTCAGGGCGGTCAGGAACACGAACGGCATGTTGCCGAACCGGGGCGCCACCGCGGTCAGGCGTTCCAGCACCTCGAACCCGGTCATGACGGGCATGCTGATGTCCGAAAGTACGAGATCGGGCATCGTCTTCAGGATCGCCGCAAAGCCTTCGCGGCCGTCATAGGCGACGTTCACGTCATATCCGCGATCGGCGAGTTCCTCGGCGATCAGGCCCGCGGTCTCGCGATCGTCTTCGATGACCAGGATCTTTTTTGCTGGTTCTGTCATGCGCTGGGTGCCGGAGATCGGTAGTGGTGTGGGCGTTAGAATAGCTTTATATGGCCAATGAAGGCAAAACTGATAAAATTTCGACTCGCCGACCGCCCCGGCCGACCGGCTCAGCCGCGGGCGAGACGCCTGTTTCGAACCGATGGTCGATTCCGATGAGGCAGCCCCGGTCCATTCGATTTCACCTCTCGGCGGTGTTCATCTTCTTTTTTCTGCTGATCATCGTTCTCGGGATGTTCAGCATCGCGCGCCTGCGTGATTTCAACAACGTGTCTGCCGGCATCGCCGATCTGTGGCTGCCTACCACCCGCGTGCTGGGCGACCTCAACAATTTCACCTCCGACTTTCGCGCCGCCGAGGGCAGCGACCTGCTGTCGTCGAACTCGAGCGAAATCGCCGCCATCGAGATGGAGATGATCGAGCTCGACCGCTCGATCTCGCAGGCCCAGTACAGTTACGAGCACCTCCACCACGATCCCGACGAGGCCGGTCTCTACAACCAGTTCAGGGAGAGCTGGCACGATTACCGCGACATCGTCAACCACGTGCTCGAGCTGTCGCGCAAGGACCGCAAGGCGGAAGCCGTCAACCTCTACATGACGAATTCGCGCTGGGCTTATAACGAAGCGAGCGATGCGTTGGGGCAGTTGACCAAGCAATCGGTCGGCAAGGCGCAAGAGGCCAGCGCGCGGGTGGCGATCGCCTACAAGCAGGCCTCGTTGCTGATCATCGTCGCAATGGGAATCGGCGGCGTGCTGGTGGTCGCCGCGCTCCTCTACATCGGCCGTTCGATTTCAAGTCCGCTCCTGCATCTCGCCGGCTGCATGCACCGGCTCGCGGCCAACGACACCGACATCGACATCAAGGGGACCGAGCGCCGCGACGAGATCGGCGAGATGGCGCGTGCCGCGGTGGTGTTCCGCAACAACGCGATCGAGCTCATGGTCAGTCAGCGCGGGCTCGCCCAGCAGGCCTCCATGCTGGAGGAAAAGCTCACGGCCGAGCGGCATCTGACCCAGATGCAGCGCAACTTCGTATCGATGGCGTCCCACGAGTTCCGCACCCCCCTGACCATCATCGACGGCCACGCCCAGCGCCTGATCAAGGTCGGCTACCGCCTGCGGACCGACGAGATCAATGCGCGCGCGGGCAAGGTTCGCGCGGCCGTACTGCGGATGACCCATCTGATCGACAACCTGCTCAATTCGTCGCGGCTGATCGAGGGCGGGGCGGCGCTTTATTTCCATCCGCAGGAGTTCGATCTGCGCGAGCTGCTGCACGAGATCTGCCAACTGCATCACGAGATCGCGCCGGGCTGCCAGCTGGTGGAGAACTATGCGGCGACGCGCCTGCCGATGGTCGGCGATCCGAAGCTGCTGTCGCAGGTGTTCAACAATCTCCTGTCCAACGCCATCAAATATTCGCCGGGCGACAGTCTCATCAGGATCAGCGCCCGTATCGAATCCGGGCGCGCCATCGTCACCGTCGAGGACAACGGCCTCGGCATTCCCGACGTCGACATCGATCGCCTGTTCGAGCGCTATTTCCGCGGCAGCAATGTCTCCGGGATCGTCGGAACCGGCGTCGGGCTCAATCTCGTGAAAATGGTCGTCGACCTCCATGGCGGCGACATCCTGGTGGAAAGCGCCGAGGGCAAGGGATCGCGGTTCACGGTGCGGCTCCCGATCGCGCCGGTGCTGCCCGACAACATCGTCGCGCCACCGACGGAAGTGACACCCGAGCTCAAGAAGATCGAGGCACAGGCCGAGGAGCCGGCCGATCCGGCACGGCCCGCGGCCGCGGACCCGCTCGACGCGTGAGGCGCAGCTAGCTTAGCTGAGCCGGGCAAAGCCCACAGGAGAAATTCTACCCACGGAACAGCAGTCCGCACTATGCGTCGGATTGATGGACGCGAGGCGATCGACGCGATGTTTGTGTCGGTGCTGTGTATCGACACAAACGACAACGTGCCTACGCCCCCACCGCGTCTTCGTATTCGCCGCTGAGCGCGAGCCACTGGTCCTCCGCGCTCGCCAGCGCGCTCGCGGCGTCGGCGCGTTCCTTGCCGAGGGTGGCGACGCGGGCGGGGTCGCGGTCGTAGAGCTTGGGATCGGCGAGCATGGCGTCGATCTCGGCGAGGCGCCTGGTGAGGCTGGTGATGGTCTTGTCGAAGGCGTCGATGCGGCGCTTTAGCGGTGCCAACTCGGCGCGCTTTTCGGCCGCGGCGCGGCGCAGGTCGGCGCGCGACTGGCGGGCCTCGTCCTTGGCCGCGCGGTCCTCTCCGTCGCCGCCGCCGGCGCCGGCGCCGAGCACCAGGCGGCGGTAGTCGTCGAGGTCGCCGTCGAACGGCTTGACCTCGCCATTGGCCACGAGCCACAGCCGGTCGGCGCAGGCTTCCAGCAGGTGGCGGTCATGGGACACCAGGATCACGGCGCCGGAATAATCGTTGATGGCCTCGATCAGCGCCGCGCGGCTGTCGATGTCGAGATGGTTGGTGGGCTCGTCGAGCACCACGAGGTGCGGCCCGTCGAAGGTTGCCAGCCCGAGCAGCAGCCGCGCCTTCTCGCCGCCGGAGAGGTTGGCCACCGGCGTGTCCGCCATGGCGGCGGAAAAGCCGATCGCGCCGGCGCGGGCGCGCACCTTGGCTTCCGGCGCGTCGGGCATCAACTTGCGAACGTGGTCATAGGCGCTGGCGGCGGGGTTGAGTTCGTCGAGCTGGTGCTGGGCGAAATAGGCGATCCTGATCTTGTCCGCCTTCGTCACCGTTCCGGAGAACGGCGCGAGCCGCCCGGTCAACAGCTTGGTCAGGGTCGACTTGCCGTTGCCGTTGGCGCCGAGCAGCGCGATGCGGTCGTCGGCATCGACGCGCAGCGACAGATGCCGCAGCACCGGCCGCCCCGGCTCGTAGCCGACATCGGTGTCGTCGAGCGCGATGATCGGCGGCGACAGCGGCTTGTCCGGGGAGGGGATGGTGATCTCGCGCACATTGTCCTCGATGCGCACGTCGATCGGCTGCAGCTTTGCCAGGAGCTTGAGGCGCGATTGCGCCTGGCGCGCCTTGGTGGCCTTGGCGCGGAACCGATCGACGAACGCCTGAATGCGCTCCCGCTCGGCGCCGACCTTCTCCGCCATCCGGCGCTGCTGCGCCGTGCGCTCGGTCCGCAGCCGCAGGAACTCGCTGAAGCCGCCGGTGCTCAGCAGGATCTTGCCGCGATCGAGATGCGCGATCGCTTCCACGGAACGGTCGAGCAAGCCGCGATCATGGCTGACGATGAGGGCGGCGCCGGGAAACTTCGCCAGCCATGCCTCCAGCCAAAGCGAGGCCTCGAGGTCGAGATGGTTGGTGGGTTCGTCCAGCAGCAGCAGGTCGGGGTCGCCGAACAGCGCCGAGGCCAGCGCCACGCGCATCCGCCAGCCGCCGGAAAGCG
>Ga0302324_100005667_pt1 | contig 27198 bp, 22 predicted proteins | sample Palsa_T0_1_FD_201949 | JGI IMG/M metagenome (GOLD analysis project Ga0302324, IMG submission 201949) | Peat permafrost microbial communities from Stordalen Mire near Abisko, Sweden - Palsa_T0_1 | ecosystem: Environmental > Terrestrial > Soil > Palsa > Peat permafrost | place: Sweden: Abisko...
GACTCGCCTTGCTAGCCTGTTCGTCGTCTTCGGGTGATGTAAGCCCGTCGTGTCAGGAACCCACCGAAGGCATCCCCGCTTAGCGGGTGAGCCAGTAGGAATCCCCTCCCTTTAGTACCTATATACATAAATCTTTGCTGTTTCTGGCAAAACATTTTTCATGGGTGGTGATTCGACCAATGTTTATGCTGGTTCGGAGGCAGTTTTTAAAACGTCCAACTTCCTGTTTTTGGTTCCGGCTCCGCCGGGTTAGGGAGGGGAGGAGCTCAATTGCTCGGTTGCCAGCACTGACCGCAGCAGAGTACTGCAGAAGCAGTAGGACTGAAACCAGATTACCCTACCGAACAACCACAGTCACAAGACACATCATCTCTTTTCTTTGTGGCCGAACGAATTCGAATTTATTACTTGGTGCACCAATGAAAACGAGGAGGTTAAAACGTGACCACAAGGAACTTTGTTCGGCGCCTGCCGTTCTTGCTTCTGCCCTTGCTAGCGCACAAGTACTGGGTTCAGTCCTTAGAACGAGCAAAGCTCAAGGCGCGGCTTGCTACCCTTTTGCGCGAAAGCCTTTACGACGATGTGAAAGGAATCGCGAATATCGCGCGGGGAAAAGAGATGATAAAGAAACTTGCAAGTTAAGCTATAAAGAAGTATCGGGACAAGACGCAGCAGGAGGCGAGCCAACTACCTTAAATCGCAAGCCTACACGACGAAGACCCTGCTTCATTGGCGAAATTGCCAGCGCGAATCTTGTCCCCACGAATGCGCTCGCGGCTCAAGTTCGGAATGGTCCTAAAAAAGCATTGGATGGTGAATATTGTTTGCTCAGAGTCTGTCATGGAAGTCATCAGGGTTGCTTCATTTCTCGACTACTACGGAAAAATCCGCGAACGCACGCTTCGTGTTGTCCAGTGCATTCCGCCGGACAAATTTGATTGGACCTATCAAGCGGGCAAGTTCAGCTTCGCCGACCTCATCCGGCACATTGCGGCGATTGAGCGCTATCTGTACGCGGAAGCCGTGCAAATGAAGACCAGCCGCTATCCGGGGCACGGCAAAGAATTGGCGGACGGAGCGGAAAACGTCTTGGCGTTCATGAACCGGCTGCACGCGGAGTCGTTGGAAATCTTTGGCCGGCTTTCCGACGAAGACTTAAAGAAGCGGTGCCTCACTCCCACAGGAGCGGCGATTGCAATCGGAAAATGGCTGCGCGCCCTGGTCGAACATGAGATTCACCATCGCGGTCAGATTTACGTTTATCTGGCCATGCTCGGAATCAGCACCCCTCCGATATACGGCCTGACTTCCGAAGAGGTGCGGGCTAAGAGCCAATAGCCGTTCCTTGGCCGATTTTCAGACCCTTCCCCGGCCTTTTCAGTCAGCCTGCTCACGCATCCCCCACCCCCCAGCCGCATCTAACCATGCAACGGCTTGGGTAGACGGCGTTTCTTCGTGGCCGCCTCAGTGGTAGATTAGTCCTTGCAGTTGTCCTCGCCGTACCCTGAAAGATGACTGGTTGGCCGCAACCAACAACAATTCGAACGGACGTCCCGCCACGCGCAAAGGCCGCATCTGGTTGACGGTAGGAGTAGTCGCGTTACTCGCCGTGATCCCTATTTTCACGCGACCCGGTCCGTTGAAGGTTCGCACCACCACGGTGGAACGTGGCCCCATCCGCAGCCTGATTTCCACCAACGGCAAAGTCGAGCCCATCCGGAACTTCGAGGCCCATTCTCCCCTCGCCACCACGGTCAAGCGCCTATTGGTAAAAGAAGGAGATCATGTTCGCCGGGGTCAACTGCTCTTGCAGCTCGATGATGCCGACCTGCAAAGCAGCGCCGCCCGCGCACAGGCTCAGATGAAGTCTGCACAGGCTGGTCAAGCCGAAGTCAACACTGGCGGCACCCACGAAGAACTCCTGACCCGAGACGCACAACTTATTAAAGACCGCAATGCGCGCGACGCCGCCCAGCGCAATCTGGATGCTCTCCGCCGCCTGCAGCAGCAGGGTGCAGCCTCGGCCGGTGAGGTCAAGCAGGCCGAAGACGCATTACAGCGCGCCCAGGCCGACGTCACTCTGCAGGAGCAAGAGCAAAAAGACCGCTACTCGCAGCCGGAGATGGCAAAAGTTCAGGCGCTGGGACTAGAGGCGCAAGCCGCCTATGAAGCTGCCGAAGGTGCGCTCACGAAATCCAGCGTGCGCGCTCCCTTTGATGGCGTCGTCTACGCGCTTCCGGTGAAGCAAGGGGCTTACGTGCAGGCCGGGGACCTGCTGTTGCAGGAAGGCGATCTTTCCCAGATGCTGGTGCGTACCTTCGTCGACGAACCCGACATAGGCCGGCTCGCCACCGGCGAGAAAATCGAAGTCACCTGGGACGCACTCCCCGGACGCATCTGGAACGGCGCTGTCAGTACCGTTCCCTCCGCCGTCAAACTCCGGGGCACGCGCAACGTGGGCGAAGTCACCTGCACGCTCGACAACCATGATCGTCACTTGCTGCCCAACGTCAATGTAGGCGTTACCATCATCACCGCTGAACACAGCGGCGTGCTCACGCTGCTGCGTGAAGCTGTGCGCATTGACGACACTAAGCCTTACGTTTATGAAATAGTCGATGGCGAACTCAAGCACCGCGGAGTCGAAGTCTCCCTCCAGAACCTTACGCGGGTCGAGATCACGGCCGGGCTTTCCGAACATTCCGTCGTAGCCCTGTCCTCAGCCGACGCCAAGCCCTTGACCGACGGCGCTCGCGTAAAGGTGGTGCCGTAGCAAATGAAGTGGATTGTGGGGAACGATTGTTATCCTCCGCGCCAGGCTTGTCATTCCTCACCGGGCGCGAAGCCCGGTAAGCAACCCGCTTTCCGACCTTCGTGGTTCCCGGGTGCCCCATTTCTCGCGTCCTTTGCGAGAAAGCCTGCCTTGAGCTTCGCAAAGGGTGGGGCTTTGGCTGTTCTTCTCCCTCTGATGTTATGCTCCATGGCCGCAACCCAAACCCCCCAAGACCTTCTAGCCACCGGCCGCGTCGATCAAGCGATTCAAACGCTCGAGCAGCAGATCCAAACCTTGCCCACGGCGGAAGCCTACAACCTGCTCTGTCGCGCTCATTTAGAGCTGGGCGCCTGGGACGCCGGCATTCCAGCTTGCGAAAAAGCCGCGTCGCTCGCGCCCGATAACAGTCTCTATCATCTTTGGCTGGGCCGCATTTACGGCGAGAAGGCAGATCGCGCCAATTTCTTTAGCGCCGCCAGCCTGGCCGGGAAAGTTCGCGCTGAATTCGAACGCGCCGTCGAGCTCGCTCCCAACAATTGGGAAGCCCGCACGGATCTTGCCGAGTTCTATCTCGAAGCTCCTGCCATCGTCGGCGGCGGCAAAGACAAAGCGCGCGCCCAGGCTGCTCTCCTCGCGCCCCTAAATCCAGCCATGGCGCACTGGGTGGTCGCGCGCATCGCCGAAAAAAACAAAGACAACGCCGCGGCCGAGCAGGAATATCGCGCCGCCATCGATGCCAGTCACGGAGGCGCCCGCGCCTGGGTGAATCTTGCCGGATTCTACCGCCACACGAACCGCCTCGACGACATGGAGCAAGCCTTGCGCACCATGGAGTCCAGCCCTCTCGATCATCCCGCGGCCTTGGTCGATGGCGCCGGCATGTTGTCGCGAACCGGTCGCGACAATCCCATGGCCATCCGCCTCCTCCGCCGCTACATCTCATCATCCAACGCGGTCGAGGAAGCGCCCGTCTTCAAGGCTCACTGTCTGCTCGGCGAGTTGCTTGAGAAGCAAGGCGACCGCCCCGCCGCCGCCGAACAATATCGCGCCGCCCTGACCATGGCCCACAGCTTCGGCCAAGCCCAGGAAGGACTGAAGCGCGCGACCCACTAGCCAGCCCCGGCGTCCTCCATGGTTGGCCCTGCGTCAAGCAGGACCAGAAATCATCGAGTCTCATCCCAGGCCGTAGCCGTACGAGCGTTAGTGTTAGTGCGTCGAATCCCCATACTTAACCGAGCAGCCGTAGGGACGCGTCGCGGGCGTCGCTACCTGCTTCCCGGCCATAGCCTGCTCGAGCGCCAGGCTGACGTAATTCGTCGCGCCAGGAACGTCGCTCAGGTCGGTTGTCGGTTTGTCGTCAATGGCGCCATCGTAGATCACCACGCCTTGCGGGTTGATGACAACCATCTGCGGAGATGTCTTCGCGTCGTAAAGATGGCCGATCTCACCGGTCGAGTCGAGTAGTGCGGCGGTCGGCGCAGCCTGCATCTTTGCCATGTAATCGTTCTCTTCGCTGGCGGTCACATAACCCTGCTTGCCCGGAGCGGAAGACAGGATCGTAAACCAAACGACGCCCTGGCCCGTCCACTGCTTTTGCAGCCTCTGCATGTTGCCGCTCTTGTACTGCTTGCCCACGTAGGGGCACCCGTTATTGTGCCACTCTAGGACCACATACTTTCCGTGATAGTCCGAGAGTCGAAAGGTTTTGCCGTTGCTCGCCGCAGCGCTGAACTCCGGCGCGGCCTCGCCGACTTTTGCGGCCGAGATCAGTAGCGGAGCTGCGCACAGCACCAGAACCACCACCGCCGGGTATAGAATCGAACGCTTCATATTTTTGTTGTCCCTCCTATAAGGCTTGCACTGAATCGATTTCCCTGCTTTAGCTGCTTTTCGCCGCGCCAGGCTTGCTGACAGGCGCATCAATCACGTAGGCCCGGTCGGTGGAAAACACGAGCACGCCCTTCAGGCGCTCGATCGGTTTGAGAAGCTGATTAGACTTCCGCAGCGTCAGCCGGAAGCCAGAGGCCACCGCCAGAAACTTCTGCGGTGCCGCGTTGTCAATCTGCGACTCGGCCAGCGGGAAGAAAATCGCCTGCGTGATTGGATGGCCCGCAATCTGATGACCCAGGGTCGCGGTGAGCTCGAAAGAGTCCTTCGTGTCGGCCACCTTGAACGTCCAGTTCCCCGGCGCTGGGCGCGGCAAAGACTTGCGCGTGCCAGTGAACAAATCCGTGATCCGTACGTCCTGGGTCCGAGAATCCGGCGCGGGCGATTGCGACTTGACCGGGAGAGTAAGCGAAACTTGGGCCTTGCCCGGGATGCACATTTCGCGGCAGACCAGTACCTTTACCTGGGCGACGAGCCGAACTGGCTGCTGCGCCGCCAGGCTGGCCTCCGCATGCATCGGCACCAGCAGCGTCACCGCATCCTCGTAGCCAAAATCCACAATGCTGGACGTCTCGAGACGCCGCGGCGCAGGCCACTCCGTTGCCCCAGCGCTAAGACCCACCGGCAACTGCCACTCCACGCGGGGCGGCTCGCCCGAGTCGCCTGGATTGACCCAGTAGATGTGCCAGCCCTGCTCGACTTGGAAATGCAACCCGAGATAGAAGTTATGCCCGGCTGCGATCGATTGATTCTCAGCGATGAGTTCTAGCGTGCCGTGGGGGATGGGCGTGCCTTCCGCCCACGCAATTTCCGCGCACAGCAGCAGGACGACTCCGAATCTGAGAGCCCGGGAAACTGCCGAACTCCGGTCCCAACCTCGCATGTTTGTTTTGATGCAGGATCCATGATGTTCGTTCTTATCTAACGGCCGCGCCAGCGATACCTTTCCCTGAACCGCGTGCTCGCGGCATTAGGCCCTCCCAGTTCCAGCCTTTGGCGCTCAGTCGGCGAAAGACATAAGACATTGGATGGAACGGCTTCTACCCGCGCTATAATCCGACACCGACAGCAAAATAGAGCAATGGCCAGCGTAAGAACGGACAAATGGCTCTGGGCCGCCAGATTCTTCAAGACGAGAGCATTGGCCGCGCGAGCCTGCGACCTCCGCAGGATTCAATCCAACGGACGGCCCGCCAAGCCCGCGCGCGAAGTCCGCATCGGAGACATGTTACGAGTCACCAACGATGGCGGCGACTTCGAGGTAGAAGTCCTGCTTCTCAGCGAGGTACGCGGCCCGGCCTCGGTCGCCCAAACCCTTTACCGCGAGACCGAAGCCAGCCGCGAGCTCCGCCAGAAAGTAGCAGCCGAACGCAAAGCCATGAAGCAGTTCGAAGAGTTACCCGCAGGCAGACCATCCAAACGCGACCGCCGGAGAATCATCCAGTTCCGCGGCCGAGCGTGACTGCCCCCAACCCGGCAAATTCAAAAGCAATCTCGGCAAACCTCAAAAGTGGAAAATGAGATCGCTAGCCGCGGTAAACTGATCATGCCGCCGGCCATTATCGTAAGCCGTCGTATCCCAGGCCCGCTCGAATCTCACTTCTGGACGTATCTGAACCGTCGAGCCGATCCAATGGCACCACATGATCGTGTTCTCTGAATATCGGGTCGCGTAGCCCGTACGCTGGCCTTTTTTGTCGTCAAGAAAGTCGCTGCGAAACGACAGGAAGTCATGCGGTGAAAGTTCCTTCTGCAGGAAATTAACCGCGGCATATTCCGGAGCGGTGCAACGCTGCTCTCCCGGCAGGCAATGGGCGGCATTCGCGCCTGTTTCTGGCTGAATCGTGCCTCCCAGCGCCGGCACATCGCGCTCATACATATACCAGGCCTCGCTTGCCATATGCCACGTCTTCGAGAATTTGTGATACCAGGTGCCGTCATACTGCTGCAGATTATTGTAAGCGTACTTGGCGTTATTGATCCCGTTGGCGCAGACATAAAAATTGTTGTTCACCGACTTCGTCGTATAGCTTAGGCAGGCCGTACCGGAAGGCTTCGCATCCGGAGTCCACAAGGCAACATCGTGACCGCCCGTAATCCCGAGTTGCACCAGCCACTGCTCGTTCAGCTTAACCGTCGCAATCAAACCTGTATCGGTAAAGGGATCGATCGCATAAAGCAGCGAGTGGCTGAAGATGTAGTTGTTCGGCGCCAGCTGCGCCTCGATTCCCGGAATCGAGATGAAGCGCCCCACCCGAATATTCATCCCCTGCCCCACCTGCGGAACGTAAATATCGATATATTCAAGCGCGGGATCAAAGCCATATTCACGATGATCGTTCAGCAATTGGCCGCTCCAATAGCCCTTCGCCGTCGTAAAGTGATAGTCCGTCCCATACAGGGCCGTAAGGTGGTAGCCCCAGTCAATATGTTCGCGTTGCACTGAATCCGGCAACCGCTCAGCGTACAGAACAAATTGATTCATTTCCAAACGATTCGCGTGGTCATCGTTCGCCTCCGGCGCATTGCTAGGTGAGGACGTGCTGAAGTTTAGCGTCGGATCGATCCATCCATAAAGTTTCGTCCGGCTCCGCGCCTGATTGATCGCTGTCATCAACGGATAACTATTCGTGTCCGGCTCTCCGATAACCGGCGAACCGCCATAGGACCAATCCGAATTTGGAAATGGCGGCGAATCCAGCGGCGAAGGAAGTCCCCGCCGCTCGGGGGTGGAGGAGGATGCATCCGGCGACGAAGCAGACGTTTTCGACCAGTCCTGCCGATAAAACTCCGCCCAGCGGGCAAAGAAACTTTTCGCCGCCGCATTGCCGGGCTTCGGCGCGTCAGGTGGCAAATCCGTTCCATTCGATTGTTGTCCCAGAGAGAGATCGCGCGACAAGAACACGACGCACACGAGTAGGAGCAGGAGGCACGGACAGCGGCGGATATTATTCTTTGGACGCATGCTGTGCAGGGCCTCGCCGCGATGAAGGCGCGACGGCGAAGAATGCCACTGCCCGCAGCCGGAAAAACTGCGTGCTGTAAAGCACTTCGCCCCCCTGCCCGAGCGACCGCGCTGCCCCGATGGCCCCAAGCAGGACGAGGATGAGCAGCCTCACGCGCGTTTCGAATCGATCGAAGTCCATCATGTCATTCCGAATCGGGCTTATTGGGAGCCCTATTTTGCTGTAGCCCGGGCGAAGACGGGGCCGCCGAACGGAACCAGCTTGTTCCTCCGCAGGATATTCCACCTTCGTGCCGCGACTCAACCGCGAGAATTGGCCACCCAACATGTCTTGAACGAAATTAGCGAACGCAATCCGAGATTTGTAATCTGGGTAAGCGAGTCGTACAAAACTTTAACTTTTGTCGGTCCGCTTGGAGTCGTACAATCCCTGCGGTTGGTAAGGCGCAAAAGCATGCCGACAAGTTTTCTGCTTTGTGCTGGGGCGGGATTCGCCCTCGAGATCGGGTAATACCCGAGTCCGGAATCCCAGAGTTCTACTCTGGGAGGATCAATTGTCTGTTACGGCACAATGGGCAGAACCAGAGCCGAGGGCCGGGATTTGTCGTGGTAAATGACATTTGTCGCTTTGACCATGTGCGTTCCACGCGCCTGATCCTCGCCTGTATTCAGGTTTCGATCGAATCGCGGAAAATTACTGCTGGAAACCTCGAGCCGCAGCTTGTGTCCAGGCAGGAAAACATTGCTCGTCGCCCAAAGATCCAGGCTGATGTGATAGATTTCCCCGGGATTTCCCAGTTCCGGCTTCTCCTGCGAATTGCGGTAGCGCAAGCGCAGAATGCCTTCCGTCAAATTCTGGACAAATCCGTTTGGCCAGACGTCGACCAGCTTCCCTGTAAAGTCTGTGTCGACCGCGGAACTGCTGACGTAGAGATCGAGCGAAATCGGACCAGTCACCTCCGTGTTCTGCGCAAATGCTGGCGTAGAAAATACAAGCACGTCGGCTCGCGCTTCGGCAGGCCGCTGATCCTCTGGGCCAATCCCTGTCGGAAGCGGTCCGCAACAAAGGGGTCCGCCAATCGTGGGGACCGCATCGTTCGGATCGTACACATATTGTTCGGGTTTCTCTTCAGCCGGTGCGACTGTACTCAGCGTGCCGCCTCCTTCAAGACCGTTCGCAGCCTTTGTCGAGCGCAGGTAATACCGCGTCGGGTTGGCGCGTGCGAGCGGCCAGTCATCTTCCTCACGCCAGTCGTTCTTGCCCATGACGAAGATTCTTACGGGTTTCTCACGGTCTACTCCATTCGCGATTCCCCCCAGGAGACTGTCGTACCAGCGCAAGGTCGCTTCTCCCACATCGAACGGCAGCTTATCTCCAAAATCGACGGCGCCCACTTTCCTCCTACTCGATCCACCTGCATGCCCCCCAACGTAGACCATCAGCCGCTGGCCATGCCGTGCGGCCTCCGTGCCCGCCTCCTTCTTAAGGCGCGCATAATTCCTTAACGTCCCACCTAGGAAAATGTCGTACCACGCGCCCAGGCTGAATACCGGAACCTGAATCTTCGCGTACTGATCTTCGATCGACCACTGCTTCCAATAGTCATCATAGTTGGGGTGCGCGAGCCAGTCGGTGAAATAGGGCGCCAGTTCCGCGGCTGGGGGCGTCTCGAGTACCGGGTACGAGCGCAGCGGCAGCTTTTGTGTCCAACTCACCGCGTCACTGGCTGAGTTTGCGTGGCGGCTTATGGTGTTCAGTGCCAGACCGGTCGTCCACGAATCGTTGAACCATTGCTCGAACGCACCGCCCTGATAAGTCCAGCCGTCGTGATAGTTGGACGCCGTGTAGTTGGGGCAGATTCCTGCCAGATGAGGCGGCCCGGCGATGGCGGCGAGGTACTGGGTTGCGCCCACGTAGGAGCCACCGAACATCCCCACCTTTCCGTTCGAATAGGGAAGCCCAGCCGCCCACTCCACTGTGTCGTAGCCGTCCTGAGATTCGTACTTGAACGGATACCAGTCGCCCTCCGAGGCATATCGTCCTCGCACGTCCTGCGCGACGACCACGTACCCGCGTTCTGCACCCTTCATGCAAAAATCTATGACTTCCTTCTTGTCATAGGGCGTACGCGTCAACAACACTGGGAACCTGCCATCTGCCTTGGGACGGCAAACATCTGCGCGCAGCGTGACACCGTCACGCATCTTTAGGGCCACGTCCCGCTCAACAGTGACTCCGTTACTATCTGCCCCTTTCGCTCCTGTCGATGCCAGAACTGTTAGGGCGAGGAAACAACTAGCCATCACTCTGGAACGTATCCTGGCACGCTCGGGAGACATCGCTCGTCTCATTCGTTCCCTCTTTAAGCTTTGTGGCTGGCCTGCTTATCGGTTCGCAGCGTAGGCCACCGGAACCGCCTCTGTCAAGGCAAGTCCGCGGGGCTGGGCCACCCTTGATCTCGTGAGCGGCGGGATTCCCCGAACGCATGTCATAGACTTCGGCGGACAGATGAGTGATCGCGGTTAGCACAGTTGTTAAGGTCTAACGAGTTACCGTCGCCCGTCATTCCCACCCAGACCCATCCTTATCATTTCTCTCGCATCAGATTCTCCGTAGAATCTTTCCAGATGTCACAAAGGTGAATAATGAAAACAAAATCTGGCGCGCGCATGCATAGATTCTTATTGGCGGTGCTCCTACTCCTGCCCGCTTCCCTGCTGGCCGAGCCAGTCACGCTCCGGCAAGTAGTGGAGCTGGCGCTGAAACACGCCACCGCCATCAGCATCACTGCCGCTGACCAACAACACGCCTTCGCCAGCTACCGCGAGCTGCGCAATAGCTACATCCCTCAACTCAATGCGGGAGCTGGAATTGGCTGGTCGGATGGTTTTCCGCTCAGCCTCGAAGGCGCCGCTCCTTCGCTTTTCAACGTAACCGCCCAATCCGCTCTCATCAATCCCGCCTTGAAAGACTTTATTCGCGCCGCCCAGTCCGACATCGCGGTCAGCAAGTTGCAAACCGAGGACCAGCGCAATCAAATCATCCAGGACACCGTGTTGTGCTATGCCGAGCTGGCCAAGTGGGAGCGGCGTTTGAGCGGTCTGCGCGAGGCGGAGGCTGGGGAAGAGCAAACCCAGGCAGCCGTTGCGCAACGCATCAAAGAAGGCATCGACAGCGAACTGGATGGCACGAAAGCTCGCTTGGCCGTGGCGCGGGTGCGTTGGCGTATGGCCGAAGCTGCCGGTGCAACCGACGTTCTCCGTGAGCATCTTTCGAAGCTGACCGGACTGCCAGTCGCGCTCGTCGAAATAGATCCTGACTCCGTTCCCGTCCTGCCCGTGGTAAAGGCAGACGAGGACCTCTCCACAAAAGCCACGGACGCGAATCCCGTGGTGCAGGCTGCGGTTGAACATGCGCACGCGCAATACTTGCGGGCGAAGGCAGAACACAGGTCCCTGTGGCCGAGCATGGATTTTGCCGCCCAGTATGCCAATCTCGCCACGTACAACAACTATGATCGGTTTTATCAGCCCGGCAGCTTCCAGCCCAACAACGCTACCGTGGGAGTGGCCATCCACCTCCCTTTCCTGAACCTCGCCCAGCACGAGCGCGCGAAAGAGGCTGAGTCGGAAGCCTTCAAAGCCAAGAAACAGGCCGAAGCGGCCCGCAACCATGTCTCGGAAGAGACCCTGCGCCTGCAACGCTCCGTCACCCAGATGCAGGCCGCCCGCGACGTGGCCGAACTTGAATATGAGATCGCCCAGAAAAATGTGGAAGCCGTGCGTACGCGCATGGACTCCTCCACCGCCAACCTGCACGATCTTGACAACGCCCAAACTCAAGTGAGTGAACGCTTATTCGCACTGCAGGATGTCAGCTTCGAACTCGAACGCAGCCAGGTCGCCCTCCTGCGCACCGCCGGTGATCTGGAAAGCTGGGCCCTGGGAGCCAAATAGACCGTGGGGCGAGCCTGTCTCTTTTCCTCAGGCCTCCCGTCAGCGGTGGCTGGCTATACAATCCAGCCTGTTCACGGTGGCAGAAGTCGATCTTGACGATGCCCAATCGCAAGCCAGCGAAGGCACCGCGCGCCACCGGCGATCTGGAAACCCGGGCCCTCGGGACGAAATAGTGCGGGATTTCCAGGGCAGGCGAACGAACCTGCGCAAACACTGCTTTTTCGCGCATCCACCGTCCCCGGATGTTAAAATAAGGAATACTCACTATGCCTCTTAAAACATTGTTCTTGAACCCTCCCTCTTTCGAAAACTTCGACGGCGGCGCCGGCTCCCGTTGGCCTGCTACCCGCGAGATCGAGTCATATTGGTATCCGGTTTGGCTGGCTTATCCGGCGGGGATGTTGGAGGGCGCGCGGCTGCTCGATGCGCCCCCGCATTACATTTCGGCTCAACAGACGGTTGAGATCGCAAAGGACTACGAGTTTCTCGTACTGTTCACCTCGACGCCCGGCTTTCCTGGCGACATTGGTCTTTCTCAGGCGATCAAGGCTGGGAACCCCAAAATCAAGATCGCTTTTGTTGGACCGCACGTTAGCGTGCTGCCGGAGAAATCTTTGCGGGATTGTCCGGTGATCGATTTTGTCGCGCGCAAAGAGTTTGACTACGCTGTGGTCGACTTTGCCAAGGGCAAGCCGCTCGAAGAGATTCCCGGCATTTCGTATCTAAAAGATGGGACGGTGGTGCACAATCCGGATGCGCCGCAGATCCAGGATCTGGATGCACTGCCTCACGTTACTGACGTTTACAAGCGCGACCTCGACGTTACTCGATACAATGTGCCGTTTCTGCTGAACCCTTACGTGTCTCTTTATACTACGCGGGGTTGTCCGGCGCAATGCACCTTCTGCCTGTGGCCGCAAACTTTGAGCGGGCATCCCTGGCGCAAGCGCTCGACTGACGATGTTGCGGCAGAAATGTCGAAAGTCAAGCAGTACTGGCCGGAAGTGAAAGAATTCTTCTTCGACGATGATACGTTCAACATCCAGAAGGCGCGCACGATCGAGCTGTGCACCAAGCTGAAGCCGCTCGGGCTGACTTGGTCTTGCACTTCGCGTGTCACTACCGATTACGAAACGCTGAAAGCGATGAAGGAAGCCGGATGCCGGCTGCTCATCGTAGGCTACGAGTCCGGTGATCAGCAGATTCTGAAGAACATCAAGAAGGGCGCAACCGTCGAGCGGGCGCGCCAGTTCACCAAAGACTGCCACAAACTTGGCCTGGTCGTCCACGGCGACTTCATCATGGGGTTGCCGGGAGAGACTCGCGAGACCATCAACACCACCATCAAGTTCGCGAAAGAGTTGGATGTGGAAACCATTCAGGTCTCCGTGGCCCACGCCTATCCCGGCACCGAGCTTTATGACTATGCGGTGAAGAACGGTTTCATCGTTGGCGACAACAAGATGGTCGACGAGGGCGGACATCAATTGGCGCACATTGAATATCCCGGACTGGCCGCGGATGAGATTCTTTCCGCGGTGCACCGTTTTTACGACGAGTACTACTTCCGGCCCAAGGCTGTGTTCCGTATCCTGAGGAAGGCCGCTTTTGACAGCAATGACCGCAGGCGGCTTTACCGCGAAGCGAAGACCTTTCTGAAGCTGCGCCGTGCGCGCAACAAGCTGGTGAAGCGGCATAGCGACGAGGCCGCGGCTGAACTGGCCAAGGCCTGATAAGAACAAAATAAAGGCTTTTCACCACACAGGCACAGAGACATGAAAAAAGTCGTTGATTGGCTTGTCTTTTCCTTTGTCTGCTCGCTGCCTCTGTGTCTCTGGGGTGAGGAGCTTTAGAAAAGAGCACCACCACCTAAACCCCCAGTGAATCTTCGCAACTATCTTGTGCTGGCCGGAGTCACGGTTTTCGCCGCGGCTGGAGACTCCATGCTATCGCATGGCATGAAGCAAACCGGCAGCATCTCGGTCCATCACCTGCGCGGCGTCATCTTCGCGGTGCTCAATCCCTGGGTCGCGGTCGGGATTCTTCTTCTGCTGGCTTTTTTCGCCGCTTACATGACCGCGCTCTCCTGGGCCGATCTCACTTATGTTTTGCCGGCAACTTCGCTTGGCTACGTGCTGCTCGCGCTGGTTGCAAGATTTCTGCTGCACGAGCATGTCAGTCCGCTGCGCTGGCTGGGGATTGTGTTGATCACCGGAGGAGTGGGATTTGTGGCGGGCGGGCCTAGTCTTACCGAGCATCATGCTGCGTTGCCCCACGCCGAACATACTGAGGATGGGAACGAACCCCTCGCGGTGGCTACAGCGAAAGCCCCACTTCTCGCAGAAGACACGAGAAATGGGGCACCCCAAGTCCGAGTGACGGGCAAATTATGAAAGCGGTTTATACCTGGAGTGCGATTCTTGCGATCGTGTTTGCCTCGGTGGTCGGCGACGTGCTTTTGGCCCGCGCTATGAAGCAGGTCGGGGATGTCGGCGCCTTGTGGCGCCGCGCCGGTCCCGGCATCGTGATCGGGCGCACGCTAGGCAATCCCAACTTTCTTTTCGGGGTTACAGCCATGGCTGTGGCTTTCTTCAGTCTGCTGTTTGCCCTCTCCTGGGGAGACGTGAGCCTGGTGGCTCCTGCCGCCGCTTCCCTTACGTTTATTGGCAACGCCGTCGCGGCAAGGATTTTTTTGCATGAGAAGGTCGACCGGCGGCGGTGGATTGCCGCTTCTCTTGTGGCGGCGGGGGTGGCGCTTCTGGCTGGCTGAGCAGCAGAGCGAAGGGTGTCGAATTTCCCCCAATGCTTGGGCAGGAACGGCTAACAACATCGTCTCCCCAACCGTCCAGGTACGATTGGCGGCACTGATCCCTATTGAGTGAGTCGTGTTCGTCACCGTAAGGCCCGGCGTCCCCCTCCTGTTGAGCCTCGGCTTACATCCGAAGCTGTGGCCGTCGTTCAGCGCTGAACGGAGTCGCCAGAAGCAGGTGCCAGACGTTCAGTCGCAGTGGAGCGCGGAACCTCTTTGCTTCCTTTGCGATGAGTGAGATCAAGAAAAGTAACCACAGCCGCGATGACACGACCCTCCCGGTCGAGGACCGGGGCAGAGCTGACACTTAAGAAAACCGCAGTGCCGTCTCCGCGCACATACTCAATTTCTTCATCTGTGACCACTTCGCCGGTGGTGAGAGAACGGGCGAGGGGCCACTCCTCAGGTGTGAAGGGTTCCTTATTGAGATGGAAAGCCTTACCTCGAGTGTATTCTTCGATCTTAGCGGCGTGAGGGAATGCGTGGCGCAGGATCTCTTCCAACTGTTTGTTGGCGAGGATCAGCCTTCCTGATGGGGCTTCGGCGATCATGACCCCACAGGGCATTTGCCGGAGCACCTCCTCTAGTTTCGCCCGCTCCGCCGCCGGTTCATCGTGGGATCGTTTGATCTCCGCCAGGTTGTGTTTGAGATCGTGTATGTCGACCAGTGTTAGGACGGCGCCTTCGACCGTATTCTCGAGAGTCCTATAAGGCATAATACGAAGCAAATGCCAATGCCCCTCTCGATCCTGAACCTCGCGCTCTTTCACGGTTACCGTGTTGATCACTTCCAGAATCATCTGTTCCATGTCGGGTACGTCAATATTTGGCTTGACGTTAGTGATCGGTCGTCCCACGTCGGACAGGATCAAACCGAACGCCGGTTCACACTGCGGGGTAACCCGCCGAATTCGCAGGTCGCGTCCCAATATAACGATCGCAATATTGACGCTGCTAAGCAGATTCACCAAATCAGCGTTGGCCTGCGTCAATTCGAAATTTCGATTGTGCAGTTCCTCATTGACAGTATGTAATTCTTCGTTCGAGGACTCAAGCTCTTCTTTGGCAGTTTGCAGCTCCTCGTTTGTGCTCTGCAACTCCTCGTTGCTCGACAAGATCTGCTCATTGGCGGATTGGAGTTCCTCGTTGCTGGCTTCTTTGTCTTCGACAAGGGAGTGCAGATACCGTTTGGTGGCAACAAGTTCCTGCTTCAAGTGGTTGCGCTGACGATCACTGCGTTTTTCCTTCCCGCCTTTGCTAAGTTTTGCCTCTCCGGCCATGGCTCCCGCTGATTCAACCCGAGCCGCAGGGGTCGCATCCTCGAACAGGATCAAGAAATGACGTCCTCCGCCGGAAATGACCTTGAAAGGCGTTACCTCAAGATTCACATCCTTGAGTTCACCATCGCGTTCGACTTCTACCTTTTCCCTTCGAACCGGAACCCCGTCCTTCTTCGTCTTTGCTTTGTTGATCGCCGCTTGCAGATCGAAGAGCAAACCCTCTCGAACCATCTTCAAAACGTTGAAGCTGGCTCTGCCGGGCGCGAGCTCAAGATAAAGGCCCACGTGTCCACGGGATTCAAGGACTTCCATATCGTCATTCACCACCACAGCGACGGGAGAGTATTTCGTTAGGAGGAGGCGATCGGTCTCCTTGCGTAAGTCCCAGAGGTGCACAACGCCCTCGCGCTTCTGTGCTTCCTTGGCGCTCGCAAGATTTAGTGGTTCGGTCCGGTACTGGCTAGCGGCGAAGTCGAAGTGCAGCCCGGATGCGGTCGCTTTTCGGCAATAAATCTTGTGTTTCCTGTCCATCAACTCAAACAGATCCGAGGCCGTGCCCAGGATGCCTTCCGCGCCCCCCAACAGCAGAAATCCCCTTGGCTTCAGGGCATAATGAAAGAGGGGCATGATCCTTTTCTGCAAAATCGGCCCGAGGTAGATCAGCACGTTGCGGCAACTGATCAGGTCGATCCGAGAAAAAGGTGGATCTTGGAGAAGATTCTGCCGGGCGAAAACGCAAATGTTACGGATCGTTTTGTTGATTCGATAGCCACCCTCCACCTTGGCGAAAAAGCGTCGCAGCCTTTCCGGCGAGACATCGGCCGCAATACTTTCCGGGTAGATCCCGGTGCGGGCCTTCTCAATACTTCCCTGGCTGAGGTCCGTGCCGAAAAGCTGGACCGGAATTTCGGCGCTGCTGTTTCCCAGGAACTCGAGCAGCGCAATTGCCTGCGAGTAAGTCTCTTCCCCCGTTGAACAACCCGGCACCCAAATTCTGAGGGGTTCCTCAAGTGACCTGTGCTTCAGAATGGCAGGGAACACTTCGATTCTTAGCGCTTCGAAAGCAGCGGGGTCGCGGAAGAAGCTGGTGACCTTGATGAGGAGGTCTTCGTGCAGTACCTCCACTTCAGTCGGATGGTGCCGAAGAAACTCGACGTACTCGTTCAGCGTCCCGATCTGATGCAAAGCCATGCGGCGCAGAATGCGCCGCTTAACCGTGCCGGGCTTGTAGTCGGAAAAATCAACTTCGTTTGCCGTCCATAGCAAATGAAGAATGTTTCTTAGGTTGGGGTCGCCGTCTGGCACCAATTCAGCCGTTCTTGAGGACGAAGAAGGGGCCAGATATGGATGGGAACGAATCCTCGCCAGTTCCCTGGCAATCGCGTCCGGGGGAAGAACGAAATCCACGCAGCCGGCTGCGATGGCGCTCTGTGGCATGCCATCGAATTTGGCCGATCTTTCATCCTGGGCGAAGGTAATCCCCTCCTGTGCCTTGATCGCTACTAACCCCAAGGTACCGTCAGAAGCAGTTCCTGAAAGAATTACCCCAATCGCCTTGCTCCGCTGGTCCTCGGCGAGCGAGCGTAAGAAGCGATCGATTGGCATGTGAAGGCCACGCGTCTCGGTACGGGGTGTTAGGCGCAAGGCTCCCTTGGAAAGGATCATGTCCACGTTGGGCGGAATAACATACACATGATCAGGTTCCACCGGCATACCGTCGGTTACCTGGCTGACAGGCATCTCGGTCGCCTTGGCTAGGAGCTCAGTCAGTGCACTCTCGTGGCTCGGGTCCAGATGTTGAACCAGTACATACGCCATCCCGGTCCACGGCGCTATGGTCTTGAGCAACTGGGTGAATGCCTCTAGCCCGCCGGCGGAGGCACCAACACCGACAATAGGGAATAAGGCGCGCTTAGACTGCTGAGGTTCCCGATGTTGTTGGACGGGGCGGAAGTCCGCCTTGGCCGGTCCGCGAGGATTCATTTGGGGGCTCCTGAGGAAGACGCACTATCCAAGAAAATACACATGAATGTCAATACGAGAACTGAAACGCACTAGCGTGTTTAACCTGACCGCAGGAGGTTGAGTTTCCTCTCAAACGATCTCGCTTCAGAGTGGAAAAAGGCCTCCCGAGGCTGAGTAACGCCTCTTACGGGCTTTCGCTTTTTGTGAGGGCTCAATAGTTGATGAATCGCCAGGAGTAAGAATTCGACCGGATCTCCTTTTAGGACAAATCCGTCCACTATCTGAAGCACGCTTTCCCGCTGTAACACCCAGTCGGAGAGCATGAGAATGGGGACGCGCGGTTTCGTCCCTCTCATTGCGTCCGCAACCCGTTCCGCGTTCAGTTCGGGCATTTGGTAGTCGAGAATCACTGCATCGATCGCATTCGACGCAAAAACTTCCAACCCTTCGCGGGCGCTGCTGACCGTTAGGATCCGGTAGCCAGAGTCTTCCAGAATTACTTTGCAAAGGTTGAAGTTACTCTGATTATCGTCGATACAGAGGAGGGTTTTTTGTCGCCAGGCCATGGCATATTCCTTGCGCCGAGACCGAGACTTGGCCGCGTAGCCTTGCGTCGGGTACTTCTCCACGCGCGGGCGGAGAGACAGGGCCATTCCTTGTACACCTGCTGGCTTTTGAAGTCGACCCGAACATCCCGCGCTTCTATTTGCCTTGTTTTCCACTACTTGCGAATCCTGTCCACAGCCTTATGACAGGAAACTGTGCAGTCGTTTCGATGGCTGGGCAGATCGAACCGGCGCCGGCCTGATTTTTCTCGTCGTTTCCTCTGCTGAATCTGCTCACGAGGCCAGTCCGGAGGCAATCTGGGAATGTGCAAAACTGAGGCAAATAGCGTGGAGACGGGCTCCCCACACAGTGGGACGATCGGGATAAATCAAGCAGGCTAAGCTTCGGGGAGCATCAAAGATTTTACCTAGCGCGGAAAGAATTTTCACTATCGACGCGGCGAACACTTCTGCCATGCAGGCGGACCGACCGCAATCTCGAATGGATGCCGTATTTGAGTGCCTGCTGCCTTGGTCGGTCCGTAAGTTCTACATAAAACCCGCTAAGTCGCCTGGTGGGGGCGCGGCGCAAGCAGAAGTCGAAGTTACCTTTCAACCCGAAAGTACCCTTGCGCAACTAAATTTCTGGCGGTGTGTTCTTGCTCAGCATAGTGGCCCGTGGAGTGCTTAGTCCGAGATAGGTCGGCGCCGGGCAGAGCAGGCGCGATTGTAGGACTGGGGTATGGTGAAACCAATTTCATCTGCCAGGGTCGTTGGTTTCGTGCTGCTGGCCGCTTGCTGGGCAGTGGGCCAGAGCGGGCGCGAGTCGCTTCCCGATGCTCCTTCGGCAGTGCTCCAGGCCCAGAAGTTTAACGCGCCGGTTAAGGAATCTGGTTCGCGGTTCAATTCTGGCGAGCTGGGCGTTGCCTCAAGGCCGATGCTGCGATACGAAGTCCTGGGTTTTGACGGGACTGCGGCTCGTCACAAAGATCCTGACGCCGTTTTTCGCAAGTACTTGTATCCGTCAGCTGTGAAGCAGCAACCGAATTCTGAGAGCAGCCCTAGCATAATGAGTCGCGCCACGCGTGCGGTTGCGGGCACCGTGGTCACCCGGAATGAGTCGGGAAAAGGCAAGATCAAGACGTCTTATCTGCTGCGCACGCTGATTGGTGTGGCCAAGGATAGTGCCTCGACTCCATATTGGAGGCGGCATTTTAGTGACACGGCCAGCGATTTCGGCTCGACCGTGGGCAGCGATGCGGGGATGAACTTGTGGAACGAGTTTGGGCCCAGCATTGAACATGTCTTGAAAGACCACATTCCGGGCTTTATCTCCCGGATCGGAGAACGCATCGGCCGCGGGTAGGGCCGGCCGACGAAGTGAGCGGTTTCCGACTGCGGCTATTTGTGGCTTGACGGGCTAACCACCCCCGAACATAGTCCCTCCGCGACGTTTTGGGCGGATCTACCCTACCTTTTCTCCGATTCCTGGAACCGCATCTCCGTCCCGGCTTTTTTCATAGGCGTTCGACCCGCGTCTCGAACCAGAGTTCGATCCTCGCCCTAGCAGCGGGAGATTCAGCATGGCAAGCTGTCCTTCGTCCGCTTTCGTGCGCAGCAGTCGCCATTCGTGAGCTGAAGTCTGAGCTTCGGGCTATACGCGCCAGACCCTGCTCCGTTGAAACTCGGATTGTTCTGCTAGGTTCCAAGTTCGAATGCGACGAAATCGATCCCCAGGTCTTCGAGTTTGCTTAGCTGTTCCTGGAATGTTGACTTGGTTCGATCCACATCTGCCAAAGACAGAGGAGGTCTAGAAAACGTGTTTGGCATATCTGGAACACTAGCCCGCTTCGGCGCGTCAGGGCCGATACTTAATGCACAAGGTCAGGTCGGCCTTCAGGTCCAGGCGAAAGCTTTTCTCACGAAGTCATCGTCCGCAATCCACGTGCGGATAACACGAACTCAGGACTCATGGAGAGAATTCAGCAATTTTGGACTGGTCATCGGCGCTTAACCTGCCTACGGTTCGCGGATCGACACCAACCACAACGGGGTTGGCCTGCGCCACACTTGTCAAAGAGCACACCAGCATGCTGGCGAAAACGACAACACGCGCGCCTAATTTCAGAGTTCCTGACATGCCCCCTGGAAAATGGTCGAAGGACTCGGTTTTATTCTCGCTGGGTGCGAACCAAAACCTGTCCGCTTTTTGAATTTTCCGTCGAAGGTGCGAAGGGTCCGGCGCTCCAGGCGATCGACGAAAAGCCGCGCCCGGTTGCGCCAGGATCTCCTGCGGAGCCCGCAACCAGTCTGCCTTTTTCGTCTCCCTGGTGCGAACTGATAGGTTAGGCCGCAGCTAGGGCTCACCCTTTGTGTGCTTCCTCGAATGAAAATTCAATCGGCTGGTCAATGCCCGCGGGCCGGTCTACGGGGAGAATAGCTGCATGGAGAGCACGAATTGTCGTCGATGCCAACCGAGGAAGGAAGATTGATGTTGCCGATGTAGTCTGCGTTGCTGATGTAGTCTGCGCTGCTTTAGTCCTGCTGAATGGGTTCCACTTGCTGGATGACGGCTTTGAGCCTTCTTCTCCCCTCCTGATCGGATTCCGCCTCAAAAGATTGGTTCGTCGATGGGCATTCCCGATCGCTCAGGGCTAGCCAGCTAGCCCTGGAGTTCCACGTGTGGGTTGAGAGACGCGCCCTGGTGGGGCTATCGCGGGGATTCCGCCGAGAAGGCGCGTACGCTTCCGGAGCCGCTGCCTGTCGAAGAAACAGCGGACGTTGACTTCTGTTTGTCGACCCATTCGCGAATGCGCTGGTCGAGGACATCGAGCGGAAGCGTGCCGCCGCTCAGCAGTTCATCGTGGAAGGTGCGTATATCGAACTTCGGACCGAGCTGATCTTTGGCGTATTGGCGAAGCTTGAGAATTTCGAGTTGTCCGAGTTTGTAAGCGAGGGCTTGCGCGGGCCAGGCGATGTAGCGGTCAACTTCGGTCTGAATGTTGGGTTCATCCATGGCCGTGTAACGATGGAAGTAGGCCACCATCTGGTCGCGGGACCAGTGCCGCTCGTGAACGCCGGTATCGACGACTAAGCGGATGGCGCGCCACATTTCGTTTTCCAGCCGTCCATAGTCGCTATAGGGGTCCCGATAGCGGCCCACTTCTTTGCCGAGGCGTTCGGAGTAGAGCGCCCAGCCCTCAACGAAGGCCGTGTAGTCCTCATACCTGCGGAATTCAGGCACAGCCGAGAGCTCCTGCGCGAGTGATAGCTGGAGATGGTGGCCGGGGATGCCCTCGTGGTAGGCGATGGCTTCGACGTTCAGCAGGACGCGGTGCTCAGGATCCCACTCATTCACGTTGATATGGCCGGGGCGCGAGCCGTCCGCGGTGCCATTGGTGTAGTCGGCCGGGACGGCATCCCTGGAGCGGGAAGCTTCCATAGGAATGACGGTGAGCGTGCTCTTCGGAAGACGGTCGAACAGTTTAGGAAGTTCGGGCTCCATTTCGCGCACGTATTTTGAATACAAGTCGAGCAATTGCTGGCCGGAAGTGGCGTAGAAACGACGCTCATGCTTGATGGAGTCGTTCAGGCTGGCGAGGTCGTTGAAACCGAGCTTGTGCGCGAGAGCCAGCATTTCCGCTTCAATTTCATCCACCTGTTTGAGACCCAGCGCGTGAACCTGATCGGGCGTCATGTCGGTGGTGGTCATGCGACGGATTTCGAGGCGATAGCGGTCGCCACCGTCGGGAAGAGACCACAGCCCTGGTTCGGCGCGGCCCTGCGGAGCATACTCATCCCGGACAAAAGCAGCGAATCGCAGATACGCGGGTAACACAGACTCCCTCACCGCGGCCAGGCCGGCTTCGCGGAGGCGCTGCTGATCGGAAGCGGAGACGTCTTTGGGGAAATTGAAAAAGGGCCTGGCGAAGGGAGACTTTTCCGCTTCCTGAGACGCGATATTTCGGCACTGGTCTCCGACTTTGTCCAGCAGGAAGCGGGGCGGCATCAATTTGTCAGCCATGCCTTTGCGCATCTGGAGGGTGGTTTGATCCATCGCGCGAGGTACTTGGCGGAGGCGGGAGATATAGTCCTCATAGTCTTTGACGGACTGGAATGAAAGCACGGTGACCAGATCGGGTAACCAAATGTGGATACCGTTCTCCTGGCTCACGGGCATTTCCCAAGGTTTAAAGCGAGCGCCCTCCAGTTGCAGCTTGAGGTCGCGAACCATCAGAATTTTGTTGAGGGCTTCCTGCTCGGGAAAACCGGTGGTGGCGATGGCTTCCAAACGAGTGAGAAATTTCTGCCTCTCCTGAAGATCCTGGTCGACCGCTTCCTGGGATAGGTCGTCGAGCTTGTCGTTCCATCGCTTGTCTCCCAGGAAAGAGGCGGTGATTGGGCTGGTGCGCATCTTGTATTCCCATTGCTCGGCCAGGAGATCGTTCAGGGCCTTCCGCCGGTCTTCCAGCGTGGACATAGTCTGTGTGCTGCTCAGCCCGCCGCAAACCAGGATGGCGAATACAGTCAGGTAAATCGATCTCGCGAGTAAAGGCATAAGGGGCTCCCCGGATGGTGCTATTCGAGAATTCGAAAAGTGTCTATGCGCACACACAGATCAGTTTCTGTCCAGTGGGCTTCTCCCTTGTCTGGAGATTGTGCTACAAGAGCCGGGCTGTCGCCCATAGCTTCCACGGTTCTGCGAAGCGTGGAGATCATCGGCTCGGCGCGTTTTTCGACCTTCGAAACGCCTTTTTGTACGATGCCTGGTCTTTGGCTACGCTCCCTGCGACAGCTTACGTGCGTGGCCTGGGCTCGCGCAGCGTCATTTCCTCCGCCATGAGGTGCGCTGCCCCCTGCGTCTACCTTTTCCGCAAGCCGGGCTTAGGTGCTTGATGATATCGTTGACGTTCCGGCGGATGGTTGCTTTCTGTCCTTCCGCTTCAAAGGCGCGCGCATCAAGTCTATCGTTGGCCTTCGCGATAAGCCACCGGTAGAACTTCTTTCGCTCACGCCTGATTTGTCACCCCCAGCAGCAGAATAGCCTTCGGCTTGGGATCAAAGACAAAGGCCACGACCGAAATCGCACAACTCGGTCGGACGCAATGAGTTCGCAAAATTGTGAGCTTCCGGCAAGCCTGCGCCAGCGTTGCGGGGGTCGAAAATGGCATACGGACCAAGTTGGCGGGTTGGGGCGCCATAGTTAGCGGCGCCATCGGTTCGTGGTGCCGGTCATTTCCGGCCTCGCCGTTGGACTGGAGCCGAGGTGCTCTTGTCCGAATCCGGCGGTGGCTCGGCCCCCCTATATGGGCGGTAGATTCTAGTCCATCGACAATAAGATACGAACCGTATCCTATTGATTGGCTGCGCTGCCTTTCGACCTCGGGCGCTATCAGCTCACGGTACTCGAGCAGCCGTTGTCGGCGCAGAACAATAGAAGAGATCATTGATCGGATTTTTCTCCCACTGCTCCGAGCCGACTGAGCGAGAGATATCGAATTGATCCGAAGATATCGGTGTTCCCGGCGCCAAATCGCACTCGACACCCGTGCGATTCGTGATTGAAGAGCATGGAGACCTCGAATATGAAGCCAAATGAGCCCAGCAGCACAGCCCTGATACCCGCCAGACAATGAGCTGCTCATCAGCTGCTCGATCATGGCTCAATCCTCTATGACCCGTTTGCCATTAAGATTCTGCGTGAAGACGAAAAGGACGTCCTTCAATTTGCGAACGAACACCCCTTGGCCAGCATCGGACGTCTATTCACCGCCGCACGCAGCCGGATTGCGGAAGATGCTTTGGCAGGAGCGGTCGAAAGAGGAATTCGGCAGATCGTCATCCTTGGCGCCGGACTCGACACTTTCGCCCTCCGGAGTCCCCATGGCGCACGACAGATCCCTATCTATGAGGTGGACCACCCCGCCACGCAGGCATGGAAACGTCAGCGCTTGGCTGAAGCTCAACTGGCACTTCCGCCATGGCTCATTCTCGTGCCAGTCGATTTCGAGCGGGACGATTTGGGGGAGACGCTTGTCGGCGCAGGCTTTCAAGAGAACTCGCCCGCGTTTTTCACTTGGCTCGGCGTTGTGCCATATCTGACACAGGACGCTATCGGCAGCACTCTGGACTACATGGCGTCAATCCAGAACTCGGAGGTGGTGTTCGACTACATGGAACCCCCTCAGGCATTCTCAGAGGAGATAAGAGAATTGGTAAAGGAGCGGACCGAACAGCTTGAGAAAATTGATGAACGTTGGGTCAGCCGTTTCGAGCCGGCTGGCATTGCAGCGAATCTTCGCTCGCACGGATTTGGTGACATCGAAGATATCAGTTTCCAGGAAATCACGTCCAGGTTCGGCCACGCCGTTCAAGGGCTCGCTCCCGGACAGGCTGGTCTTCATGTTGTCCACGCCAAGCACTAGCCAATCTGCCGGGTTTCCTCGCAGCGCACAATTCGGGGAGCGCTCCAGGGAGGGACTGCGCTGTAATGTTTGTTCTCACCTGAATTCCGGAGTACGTCCTCGTCGATCCTCCAGCCACCCCCATTCCCTCTTCACCCGCAGATGAACGTGACCATGGCAGACCTCAAAGAGAAAAACATCACAGAATTGAGCCGGATTGCGCGCAGTCTGGAAATTACCGGAGCCCGCGGCTTCCGCCTCCGCGTCACGCAGCCTTTCTGAAAACTTATACGACGTTGCCGTAACCCTTGCTCGATCGCAGTCAGTAACTCCCGCCAGATGCCGCCCCAGTCAACCATTTTAGACGGGAAGATTTCTTGAAGAAATGCGAAAGCTATATAAAGAAGCGCATCAAGCCCGCTGGGGGCAGGTCGGGGGCGAGGAAGTGGGAGTCTTTCATTCCTGCGCCGCGGGTCAGGGCTTCGGCGGCGAGATATCCGCTGCGCACAGCGCCTTCCATCGTGGCGGGCCAGCCGGTGGCGGTCCAATCGCCGGCGAGGAAAACGCGAGGCCACGCGGTCGCCTGCGGCGGACGGTAAGCATCAATGCCGGGGCGAGGCGAATAGGTGGCATGTACTTCTTTGATGACGGTGGACTTCACCAGGTTCGCCGCGCGCGCTGCGGGGAAGAATTCGCGGACTTCTTTTAGAACCAGGTCAACAATCTCGGTGCGCGATTTGTCGATTAAATTTTTCGAAGCGCTCACGACTAACTCGATGTAGCTGCCCCCAGGGGCTAAAGCCCCATTGCTAAACGGCGTCTTTACGGCATCCTTCGCCGCGCTTCGGTAGCTCAGGGCAGGCTCGGAACTGAAGTCGCGTTCTTGCCCTTCTCTTTCGCTGGCGGCTCCCGGGGGATTCGCAGGTGATTGAGAACGCTGCAGCAGTCGCGACTTGTGGAACATCCACTGAATTGTGCGGTCGAGCAAGACCGCGTGATCTAAATCGCTGATTTGGCGATCGAACCAGAGGTGAATGCCGGTAATGGGCGAGGATTCGAAGTGGGTGAGTCTTTCGCGCAGGGAGGCTGATCCTGGTGCTTCTGGCAGCACGCGCTCGAGGCCTTCGAACGGAAGAGCGACGATTAGAAAATCAAAAACCTCTTCCCCTTCACCGACTCGAACCCGCACCTGCGATGGCTCGGGGGAAAAAGTGTCGAGTGAGTTGCGGAAGCGAATCTCGCCGCGGCGGGCGCGAATGTAGTCACCGGCGCGATTGTAGAGGCCGGTCAAGGGAATGGTTGGAACGCCCATGTTTCGCGCTTCCGGCGACTTCATCGATTCGCGCACGACCTGTGCGGCATACGAAATTGAAATCAGGTCGAGATCCTCGCTCAACGCACTCACCAGGATCGGCTTCCAGAAACGTTCGATGGCGTTCGCCGTTTGGCCGTGGCGGTGGCACCACTCGAGAAACGACCGGCCGGTGTCAGGTTGCGACGTCAGCGTGAGCGCCGCCATCGCGCGTGAAATTTCCAGCTTGTCTCTAACACTCAGAAAGGGAAAGTGCAGGAATGATGGCACGGTGTGCAGCGGCGCTGGCAGCGGAGAGGCACGCATCACGCTGGCGCGGCCTCCCGGTTCGAGGAAAGTCATTTCATCGTACCAGCGGATTTTGTCTTCGACGCCGATTCGCCGATAGAACTCTACCAGGTTTGTGCAGACGCGAAAGAGCACGTGCTGGCAGTTGTCGACGACCTCGCCGGTGCCGGGATGCTCGTAGGAAGAAGCGCGGCCGCCGAGATAGGGGCGGCGCTCGAAAAGCGTTACGCGAAAGCCGGACTCCGACAGCGCGCAGGCTGCCGCGAGTCCGGCCAGGCCGCCTCCGGCTACGGCTACAGATTGTTGGAGTGGGTTCTGGCTCATGCGAGGATAGTGGCTTGCCGCCGTCGCCACGCGATTGAGGCGCAAGAAACGACAGCAGATCTACCGGGTTTTTCGAACTATTCTTACGCCCCTCCGGGTTTGTTCCCATTCTTGCCCCACGGCATGCGCCCCTTCGGCAAGCTCAGGGCAGGCTGTGGGTTACATTTCTTGCGCCGTTTTGCGGCGGAAGCGCGAAAAACTGTTCCCGTGTGCCGCGAAATGGCGCGTTCGTCCCGATCGGTTCTGACACAATCAGGTCAGGCGCTGCAGGAAGCCCTTCCCGAGAACGCGCAGTTTTTCGCGGACGGTCAGGGTTACCTTGCCGCCGAAGACGTCGTACTGGCGTGCGGCGATTTTTTCGAGCAGCTTGCGATAGATGTTTACCAGCACCCACAGGGCTGGCTGGCTGTCTTCTGAAATATAGGGAATCAGTTGGTCGCCGGCCTGGTAGAACTCACGGGCGCGGTCGGCTTCGAGCTTGAGCAACGGGCGGAAGCGCGCTGCGTCCGGGGTCGAAACCAGATCCGCGGCCGACAGCCCGAACTTCGCCAGATCCTCCTGTGGCAAATACACGCGGCCCATGGCGGCGTCTTCTTTCACATCGCGAATAATGTTGGTGAGCTGGAAGGCAAGACCGCACTGCTCGGCCAGAGACTCGGCCGCCGGATCGCGATATCCGAAGACGTGGA
>Ga0302324_100005668_pt1 | contig 27197 bp, 22 predicted proteins | sample Palsa_T0_1_FD_201949 | JGI IMG/M metagenome (GOLD analysis project Ga0302324, IMG submission 201949) | Peat permafrost microbial communities from Stordalen Mire near Abisko, Sweden - Palsa_T0_1 | ecosystem: Environmental > Terrestrial > Soil > Palsa > Peat permafrost | place: Sweden: Abisko...
CGATGATTCTCGCGCCCGACGCTTCGAACGCAAAGGCGGCGCCCTGATAGCATGGCGTCTCGACCAATCCGGTCGCGCCGGAGCCAAGAAACAAGCGCGCTGCAATATTGATCGCTTCTTGGATCCCGTTCACGATGACGATGCAGGCGGGGTCGACGACGACGCCTCGCGACGCCGCGAGATGACCGGCGATGGCGGAGCGCAGCGCTGTCGAGCCGGCTGGATCGCCATAATGCGCGAGTCCACTGGCGCCGCCCTGCGAAAGGTTACGCTGCAATAGACGGCGCCAGGTCTTCAACGGAAACAAGCTGGCGCTCGGCTGGCCCGGAAAGAAATCGAACGACAGGCGGTTTCGGTTTCTGTTGACGAGGTTTGGCGCCTGCATCTTCTGCGCGGGAATGGGCATGCGACTGGGTTCGGCGCTGCCGCTCGCGCTGGAAGCAAACACGATGGCGGGCGCTGGAAGCGGGCTGTCTGGGAGGCGCCCGGCGACAAACATGCCGGAGGCGGGTCGCGTGTCGACGTAACCCTCCGCCACAAGCCCGTCGTAGGCGCGCACGACCGTGTTGCGGGAGACGGCAAGTTGTTCGGACAGCTGGCGCGACGACGGCAGACGCGTCCCTGACGGAATTCTGTTGTGCCGGATCGCGTCGCGAAGCTGCTCCACCAGTTGGGAGGTCAGCGTCTCCGGCCTCGACCGATCCAGCAAGACAGGTATCTGCATCGCCGCACTCGTCTACGCCGACGTCGTCGCCCTTCGCGCTTGCGGCGAACGGTCTGAGCGCGCCAGCCCAATTGAAGAATTCATATCGCGAAACAGGCGATCTGCAAAGCATTCGTAGCGTCTTGACAATCGACAAGCGTAGAACTGGCTCCATCGACATAAACATAACTGGACCTACGGCAATAATTTCCGCGACCTGGCCGCTTATTCGTTAAGCAACTTACGCACAAAAGCGTGCCGGATCGATTGCGTCATGGGCATTGCCGACAGGTCGCGCCGCGAAATCAGGGACAGTTCTGGTCCCATTGCATTTGTGGGTAATGGCTCTTGGTCTGAGCCGGACCGCGATGCACGCTTGGACCATCAGCCGGCGCGGGGCGTCTCGTGTCGGGCTCGATGCCTCAATCCATGCATCAGCTAAGGAGAGACTTTCATGCGAATCACACGCCGTTCCTGGCTCAACGCGGCCGCCGCGCTGCTGGTCCTTTCCGGACTGGGCGCGTCAAAGGCCCGAGCCGAAGACACGATCAAGATCGGCATTCTGCACTCGCTTTCTGGGACGATGGCGATCAGCGAAACGATCCTAAAGGATCTCATGCTGATGCAGGTCGCTGAAGTGAACGCCCATGGCGGGCTGCTCGGCAAGCAGATCGAACCTGTCGTCGTCGACCCCGCTTCGAACTGGCCGCTGTTTGCCGAAAAGGCGCGCGAGCTCATCAGCAAGGACCACGTCGCCGCGGTGTTTGGCTGTTGGACGTCGGTCAGCCGGAAGTCGGTGCTGCCGGTCTTCGAGGAACTAAATGGTCTTCTGTTCTATCCCCTGGAATATGAAGGGGAGGAATCCTCTTACAATGTATTCTACGGAAGCTCGGTTCCCGACAACAAAGCGATTCCGGCGGTCAAATATTTGATGAGCGCGGAGGGCGGCGGCGTGAAGCGCTTCGTGCTCGAGGGCACCGACTACGTCTATCCCCGCACGAGCAACAAGATCATTCGCGCTTTCCTGAAATCGGCCGGCGTCGCCGACGCGGACATCAGGGAGAACTATACGCCCTTCGGTTTCTCGGATTGGCAAACCGAGGTCGCCGCCATCAAGCAATTCGGCTCTGCCGGCAGCAAGACGGCGGTGGTCTCGACGATCAACGGCGACGCGAACGTGCCGTTCTATAAGGAACTCGGCAATCAGGGGATCAAGGCGACCGACATTCCGGTCATCGCTTTTTCGGTGGGGGAGGAGGAACTGGCCGGAGTCGACACCAAGCCGCTCGTCGGTCACCTAGCCGCATGGAGCTATTTCGAGAGCGTCGATTCGCCCGAGAATAAGGTGTTCATCCAGAAGTGGCATGACTACACCAAAGATTCCAAGCGCGTCACCAATGATCCGATGGAATCAGCCTACATCCTGTTCCACATGTGGGTGCAGGCGGTCGAGCAGGCGGGCACCACCGATGTCGACGCGGTGCGCCAGGCGATGATCGGTCAGAAGGTGAAGTCGCCATCCGGCGTCGAAGTGGTGATGGGCGCCAACCACCACATGGCCAAGCCGGTGATGATCGGCGAGGTCCAGGCGAACGGGCAGTTCGACATCGTATACAAGAGCGATCCGCTGCCGCCCCGGGCTTGGAGTCCCTATGTGGAGGCGAACAAGGGCCGCGTCGCGGACTGGTCTTATCCCTGGGTTTGCGGCGGCTGCACGTCGCCGAAATTTGCGACGAACTGATCGCGATTGCGTGCCCGGGCTCCATCCGGCGGCGCGACTCGCCGCCGGATTTTTCTATCCAGGCGATTGCCATAACCCCGGCGCGCCGCAGCAAGCAAGATGGGCGCGATGGCCAAGGTTGTCTTCGTTTCCTCCGGCGGCGAGCAGATCGAGTTCGACGCGTCGCCTGGAATCTCCGTCATGATGATCGCGATCACTAACGGCATCGACGAGATTCTCGCCGAATGTGGCGGCTCGCTCGCCTGCGGCACTTGCCACGTCTATGTGGAGCCTTCCCAGCTGACACGGCTTTCGCCCGCGAGCGCCGCCGAGGACGATATGTTGGGCGCAACTGCCAGCGAGCGACGCTTCAACAGTCGGCTGAGCTGCCAAATCGTGATGTCGGACGCGCTGGATGGTCTGGTCCTGTATCTGCCATCCCGCCAAGCGTAAATGTGTCACGGCCGATGCTGGCATCGAGGGGCTGATCGCGGGTTCTTGACGCCTGAACTGAGTGACGGCCAACGAAACTCTTCGTCTCGGTTCAGGTTCGACGGCGGAGCGCGGCGGTCGCGGCCTCGTCAACCGCGCCGTCCGGCGTGAGGGAGACCCGGTAATCGCGTTCGGCCGACCGGGCGGATACGAGCCCGTCTTGCACATCCCTCGCCACAGCCGCTGGATCGCGTTCGGCCGGATCGCCCATGCCGCCGCCGCCCGGCAGATGCAGCACCAGGCGCTCGCCGTCCGGGATGACTTGGAAGCCCTTGGCGCGCAGCGGAACGCCCGATTTGAGCTCGACCCGCCCGGCCGCGCCCGACAGGCCGCCGTCTCGCCCTTTCGGCGGATTGGCGATCCGGTCGAAGATGGCGTTGCAGGCGAACTCCAGATCGTCCTGGCCGCCGATTTCCATGACCTGGCCAAAGCCGCCGCGCGTGCGGCCCGGACCACCCGAATCAGGTCGCAGTTCCTTGCGCCACACAATGATCGGCGCGACATTCTCCGTCGCTTCGACCGGCATCGTGCGCACCCCCGAGGGGAATGCCGTGCCGTCGAGTCCGTCCCGCCCGGGCCGCGCCCCGGTGCCGCCGGAATTGAAGGTGATCACCTCAAAATCCGGCAGGACGCGGCGGGCGCCGGTCGCTTGGCCCGAGACCGCGCCGCCGCCGCGCAGCGGCGGGTTCCACAGACAGGAGGACCCCTCCGCCGCCACCCGGTCGGGGACAGCCTGGTGCAGGCAGCCCATCATCAGGTCGGGCAGCAACTGACCGATTACATGACGGACGGAGACTGGATAGGGGCGCGGCGCGTTGAGGATCGAGCCCTCCGGGATCGTCATCCGGAAGGGCGCCAAACTCGCCCAATTGTTCGGAATCTCCGGCGCCACCACAACCTTGATTCCGAATGACGCATAGGCGCGGCAATAGGCGGCCGGCACGTTGATCCCGCGCGAGGAGAGCCCCGAGGTGCCGGCGAAGTCGACCTCGATCGTCTCCTCGCCGATCGTCAGGGTCGCCCTCAAAGTCACGGGCGCCTCGTAGCCGTCGGAACGGATCTCCGCATGCCAGGCGCCCTTGGGCAAACGCGCGATCTCGGCGAGCGTCGCACGCAGGCTATTGTCGAAAATGAATTCGGCGAGCGGATCGAGGCTCTCCAAAGCGAACTCGTCCATCAATCGGACGAGTTGGCGCGCGCCGGCGTCGTTGCAGGCGCAGAGCGAATAGATGTCGCCTTCGAGTTCGATCGGCAGACGCGAGCCGGCGCGGATGAAGTCGAAGAACGTCTCGTTCGCCCGTCCGGCCTCGAAGCACCTGACGATCGGGATATAGATGCCCTCCTCGAACACCGAGCGCGCTTCGGGTCCCATGCCCAGCCCGCCGATATCGATGACGTGCGCGGTATTGGCGAACAGCCCGACGATGCGGCCCCTGCGGAAGGTCGGGCTGACGACGGTCAGGTCGTGAAGATGGCCGGTGCCGAGCCAGGGATCGTTGGTGATGTAGTGGTCGCCCTCGCGCATGGTGGCGACCGGGAATTTCGCAAGGAAATGTCCGACGCTCTCCATCATGGAATTGACGTGACCCGGCGTGCCGGTGACCGCTTGGACCAGCATGCGACCTTTGAGATCGAAGAGGCCGGCGGAAAGATCGCCCGCCTCGCGCACCGTCGTGCTGAAAGCGGTGCGGATCATGGTCTGCGCCTGTTCCTCCACGACGGCGATCAGGCGGTTCCACATGACCTGTCGCTGGATGGCGGCGAGTTGCTCGTTTTCCTCCGCCATCACCCGACCTCCCGGATCAATTCGATATAGCCCTCGGCGGTGATGCGGCCGCGCCAGCCGGCGCCGACCAGGGTCGAGGTCTCCGCTTCGGCGATGATCGCCGGGCCGGCAAAGCAGGCGCCAGGGCCAAGGCTCCCGCGTTCGTAGATCGCCCAGTCGGCGACCGCGCCAGTCGCCGTATCGCGCACCTCGCGGGTATGCGTGGGTTCGGCCTGGTAAGCGGGCGCCGCCGATGGCGGAGGGGCCTCGGGTGGCGGCAAGGTCGCCACTGTGACAGCAAAACTCAGGATCTCGATTTCCGAGCCCGGCACCGGGCGTTTGTAGAACCGGGCATATTCCGTGTCGTAAGCGGCGCGGATCGCTGGCGCGTCGGCCGGCGCCAACGCTTTTGCGGGCAGCGGTACGGCGATCTCGTGGCCCTGGCCGACATAGCGCATATAGGCGATGCGTCGTTCTCGCGTCTCGGCTTCGAAGCTGCCTTGCGCCACGACCGCGGCGGCCTCGTCGGCCATTGCGGCGAGCAGCGCATTGATCGCGCCGAGGTCCAGACTGCCGAGCCGCTGATAGAGGCTGCGCACGACCTCGTAGCCGACCTCGGCGCGCAGGAATCCGATGGCGCTGCCGACGCCGGCGCCCGAGGGCACCAGCACCCGGGCGATGCCGATCTTCTCGGCGATGCGCACGCCATGGACCGGACCGCCGCCGCCGAACGCGATCATGGTGCGCCCCTCATATGTCTTGCCCGATTCGATGGCATGGACGCGCGCCGCATTCGCCATATTCTCATCGACCATCTCGATCACGCCGAGGGCGGCCATGCCCGCGTCGAGCCCGAGCGGGCGACCCACCGCGTCGATGAGCGCCGCCTCAGCCGCTCTAACATCGAGCGTCAAGCTGCCGCCTGCGAAGCGTTGAGAATCGTAGCGGCCGAGCGTCAGATTGGCGTCGGTGACCGCGGGGCGGGCGCCGCCGCGACCGTAGCAGGCGGGTCCGGGATCCGCGCCGGCGCTTTCGGGCCCAACCGCGATCCGGCCGAGCGTGTCGAGACGCGCGAGGCTGCCGCCGCCGGCGCCGATTTCGACCATATCGATGACGGGGATGCGCAGAGGCAGGCCGGAGCCCTTTTTGAAGCGGCCGACCCGCGCCACTTCGAAGCTGCGGGAGGCCTGCGGAGCAAAGTCGTCGATCAGGCAGATCTTGGCCGTGGTTCCCCCCATATCGAACGAAAGAACCCGTTCGAGCCCGCATTGGCGGGCGACGCTGGCCGAGAAGATGGCGCCGCCGGCAGGACCGCTCTCAACGAGGCGGATTGGAAAACGGCAGGCGGTATCGATCGTCGCGAGATTTCCGCCCGACATCATCAGCAACATCGGCGCGGCGATTCCGATCTCGCGCAGGTCCCGTTCGAGTTGGCGTAAATAGCGCGCCATCAGCGGCTGCACATAGGCGTTGGCGACGGTGGTCGAGAAGCGCTCCCATTCCCGCATTTCGGGCGAGACCTCGCTCGCCAGCGAGATCGGGACCCCGGGCAGTTCTTCGCCAAGAATCTCGGCCGTCCGGCGCTCGTGGGCCGGATTGACGAAGCCATGCAGGAAGCCGACGGCGATGCTTTCGACCGCCTGGCTCCTGAGATAGGGCGCCAGCCCGCGCACCGAATTTTCATCGAGCGGCAGCAGCACGCGGCCCTGACGATCGAGCCGCTCTGGCGCCGCCAGGCGCAGATGCCGCGGCACGAGCGGCTCGGGCAGGACGATGTTCAGGTCGTACTGATCGTAACGGCTCTCGTTACCCAGCGCCAGTACGTCGCGAAAGCCTTCGGTCGTGACCAAAGCCGTCCGGGCGCCCTTGCGCTCGATGATCGCGTTCGTCGCCAAAGTCGTGCCGTGGATGATAAGTCGAATGTCGGATGGCGTAAGACCCGCTGCGGCGAGGATGATCCGCACGCCGCTCATCACGCCCTCTTCCGGCGCGCCGGGCGTGGTCAGCACTTTGGTCGTGCTGCGTCCGCCGGGGTGTTCGAGAGCCAGATCGGTGAAGGTGCCGCCGATATCGATAGCAAGACGCCTCCGCTCCGTCATGCGAAAGCCGGCAATTCTGCCATGCGCGAGCCGGCCATGCGTTCACCCCGTTTTTCGTCAGAACGACCCCAGCCGCACCTTACCCTTGATCGTCCAAAGGAAAAAGCAGGACGCTGCGGCGGCCGTTCCGCCGGTGCGTGAGTTGCGTACGAAGAGCGTGTCCCATGATCGCAGGCTCATTCGCCTTTCAGATGCGCCGCGGGAAAATACGGCCCCAGCAATCGCCGGTCCCACCATCGGCCCATCGCTTTCTCCTCGCTGCTGGCATAGGTGTAGTCGTAGAACTGCGCGCGCACATAGGTGGGCGGCTTGTCCGGAAAGGGGTTCCTTTCCAGCAACGCCGTCACCGTGGGCTCGTTCTCCAGCAACCGTTCGAGGAAGCGCGAAAACCACAGCAGGCGCCGCGGGTCGTCGAGCGCGGCGAACCACATCTGCCAGTCCAGGCGCGGCTGATGCGGGATGTTCCAGCGCGGGCGGCGCGCGATATCGCCCGGCTTGTACCAGAATTCGTATTCGCGCCATTCCTCGCCGTCATACGAACCCTCTACTACGATTTCGTGGCGCTCCGTCGTCATGACCGCGAACAGGCCGTAAGTGCTGACGATACGCAGCGGTTCGAGCAAGCCGTCGACGTTCTGCGCCACCGCGGGCGGACTGCCGCCGAAACGCTCATCCATCTGCACCACGCTGCAGAACACGATCAGCAGCGCCAACAAGTTGACGACGATCATAACCGCCCGTCGCGGGGCCACGCTTCTCACGCGCGACTGCGCCAACAAAGCCAGTCGACGCGGCAAAATCTTCCGCATCGCCGCGTCATCGAACAGCGGCAGGCACAGCAGCATGGTCTGGAGATTGAACCAATTGTAGTTCCCGGTGATGAGAATGCAGCCTTGCAGCAGCAGGATGCCGAAGGCGGAGAAAAACCGCAGCCGGCGCGGGAAGAAGATCAGGAACGGCAGCATCAGCTCGACGAAAAACACGCCGCCGGTCGCGAATTTCAATAGGCCGGCCGGCAGCAGCGCGGCATACCAGGCAAGCGGCGTCGGCAGCGGCTGCGTCAGAAAGTGATAGGACAGCGCCGACAGGCTCCACCAGTTGGGATCGTCGCTCAGCAGCTTGACGACGCCCGACATGAATACGAAGCGGAACAGCAGCCAGCGCGACAGCCAGACGCCCGGCGTCGTGGCGAAGCTCAACAGAAGCGCGACAAATCCGGTCTCCAGCAGGAACGTGTCCCATTGGAAGCTCATGAAGGTTTGGCCGGCATAAAACAGCGAGAGGTAGAGCGCATAGAGCAGAAACAGGCTCAGGCGCGGCGCCAGATTGAGGACCAGCAGCAGCGACAATCCGGCCCCCGCCCAGCACACGGCCTGAATGGCGACATCGCTGTCGTTTATCCAGAACACCATCGGCATGAGGAGGAAACGCTCCGGCCCGAGATATCCGGCGACCGCATCGACCTGTTCGACCAGCGGCAGGACGCCATGGCTGCCGATGAGCCCCTGCGCCTGCACGGCGAAGGAGACGAAGGCCGACAGGTAGATCAACCCGAACAGGCGCAGAAAAAGGAACGAGACAAGATCGTAGCGCGGCGGCTCGTGATTTCTGCCCCACAGCAGCAGGCTGACGCGGAAAAAGGCTGGCCGGCGCGCGGCGATGAACGCGTAAGCCAGTTCCGAGACAGCTGCAAAACCGGGTAGATTTCTGTAGAGAGCGAGCCAGAATCCCTTGCCGCGCGCGTGGCTCAGGGTCCGGAAACTGGCTTCGGCGGCGCTCGCGCGACGTCCATCGGGCGCAATGAATTGCACCGCGCGCTGAAAATCGGCTTGCGAGATCGCGGGATATTGCGCCGCGACTTCCTGATAGGGCCGGTATTCGACACGGTCGCCCGTGAGCTTTTGCCAGTAGCGCGCCCAATATCCGCAGAACCCGCAATCGCCGTCATAGACCAGCACCGGCCGCGGACCGTCGGTGAGCGTCTTGATCGCGTCGGGACGCTGATCTGCGGTTGTCTTTTGCACGACACGAATAACGATGGGCGCCGAGCAACGTCTCGGCGTAGGCGATCGTGGACCAGCTTGACGGCCCTGGCAATCAGGCTGAAGTCCCCTTGCGCCCTCAAGGAAAGCTTCGGCTCCACGCCGTGCCTGCTGTGGACCCCTATCGGTTGTCCATCCGCTTCAGAAAGGGGTGAATATCTATCCGCTCCCAGACGCCGGCTTTTCGAAAGGGGTCGGCCGCGTTGAACGCCTCCACGGCCGCCTTGTCGTCCGCCTCGACCAGAAACATCGAGCCGATCATCGTTTCATTGTCCTCGCCAAGCAGCGGTCCCGAGATCAAGATCTTGAATGGCGCGGTCCCGAGATAGGCCTTGTGCGCCTCGTAATTGGCGAGCCTCTTTTGAACCCCGCCTTTGTAGTCGAGGCAATGGATGACGAAGTGCATTGTCTGGTCCCCGGTTGTTGCATCCACCGCTGCGGCCTACAGCGACATCGCGACGAGAATTCTCATCTGATTCCCGGCGGGATCAAGCAGCGCCTTGCAGGTCTTCACGACCGGACGCGCGGCGACGGGTTATTTCTAAACCCTGCGGGCCGTCCGCTTCGAGTATGATCGCAACCGCGTTCCGCCGATCGGCGGCTTCCTGCTCGCTATTCCCTCGAACCTTCCCGCCGAGCGCGTCGGCATCGCCGCCGAGGCCAGGAGGGGAGAAAAACCCGTTAAATAAAGTAGTTGCGTGGTGGTGGACGCAGTCAGCACGAACCGGTCTCCCGCGTAACCTCCGGTCGCAAGTGCGCGTCAAAGGCACAAATTCCCTGTTTTCGGGGGATTAACAGGCCTTTTGGCGGATTTGGGGGATGGCCGTCGGCAACAAAATGGCGAATTCGTTTGTCCTTGCCGTGGCTTGCCGCCTATCGGCATTTTTTCCGAGCAGGGAATTTAATAGGGGCATCAGCGCGTCATATCGGTCGAACAGCCGGTCTCTTCTCAAGATCAGGGGCATTAGTGGCGCCCAATCCATGAGGTGGCGCTTGTTTTGGGGCTGCCCCTGGCCCATCGCGTTGGTTACGATCTGGCGGAGACGGGCAGCTCCGTAACCAGCTCCCGCAACCAAAGGCGGGGCGCCATAATTCTCCGAAGTCGCCTGCCCGCAACCATCGATTCAGCCGATCCTGGCGACGCGAATTCTCCGGGCGCGACCATCCTTCATCCCTCCATGCGCCTGACGCCCAATGTAACCCAAACTTTTGTTTCCTTTCACTTATCTTGGGCTCTCTTAGCCTGCGCCCCAGGCGTGAAGACCTCACGAGGGCGGCCAACCCGAGGCCCTGTGGTTACGCGGCTGGCGCAACGATCCGAGGCGTCCCCCTACGCCACTTTCGCCGCTCGAAGCTCGATTACGACCGGCCGCATCGCGCTCACCGCGACCTCCCGACCCAACGAAATGACGCCGCTCTCTGCAACGCGGGCCTCTGCGGCGACGATCGCGGCCATCGGCGCCTTTTTGGCCGCAAGCGCGATTTCCCGGAAAATAATCAAAGCCGAGGAATCTGCTCGCGCCGCGTCGAGCGCCTGCTGTTTTCGGCCAAGGGGGCAATGGCGCCGTAGGGGTCTGCGCTCGAGACGTGAGGGCTTCACGAAGCCGCCAACCCGAGGCCGCTTGGTTGCTCAACCACCAGCGCAACCATCCATGACCGCCGTTGGTCCGCAGACTGGCGGCGAACCGGCACCCTCGTGCTCGCATTCTCCACTTTGAAACCGTAGAGCTATTTTCTGCGTTGTGGGTTCAGACGTCACCTACGATGCCGCGCTAGGGGGGCGAAGCGGAAGCCATGTTCATCGTCAAATGGGTCATACGCGATCAAGAGAACGAACCGATCTTGATCGAAACGGGCTTCCTGACGACGCTTGATAAGGTCGTTTCGACGTGCAGGCGACGCCTTCCAGCGCTCCGATCCGACCATCCCGCGACGCCGCCAGACGGTTTTATCGTGATGGAGAGCGACGGGACAGAAGCGCACCGCTGGTTTCAGTCGCTCGACCCTGATGCTTAGGCGCCCGAGCTAAGGCGTCGTTCTGCGCGGTCGACCGCGTGGCGCCCGATGGGGCCGACCGAATTGCATCCCGAACTTCTCATGACGCTGTGACCGTGCGGCCGGGAACGAGTCCGAGCGTGGAAATTGAAAAGGCGATTATGCGCGTGTTGACTTGCCGAGGGATGAGTTCGACCTTCGCCCCAAAATTTGGCAGGGTAGGGCCGTCCCCAGCAGGCGCAGGGCTTTATCAGCGCCGGTCGAAGGAACTGGTCATGGACCCCTTAGCGGCTCGCATCGCATGGCGCGAATATCAGCAATGCGGCTTCAGACTGGTTCTGGCGTTGAGCGCGATGAACTTTTGCCCGATTGCATCGGCATTGGCACAGGGGACGCCATCTTCGATCGTCGAATCGACCGGCGACCTCAATCCCGAGTACTCAAAAGCCAAGGAGCCGAGCGCCGAACAGCTTATCGAAACATGGAGATCGTCCAATAAGTTCATGACGGGCAAAAGAGTGGACAGGGAGAGGTTCGAGATCACCGACCGGCGCGTCGTCTCGGGAAAGTATCCGCGGGCTTTCCTTCAATTTCGCATTCTCCCTCCGCAGGGCGACGCTCTTGCCTTTGCGCAAGCGCGCTGCGTGGGCCGCACGAACCCTATAGAAATTCAGGTTTTCTACCAATGGAGCGGCGACCTAGGCGCATGGGTGGCGCTAGGCCAAAGAGGGGAGGGATCCGAAGACCTTTGCTCCGACGACAAGCTGTGGACCGCAGACCAGATTGAAAAGCTCGTCAACCCGCCGCCGTTGCCCACGCCACCGACAATATCGATGGCGGATGTCACGGCGCCGCGCGCCGGTTCGCCAGAGCGAACCGGCATAATGAATGCCTTGCGGCCGCGTTACGAAGACATGTTCGGCCCACCGATTGTGTTCAAGGTTGACATCCTTCGCGTGGCGGCGGGATTTGCCTTCGTCGTGGTGCATCCACAACGTCCGAACGGAACCGCGATCGAGCAATCCGTCTGGCAAAAAGCGTTCGGCGCCCAATGCTTCCAGAATCCACGAGGGGTCAGCCACGAATACTGGATGAAGCTGGAAGGCGGCATCTGGAGGATTGGCGTGAAGAACAACATGTGCGCCGACGATTCGATTTCCGAGGAAGGCGATCGCATCGGCGCTCCGCCGCAACTGGTGGGAAAAAATGCCTGGCCCGAGCGCGAGTTTCCGCCGGACCTCAATTGAAAACCAGCCACAACGGGGCTCTCTTTGGCTTGCCGTTTGGGGGCCTCCAATCAGCGAGGCGGTAGTCGCGCGCGGCATAGTACTGTTGAAGGTGTGGCATTTATTAGTTTGGCGAATGTCCGGAACTTGACGGATTAAAGCCGCTTTCTTCAAGAGGGGGAATCCGTTCGCGGCTCGTGACGTTCGCGCGCCAGGCGCTCGCGATTGGGCTCTGGCCTTTCGACAATCTCAAAATCTTGGCCAAGCGTCTTGGCGAACAGGATCGCGTTCGTTGTCAGGACCCCAGCTGCGGCAGCCTTCGCCGCTTTAGCTGGACACCCTCCTCGCATCTAATTGGCCTCGAACACATTGCCTGCCTGGACAGACAATTCACCTCACTCGGCGAGACCGATTGAATTTCGTTGAAATGATGAACAACGAGGCTCCAATCCGTACTTAGAGGCGATCCGGCTGCGTTGCCGTAAGAGGCGCGCGCTTTTCAAGCGACCGCAACGGCCGCACGCCACGCGCTCATCGCCGTGGCCGGAAAGGCTCGGCGGGAATGGGCGGATGTGAGGTGGCGCTGGACGTTGAAAGTGTTATAGACGGCGGCGTGGGCTGAGAGAAAGTTCTGTGCTGAGCCTGGGCTCTTGAAGCGTTGCATCTTACGCTTCCTTCGGCGGGTCGGCTGATGCGAATTCTCTGCGCGGTTGTTCCTCCATCGACCGCGCTCATGGCGGCTCTCGATTCCGAGATCGCGGGTGGCGGCGCCATACGACCGCAAGTCGTCGGTGATCAACTGATCGGGTACGAAGCTGTATTTCTTGAGAAGTTTGCGCATCAGTTTCAACGCGGCATGCTTGTTTCGCTTGGACTGGATCAACACGCCGAGGACCTCGCCCTCGGCATCGACGGCTCGCCACAAATAGACCATGCGACCATCGATTTTCAGGTAGACCTCGTCCAAATGCTAGGTCGTGTCTGGCTTCGGGCGGCGGTTACGCAAGTTCGCCGCGATCATCGGCCCGAATGATTCACCTAGCGCCGGACTGTTTCGTAGGAGACTGCGATCCCACGTTCCGCCAACAAATCCTCGACGTCGCGGAAGCTCAATGTGAATCGAAGATAGAGCCAAATCTCTTGCTGAATGATCTCAGGCGGGAACCGGTATCCGACATAGCTGATTTTCGTCATCCCTTTGGCTACCGGGCCGCCAGTGGACCGCAACCCCGAGGCGCCGTGACAACGCCATCGCGAAGCGCAGAGACTTTCAGGCGAGCGAGCGCGCGCGGGCCGCCAGGTGAGCGCTCACGCGAGCAGCTTCACGCGATCGCGTCAGATCGATCCTAATCTTATCTTATCGAAATAATCGTCGCCTCCGACCTGTCCGCCCTTGAGGGCGATTTCCAACCCGTCGAACGCCTTCCCGTCGCTATGGGCGAGGCAGAGGGGAGAGCCCGGCGTCGTCGGCAGCGGCAGGCGCGTCGTCAGCGCGTAGACGCCGAGCTGGCGCAAGGCGTGGCTTGAGGTGTCGCCTCCGGCGATGACAGTCCTGCGCAGGCCCGCCCGTTCGATCAGCGCGCCTTGGATGTCGCCCAGAGCGCGGCCGATCGCATGACGTGCGCCGTCGCTTTCCAGTTGCGCGCCGACATCGGTCTCGGGGCCGAGCGCCGTGTAGAGGACCACGCTTCGTCCCTGCGCGAGGCTCGCGAGGCCCGTCTTTATCGCGTGGTCGATGAGCGATCCCTCGCCGGTCGCAAGGCCTTTGGGATCGACTGCGAACGCGTCGAATCCATGCGCCTGGGCATGGCGGATCTGACGCTCGGTCGTCGCGGAGCAACTGCCGGACACGACGGCGATGCGATCGACCGCACCTGGCTCGGCAAAGCGGGGCGCGCCCGCGATCAGACCGGCGCGCTCCCATTCGGTCAACAGCGCATATTCGACCCCTGAGGACCCGACGACGAAGGCGCCGCAATCGCGGCGCAGGCGAGCGAGCTGGCGCCCGACGCTTCTCTGCGTCGCGAGATCGGCGACATCGAACAGCACGATCTGCGCGCCCCGTGCAATGACGGCGTCCACGCGTTCGTCGATGTTGTCCGCATCGAGCATGGTCAAGTCGACCAGGCCGACGATCTTGTCGGTTTGCCTGCCGAGATGCAGGCAAAGATCGGCTTCGGTCATCGGCGTCACGGGATGGCGCGCCATCACGGGATGGCGATCGATGCGATAGATCCGCTCCTGATAGGCTGCGAAAAGATTGCCGAACGCGGTATAGCGCTTCAATTGCGGCGCGCCGACCACGAGCGGAATGTTGGCTTGTGCAAAGAGTTTTTGGCCGATGTCGATCGCGCGGCCGATGCTGCCGATCGAGGGGCTGGAGTCGAAGGTCGAACAGACCTTGTAGTGGCAGAAGGCCGCGCCGAGCGTCTTCAGCCACGCCAGCGCGGGGATCAGATGTTCATCCATCCAGGCCGGCGTTTCGCTCCGGCTTGAGCCGGCGAGCCCGAGCGCGCGAACGTCGGAAAACCTCTCGCGTTGCGCCTGGGTCGGCTGCTGAGTGAAGAGAACAGTCGGCACGCCGCGCGAGGCTAGAGCCTCCATGACGTCGGTCGACCCTGTGAGGTCGTCGCCGTAGTAGGAGAGCAGCAGTTCGGCCATCAAACCGGCTTTGCATATTTTTCGGTCAAGCTGTCGATGGCCTTGACGTTCGTGGCCGACGGACCCTCGGGATCAAAAGCCGAGGCGAGCCATGTATCAACGATCGCCTTGGCGAGTTCCGGCCCGATTACCCTCGCGCCCATGGTGATGATCTGGGCATTGTTCGATTTGGCCGCGCGCTCCGCCGAATAGGTGTCGTGCGTCAAGGCGGCCCTGATGCCGGGCACCTTGTTCGCGGAAATGCAGACGCCGATCCCCGTACCGCAGAATAGGATCCCTCTTTCGTGTTCGCCGCTGGCGATTGCGCTCGCCGCACGATCGGCCATATGCGCGTAATATCCGGACTGACTGACATCCGTGATCTCCAGGTCCGGCCTCGCTGCCAGATGCGCGGCTATCACGTCGAGCAGGGGCTTACCCGCGTTATCGGCGCCAAGCACGATCTTCATTGAGGGTTCCTCCGAATTGCGGCTCGCGCGACGATCGCCGCGATGTCCGCGAAACCTTCAGGCGACCAGGCCGCGCGGCCGACGAAAAGGCCGTCGATGTCGTCATGTTCCATGAACGCGGCGCCGTTGCGCGGCGTCACCGAGCCGCCGTAGATGATGCGGACCCGCGCCGCGGCGAGCGAACCAAATTGCGCGTCAATCGCCCTTCGCAGACTTTGATGGCGCTCCGCCGCATAGTCCGGCGTGGCCGCCGCCGAGGCGCCGATGGCCCAGCGCGGCTCATAGGCGAGAATGATGTTCGAAACCTGGTCGGCGGATTGATCGGCGAGCGCCAGGGACATTTGATCGATGAGAACCTCGTCTGTTACGCCCCGACGTCTGTCGTCGTCGGTCTCGCCGAGGCAAAGGATTGGCGTCAGGCCCGCCGCCGTTGCCGCGTTGACCTTGCGCCGAACCCGTTCGTAGGTCTCGCCGAAATGTTCGAGGCGCTCGGAATGAGCAAGCTGCACGTATCGACAGCCTGCCTCGACCAGCATCGGCGACGAGATCTCGCCTGTCCAGGCTCCGGACGCATCCCAGTGCACGTTCTGTCCGCCGATGCCGACGGCGGAGGATGAGAACGCCTGCCGCGCCGCATGCAGCGAAGTGAACGGTGGCAGGACGAACATGTCGACGGCGTCCTCGAACCCGGCGACGGCGGGCGCCAGCGCTGCCGCGTAGCGCGCCGTCGCCGCCGCGCCGATGTTCATTTTCCAGCCTGTGCCGGCGATGAGCCTACGCGTCATTCTTGGCTCCGCCGAACTTGGCGATGGATTGCGCGAGTTCGCGATGGTCGCGTGCGTAGGCCTCAAGTGGAATGCCGGCGACCGCGGCCTCCCAAGCTTGCCGGACGGCTCTGACGCCCGAAGCAGGGCCGCCGGGATGGCTGACCACGCCGCCGCCGCACAGGTACAGCAGATCCTGCGTGCGGCCGGTCCGCGCGAATGTCTGCGGCGCCTGGCCGCCCCATTGGCCCGATCCCGCTACCGGCAGCGGCCGATCGTCCAGCGAGAACAGCGGCTGCCGTAGGGCCTGGAAGGACCGCACGAAAGAATCGTCAGGCTCCCAATATTTGGCGCCGATGCCGTTGATCTGGAACTGGTCGACGCCGAGGAGGCGCCAGAACTGCTGATAGACGCGAAAATCCAGCCCGAGGCCGGGATGGCGCGTGAGGATGTCCCAACCATTACGGTGGGCGTGCAGAACGAGGCGCGAGCGCTTGCGCAGGAAGGAGAAGCCGCCGTAGCCGATCGAATTGATGTTGACGACCGCCGCATTGCCGCCAGCGTCGGCGACGATGTCATGATTGCGCACCATCGCCTCGGGATCGGCGTGCGAAATCCCAAAGGCGTACATCACCTTCTTGCCGGTCTTCTGCTCGCGATCGAGGATGATCGGCATGATGGCCTTTACGCGATCGGCGAGGTTGGAATAGGCCGGGCTCATCAGCTTCTCGTCGTCTTTGATGAAGTCGACGTCGGCGTTCACCAGTTCGCGCACCATCTCGGCGGTCTCGTGAGGGCGCAGGCCGAGCGCGGGCTTGACGATCGAGCCGATGATCGGCCGCTCCTCCACGCCCGTCAGCGCGCGGCTTCCCGCAATGCCGAATTGCGGTCCCGGATGCGCCGCAGCGAATTCCTGCGGCAGTTTCATATCGACGATGCGAATGCCGCTGAAGCCCTTGATCGAAAAAACGCCGCCGATCGCGATCGTCGTTAGCGCCGCCAGATCCGTCCCGATCGCCTCCAGCGGAAACTCGATGTCCGCCTCGCCGCACGCGTAGGGACCGTGGGCGCCGAGGTCCGCCTCCGGGAAGGATGGGGCCGAAACGGGTTCGAGATTTCGCAAATAGACCACGCGCGCGCCGACGCGGGCTTTCAGTTCCGGCGTTTCGCCAGGGGTGGGAACGAAGGTGCCCGTCGACTGATCGCTGGCGATTTTCGCGGCGAGAGCAGCGAGGTCGCCCGACGTCTCAATGCGATAGGTCATGCGAATGACAGACTGAGACATGTCCCTGGGCGATCTGGTTGTCGTTGCCCGCGCATCGTCGCCGGGATCCAATTGCTTTGATCAGGTATGATGACTATATGATGTCACAAGTTGACGCAATCCAAAGGCGCCTTGCCGAGCGCTCCATGTCGATGACATGCTAATCACTCTGAAATGAAAATCGCGAATCGGCGCCTGTCGACGCGCTCAAGCCCCGTCTTCCGGGATTTCGCTCATGACTCTCGTTTCCGATCACATTGTTCGCCGCAAATTGTCGGACGCCGTGTTCGATCGACTGAAATTGCTGATCACCAGCGGCGAATTGCAGCCGGGCGATGCGATGCCGTCCGAGCGCGATCTGATGGAGCGGTTCGGCGTCGGCCGCCCCGCCATCCGCGAGGCGATGCAGCAATTGAGCAATATGGGACTGCTGACGATTTCCCACGGCGAACGCGCCAAGGTGCGTCAGCCGACCGCGAAGTCGATTTTTCAGCAACTTGACGCGGCCGCCGATGTAATGCTGTCGTCGTCGCCGACATCGCTCGAACACCTCAAGCAGGCGCGCCGTTTCTTCGAGCTCGGCATGGTGCGCCAGGCGGCGAGCAAGGCGACGCTGGCCGATATCGCGGTGCTTGGCGAAACGCTTGAGCTTCAGCGCGCCAACCTTGGCGACCCCGACGCCTTCATCACTGCGGACATGCGGCTCCATACACAGATCGCCGCGATCACCGGAAACCCGCTGTTTGAGGCGGTCAGCGAGGCCATGTTGGGCTGGCTCAAGAAATACCACACGGAAATGCTGATCTGGACCGGCAAGGAAAATCTGACCCTCGCCGAACACGAAGAGATCATCCATTGCGTCGCGTCGGGCGATCCCGACGCCGCCGAGCGATCGATGACCAGACATCTCGACCGCTCCGCGGCGCTCTATATCCATCAATCCGGCGCGCACGGCTGAGCTCACTATGCGGCCTCGCCGGGTTGCTGCTCGGCGGAGTCGTAGAGGGCGACGCTCTCTGACGCATCTGCTCCGCTCATTGTCAGCCTAACGCGACGGTTTCGCGCGTCCGCGCGGATTGATACGCGGCCTCGACGAGCGCGAGTGTCTTCACATTGTCGCGTCCGGAGGTCGCCGGCTCGCGCCCCGCGCGCAGGCAGTCGACCCAATGCTGTTGGATCGCCTGAACGCTCTCCTGAATGTTGTGCCAGGGGCGGCTCGCCCAAGGCAGGAGCGGGGGAGACAGATCTCTGGGCTGCGCGCCTTCGGAGTTGGTCACCACGAGTTGATAGCTCTGGCCAAGGCGGAGGCTGCCCGTCGAGCCGTCGACCTCGACGAGCGTCTCGGGAAACGGTTCGACAGCTAGACGCGTCGCATAGCTGCAATCGACGACGGAAGTGACGCCGTTGCGATGATCGAGCAGGATGGTGGCGACGTCCTCGCCGCGGATCGCCGGATTCACGCGAAGGGTGCGCGCGGTCACGGTGGCGACGTCGCCGAACAGAAACCGCGCTATATCGAGAATATGGATGCCGAGATCCTCGATGATGAAGCGTTCGCCCGCCGCGAGATAGGGCTGCCCGCTGAAGACGTCGAAGGCCGATCGAAAGGATACCCGGCCCCAGAAGGGCCTGCCGATCTCGCCATTTCTGACGAGAGCGCCCAAGGTCTGGATCGCGCTTTGCCAGCGAAAATTCTCGTGCACCATGAGCGGAACCCCGGCGGCCTCGGAGGCCGTCACCATGGCGTTCGCGTCTTGCATCGACTGCGCGAGAGGCTTCTGGCAGATGACGCCGACGCCTTGCCGCGCGGCCATTTCGACCAGTGGTCGATGGGAGGGGACGGTGGTGGCGATATCGACGAAGTCGAGTCTTTCTTTCGCCAGCATCTCCGCGGCGTTGGCATAGCGGGGCGCGATGCCGAATTGGTCGCCGGCGATCGCCAGCCGCGCCGCGTCGCGATCGCATAGCGCGACGATCGCCGCTCCTTCGACGCCTCGCCAGGCGTGGAGATGGTTGATCGAGAAGAAACCGCACCCGATGAGGCCACCGCGAAGTTCTCTCATGTCAGCCGAGCCGAGCCGTTTGCCGCAACGCAACCCTTTGCTGCAGCCGCCGCTGCGCCTGATCGACGACGACGGCGACGATGATGACCAGACCCTTGATGACCATCTGCCAGAACGAGCTCACGCCCATCATGACCAGGCCGTCCGACAGGATGCCGATGACGAAGGCGCCGACGATGGTGCCGCCGATCGTGCCGCGGCCGCCCGACATCGACGTTCCCCCGAGAACCGCCGCGGCGATGGCGTTCAGTTCGAAGCTTTCTCCGGTCGCGGGATGGGACGCCATCAATTCGGAGGAGACGACGAGGCCAACGATCGCCGCGCAAAGGCCGGAGAACATGTAGACGAACATCTTCACTCGCGCGACCCGGATTCCCGACAGGGCCGCCGCGCGTTCGTTGCCGCCGACAGCGAATATGTGGCGGCCCAGGGGCGTGAAGCGGGCGAGATAGGCAGCAGCGAGCGCCACCGCGACGAGGATCCAGATCACCACGGGAAGACCGAGCAGCCTGCCCGCTCCGAGCACGCCGTAGCCGGTCGTCCCGAGTTCCTCCTTGCCGACGAGGTTTGGAAATGTCGCGCCGTCGGAGGACAGAAGCGCCAAGCCTCTGGCGACATAGAGCGTGCCGAGCGTCGCGATGAAGGGCGCCACATTGAGGCGGGTGATCAGCGCGCCATTGACCGCGCCGATGGCCAATCCGACGCAGAGCGTTACCGCGATGACTTCGGCGACGTTGAAATAGACGGTGTAGCCGATGCGCAGATCGAGCCCATTGAGGATCAATCCGCCCGCGACCATCGCACATAGGCCGACAATCGAACCGACCGAGAGGTCAATGCCGCCCGTCACGATCACGAAGGTCATGCCCATCGCCAGGAAGGCATTGAGCGCGACATGTTTCGACATGAGTATGAGATTGGCCGCCGACAGGAAGTTCGGCGCGGCGAGCGAAAAGAACACGAGGACCGCGAAAAGCGCGATGAACGTCCTCAGCTTCATGAGGTTGAGAGTGATCGACCCCGATCCCACACTGCGTTTGTCGAGCGCGTGGCCCATGGCAGTCATGCCCGTTTCTCCATCGCCTGGGTCTGCGGATGTCCATGCCCCAGCGCGGAAGCCGCGACAAGCGAGGCCTCGGTCGCATCGGCGCGCTCGACGAGCGCCGTCACGCGGCCATTGCTCATCACCGCGATGCGGTCGCTGAGCGCAAGCACTTCGTCGAGGTCCGAAGTGACGAAAATGATGCCGAGCCCCTGCGCCGCCAGCCTCCGCATCGTGCGGAACACTTCCGCCTTGGCGCCGACGTCGATGCCGCGGCTCGGCTCGTCCATCAGCAGCACTTTCGGATCGGTCATCAGCGCCTTGCCGATGACGACCTTCTGCTGGTTGCCGCCGGAGAGCGAAGCGACTTCCTGCGCGGGATCGGCGACCTTGATGGAGAGGTCGCGAATGGCGCGCCCGATCGCGCTTCGCTCCCTGGAGCCCAGGATATGAACCCCGGCGAGAAATTTGTGGAGGCTCGCCATGGTCAAATTGGCGCCCACGGAAAGGATCGCGACAAGCCCCTCGCGCTGACGATCCTCCGGGATGAGCGCGAGGCCGCGCCGAATGCGGCCTGTCACGTCGCGCTCCTTAACGGGGCGTCCTTCGATGAAGATGCGTCCCGTCGCGTGCGGGCGCCGCCCCATCACGCAATCGAAGAACTCGCTTCGCCCCGCGCCCATCAGGCCATAGACGCCGAGGATCTCGCCCTTTCGCACGGACAGCGAGACGTGATCGACCTCGTAGCCGCCGGTCGCACGCGGCACGCATATGTCCTCGGCGCGAAACGCCTCGTCGCCGATCTCATGCTGCTCCGACTTGGCGAAATCCTTGGACGCCGATCCGATCATCTGCCGGACGATCCAGCCGACGTCGACATTGGCCATGCGCTCCCGGCCGGTGACGCGGCCGTCGCGCAGGACGGTGATGAAGTCGCCGATGCGGATGAGCTCTTCGAGGCGATGCGAGATGTAGACGATGGCGACGCCGCGCGCCTTCAAATCGCCGATGATTCGAAACAGCACTTCGACTTCCGGCGCGCTCAAGGCGGACGTTGGCTCGTCCAGGATCAAGATGCGGGCGTCCTGGGCCACCGCTTTTGCGATCTCGACCAGCTGCTGCTGCCCGATGCGCAGATCTTCGACAAGCGCGCGTGGGTCGATTCCAGCCTCCAGCCGGTCCAGCAGCGCGTCCGCTCGTCGCTCCTGCAGCCGATGGTCGATGCGCAAACCGGCGCGCGCCAGCTCGCGCGCCGCGAAGATGTTCTCTGCGACCGAAAGATTGCCGAAGAGGTTCAGCTCCTGGAAGACGATGCCGACGCCGCGCGCAGCCGCATCGGCGGCGTCGGCGAATACGACAGGCTTGCCGTCGAGCAGGATTCGACCCAACGTTGGGCTTTCGACGCCGGCGATGATTTTCATCAGGGTCGACTTGCCGGCGCCGTTCTCGCCGACGAGCACATTGACCGCGCCGCGACGGATCTCGAAATCGACCTGCTTGACCGCGACGGTGCCGGAATAGACCTTGGTCACGCCCTCGAGCCGAAGCACCACGTCGTCGTCGCCGATCTCCGTCATGGCGCCGGGCCGAGCGTCAGTTGCGCCGGGGCGACCAGCGGCGGCCGGTCGCCGGATTCGAGCGTGAAGGCGCCCAAAATCTTGACATTGCGTCCGACGAGCGAATCTCTCGGCAGTTGCGCTAGGATCGTCTTCGCGACGCGCTGATTGAACGCCTTGCCGAATTGCGCGTAGTCGATCTGGTTCTTGAAGTCGTTGAAGGAGACGAAGTCGAGGGAATCGCGCAATGCTGTGCCGCGCATCGCAGGCCCGATTTGGACGACGGCGGCGATTTTGCCGTCTCCTTTCGTGTCGACGCTGATCGTCGCGGCGCGCGAGGTCGTCTCCGCCGAAACGATCCGCCCATCGATGTTTACCACGAAGGTCCAGGGTTCGCTGCCTTCTTTCGCACGGTAGCCGTATTTGCGGCCGGCTTCGTCGGGGTTTGAACCCACGAGTGCGGTCACGTCCGGCAGCGCCCCCGCCTTGGCCGCAAGATAGGGCATGACCTTGGCGTCCCACATCGCGTTCACCATCGCGTCAGGGTCGAAGCCGCCGCCATTCCCTTCATCGGCACCGCCGGCTTTCCTGGCAGGCGTCGCGACGATCTTACACCCGCCGACAGCGAGGCTCGCCGCGACAACGCTCAACACACCGAAAAAGCGCCTTCTGATCACAAAAAAAGCTCCGCCGCCCCGTATCGTCCAGAATACGCGGCGGCCGTCCTTATGGGCGGGCCGCCGCGTGTGGGGCCTTGCTACTTCTTGAGGGCGAAGGTCTCAAGCTTGGCGGCGTTCGCGCCATTGATCAGAACGCAATCCATCAACTGCTTCTCCTGAGCGGGCGCCTTCTTGGTCTTGATGAACGCATCAGCCTGTTCGACGGCGACCTGCGCCTGCTGATAGGCTGGCTGCAGCACCGTCGCCTTGATCCCGCCCGCCAGGATCGAGTCGCGAACGTCGTTCGAACCGTCGAACCCGACGACGATGACGTCCTTGCGGTTGGCCGCGGCCAGCGCCGCGATCGCTCCCATGGCCATCGTGTCATTGCCGGAGATCACGCCTTTGATGTTCGGATTGGCCTGGAGGATCGTCTCCATCTTGGAATAGGCTTCCGTCTGGCTCCAATTGGCGGACTGCTTGGCGACGCTCTTCAGGTCGGGGTATTCGCCGATGACGTCGTGATAGCCCTTCGAGCGGATGCCGGCGTTAGTGTCGGATTCCTTGCCGACGAGCTCCGCGTAATTGCCCTTCTCGCCCATCAGCTTGACAAATTCCTGCGCGCCGAGCTGGGCCCCCTGGTAGTTGTTCGAAACGATCTGGGCGATGGCGACGCCGCTCGCGTTGATTTCACGATCGATCAGGAAGGACGGAACGCCCGCGTCCTTCGCTTTTTTCACCGCCGCGACCGTCGCATCGGCGCCGGCATTGTCGAGAATGATCGCCTTGGCGCCGCGCGCAATCGCGGTATCGAAAAGCTGAGACTGTTTGTTGGCGTCGTCATCATGGACCAGCGTCAACACGTCATAGCCGAGCGCCTTCGCCTTGGCTTCAGCGCCTTCGGCTTCAGCCTTGAAAAACGGATTGTCGTGCGACGGCGTAATGATCGCGATGAGATCGGCCGCGGATGCGCTCGCCGCCGCCGCGACGGCGAACAAAATGGCCACGGCCGTACCCATCAACACATGTTTCAATGACATAACATTCCTCCCTTTTTTAAGTGCAGGCTTGCCCTGACCCTTCGCTTCATGCGGCGATCTCTCACCGATCGCCGCGCCTTTGGCTCAGGTTATGCGCCGAATGCTGTCGGCGATTTCCTGAGGCTCAAACACCTTCTTCCAATTCGGCTGCATCAGCGTCGGCTTGCCGAACGCGATCGCCTTGTTGCATGCGTCCGAGAACACGCCCTCGACCTCGCCGAAGATGACGGCGCCCAACACATTCATGTGGCCGAGCAGGAAGTCGCGGGCCGCCTCTTTGGGAACGCCACGTGCCACCACCTCGTCCATGGCCTCGCGCATGACGACGAGAAGGGTCGCAGCCACGGTCTCGGAGAGACCTGGCTCGAGCAGCGCCATCTGCTCGACCGTGACGCGATGCGAGCGCATCACCGGCGCCCAAATGACCTTGGCGATTTCCTCGCCCGTCGCGTAGGCGCTTTCGGGCCCCTGCATGAGGGCGTTGACGATGTGCTGCTTGGCCGACGCGCCGCCGAAGTGATCGTGCTTGGCCGCAAACTCGGTCTCATCGTTGAAGATCGGGGGATGACAGGGATGGGTGACGAAATAGGTGAGGTCAGGGCGCGCCGGAAGATGACCCGCGAAAGGCGCGGCGGCGTCGAGCGCGACGACCATCGTCCCAGCTTTGAGTTGTTTGTCGATGCCCGCCGCGACCTTGCCGATATGGGTGTCCGGAACCGCCAGAATGACGACGTCGGCGCCGTCGAGCGCGGCGTCCGCGTTGACGCAATCGATGCCGAGGCTCGACTTGAGCCGGGCGAGGCCGGGCGGCGCCACCTCGACGTGGCGGACCTGGAAACGCGAGCCCTTGAGATTGCTCGCCAGGCGATAGCCCATTTTTCCACCCGCGCCGAAGAGTGCGATCACCGTCATGGGTTCCTCCCCTGCATCGCCGCGGTGCTAGCCGATATGGTATGATGAGTCTATCATCATCTCAGTTCGACCACGACCGCCGATCCTCGTTCTAATATTGGTATAATGACCTGACTTGCATCATGTCAACGTCTAACCCAATCTGCCGCAATCGCTTGGCGCCTTGGTTCTCGGCGGGACGCTGATTTTGGCGGGTTGGCCGCTTCGGTCGGAACCCCGTTGGGCGCGGTGCCGCTCGTGCTCACGCGACGACGATGCAAGTCGCCCAGTTGCCGCCGGGAACCCAGGATGTCGTCGAACGGGTGGCGATGATCGCCGTCCTCGCGCTGGCGGGCGGCGCGAACCTTCGTCCACGCGCGAGACTCCCGGGCGGCGCCGCCAAGTAGCGCCGCGCGCGCTGCGATAGTATCAACAGGGAGCGGTGCGAACGCGCGGCGTTCGCACGCCAAGGCCGGACCAGGGGGAAGCGCGATGACGTCCGTTCTCGATCGATCCGAAGACTTCGCCAGGGACGCGCTCGCCGGCTTTTGCTCCGTCCATTCCCGCCTTGCGCGCCTCGTTCCGGGCGGCGTCGTGCGCGCAAGCGCAACCCCGCCCGGCAAGGTCGCGGTGGTGATCGGCGGCGGCTCCGGCCATTATCCGGCGTTCGCCGGCTATGTCGGGCCGGGATTGGCGGACGCCGCCGTGGCGGGAGACGTCTTCGCCTCGCCTTCGACCAAAAGCGTCGCGCGCGTCGCCCGGCTCGCCGACCGCGGCGGCGGCGTGCTGCTTGGCTTTGGCAATTACGCGGGCGATGTCCTCAATTTTGGCGGCGCCGCCGCGCGCCTGGCGGCCGAAGGAATAGATGCGCGCATTCTGGCGGTGACCGACGACGTCGCGAGCGCCCCGCGCGAAACGGCGGCCTTGCGACGCGGCGTCGCCGGCGACATTTTCGTCTTCAAGATCGCCGGCGCCGCGGCGGAGGCGGGACTGAACCTCGACGAGGTCGAGCGGCTGGCGCAGCTCGCCAATGCGCGAACAGCCTCATTCGGCGTGGCGTTCGCCGGCTGCACGCTGCCTGGAGCAAGAGAGCCGTTGTTCACAGTCCCGGCCGGCCAAATGGCGATCGGACTTGGCATTCACGGCGAGCCCGGCGTGGCGGAGGAACCGATCGTTCCTGCCGCGCTTCTCGCGCGCCGCCTCGTCGACAGGCTGGTGGAGGAGCGTCCCGCCGACGCCGGCGGCAGGGTCGCCGTGCTACTGAACGGGCTGGGCGCCACGAAATACGAAGAACTCTTCGTTCTGTGGAACGGCGTCGAGGCGGCGCTGAAGGCGCATGGCCTGACAATCGTCGCGCCGGAAGTCGGCGAGTTGGTGACCAGCCTCGACATGGCGGGATGCTCGCTCACCCTCGCCTGGCTGGACCATGGCCTCGAAAGCTTCTGGACGGCGCCCGCCGATGCCGCCGCCTTTCGCCGCGGCCCGGACATTCCTGCCGAACCGGCCGCGCCGCTGCGCCTCGCGGACGAGGGCGCGCCGAAGATTCCGCCCGCTTCGTCCGATTCGCAGGCGAGCGGCCGCTGCGTCGCCGCGCTGCTGGGGCATATCGCGCAGGTCATGAAGGGCGCCGAGGACGAACTCGGCCGGCTCGATGCGCGCGCCGGCGACGGCGACCATGGCGCAGCGATGAGCCGGGGCTCCCAGGCGGCCGCCGAGACGGCCGAGACCGCATCGGCCGCGGGGGCCGGCGCGGCGACCGTCCTGGCGCTCGCCGGCGACGCCTGGGCCGATCGCGCCGGGGGCGCCTCCGGCGCGCTGTGGGGCCTTGCCTTGCGCGCCTGGAGCGGCGCTTTCGCCGACGATCGTCCGATTGCCGCGGCCGATGTCGCAAAAGGGGCGGCCGAGGCGCTTGAGGCGGTCAAACGCCTTGGCGCGGCCAAGGTCGGCGACAAGACTCTCGTCGACGCCTTCGAACCGTTCGTCGTCGCGCTCGCGCGCAACATCGACGCCGGGGAATCCTTGGCCGCGGCCTGGCGCGCCGCGGCCGAAGTCGCGGTGACCGCCGCCGCCAAGACCGCGCCGCTCACGCCTAGGCTTGGCCGCGCGCGACCCCTAGCCGCGCGAAGCGTGGGGCACCCCGACGCGGGCGCGACATCGCTCGCCATTTGCGCGACAGCCGCAGGCGAATGCCTGGCGTCAAGTTAGAGCCGCGTCGTGGAGTGTGTCGAATGCGCGGACGAAAACCACTCTTCGCGTATGATAAAGGCTGTCTTGGAAGTGCACATCTTGCTCAACGACTGTTTAGTATTGAATATCAGCGACGCGGTGCGTCTTCGTGATAATATACAGCTGCCGTCACAGACTCAGCGGTGCTGCGTCACAGATTCTGCGGAATGCTTCATTGGAAAAATTGTAACGGCAATTGTGACGGAGAATTGCGTCCCGCAATAACGCCTCGTCGCGCCTAGATTTTCAGCGCAACTATCTCGATCGAGATAAGTTGTGGACGGGGGCGGTCATCACCGCCCTCGCTGGAAGCGGACGTTTTAGCGTCCGCCAAGCGGTCCCCTTTGGGTGTGCCTCAAAGATACCAGGCAGAAGCGGTTTTAAATGCGTCAGCAAATCGAGCCCTGCTTAAGCCAGCGGTCGCCGTGCCCATGCTAGGGTCCGGACCCATAAAATAGTTGGCGCGGACAAACGCTTGTGATTCAAGGCTTCCGAAAGGAAGCTTCGATGGATCGGGACCGTTTCTGGCTTACGGACGAG
>Ga0302324_100005669_pt1 | contig 27193 bp, 22 predicted proteins | sample Palsa_T0_1_FD_201949 | JGI IMG/M metagenome (GOLD analysis project Ga0302324, IMG submission 201949) | Peat permafrost microbial communities from Stordalen Mire near Abisko, Sweden - Palsa_T0_1 | ecosystem: Environmental > Terrestrial > Soil > Palsa > Peat permafrost | place: Sweden: Abisko...
ACTTCGGCTACGGCGTCGCCGACTACATGGAGTCCCTGCTGGCGAAATACGTCAGGGCCTGACCATCCATCCGTCCGGTGCGCTACCGCTACGCAGCGTTGCCGAAAGCTCACGATGTTGGCGAGCGCAGTTCGCCCCTCCGTGCTACCTTATGGAACTTGCCGGCTCCCCAACTGCGCCGCCAACTCGGCTTCTTCGACGCCACCATGATCGTCATGGGCGGCATCGTCGGCTCCGGCATCTTTATCAATCCGTACGTCGTCGCCCAACAGGTGCATACGCCGTTCCTCATCCTCGGCGTCTGGCTGATCGGCGGCGCACTGGCCATGGCCGGCGCCTTCATCTGGGCGGAACTCGCCACCCGCATACCCGATTCCGGCGGCCAGTATCTTTACTTGCGCGAAGCCTACCATCCGGGCGTCGCTTTCATCTATGGATGGGTGCTGCTGCTGGTCACCCAGACGGGCGGGATGGCCGCGGTGGCGGTCACCTTCGCCCGCTACTTTCGCGAGATCACCGGACTCACCGCCGGCGACCGCCCCATCGCCGCCGCCGCGCTGCTGGGCCTGACCGCCATCAACTGCCTTGGCGTACGTGCCGGCAGCAACGTGCAGAGCGCCATGATGCTGCTGAAATCCGGCGCCATCGCGGTGCTGGTCGTGGTGGGGATCGTTTGGGGAGGCGGCGTGGTGCATCCTTTGCCACTGCTGGACCGGCCGGTATCCTTCGGGCTGCTGCGGGCCATCGGAGCGGCCATGATCCCAGTGGCTTTTGCGTATGGCGGATGGCAGACCTCCACATTCGTGTCGGGGGAAATGCGCGACCCGCGCCGCGATCTGTCGCGCGGTCTGGTGGTGGGGGTCGTCGGCGTGATCGCTCTGTACCTGTCTGTGAACTACGTGTGCCTGCGCGTGCTCGGGCCGGCCGGTCTGGCGGCTTCGCACACGCCCGCATCGGCCGTGATGCGCGTGGCGATGGGCGAGCGCGGCGCGGAATTCCTCGCCGTGGGCATCGCGGTTTCGACGCTGGGTTTCTTGAGCCAGGGCATTCTGACTGCGCCGCGCGTGTACTACGCGATGGCGCGCGACAGGCTGTTCTTTGAGCGCGTCGGCTGGCTCTCCCCGCGCACCGGAGCGCCCGTGGTGGCCATCGTGCTGCAGGGCGTCTTCGCCACGCTCATATCCCTTTCGGGGCGCTATGAGCAGATCCTGAACTACGTGACATCGGTCGATTTCATCTCGTTCGCGTTCACCGCCGCCGCGTTGTTCGTCTTTCGCCACCGGGACGTCGCGGGTCCGCCCGCGGGTATCTATCGCGCGCCGGGACATCCTTATACGACGGCGGCATTTGTACTGACTTGCGCGGGCATCGTGGCCAGCACCATCGCCGCGTATCCTGCCAATAGCGCCATCGGACTGCTCATCCTGCTGGCGGGCATTCCCGTATACTGGTACTGGAGCCGGCGCGGATGACTTGTGTGGACAAACCGCATCATTTATCATGGATCGCATATGATACATACGTCACTTACTCTTGGCTCGATCCTGCTCGGATCTGTACTCCTGGCAGCGCCAAAATACACATTCGTGCCGGTTCCCGGGGCGAACAACTGCATTCAGACAAATCTCATCAGTACGTTCCCGGAAGGAGCATTCACCGCCGATAATAAGCTGGCCACGCCGTTCAACATTGGCACGGTTCCCGCCACCTGTGGATACACAGGCACGGGAGCCTGCAATTTCTTCGACGCGTTTGGTCGTATCGGCATAGGCGACGCCATCTCCATCCAAGTCTCCATCCGGCATGTCACGCACGTGTATACGCTCATGAACGCCTACGCCCCCGCGCCCGGAGCGCAAGTCGCCACTATCGAATTCGTGGGTGAGGGCGGCGCCACGAATAAGTTCGCCCTCGTTGCCGGCCAGAACATTCGCGACTTCTATCACGGAGATTATGCCAACACGCTGACCAATGGGATTGCCGGCGTGCGTGCCCTGAATGCCTTCAAGTGCAGCGATCCGCATACTTGCCTCGGTGCGGGCGGGACTGGAAACGTCAATACGGGCGATACCGGCAGCTACCGGATCGACGAGCAGGAGTTCACTCTCAGCAGTGAGTTCGCCAGCCAAAAACTTGTCCGGATAATACTTACCGACACTCACAACGGATCGGACCCTATTCTCCTCGGCATCACGGCTAAGTCGGAATGAGACGAAGACATTCCGATTACATGCATTGGGCCAAAAACCAAAGCCGGGCGCGCTTCAACCTGGCCACCAGCGGTGTGGGATCGTTCCCGCTAGCGGAGCTGCCGGTCCAGCCCGCGCTGGAGATTAACGGCGACAGCACTTATGGCTACGCGCCCTTGCAGCAAGCCATCGCCCGCAAATGCGGCGTCGATCCGGATTGCGTGGTGGCCGCGGCGGGCACTTCCATGGCGAATCATCTGGCGATGGCCGCGCTCGTCGATCCGGGCGACGAAGTGTTGATCGAACATCCGGCCTACGAGTTACTGGTCTCGGCGGCCCTATTCCTAGGCGCTAATGTGACGCGCTTCGCACGCACCGAAGAGAACGGCTACGCGCTCGATCCGGCCGCCATTCGCCGCGCACTCACCCCCAAAACGAAGCTGATCGTGGTGACGAACCTGCACAATCCAACCAGCGTGCTTACACCCGACGCGGTGCTCCGCGAAGCCGGCGATCTGGCGCGCAGCGCGGGCGCGCATGTGTTAGTCGATGAAGTGTATCTCGATGCGGTTTACGAGAACACGCCGCGCACCGCTTATCACCTTGGCCCGGAATTCATCGTGACCAACAGCCTGACCAAAGTATATGGGTTGAGCGGGCTACGCTGCGGATGGATTCTGGCGCAGCCGGACTTGGCGCGCGCCATGTGGCGGCTCAACGATCTGTTCGGGTCGATCCCCGCGCATCCAGCGGAGTTGCTGAGCGTGACGGCCTTCGAGCACTTGGATTTTATCCGCGCCCGCGCCCGCAAGGTCGTTGACGCCGATCGCGCGCGGCTGCGTGGGGCGGGCCTCCAGGCCTGCGCGGGTTTTCCAGAACCCGCTGGCGCATGGGGCACCACCGTGTTCCCAAAATTGCCCAACGTCGACGTAGACGCCTTCCTCACGCGTCTCCGCACCGATTATGAAACCACCGTAGTGCCCGGCCGCTTCTTCGGAATGCCGGACCACATCCGCATCGGGATGGGGGTGAATTCGGAGATATTCGCCGAAGGCCTGCGCCGCCTCGCCCTGGCCCTGGGAGGGCGGCCTCTAGCCGGCGCCGGCCTTCAGCCTGGGTTTTAGCCCCGCTCATTCGAGTGACTCACCTAGCCGGCCAAAACGGTGCGGCTGTGACGATAAATTCCACGCGCAGCTCCGGCACAAAGCCCTTCAGCCAGCGCGCGCATTCCTCCATGCCCGCCTGCTCGGAAGGAATATGGCCGAGAATAATAAGCGCCTTATGCCGCCCTTCCGCGGAGGCGTCGTCGGCGTATTCGACGATCTCCCATTCGACGCCTTCGCCGATCACCAGGACCTCGACGTCGTCGCGCTGCAGCATGTGCCTGGCGCCCGGGAACGCCCCGTACCCCGGGCTGAGCGCGACTTTGGTCACCAGCATGGCCGGATCCCCCACCACCCGTACAACATGGATTCCGAGCCGCTCCTTGATGCTGCCGGCCAGCTTGTCGAGCGTGGTTTCCGGAATTACCAGCAGATGGCTGTTATCCGGGTTCTGAAACTTTTCCCAGCCGAGCGCGTGGAGCATGCCGGTTTGAATGCCATCCGGTGTCCGGGCATGCCAATGGTCGTGAAAGCGCCAGATTACCAGATGGTGCTTCTCGATCAACGCCTGCTTGGCGGCCAGCACCGCGTCGTTCTCCTTGGCCAGGTCGGCGGTCTGGTCTTGGTGGCCGTAGAAGGTCGGCTCATGCGTGATGATCAGGTTGTCTCCGGCCGCCGCCGCGCGCCGCAACACGTCGTAAGTCGCCATCATGGTTGTGGCGATGCCGGTGACGGGCGTGTCGGGATGGCCGGCCTTGAACGTATCGACTGTCTGACTGCGCCATGCGACGCCCACGTTCTTCTGAATGCGTTCGATCACCTGGCGCGCGGTCAACGGAGCTTCCTGGGCAACTAAGGGAGCGTGCAGCAGCGCTCCAAGCGATACGGCAGTATGCAGAGTTCGCATCAGAAGTCCAGTTCCACTTGGTCGATAAAACACCAGCCCCAGTCTTCACCCGGCTCCAGGGAGCGCATGATTGGGTGATTGGTCGCGTGGAAGTGTTTCGTGGCGTGCTTGTTCTTGGACGAATCGCAACAGCCCACGTGGCCGCAAATGAGGCACAGCCGCAGGTGGACCCAGGTGTCGCCCATCTTGAGGCATTCTTCGCAGCCGCGGGTATGCGGCGAGACCTTCCGGATCTGGTTGGTGTGAGTGCATCGCGTCATGATATGGCTCCGCCGGGGTGCTGCCCGAGAGGCAGCCGAATTTGAAAGCGGGTGTCGCCGGGAGCGGATTGGAACGTGATATCGCCGCGATGCTCCTGTACGATGCGCCGCGCCATCTCGAGGCCCAGTCCCGTGCCTTGTCCCACACCCTTGGTGGTGAAAAACGGTTCGAAGATATGCGTCTGGACTTCCGGCGGAATGCCCGGGCCGTTGTCGCCGATTTCGACCAAGAGATGATCCAGTTCGCGCGCCGTACGGATGCGCAACTCGCCCTTGCTTTGCATGGCGTCGATGGCGTTGTCGATCAGGTTGGTCCAGACCTGGTTTAGCTCGCTGCCGCGGGCGCAGATCTTTGGCAAAGATCTGTCGAAATCGAGTTTCACGGCGATGCCGTGTTTGGTCCGATGACGCAGCATCAGCAGCGTGCTTTCGAGACCCTGGTGTATGTCGACTTCCTGGTCCGGACCCTGGTCCATGTAGGTGTACTCTTTGATCGCGCGGACCAGTTCGGAGATGCGGCCGGTGGAGTTTTCAATTTGATCGAGCAGGGTACCGATGGTGAGAGAGGCGGCGATGCGCCCGAGGAAATCGGGCCATGCCTCGGCGGGGAATTGCTCGTAGACGCGGTCGAACCAAGCGGCTTCGCAACCCGCATCCACCAAGGCTGGCGCCAACTCCCAGGCGCGCGCGACGCCATGGCGCAGCAGGCACGCCGCGATGGCCTCCTCGCAATCGCTACGTTCCAGCGAGTCCATGGGTGCGGGCGCGGTAGCGCGTTGCGCGAGCTCGCGTTCCAAGGCCGGCACGGCGGCCCGCTGTGCGGGCGAGAGCGGATGCGCATCCAGACGGGCGGCCGCTTCGCGGAAGGTCTGAAACGTATCGCGCAGGCTGGAGACGGCGCGGCCAGCGGCAGCGGCCGGGTTGTTCAATTCGTGCGCCAGGCCGGCGGAGATCTTGCCCAGCGCGGCCATTTTTTCCTGTTGATCCTGCAGCTTGGTGAAGTCCCGGATGCGGTCGGAGAGTAAGCCGACCAGTCGCGGGCCCAGCACTGGCACGCGCGCCAGCATCTCCGGGAAGCGGTCGGATGGATAAGTCGCGACACGCGTCTTTGTAACTGCGCGGACGGTCGCGGGGAAAATGGTCATGCGCGAGTAAGGCAGCATGCCTGTAATATTCGGTGCGCGGATAATGCGCGTGACCGCGTCGGCGCCGTTCGATTCCACGCGCAGGCGCATCTCGCCCTCGATGAGGATGGTCATGCGGTCGGCGGGGCTGCCTCCGCGGATGAAAATCTCGCCGGGCGCAAATTCACTGTAGGTCATTAGCGAGGCCAGCCATTCGAGGTCGCCGTCCGGCAGGTCGGCGAAGACGGGGATTGTGCGCAACTCTTCAGCAAGGGTCATGGGAGGGCAGGCTTTAGCCGGCGCGGGGCTTTAGCCCCGCTGCTTTGTTTGAGAATTAGTGCTGCCGTTGCGCACCACCGTTTATGCGAAGCTATCGGCGCCGCTTGCCGCATATTGACGCTCCTGGAATGCCGGTGTTTCTCACCTGGAGCTTGTCGGGCAGCATGCCACGAGAACGTACTTTCGAACGCGAACATCTGACATCCGGTGAGGCGTTCGTGGCTTGCGACTGGCTGCTCGATACGGCAAGATTTGGTCCGTTTTATTTGAAACAAACTGAAGTCGCCAGCATAGTACAGGCGCAGTTGCGAAACGTCGATGCCGACGGTCTTTGCACCCTGCATGCCTTCGCGATCATGCCCAACCATGTCCACCTGTTGTGTACGCCGGCAGTTTCCTTGGGCGAGGTCGTTCGACGGATTAAGGGTCCGACCGCTTTCTTGGCTAACAAACTGTCGGGGCAAGGCGGCGAGAAGTTCTGGCAAGAGGAGTATTTTGACCGCATTGTTCGAAACGACGACGAGTTCAATCGGATTCAGCGGTACATTGAGTGGAATCCGGTGAAAGCTGGCCTGACGGCGCGGCCGGAGCAGGTTCCTCGGTCCAGCGCTTGGCGGGGCTAAAGCCCCGCGCCGGCTAAAGCCCGCCCTCCATGGGCTAAAGGCTGCAGTTGATTTGGTAGGCGCTGCTGGCATGTTAGGCTTTGCTCAAATATTGGTGCACGAACTGGATGGCGATGGAGCCTTCACCCACACCCGACGCCACGCGCTTCACGCTGCCGTGGCGCACATCGCCCACCGCAAAGACTCCCGGCACGCTGGTTTCGAGCAAGCTCGGGTCGCGCTCCAGCGTCCAGCCCTGGGGCCGCTTGCCGTCGGCCATCAACGATGGGCCAGTCAGGATGAAGCCGTGTTTGTCGCGCGCCACCACGCCGTCCAGCCAATCGGTGCCGGGTTGCGCGCCGATGAAGATGAACAGCGCGCCGGCGTCCACGCGGTCGCGCGTGTTGGTGGCCCCGCATTCGATGGTGATCGCATTCAGGTGATCGTCGCCATGCACCTCCACCACATGCGTCTGAAATTCCAGGTGAATATTTGGCGTGCGCGCAATTTCGTCGATCAGATACTGCGACATGCTAGCGGCCAGCGAACTGCCCCGCACCAGCATGATCACCCGCCGCGCAAACCGTGAAAAGTTGAGCGCGGCCTGTCCCGCGGAATTCGCGCCGCCCACGATGTACACGTCGTCGTCGCGGCACGACACCGCTTCCGTCGATCCCGCGCCGTAGTAAACGCCGGCGCCGGTCAGGCGATCCATGCCGGGCACGTCCAGCTTGCGCCACTGAACGCCGGTGGCGATCAGCAGCGCCTCCGCGGAAATCTCGCTGCCATCGGCCAGAAGCACGATCCGGTACGGATCTTGGATGCGCAAGGTAACCGCTTCCTGCGGCGCGAGAATCTCCGCGCCGAAGCGGCGCGCCTGGGTGACTGCCCGACGCGCCAGATCCGCGCCGCTGAGCCCCGAGGGGAAACCCAAGTAGTTTTCGATTCTGGCGCTGAGTCCGGCCTGGCCGCCGGGCGCTTCCCGTTCGACGATCACGGTGTGCAGGCCTTCGGAAGCGCCATAGACGGCCGCGGCGAGGCCGGCCGGGCCTCCACCCAAGATAATCAGGTCGTAGGATGCGGCGCCCGCGCGCGTGTTGAAGCCGATCCGGCCGGCCACGTCCGAGTGCGAAGGGTCGGGCAGCCGGCCGCCATCCGGGAACAGGACCACGGGGAAATGCTGTTCCTCCGGTGCCAGCATGTCCAGGGCGCGGCGCACCTCAGGATCGCGGTCGGCGGCCTCCGCGTCGAGCCACTGGTAGGGCACTTGGTTGCGCGCCAGAAATTCGCGCAGTTCGTAGGCCCGCCGCGACCAACGCGTGCCCAGCACGCGCAAGCCTTCGAAAGCCGGCCGGTACGACCCTTGCCAATCCCCCAGCAGATCGTCCAGCACCGGATAGAGGTTCAGTTCGGGCGGGTCCCAGGGCTTCAGCAGGTAATGATCCAGCTTGATTTCGTTGATGGCGCGAATGGCGGCTTCGGTATCCGAGTAGGCGGTAAGCAGCACGCGCTTGGCGTCTGGAAAAGCCGGGATGGCGCGCGACAGCAACTCGATGCCGGTCATCTGCGGCATGCGGTAATCGACCAGGAACAGGGCCAACCGTTCGCCGCGCTGCTGCAGTTTGTCGAGCAGGTCGAGCGCCGCCTGGCCGGAGTTGGCCGAGAGCACGCGATAGGTTTCGGCGTACTGGCGGCGCAGATCGCGCTCGACGGCCTTCAGGACTTCGGCGTCATCGTCAATCGTTAGCAGGATGGGCTTGGCCATATGCGCACTACGCTTCGAGGTTTTGATGCGCGCGGGGCGCGGAAGGTCGCACCGGGATAAAATGAGGCTGATGCCTGAAGCGGCCGGGATCGTCGAAACGTGCTTGTATGTGGACGACCTGGAGCGCTCCGCGCGCTTTTACGAGGACGTCTGCGACTTCAAGAAAATGAGCGGGGACGAGCGGTTTTGCGCGCTGAGCGTCGCGGACCGCAACGTCCTGCTGCTGTTCCGCAAGGGGGCAACGCTGGAATCCGTCCCCACGCCCGGCGGCGCGATTCCGCCGCACGATGGCGCGGGACAGTTGCACGTGGCGTTTGCGATTCCGGCGGCCGCGGAGGACGATTGGCGGCGACGGTTGGAGGCGCGCGGGATCGCGATTGAGAGCACGGTGGACTGGCCGCGCGGCGGGCGCAGTCTGTATTTCCGCGATCCGGACCGGCATTTGCTGGAGCTGATTACGCCGGGGTGTTGGTCTATTTACTGACATAAGGTAATCCGAAGGCGACTATGTTTGCGCCGGCGGCCACTGCTACGAACTGACTTCCGTTGACTGTGTAGGTCATCGGCGAGGCCTTCCACTCTGTGTTAAATTGCATGTGCCAGAGAGGCGCGCCGGTGGCGGAGTCCACTGCGGCGAATGCGCCGGAGTTGTCGCAATAGAACACCAGTCCGGAGGCGGTGGCCAGCACGCCGCCCCAACTTTCCTCGCTGGACGATTGCGGAATTTCCCAGGCGATTTTGCCGGTCGCGAGTTCCAGCGCGCGCAGGTATTGGCGGGATTCTTCGCCGGGCACATCGCGCGCACCGCCGCCATAGTATGATTCGCCGGCTTTCCAGACTTCCGACGACTTGGAGAAGATGCTGCACTTTTCCAGCGCCATCAGGAAGAACAGGCCCTTGGCGGGATCGAACGCCGTGGACATCCAGTTAGTGGCGCCATCCATCGACGGGCACGCGCGCGCGCCGGCCACGGTCGGCTCACTCGTTATAAGCCCGTGCACGAATGGCGACTTACCTAGCAACTGCCCATTGGCGCGGTCGAGAACGTAGAAGAATCCGTTGCGGTTCCCTTGCAGCAGCAGTTTCTGCGGCGTATCTACTAACAGCGGAGTTTCGGTAGCATCCCAATCGTGCAGATCGTGCGGGGTGAATTGATAGTGCCACTTGAGCGCGCCGCTTTGCGGGTCGAGGGCCAGTACGGAATCGGAATACAGATTGTCGCCGCGGCGCTGGTCGCCGTTGAAATCCGGGCATGGATTGCCGGTGGGCCAGAAGATGGTATCGGTTTCGACGTCGTAGGTGCCGGTGAGCCAGGTGGCTGCACAACCATGCTCTATGGCGCGGCCCACCCAGGTGGCGGCGGCCGGCTCGCCGGGCGAGGGCACCGTCCAGAAGCGCCAGGCGCGTTGGCCGGTGGCGGCATTGTAGGCGGACACAAATCCGCGGATACCTTCATCGCCGCCGGAGGTGCCGGAAATGATGAGGTCTTTGACCACCAGGGGCGCGGATGTCGCGCCATAATTCTCGGCTGAATCGGCCATTTGCGTATCCCAAAGCAGCGCCCCGGTCAGACGATGCAGGGCGATCAGGTGCGCGTTGTCGGTGACCATGAATACACGGTCGTCGAGCACCGCCACGCCGCGGTTGATGCCGCCCGCCGCGTCGCCCGAAAGGCCTTTGGTGCGCGGCCGTTCGTAATGCCAGATCTCGCGGCCGGTGGAGGCGTCGAGCGCCCATCCGGCATTCACGTTGGTCACGTACATGACGCCGTCGACCACGACGGGCGTGACTTCCAGATGGTGTGCATTGGGGATGGGGAAGATCCAGCGCGGCGCGAGCTGGCCCACGTTGCGCGGCGCGATTTGATCGAGCGGGCTGTAGCGGTTGCCGCTCAAGTGGCCGTGATAGGTGGGCCAGTCGCCGGGTTGCGGGTGGGCGATGCGGTCCCAGGGGATCGCGCCGGGCAGGTCGGGGGTGGCGGGCGCCGGTGATTCGGGGCGCGGCGACGCCAAGTATGCCAGGAGGTTCTGCAGATCGGTTTCGGTGGATTTAAGCGCGGGCATGTAGGACGATGACTCCCGCTCAATGCCAGTGACGTCGTCGCGGCGCAACAGGTAGAGGCGGCCGTCGAGGCCCTGTATCTGTAAGTCGTAGAGACTCTCGTTGCGCAGAAAGCCTCGAACTGTTGGGCCCGAGCGCGGTTGCACCGTAGCTACCGTGTAGCCCGGCCGGCGGCGTGCGGCGGGCTTCAAGAGCGACTGTTCCATTTCGGCGAGGGTCAGATCCCCGCCGGCATTACTCAGGTCCGGGCCGGTGACGCCACCGCGTCCGCCGATCATGTGACACTGCGCGCAGCCTCCAGAGCCGAAGAAGAACGCCGCCCCGGCTGCGGGATCGCCGGGTAGCATACTCTCGCTGGCCGGAGTCACACGAGAGCGCACGAATGCCACGATCTGGGAAAGCTCGGGCTCCAGTAGAGCGAAGGCCGGCATGCCCGCGTCGGGAATGCCGTCGTGGATTAAGCTGCGCACGGCGTCATCGGAGCGCAGGCGCTCGCGGTCGTCGCTGCCTATGGCCGGGGCGCGCTCACCGCCCATGCCGTCCGCTCCATGGCAGCCGCCGCAACGGGCTTCGAAGCGCTGCCGCCCGGCTGCGAGTGAGTCCGCGCCGCCGGTGAAGACAAGCGTGCCGAAGTTTTCAGGCACATGATTCGGGTCGCGATTGACGACGCAGGTCGGCTGCCAGCAGAGGAAATGGCGGCGCGTGTCAGGGCCTTGGCCCTCGATGCGATACAGATTCGCCCGCCATTTCGTGCCGGGCTTGACGGGTGAGTTGCTAACTGCGCTCAGCGGGATGCGCGCGGCGGCGTACCAGACGTGCGCCGCTTCGTCGATGCGTGCGGCGGTGGTCCAGTTGGAGCGCCAGGATTGGTCGTAGCTATCGCGTCCGAGGTCGATGGCCAGGTCGATCCAATCGGCGGTGGGGGCGATTTCGAATTCGCGATAGTGGCGGATGTTGGTCCAGTCGTCGCCCAGGAATATTTCGACTACGTCGCGATCCCAGAGCTTGTCTCGCGGGCCGCCTCGCGCGGGGAGGAACACGTTTAGCTCTTTGTATGGACAGGTGAAGAGGAGATAGAGATGCGTGTCGGTCCAGAAGGAACGCACTTCGGTGCGCAGGGCCGGATAGTCGATTTGGCGGGTGCAATCTTTGGAGATGGTGGTGAGGGCGGCGTTGCGCCAGGCGGGCGAGGAGGGGTCGGTGGAGAGGGGCGGGTCGAGCGCTAGGTGGGGGATTTGGAAGGTCGCGGTGGGGCGGGGTACAGTGCAGGGTTCCTGCGCGCACGCGCAGCCGGCGGCCAGGAGCGGTAAGAGGGCGAGCTTCACTCGCCTGTGCCGGCAGGAGTGCCGGCACGGCACGCACGAGTGTGTGGGCCACGTGGGCGTCACGATGGGTGGACCCATGGGGCGCGGTAGGGCCGCGCTAGGAGGCGGTTGGCGGCTTCGTCGCCGGCGATGCGCCCGGCTTGCGGGTCCCAGGTTAGCGTGCGGCCTAGATTCATCGACATATTGGCTAGGATGCAACTCGCCGTTGAGATGTATCCTTCTTCGATATCGGCCACGGGTTTCGACCGCGCGTCGATGGCGGCCAGGAAATCCTTCATGTGATAGCGGATGGCTGGCGCCACGTGCCGCTCGAGGTCTGGCTCGGTTTTGTCGATCGGGTATTGCTCAAACTCGTAAGTGACATCGCGATGGACCGCGTTTTTGCCTCCCTCGGGTACGAAGTCATAACTATACACACTGGCTTTCAGCGTGCCCTTGTCTCCGAAGAAAGTCGCGCTCCAGCCATAGTTAGGATCGGGATCGGGCGCCGCGCCCCAGGTGCGATGCTGCCACACGATCTTCAAGTCGTCATAGTCGAAAGTAGCAGTTTGTGTGTCGGAGATATTCGCCTTCGACTGCTTGTCGACCAAGATGCCGCCTTCGGATGAAACGCGCTTGGGCCAGCCCAAGCCCATCATGAAGCGCACCATATCGAACATATGGATGCACATGTCGCCCACGATGCCGTTACCGTATTCCATGAATGCGCGCCAGCCGCGCGGGTGTACCAGACGGTTGTAGGGACGCATGGGCGCGGGGCCGGTCCACATATCGTAATCGAGATAGGGCGGGGCGGCGGTATCGGGCGGGTTTTCGGTGGTGCGCATGTGATAGTAGCAGCAGATTTCGACCAGGCCGATCTTGCCCAGCTTGCCTTGCCGGATAAAGCGGTCGCGGGCCTCGACGATGTGCGGCGTGCTGCGGCGTTGGGTGCCCACCTGGACCACACGCTTGGTCCGGCGGGCGGCGGCGAGCATGGCCTGGCCTTCGCGAATGTCGACGCTGATGGGCTTCTGCACGTAGACATCCGCGCCCGATTCGACGGCGGCGATCATGGCGAGGGCGTGCCAGTGGTCGGGCGTGGCGATGAGGACGATGTCGAGGTCTTTCTCCTTGAGCATGTCGCGATAGTCGCTGTAAGTGCGCGGTTTCTTGCCGGACGCCTGGCGGGTGGCGGTAAGGTCGGCGGCGCGGGCGAGCATTTGTTTGTCGACGTCGCAGAGGGAGACGACTTCGACGGGGGCGACCTGGATAAGGCGGAAGAGGTCGGTCTTGCCGTACCAGCCGGGGCCGATGATGCCGACGCGGCGGGGTTTGTCGGTGGCATAGGCGGCGGTGGCGGATAGGGCCAGACCGGCGCTGGTGTAGAGGAATTCACGGCGATTCATAAGGTGAGTATACGACGGGGCGGGGGTGGTGGGCGGTTGGTTGGCGGCGGGTTCGGGTTGTGCAGAATGTGCAGGATTGTGCACGGGATTCGGGTTTGGGGGATTGGATGTTTTTTTGGACAGACGAATCCATTTTCCGATAACAGGTGTGTAATCATTGGCTTGGACATGGTTTTCGGGTCGGTTGCGGGCGGGCGGCCCGGATTTCTCGCCAAGACGCAAAGGAACCGCAATGGCTGCCAAGAAGAGCACACATTCCGGTTCTTGGGACCGTGCGGGCGTTTGTGATTTACTCGGTCGTTCGACCTGTTTGATCGTGCGGCGAGCACGGCAAGAGAGTAGTGTCACGGACGGTTTCAAATTCTCTCACTTCTTTGAAAGCGCGTTTTTGCGAGAATTCGATCCTGTTTCAATTCCTAAGGATCTCGCGACGAATTCGGATGTTCCCGGGGCTCAGCACAGCGAATTCTCCAGCCAATTCTTGCCCATGTTCCCGAATGGACATGGATTTGGAAGCCACCGCTGCTTTCGTAGCCGGTACCAGGCCCGACAGACGAATCAACAGAACGCCGCTTGGCGCTTGCTTCTGCCGGAAGACGAGTTTGCCGTGGTCCTTATCCGCGCTGATCAACACGCTCTCCCGAGAGGCAACTCTCCATCAGGGCGGTTTCGTCTATGATTCCGGGCGACATCTCGGCTACGTAGGCCGCAGGGCGTCGGCCGCAAACGCAAGGGCAGCGCGAACAGCGCCTGCGGTGGGCCGCGGGTGCGCCTCAAGTAGCTGGTCGACGTTTTCGCCGGCGGCCAATTTCTCGAGGATCGATTCGACGGTGATGCGGGTGCCCGCGATGACAGGCTTGCCCATCATCACACCGGGGTTGGAAACAACGTTACTCTGGGTAATCGGGCACATGTCTCCGCTTTCAGTCTAGCGTACCGCGGCGCGTGTGGGAAGCCACCCGGCTCGGCGTGCGGGAGTGTTGGCTCAACGGGCCGGCATGAGAATTCCTAGCTTCCGAGATTGGGACTTCCGGACCAGAGCCGGAATCCACTCTCGCGATTTTGCGGCGTACGAACCTTGTCCCCGAGACGCTGCGCGACCGATGTCCCACCTTCCGGTTAGCCGAGTGACCGCATTGCATCCGTACTGACCTGGGATTAAACTGAGGAATGCGCTCTCAGCCCCCGATCGCGGCTACCGATGTGAAAGCAAGCATCAGGACGATAGCATTTGGCATGTTCGCACTGGGCGCCATGCTGGCCGCGGCACGGCAGGCCCAGCCACAGGATATCAAAACGCCGTATCCAAGCATGGCTCCGCTTGGCCAATACCGGATGGAGCGAACCGCTGAAATAGCTCTCGCTCGGAGCGCTGCTCCGGAATCCATCTCACAGGATGCCGGAGTCATGGTCATGGGCCGGCATGGCTACGAAACCGTGGCCAAAGGCAAGAACGGCTTTGTGTGCGTGGTGCAACGATCATGGACCGCTGGAATCGACGACCCCGATTTTTGGAATCCAAAAGTGCGGGCTCCGATCTGCTTCAACCCGGCAGCCGTGCGATCTTACCTTCCGCAAACGATTCGAAAAACCGAATTGATATTGGCGGGGCGATCCAAAGCTCAGACGACCGAGGACATCAAAGCCGCTCTCGACAAGAAGGAATTGCCGACGCTGGAAGTGGGCGCGATGTGCTACATGATGTCAAAGCAAGGGTACCTGAGCGATCGTGACGGGCACTGGCACCCTCACCTGATGTTCTTCCTTCCACTGACAGACCCTACAACCTGGGGCGCAAACAAGCCGGGATCCCCAGTCATAGGAGATGAGGACACTCTCGGTCGGCTGACCGTATTTCTGGTTCCCGTCGGCAACTGGTCGGACGGGACGGCTGCTCCGCATGAACATTGACTCGCCACACTTCACTAAATTAGATTTTCCGCGGGCGTGCGTTGCGCGAATCGGCTATTTTCTCAGAGTGATGGCGTCCACAAAGGTATAGAGTGGCAAACGCGACTTCGGGCGACGGCTAAATAACCCGCAAGTTTGCGCCGATTGGCAATCGGCGCGCAGGATGCCATCCTGCCCTACGGCCACTTACTCGATCAGACCGCGTTCGCGCAACACGGCATGGTCGACGGCGGCAAACCTCGCGCCGGCGGCGAGCAGGAGGCGCGCGACCAGCGGGTAATCGCCGTCGCGTTCGGGACAGTTCCGCAGGCCGTGCGAGAACCAGCCGGCGGGCGTGCCGTGATACTGCTCATCTTCGATGGTCAGCGATGCGCCTTGATCGAGGAGCAGCTTCACCAGGTCGGCGTAGCCCTTCCAACAGGCCCAATGCAGCGCCGTGCCGCCGTGTTCTCCGCGCGCGTCCACGGGGACACCGGCCGCCAGCAGGGCGCGCACCGCCGCCGTGCGATGGCCGGCCGCGAGATCCGGCAGAAGCCGCGCGTATCCCTTTGCCAGGGCGCGTGCCGGCGCTTCCGCCAGCAAGCGGTCGAGATCCGCCGGCTCGGCCGTGGTGCAGGCTCCGATGAAGCGATCGAGATCGGACAGCTCGGTATTCGCGCCGCGCCGCTGCAACAACGCCGCCGATTCTGTTTGGCCGCTTTGCACGGCCAGCGCGTATGCGGTGCGGCCGTCGTTTCGCCGGGCGTCGATGGCTGCGCCGGCATCCAGCAGAGCGGCGACGATGTCCGCCCCACGCTCGCGCCAAACCGCCCAGTGCAGGGCCGTCTCGCCGCGCAGATTTGGCTCGTTGGGGTCCGCGCCGGCAGCCAGCAGCAGCCGGACGCCATCGATGTGCTCGTGGTCGAGCATGTGTTTCAGCGCGTTCGTGCCGCCGAGCGACGCGCCATATTCCAGCAGCAGGCGGAGGCAGGCGAGATCGGGATGCTCGGTGGAGTGATAGAACGATTCGGAATCGTCCGGCCGCGCGCCGGCGTCGAGCAAGACGCGCGCGAGTGCCGGATTGTTGTTCAGGCCGGTTGCGGCGTAGAGGCAGGAAAGCGGGCAGTCGGGCCAGTCGGGGTCGATATAGAAGGCGTTGGGGTCCGCGCCGTGGGCGAGAAGCAGGCGCGCGGTTTCCACCAGGCCGCCGGCCCGGCTGCCGTTGCCGTTGGCGAAACGCGAGAAGCAAACGTAGAGCAGCGGCTCCCAATCGCGCGGCCCGCCTTTCGCGGCGTGTTCCACACGTTGCCGATCGCCCAGCACGAGTGCGGCGTATAGGCCCGCGTGGGCCAGGGCGGGATGCTTCGCCAGCATCTTTTCGGCGTGGTGCAAATCCGACAGTGCCGCGTTGATAAACTCGGTGGCCCGGCTCTGGAAATCGAGCGCGGAATCGACGATGAACGCTTTGAACCGCGGCCAATTTGAGAAGCCCTGCTCTCTGGCGATGGTCAGTTGCGCCTGGTTCAGCGCCGGCGGTTGGCTGGGTTTGGGCGATTGGCGCGCGATACGTTGCAGTGCGCCGGCGTCGCCGGATTGGGCGGCTTTGAGCAGGGCCTTGGCGGCCTTGCGGTAGTACTCTATGTTGAGGCGAATGGCCTCGGGATGGGTCGGCATGCGACCTCCTTTCAAATTGCGCCCATCGTCCGCAAGAACGGGCTGAAAGAAGGTTCGTCGAACTTCGGAAAACCCTAAGGGTGGGAAAATCCCTTTTCCGCGGACCGGCAGCGCCCCGATGCGCTACGGCTATTGTAGCGAATGCCGGGAGTCGGAAGTCAGACAGATTGGCCGCCGATGAACCACGCAGCCTGGCGGCCACTGGCCCGCACGCCTAAGAGCGGGTTCTGGGGAACCCGCGCACGGTCGAAAACCCAGGTAACTGCTGTAGGCGGGGATAAAATCCCCGCGCCGGCTAAAGCCCACCCTCCAAAGGGCTTGCACCAGTTTTCATCACTATTCGTGGGCCGCCCCACAACTGCCTTCCTGTAATTAGGGCGGGTCTAATCCTGCCGATAGAGACCGATCACGTTACCGGCCGGGTCGCGGAAGGTGGCAATCCAGGATGTACTGTCGGGCGAGTCGCGATGCCTTGCTGCGACGATTTTGCCGCCGTGGGCCGCCACCAGCGCCAGCGTGGCATCGATGTTGTCGACCCAGATATAAGGCAGGATCCCGTTCTCTGCCTCGCGGGAAGGCGAACGGCCGGCGACCCAGGCGCCGCTGATGTGGCCAGTGGCATCGTCGAAGCTGGGGTGATCGGTGTCGCGGTGGCGGATGTTCCAGCCGAATACGCGCTCGTAGAATGCGGCAGACTGGTGGGCGTCAACCGCGGGAATCTGCAGGTAACACAGGCGTGGGCGCGGCAGCAATGCAAGCCGGTGCTTGATTTCGGAAACCGCTGCGCCGCATGCCTCGGGCTGCACGTCGGCTTCGGATTCAGTAAACGTCCAGCGGTTTCCTTCGAGGTCCTCGGCGTTGTATTGCCTTTCGCCAAACGGCTTGCTGTCCGGCGGATTCAGGATGCGCGCGCCGTGTTGTTTGGCGCGTTCGCAATGCTCGTCGATATTCCGGACGCGCACCATAGCCGTGTCGACGAACTCGTCCGGGCGCGCCACTGGGTTGCCGGTTAGAACGACGGAACCCTCGCCGAGGGCTAACTGCGCGTGGTGGATCGTGCCATCGGGCTCGGGCGGCGTGCGCAGGCGTTCGGTGAAGCCGAAGGCGTTGCGGAGCCAGTCGATGGCTTTAGCTACATCCCGGTAGGTCAGGCTGGGTACAATCGGACCTGGTGGCGCGGAACGGTTTTCGATCATGGGGTTGCCTGATAGCGATTGTAGTAAATCCCGGGAGAGGCTGAGAGCGTGCGCCACGCTCGCGATTCTGGCGTTCGCTTATTTTCATCGGCATTCGGCGGAGTGGGCTTATGTGGGCCCCGGCGCCGGCTTTGCGTTTCTGGGTTCGTTCCTCACTTTAGTTGCCGGTTTTTTTCTGAGTTTTTTCTCGCTGCTATTGTGGCCCTTTCGCACGGCTTGGCGCGCAGTGCGCCGCCGCAAGGGTTACCGGCACGCGTGGGTGAAGAAGATCGTTTTTCTGGGACTCGACGGCCTGGACCCGCGGCTGACGGAGCGCCTGATGGCGGAAGGCAAGCTGCCGAATCTGGCGCGTCTGGCGGCGGAGGGCAGCTACACGCGCCTGCGCACCACGTTTCCTGCGCTCTCGCCGGTGGCGTGGTCTACGTTTGCCACAGGCGTCAGTCCGGCCAAGCATAACATCTTCGATTTTCTGGACCGCAGCCTGAAGACTTACGTGCCGCAGCTTTCGTCGGCGCGCGTGGGGCGACCGGCGCGGGTGCTGCGCGTGGGCCGTCTGCGCATTCCGCTTTCGCGCACGCCGGTCGAACTGCGCCGCAAGAGCCAGCCGTTCTGGAAGATCCTGGGGCGGCAGGGCATCGATTGCACCATCCTGCGCGTGCCGATCACGTTTCCGCCGGAGAAGTTCGACGGCCGGATGCTCTCCGCCATGTGTACGCCGGATTTGAAGGGCACACAGGGCAGCTTCTCGCAATTCACCACGCGGGTGGAACGGGCGAGTTACGAAAACGGCAGCCGGTATCCGCTGAGGCGCGTGGCGGAGGGCTTCGCGGGCGAGATCGAGGGGCCGCACGACACGTTTCTGGAAGGTGCGCCGACCTTGCGGATTCCGTTCCGCGTGGTGCGGCAGAACGGGGGGTTCGAGCTGCAGGTGCAGAGGCGCCGCTACGAGCTCCGTCCCGGCGAATACACAAGCTGGCAGCGGCTCCGGTTCCGCAGCGCGATCGGCGCGGCGGCCGCGGGCATGGCGCGTTTCCTGGTTACCGAAACCGAGCCGGAGTTCAGCCTCTACATGACGCCGCTGAATCTCGATCCGGAGCGGCCCGCGCTGCCGATCAGCCATCCGCCGTATTACGCGGCGTATCTGGCGAACCTGCTGGGCAGTTATGCCACCGTGGGCATGGCAGAGGACACTTGGGCGCTGAACGAGGGCGCCATCGACGAGGACGCTTTTCTGCGGCAGGCTTGGGACATTTTCGCGGAGCGAGAAGGCATGTTTCTAGACGCGCTGGAGAATACGCGGCGCGGCGTGGTGGCTTGCGTGTTCGACACCAGCGACCGCGTGCAGCACATGTTCTACCGCCGGGTGGGCACGGCGGACCCGCATGCGGACACGATCGCGGATATGTACATCCGCATGGACGCGCTGGTGGGGAAAGCCATGGCAGCCGCGGACGGCGGCACGGCGCTGTTCGTGCTGTCGGACCATGGATTCTGCGCGTTCCGAAGGGGCGTGAACATCAATGCATGGCTGCGCGACCACGGCTATCTGCATTTGCAGAACGGCGGCCGCGAAAGCGGATCGTTTTTCGACGGCGTGGATTGGAGCCGCACGCGCGCCTACGCGCTCGGCTTGGGCGGATTCTATCTGAACATGCGGGGCAGGGAAGCGCTAGGGATCGTGGAAGGGCGCGATGCCGAACTGCTGAAGCGGGAGATTATCGACAAGTTGGCTGAGCTACGCGACGACGACGGCGGCGCGCCGATTCGCAAGGTATACGCGACCGCGTCGCTCTATCGCGGGCCTTACCTGGATGCGGCGCCGGATTTCATTGTGGGCTACAACGAGGGCTACCGATGTTCGTGGGAAGGCGCGGTGGGCAAGGTTGCGGCGCGGGTGATCGAAGATAATCGGAAAGCCTGGAGCGGCGATCATTGCGTGGATCCCGTGCTGGTGCCGGGCGTGCTGTTTTCGAATCGCAAGATCGACGCGGCGGATCCGGGCATTGAAGATCTCGCGCCGACCGCGCTGAGTTTGTTCGGAGTGGAGCGGCCGGCTTGGATGGAAGGGAAGCCGCTGCTATGAGCGTCGAACCCCGCGCGAAGCGGACGCTGGAGGATGTGGTGGCGTTGCTCAACCGGAAGTTCAACGGCTGCGGCCGTTTGCCCTGGCAGAGGTAATCAGTTTCCTTTCCCGGGTCCCGCGGACTCCAGGAGGGTCGCCAATGCCTGCGCATCGGCCAGCATGGCGTCGAGCGCCGCCCGCGGCATGAGGGCCCCGTTGAGCACCACTGCTTCAATGGAGCGGGTGTTATGGATGTCGGCCAGCGGGTCCTTGCCCAGCAGAACCAGATCGGCGATCTTGCCTGCCTCGATGGTCCCGCGGCGGTCGATCTGTCCCATGAATTGAGCGGCATTGCGGGTGGCGGCCTGGAGCGCGGCGAGGGGCGGCAGACCGGCATCCACCAGGAGCGCGAGTTCATCGTGTATGCCGAAGCCGGGGAAGCACTGCGGATTCAAAGCATCGGTGCCGGCCAGGATACCGACGCCCGCGCGATGCATGCGGCCGACAAGCTTCAGGGATTGCTGGAATTCGGTCTTGGCCGACTCAATCATTGCGCCGCGGACCACCGGCGGAAAGCGTTTGTAGTGACCCGCATCCCATTCGGATCGCACTTCTTTGCTCAGATACTTCAACCTGGGGTCGTCCGGCGGAAGCGGGTCGTCAATCTTCCCGTGAATCTCGGTGAGAGTGGGACATTGCCAAGTTCCATTCTTTACAAAGCGGGCGAAAAGGGATTGGGCCGTGGCTTCGTCATAAGTCGCGTACTTGCGTGCGTCGTTGGGAAACCAGCTTTTTCCGGCAGCCACCTTTTCCTCCAAGGTGACGGTTGGCGACCGAAGAACCTCTTCCAGGCGGCGCTCCTCGGAAAGAATCGCGGTCTCCTCTCCGGAACAGCCTTCGGCCAGCAGAGTCAGATGTTCGATGCTCTTCTGGCCGGCGTCGGAGGCCTCTGCCGCGCTCACCGATACCGGAACATGCCCTTCGAAGGGGATGCCGCGCTTACGGGCTTCGTCCGCGATCGCAAAGTAAACGCCGCGGGGCAACCACGAATAGACTTTGATGAAATCCGCGCCGCGCTGCTGCTGTCGATCCACCGCTTCGCGCCCCTGCGCCTCATTGGCGGCAACGATGGAGCCGGGCCACTGCGGGTTCGGGCCATCGACGATGGGACTGCCGAGGTAGACGTTAAGCGGCGGCCGATCGGCGGCGTGCCGGTCGCGCCAGGCGCGGGCGTCGGCCGGGCCGGCCATTTCGCGCACGCCGACGACTCCGTTGGCGACAAAGAGAGGGTGGGTCCAGGGGGCGCGAAGGTCCGCGGCGCCGTGCACGTGCATGTCCCACAAGCCGGGGATCAGAAACTTGCCCGCGCCGTCCACCACTTGCGCGTTCCGCGGGATCTTGGTTTTCTTCCACGGACCGATCGTATCGATGCGATCCCCGACGACCACTACGGTCATATCGGGCAGGGCGGCGTGGCCGGTGGCGTCGATCACGGTGACGCGCCGGATTGCGAGCGGTTGGGCATAGGCCAGCCCGCCGCACAGAGCGAGCAGAAAAATCAAGCGCGCGCCGCAACTCGAACGACACCTATCCGCCTGTTGCGGCCGTCCCCGATTCATTTCGATTCCATCCTCCGTATAGTATACACATTTCTCCCGAAAAACGTGGCGCAAACGTGACACAAACGTGACACTTTCCAGGCTGGATCGACACACTTGTAGCCTACCGTGTAACCAGGAGGCAAGTGCGATGTATCTTGCTAATCGAAAGTGTGCGTGTATCGCCGCGTTACTGCTGGCCTTTACCTGCGCGTCGCCCGCGCAAAACTTCACCGAATATGTGATTCCCACCACCGATAGCCAGCCTTTCAGCATCGTGACGGGGCAGGATGGCGCACTCTGGTTTACCGAGTGGGTAGGCAATAAGATCGGCCGTGTTACCACCGACGGTATCTTTACCGAGTATCCCCTTCCTAATCCGGATAGCGCACCCATATGGATCAAGCGAGGACCGGACGGCGCACTGTGGTTTACCGAACAGACAGGCAACCGCATCGGGCGCATCACCACCCACGGAGAGATCGCCGAGTATGCGCTGCCGACGCCTGGCAGCCGGCCGTGGAACCTCAATGTGGGGCCGGATGGCGCATTCTGGTTTACCGAAAAAGGCTCCCGGCAGATCGGACGGATCACGACCGGCGGCGCGCTTACCGAGTATGCCGTGCCGCTCACGCCTTGGGATATCGCCGCCGGGCCGGATGGGGCGCTGTGGTACACCGAGCGGGGTTCCGATCAGGTCGCGCGCATGACCACCGCGGGCGTGGTGACCAATCAGTACATTGTTCCGACTCCCAAAGGGGCTCCGGATATGATCATCGCGGGGCCGGACGTGGCGATGTGGTTTACCGAACAATTCGGCACGAAGCTCGCGCGCTTGACCACCGCCGGCGTGCTTACCGAGTATCCTGTGCCGACGCCCCACAGCCAACCGGGCGGCATCGCCATAGGTCCCGACGGCGCCATCTGGTTCACGGAGCACACCGGCAACAAGATCGGGCGATTCCCGCAAAGTGAGGTATTCACCGAATATGTGGTCCCCACAGTGAATAGCGATCCGATGGTGATCGAGCCCGGTCCCGATGGGGCGCTGTGGTTCACGGAGTTTTATGGGAATAAGATCGGGCGGATCACGGTTCCGGAGTGATATAGTCAGCGCATGGGAAGAAACCGCTCCCTGACGGTCGCGGCTCGGTAACGCACGTCGGTATGCGGTGCGGCGGCTATGACGATCAAACTTAAGAAAGAGCTTTGGGCCAAGGTGGCCCAAGCGGCCGAGGCGGGCGGATACAGTTCGCCCGAAGAATTCATCGAGCACGTGCTGGAACGCGAGGTTGCCAAACTCGCGGACGACCAACCCGACGAGGAAGTGGTGCGCAGGCTGCGCGGGCTAGGCTACATCGATTGACGCTCTCCCTGACAGTTATCGGCGTCGCTACCGGTGTGGTGCTGCACTGGGTTTGGAAGCGGTTTGCCAACCGGGAACGCATGGCGCTGGCGAAACGGCAGGCACGCGCGCAGATCTATGCGATGCGCTTGTATGCGGACGATCCGGCGCTGGTTTTTCGCGCGCAGGGGCGGCTGCTGGCGTGGACCGGGCGGTATCTGGCGGGCATGCTGCGTCCTACGGCGGTGGCGATCGTGCCGGTTTTTTTTCTTTGCCTGCAACTGGACAACGTTTATGGACACCGTCCGCCGGCGGCGGGGGAATCGGCCATCGTCACGGCGCGGTTGGATAGGGGCGCGGACATCCGCGCGCTGGCGGCGGATCTGGAGGGGAGGGGCGTGGTGGTGGAAACTCCAGGTGTACGATTGCCTGGCGGGCGCGAGGTGTGCTGGAGGGTGCGGATGGATCACAGGCTGAAGCCTGCGCCACCGGCATTGCGGTGCGGGCACGGATTTTGGAGCGGGTCGACTTTGATCGAGATGTCTTGCCCGGCTGCGAATTTGGATATCTTTGGATTTGGGATGGAGTGGGAGGTCTGGTTTCTGGTGGTCGGCGGGATCACCATGCTGGTGCTGCGGCGGGTGTAACATTCGCCTTGCTTTGCAGCATCTTATACTGAAGAATATATGAAACAGGACTATCCGGCCGCGCTGGACCCGGCGGCGCCTCCCGATACTCTGAAGAAGCATGCGCCGCCGCCGTCCAAACCGCGGCGCCGCAGCCGGGTTTGGATCTGGCTGCTGGTGCTGGTCCTGTTGGCCGCGGGCGCGTATTTTATCTGGTCGAAAAAGACTGCTTCCGACGCCGCGGCGGCAGCCGCGCAAGCGAAGAAGAAAGGCCCTCCCGCGATACCGGTGGTGTCGGCGAAGGCGCGCAAGGGCAATATTCCCGTGTACCTTGTGAACCTGGGCGGGGTACTCCCGATCTATACCGTAACGGTGAGGAGCCGGGTAGACGGCCAATTAATGGAAGTGCATTACAAAGAAGGCGACATCGTGCAGAAGGGCGCTCCGATCATCGAGATCGATTCGCGGCCCTACGACGCGGCGCTGGTGCAGGCGGAAGGACAACTGGTGCGGGACCAGGCATTGCTGGATAACGCGCGCATCGACCTGGCGCGCTATAAAACCTTGGTGGCGCAAAAAGCCGTTCCCGAGCAGCAACTGGCCACGCAAGAGGCCCTCGTCAAGCAAGACGAAGGCATCGTGAAAACAGACCAGGGGTTGATCGATATGGCGAAGCTGAACGTGGTGTACAGCCACATCACGTCGCCGATCACGGGACGCGTGGGCCTGCGCCTAGTGGACCCCGGAAACATCGTACACGCCGCCGACACCACCGGCATGCTGGTGATTACCCAGATGGACCCGATCAGTGTGCTGTTCCCGCTGCCCGAGGATCAGGTTCCGGTGGTTCTGCAAAAGCTGAACGCCGGACAGCGGCTACCCGTGGACGCCTTCGACCGCTCTTCCGACGTGCTGCTGGCGCACGGAAATGTGGCGACGGTGGACAATGAGATCGATCCGACCACCGGCTCTCTGCGTTGGAGGGCCAACTTCGACAATCCGAGCTACAAGCTATTCCCGGGCCAGTTTGTAAACGTGCGTGTGCTGGTGCAGATGAAGCAGGGGGTCACGCTGGCGCCATCGGCCACCATCCAGCGAAACTCCCAGAGCACCTATGTATATCTGGTAAAGCCGGATTCGACGGTGACCGTGCGTACCGTTCAGATCGGCACGGTGGAAGGCAACGACAGTGAAATCACCTCCGGTTTGCAACCCGGCGACCAGATCGTGATGACCGGCGTCGATAAGTTGCAAGAAGGCACCAAGGTGGTCGCGCATCTGGGCAGCGATACAGGGGCTGCCCCTGGCGCTCCCGCCAAAGGCGGCGCGTCTCCAAAAAGTAGTGCCCCGGCGGGGGGTAAGTCCGGCAAGAGCGGCGGTCAGACCCACAAGGCAAGCTAGATGAGCCCGTCCCGCATATTCATTCTGCGGCCTATCGCCACGTCTCTGCTTATGGTGGCGATCATGCTGACCGGCATAGTGGCCTACAAGCAGTTGCCGATTTCGGCCTTACCCGAGGTGGATTACCCCACGATCCAGGTGATCACGTTCTATCCTGGGGCCAGCCCGGACGTGATGGCGTCGTCGGTAACGGCGCCGCTCGAGCGGCAATTCGGCCAGGTGCCGGGCTTGCAGCAGATGACCTCCACCAGTTCGGATGGCAGTTCGGTGATCACGCTGCAATTCAGCCTGAGCCTGAATATCGACGTGGCCGAGCAGGAAGTGCAGCAATCCATCAACGCTTCGGGAACCTACCTGCCCGTGGACCTTCCTACGCCGCCGATCTACAGCAAGTCGAACCCGGCGGATACGCCGATTCTGACGCTGGCGCTGACTTCCAACGCCATGCCGCTCTCGGCGGTCGAGGATCTGGCCGATACGCGCCTGGCGCCCAAGATCTCGCAATTGCCGGGCGTGGGCTTGGTAAGCATTAGCGGCGGCCAGAAACCGGCGGTGCGGATTCAGGCCAATCCCACGGTGATGGCCTCCTACGGCATCAACCTGGAGGATCTGCGCACGGCGATCGTGGCCGCCAACGTGAACCAGGCGAAGGGGAATTTCGACGGCGCGCACCAAGCCTACCAAATCGGCGCCAACGACCAATTGCTTTCGAGCGCCGACTACAAGCCCATGATCGTGGCCTACCGGAATGGCGCGCCGGTAAAATTGACGGACGTAGCCAACGTAGTGGACGACACGGAAAACATCCGGCAGGCGGCCTGGATGAACGACGTTCCGGCCGTGATCCTGAACATTCAGCGGCAGCCGGGCGCCAACATCATCGCGGTGGTGGATCGGGTGAAGCTGCTGTTGCCGACGTTGACCACGAACCTGCCCCAATCCGTTAAAGTCCGGATTCTGACCGACCGGACCACCACCATTCGGGCATCGGTAACGGATGTGAAGCTGGAGTTGTGCCTGACGGTGGTGCTGGTGGTATTGGTGATGTTCCTGTTCCTGCGTAACGTAGCGGCCACCATCATTCCCAGCGTAGCGGTGCCGCTGTCGCTGGTGGGCACTTTGGGCGTGATGTACATGCTGGGATACAGCCTGAACAACCTGACCTTGATGGCGCTGACCATTGCCACCGGATTTGTGGTGGACGACGCCATTGTGATGATCGAAAACATCACGCGCTATATCGAGGAAGGCGAAACCCCCATGAAAGCGGCGCTGCGCGGATCGGCGCAAATCGGGTTCACCATCATATCGCTGACCATCTCGCTGATCGCGGTGCTGATCCCGCTGTTGTTCATGGGCGACATCGTGGGCCGGCTATTCCGCGAATTCGCGGTGACCCTGAGCGTGACGATTTTGGTTTCGGCGGTGGTTTCGCTGACGTTGACGCCCATGATGGCGTCGAAGCTGTTGAGGCACAATCCCAAAGCCACCGAGGGACGTTTCTACCGCGTTTCCGAGAATGCCTTCAACTCGATCGTGGCCTTCTATGGCAGGACCCTGCAATTCGTGCTGCGCTTCCAGACCATCACGCTGCTGGTGGCGGTGGCCACCCTGGCGGTGACTATTTTCCTGTTCATGCGGATTCCCAAGGGTTTTTTCCCGATTCAAGACACGGGCGTCATCCAGGGCATCTCGGAAGCGGCCCAGACGGTATCGTTCGGCGAAATGTCCACGGAGCAGCAAGCGCTGGCGAAGATCATCATGAAAGATCCGGCGGTGGACAGCCTGTCCTCGTTCATCGGGATCGACGGCACCAACACCACCCTGAACAGCGGACGCATTCAGATCAACCTGAAACCGCTGGACGAGCGCGGGATCAACGCCAGCGACGTGATCCGGCGACTGCAGCCGGAGCTGGCGGCCGTGCCGGGGATCACCTTGTTCATGCAGCCGGTGCAGGATATCAGCGTGGAAGACCGGGTGAGCCGCACGGAGTTCCAGTACACGCTGGAAGACGCCAACGCCGACGAGCTGAATACCCTGGCGCCGCAAATGGTCGAGAAGCTCAAGCAGCTTCCGGAGTTGAGCGACGTAGCGAGCGACCAGGAAGTGCTGGGGTTGCGCGCGATGCTGGTGTTCGACCGGGAGACGGCGTACCGCCTGGGAATCACGCCTTCGGAGATCGACCAGACGCTGTACGACGCCTACGGCCAGCGGCAGGTATCCACGATGTTCACGCAGTTGAACCAATACCACGTGGTGTTGGAAGTACAGCGCGGGTTTGAGAAGACTCCCCTGAACCTGCGGGACCTGTACATCCGGACGGGGATGGGGGCGTCGTCGGGCGGACTGGTCTCCGGCGGATCGGCGGCCACCCAGACGTTCGGGCCGCAGGCAG
>Ga0302324_100005672_pt1 | contig 27181 bp, 31 predicted proteins | sample Palsa_T0_1_FD_201949 | JGI IMG/M metagenome (GOLD analysis project Ga0302324, IMG submission 201949) | Peat permafrost microbial communities from Stordalen Mire near Abisko, Sweden - Palsa_T0_1 | ecosystem: Environmental > Terrestrial > Soil > Palsa > Peat permafrost | place: Sweden: Abisko...
CAGCGCCACGCCGACCATCAGCGAGCCGTCCATGATGCCGGTGAAGCCGTAGCGGAAGCCGGCGATCAGGTAGAAGAACGGGTTGAACTGAGAGACGGTGCGAAACGGCTCCGGCAGGTTCTTGACCAGGTAGAAAGTGCCAGACAGGAAGGTCATCGGCATGACGATGAAGTTGGTCACCGCGGCGATGTGGTCGAACTTCTCCGACCAGATCGCCGTCATCGCGCCCAGCAGCCCCATGATCAGCGCCGCGCCGATGCTGAAGTAGAAGATCGCCCAGACCTGGTCGAAACTCATGTGGGCGAACGGGAAGATCGCCAGCCCGGCCACCGTCCCGACGACGATGCCCCGCGTCAGGGCGCCCAGCGCAAAGCCGGCCACCAGTTCGCCGGGCGACAGCGGCGGGGTGAGGAAGTCGCCGATCAGGCCGTTCATCTTCGCCTGCAGCAGCGACGAGGACGAGTTGGAGAAGGCGTTGTTGAGGATCTGCATCATGATCAGGCCCGGTGCGATGAAGGCGCTGAACGCCACCCCTTCCACCTGCCGCGAGCCGCCGACGGCGACCACGAACACCATCATGTAGAGCAGCGCGGTCACGATCGGCGCGGCCAGGGTCTGCAGCCCCACCTTCCAGAAGCGCCGCACCTCGCGGATGTAGAGGGCGCGCAGGCCGTCCCAGTTGATGCCGCGATAGGCTCGCGGCACGGGCGGTAGGACGGTGTCGGCGCTGAAAGGCATATCCCGCATGGCGCCCCTCATGTGCGCCGCCATGCCGCACGGCGCAACCGGGTCAGAACCGCGCATCAACATATAGTTCCTGTGGACATGTGCCCCGGCGCCTATTGTGGTCCTTAATCGTTTGTTTACTGTATGTGGTAGGTCGTCGTCGTGGGACGCGGCTGGGGCACAACATCTAGCGTCGTGGTCCGTGGGGACGGACCCCCTCGCTGATGAGCGGGTTGGAGATCGCCATGGGCTGGACGGACGAGAGGGTCGCGACCCTCAAGAAGCTTTGGTTGGACGGTCTATCCGCCAGCCAGATCGCCAAACAGTTGGGCGGGGTCACGCGCAACGCGGTCATCGGCAAGGTGCACCGGCTGGGCCTCTCCGGCCGCGCCGCGCCATCGCATCCGAGCCGACCGACCTTCAAGACACCGCGGCCGCCGCGTCCGATCTCGATGCCGGCGCCGCGCGCCCGGTCGATCGAGCCCCGGGCTCACACGGTTCCGGCGGTTCGCAGCGCGCCATTCGTCGAGCTGCCCGGCACGGCCACGGTGCTGACGCTGGGCGCTCACATGTGCAAGTGGCCGATCGGTGATCCATCGAGCAACGACTTCACCTTCTGCGGCCGGCGGGCCGGCGAGGACGGGCCCTACTGCAACGACCACGCCCGGCTCGCTTACCAGCCGCCGCAAAGCAAGAAGAAGTCGACGGTCGCCGAGCTGACCAGGTCGCTGCGCCGCTACATCTGAGGCCGGCTTCAGGGCCCGACCACGATGTGGCTCGGTCGGGCCCGGCGGCGCTTCTCCAGCACGACGAGACTGTCGTGCACATGGATTGCGCCCACCGCGTCCTTCGCCGGCGTAGGGGTAGGCTCGCGGTGATACCAGCCGTGCATGTCGTCGATCATCTGCTTGACCAGCTCGATCGCCGTGCCGGGCCGGCGATGGCCGCCGTCGAAGTCCGGCCAGTAGGCGGTATGCAGATCCTCGACCACGTAGAGCCCGCCCTCCTTCAGCCGCGGAAACAAGGTCTCGAACGACGCCTGCTGGTGCGACGCGACGTGCGAGCCGTCGTCGAGAATGATGTCGGGCGCTCCCAGCTCCTCGATTACGCTAAGCAAGAAAGCGGGGTCAGCCTGTGAGCCGATTCTGACTTGGTTCGGCGCGGCGACCACGTTGAGGCAGGTTGGGTCGATATCGACGCCGAAGATGGTCGCGTCGGCGCCGAAGTAGCGTCGCCACAGGTCGAGCGATCCGCCCCGGCTGACGCCGATCTCCAGCATCCTCACCGCCGTGCCGCGGTAGGGCGCGAAGTAGCGCTCGTAGATCGGCAGGTAGTGCAGCCATTTGTTCACCACCACGCCCTGCGTCGCGAAGAACAGGCGCTCGAGGTCACCGGACGCCACGTCGGCAAGCCCGGCCGCCGCCTCCGGCGGCAAGAGGAAGTCGCGTCCCCTGATCGCCTCACGCGGCGAAACGCGCGCCGCGAGCCAGCGCCTCAGCCGTCCGATCGTCTCACTCACGTCGTCGCCCCCATGCCGCCCAATTGCTGGATCGGCGGCTCGGAAGCGATACATAATCGCATATGAGCGACCTCGCCTCGCCCGAGTCGGACGCGTCCGCTTCGAACGCCCACGCCTTCAGCGTCTCCGAACTCGCGTTCGCGCTGAAGCGGACGATCGAGGAGCAGTTCGGATTCGTGCGGCTGCGCGGCGAGCTTTCCAAGGTCACCTTCCACTCCAACGGCCACGTCTACCTCGACCTCAAGGACGAGCGCGCCTCGATCTCTGGCGTGATCTGGAAGACCCAGGTGCGGACGCTGGCGGTGCGGCCGCAGACCGGGCTCGAGGTCATTGTCACCGGCAAGATCACCACCTACCCGGGCCGCTCTCAGTACCAGATCATCATCGAGACCATGGCCCCCGCCGGCGTTGGCGCGCTGCTCGCGCAGCTGGAGCGGCTGAAGGCGAAGCTGGCCGCCGAGGGCCTGTTCGAGACCGCGCTCAAGCGCCGCCTGCCGGCGATGCCGCGCGTCGTCGGGGTGATCACCAGCCCGACCGGCGCGGTGATCCGCGATATCCTGCACCGCATCGCTGACCGCTGGCCCTGCCATGTGATCGTCTGGCCCTCGCTGATGCAGGGCGACGCCGCGGCGGCGCAGGTGGCAGCCGCCATCGCCGGGTTCAACGCGCTGCAACCGGGCGGGCCGGTTCCACGCCCGGACGTACTGATCGTCGCGCGCGGAGGCGGCTCGGTGGAGGACCTGTGGCCGTTCAACGACGAGGCGCTGGTGCGGGCCGCGGCGGCCAGCGCCATCCCGCTGATCTCCGCCGTCGGCCACGAGACCGACACCACCTTGATCGACTTCGTCTCCGACCGGCGCGCGCCAACGCCGACCGCGGCGGCGGAGTTCGCAACCCCGGTGTTCGCCGAACTGGCGGCGAGCCTCGCCGACCATGAGCGGCGGCTGATCTCCTGTGGGGCGCGGACGATCGAACTGCGCCGCACCCGGCTTTCCGCCGCCGCGCGGGGCCTGCCGCGGCCGCAGGACCTGCTGGGCCTGGCGACGCAGCGCCTCGACATCGCCGCCGGGCGTCTCGCCGCCGGCCTGCAGCGCAACGTCGCGGTCCACGCCCACGCCCTCGCCGGCCCCGCCGCGGCGCTGAAGCCGGGGCTGCTGGAGCGGCCGATCATCCGCCAGCGCCAGCGCCTGGCGGAAGTCAGCGCGCGCCTGGCGCCGATCGTTGCGCGCCGGCTGCTGCGCGAGGCCGAGCGGCTGGCCTCGCTGGAGCGCCAGCGGGTTTCGCTGAACCCGGAGGGCCCGCTGGAGCGCGGCTACACCCTGATCCGCCGCGCCAACGGCCGGCTGGCGACCTCGGCCCGGGAACTAGCCCCGGCCGAGGCGGTGCGGCTGCGGTTCAAGGACGGCGAGCGCAACGCGATCATCGATGGCGCGCCCGGAAAACGGCTGTCGCGGACCGGCGGCGGCGACACCGGCCAAGGCGATCTCTTCTAAACCGCGGCCGAGCGCGCTAGATTTGGCCCATGAACGCGCACGACAAGGATTTCAGCCGGCCAGGCGAACTCGCCCTGGTGCGCTATGGCGACGGCGAGATCGTGGTGCTGCGCCCCGGCCGCTACGTGCTCTGCGCCGTCACCGGCAAAAAGATCCCGCTCGAAGCGCTGCGCTACTGGAACCCCCGCCTGCAGGAAGCCTACGCCAGCCCGACCCAGGCGCTGCAGCGGTGGAAAGAGCTCAATCCTTAGCAGGGAGCTGCGCGCCGCCGCCCCCCCTCCGTCAGCCCGCTTTGCGGTCTGCCACCCCCGCTGCGCGGTGGAGGAGCTAAGCGCGATAACCTGCTCCTCCACCGAGTAGAGTAGCGAAACGGGGGGGGAGGCGGCGCTCGCTGCGCAGCAGCGAGTGACGGAGGGGCGCAAGGCCGCGACCTAGTACCCCTCTGCCGCCAGCTGCTGATACAGCGCGTCAGGGAACCGGCGGTGCACCCACCAGTATTCCCAAGGCCTGGCGCGCGCCCGCTCTTCGATGAAGGCGTTGATCCGCCGCAGCCCTTCTTCGACGTCCGCCGGCGTGCCGCCCTCGGCCGGCAGCGCGATCGGTTCGGCGACGAAGACGCGGAACCGGGCGCCTTTGGTCCGCTCCACCCAGCCCGGCTGCAGATGCGCGCCGAAGCGCATCGCGAAGCGCACCGGCGCGTGCTGGGTGCGCACCAGGTGGCCGAAGAATGGCGCCAGCGGGCCCTCGTAGTACTTCTGGTCGGCCAGAATGCCGACGCTCAGGCCGCTCTTCAACGCCGCCATCACCTCGCGCCCGCCCTCCTTCCCCTTCGGCGCGAACAGCGTGACGCCGTAGCGCCGCCGGCTGTCGCGCATCCGCTGGTCGATGTAGGGGTTGTTGGCGCCGCGATAAGCCAGCACGCCCTCGATGCCGGCCAGGGTCTTGGTCGCGGCCATGATCTCCCAGTTGGCGAAGTGGCCGCTGACGAACACCGTCGGCCGGCCCGACGCCTTGATCTCATCCAGCCGCTCCATCCCCACCAGCTCGACCCGGTCCGGATCGGCCATGATCCGCTCCATCAGGAAGAACTCGAACAGCACACGGCCGGCGTTCTCCCACTGACGCCTGGCCATGCTGCGCCGCTGCGGCTCGTCCCATTCGGGGAAGGCGAGGCGCAGGTTGCGCAGCGCTGTGCGATTGGCGCTGGTCAGCGGCCCCAGCAGTTTGAACAGCGCGCCGCCGAACGCGGAGGCTGCGTCAATCGGCGCAACGCGCATGATTGCGGCGACGAGGTCGTACCCCGCCGTCTCGAGCCGCCACTGAAAGTCCTGGAATCGCGTCGCCATGCGCCGCGTACCTAGGGCTTCGCCGTAGGGCTTCGCAATGGCGGCACGCGCCTTGCCGCAGTCGCGCTCAGATGTGCCGAAACGGCACTTGCGTTAACCATTTCGAAGAACGGCGGGCGCCTGACGATGAGCGACGAAATCGATTTCCACCTCGGCAAGCGCATGCGTCGGCGTCGGCGCCTGCTGGGCCTGACCCAGCAGCAGCTGGCCGAGGCCTGCGGCGTTCGTTTCCAGCAGATCCAGAAGTACGAGTGCGGCGCCAACCGCGTTTCCGCCGCCCGGCTCTGGCGGATTTCCAGCGCGCTGGAAGTGCCGGTGAACTACTTCTTCGAAGGCTTGAACGACGAGATCGCCGTGGTCCCCGGTCCGACCCGCGACGAGTCCGCCGACCTGGTGCGGACGTATCACGCGCTGGGGGAGCGTCCGCGCCGCCGCCTGCTCGATCTGGCCCGCAACCTCAACCGCGACTCCAACGCGGCCTGACGCGGCGACCCAGAACGGCGTAGGCGCAACGGCGCTTCCGGCCAAACCCTCGGACGTCTATGGGAGCGCATGCTTTCAGATGCGCGCCTGGCCGAACTCGACGGTTTCATCCTTGACCTTAACCGCGCCAGCGCGGCGGTGATCCTGCCACTGTTCCGCGGCGAGCACGGGATCGAGAACAAGTCCAAGACGCGACACTATGACCCGGTGACCCTGGCCGACCGGTGCGCCGAGGCGGAGATCCGCCGCCTGATCGGCGAGCGCTACCCCGAGCACGGCGTGATCGGCGAGGAGATGGGCGAAGATCGTCCGGACGCCGAGTTCGTCTGGTTGCTGGATCCGATCGACGGCACCCGCGCCTTCGTCGCCGGCCTGCCGGTCTGGACCACGCTGATCGCGCTCCGCTTCGAGGGCCGTCCCGTGGTCGGCTCGATCGGCCAGCCTTATCTGGGCGAGGTGTTCGTCGGCGGGCCGGGCGGATCGAGGCTGGTGTCCCGCGCCGGCGAGCGGCCGCTGAAGGTGCGCACCGGCGTGCCGCTCACCGACGCCATCATCGCCACCACCGACCCCGAGGCCTGTTTCAACGGCGCCGAGCTGGGCGCCTGGCGCCAGCTGCGCGCCGCCGTCCGGCTCGCCCGCCTGGGGTGCGACGCCTACGCCTACGCCATGGTCGCTCTGGGCACGCTCGACCTGGTGGTCGAAGCCGGCCTGAAGAGCTGGGACGTCGAGGCCGCCGTGCCGGTGATCGAGGGCGCCGGCGGCATGACCACCGACTGGACCGGCGCGCCGATCGGTCGCCAAGGCGGCCAGATGGCGATCGCCGGCGACCGCGCCTTGCTGGACGAGGCGCTAGTGGCGCTGAAGCGGGCGGCAAAATAGGCGCAAACCCGACGCCTCGCGGGAATTATGGCGCCACCGCCTCCGCCAGCGCATCGAACTCGCGCCAGAACACCGAGCGGATCTCGTCGGTCTCCTGCAGCACCTCGTGGAAGGCGCCCGGGGCCTCGACGTAGCGACCGTTCGGGAAGCGGCTGGCCACCAGCCGCGTGCCGGCGTTGTCGATGATGCGGTCTTCGCCGGCGGCGACGATGGTCACCGGAATCTCGACCTTCGGCACGCCCGGCCCTTTCTGCAGCTCGGCGATGGCGGCGAAGGCGAAGGCGAGCCAGCTCCAGGTCGGCGGGCCAAGCGCCAGATCCGGATAGGCTGCGGTCTGGCCGACATTGCGGGCGTAGCGGCGCGGATCGTGGGTCAGGATGTTGCGCTCGAACGAGGCGGCGTCACCCCCTGGCGTGCTGGCGCCGCCAGCGCCGATCAGGGTCAGGGTCTGGGCCAGCAGGCGCGTCACCGCCGGCGCCGTCGGCGCGGTCTGTAACCCCAGCATCGGCGCCGAGAGCACCGCGCCGGCAAACCGCGTTTCGCCCCGCGCCAGCATGAGCGCCGTCAGGCAGCCGCCCATCGAATGGCCGACCGCCAGCCAGGGCTTCGGCAGCCGCATCTCGAACGCGGCGATCATCGCGGCGAAGTCGGCGACGAAGTCGGCGCTGCCGGACGCATGGCCGCGCAGGCGGTCGGGCAGAAGGCGGTGCGAGAGCCCCTGACCGCGCCAGTCGTGCGCCAGCACCACGAAGCCGCGCCCGGTCAGCTCGCCGATCACCTCGAAGTATTTCTCGATCGGCTCGGTGCGGCCACCACTCAGCACCACCGAGCCGCGCGCCGCCCCTTTTGCCGAGAACAGCGCCGCCCGGAGCCGCGCGCCGCCGGCGCCGGTGAACCACTCCGCGACCGCCCCGTCCGGGACAGGCGCAGCGTCCGTGCCGTAGAGAGGGGCGGTGTCGGCCAAGCCGCTAGGTAATCTTGGCGAAGAGGGCGTTCATCTTGCCTTGCAGCCCCATCGCGACGCCCATGTCGGACAGCCGGAGCGCCCCGGTCATGACCGCAGTCATCGGGTCGAGCTTGCCTTGGCCCAGCGCGATCAGGTCTTTGATGGAGATGGTCAGCGTTAGGTCCGCCGGCTTGTCTTCGTTGCTCACCGCGCCAGTGTCGATGTAGATGAAGCCTTCGCCCTTGAGGTTGAACTTTAGCGTCTTGCCGAGCCCGGAATCGGTTCCGACCGCGGTCTTCATGCGCTCGGTAAGCTCCTCAAGCTCTGTCATCACCGTCCTCTTAGCCAATCGCCGGGCCTCGGCGACGCAGGTTATTTGGCCGCGCCTGGGCCAAATGTAAACGCTGCTCAGTCCGCCGAGTCTCGACGCGAGCGACGCCGCCTCTTAGGGTCGCGGCAACCAGAAAATGGAGGACGCCCATGCGCCTTGCCGCGCCCCGCATCGCCCCGCTGCAGGACGACGAACTGACCGACGACCAGCGCGCGGCGCTGGCGCCGATGAGCACGGGCAAGCTGGGGCCGCTGAACATCTTCCGCACCCTGGCCCGCGCGCCGAAGGCGCTGACGCGCTTCAACGAGTGGGGCGGCTATGTGCTGTCGCGCCGCAACAGCCTGCCGGCCCGCGAGCGGGAGATCGTGATCCTGCGCGTCGGTTTCCTCTGCAAGTCCGGCTACGAGTTCACCCAGCACACTCGGATTGCGCTGAACGAGGGCCTGACCGAGGCGGAGATCGCGAAGATCAAGCAAGGCGCGGACGCCGGCTGGTCGGATGCCGACGCCGCGCTGATCCGCGTGGCCGACGATCTGGTCGGCGACCACTTCGTCAGCGACGCGGTCTGGGCCCAGCTGCGGTCGCACTTCGACGAAAAGCAGTGCATGGACGCGGTGTTCACCGCCGGCCAGTACACCCAGGTCTCGATGTTCCTGAACACCTTCGGCGTCCAGCTCGACGCCGGCCAGACGCTGGACCCCGACCTCAAGGGCTTCTGAAACGAAGAAGGGCGACGCCATCGCGGCGCCGCCCTTCGCCGATCATCTCGGCAGGCCGGCTTAGGCGGCCTTCTGGTCCTGGATCAGGGAGCTCGAGCCGACGCCGATCTCGATGCGGCGGGGCTTGAGCGCTTCCGGCAGCTCGCGCTTGAGGCTGATCGAGAGCAGGCCGTCGGCGAGGTTCGCCTCGGTCACCACGACATATTCGGCCAGCTGGAAGCGCCGCTCGAAGTTGCGCTCGGCGAGGCCACGGTGAACGAAGCGGCGCTCGACGTCGTTGGCGGCTTTGCGGCCCTGGACGATCAGCAGGCTTTCCTTCACCTCGATCGAGAGCTCGTCGGCCTTGAAGCCGGCGACGGCGATCTCGACGCGATACTCATGCTCGCCGGTGCGCTCGATGTTGTAGGGCGGATAGCCGTTGCCGGCGTCGGACGCGGCGGAATCGAGCAGATCGGCGAGGCGGTCGAAGCCGACCACGGAACGGTAAAGCGGGGAAAAGTCGACGGTACGCATAAGCACCTCCTTCAGGAGCAAGGTTGCGATGGGTGCGGATCGGCGGCGAGCCGTTTGGCCTCGCCCGTGACCCGGAAGGCCCGGACATCCAGCGCCTTCGATGGGTGAGGTAGGGGCGGAACCTGTCGGTTCAAGGGGGCGCGGCGGCGCGCCCTAGATGACGTCCAGCCCGCGCACGCCGTCGCGGATGGCGTCGGTCACGTTGAGGCCCTTCAGGATCGCGCCGGTAAAATTGGCGCGAGACAAGTCCGCGCCGACCATGATCGCCTGGCGCACGTCGGCGCGGGCGAGGTCGGTGCTCTTGAGCTGGGCCTTGGTCAGGTCGGCGGGTAATGGCCGGGTCGGGGCGATCAGCAATGGGCCCAGCTGGGCGTCGCGCAGATCCGAGCCGGAGAGCTTGGCGCCGATCAGGCGCGCGCCGCGCAGGTCGGCGCGGCGCAGGTTGCAGGTGCGCAGGTCGGCGCCTTCCAGGTGCGCGCCCTGCAGCTGGATGCCGGACATGTCGAGGCCATAGAACACCGCGCCCTTCGCCGACAGTGCGGTGAGGTTGAGGCCACGGATCGACTTCAGCGAGCGCAGGTCGGTGTTGTCGAACACCGACGGCTTGCCGCCGCGTCCGCCGCTCTCGCACCACAGTGCGTGGGCGCGCAGCATTTCATCGACCGGAATCTCGGCAACGTCGGCCCCGGACGGCTTGTCGGTGAGTACGCCTTCCATGTTGGCGTTCTGCACGTTCCACGACCAGGTCTTGGCGCCCACCAATACGGCGTCGTGCAGGTCGGCGCCGGACAGGTCGGCGCCCGAAAGATCGGCGCCGGACAGATCCACGCCGGACATCTTCGCCTGCTTCAGATTGGCGCGGACCAGCTTGCAATCCTTCATGATCGCGTCGGTGAAGTCGGCCTTCAGGGCGATGACGCCGGAGAGGCGCGATCGCTCCAGGTTGGCGCCGGCCAGGATCGCGCCCTGGGCGTTGGCGGCCCGATCGACCGGCTCGAGGATGCGCAGACCCTTCTCGCGGTCCGCGGCGGCGATGGTCCCCTCGCGCAGGTCCGCCTCGAACAGGTCCGCTCCGGAAAGATCGGCGCCGCGCAGGCAGGAGCCGCGCAAGTCGGCGCGCCGCAGCGAGGCGTCGCGGAAGTTGGCCCCCTGGGCGTCAGCCCCGAACATGTTGGCGTTGTCGAGCCGCGCGCCGGCGAAGTTGCAGTCGGCCAGGATCGCGCCGGTGAAGTCGGCGTCGCAGAGGTTGCGGCCGGCAAGGTTGAGACCCGAGATGTCCTTCCAGGTGAAGGTCGCCCGCGCCCCGCCCATCCGCGACGACCACAATCGGTCGTGGCGCACGCAGATGGTGTCAACCTCGGCCTGTGAGAGGCGCCGATGCTGCATAACCTGGGTGGCTGACTCGGCCATGGTGCCTTAGGCGGGCGCGGAATGAATCATGTCCGTTAAGCTTAAAAGGCGTCGCTTAACGACCTCTTCACGGCGTGCGTCGCCGAACGGTCAGCTGTCGGCGTAAGGGAACGCCGCCTCGGCCTGGAGGAAGCCGCCTTCCAGCTCCACGCCAGCGTCGCGAAGCTGCGCCGGCCCGCGGCCGGCGGAGAGGCCGTGCGGATTGTCGCAGGCGAACACCACCCGGCTGACTCCGGCCGCGGCGAGCCGTTGCGAGCACGACGCCGCGCCACTGGAGCGCTCGCCGCAGGGCTCCAGGGTGACGAAGGCCGATGCGCCGCGGGCCCGCTCGCCGGCCACGGCCAGCGCCTGCTCCTCGGCGTGCGGCCGGCCGCTCTCTGCAGTCGCGGCCTCGGCGGTGACGACGCCGTCCCGAACGATCACGCAGCCGACCGCGGGGTTCTCGCCCGTGTGGCCGAGCCGGCCCAGCGCCAGCTCGATCGCGCGGCGCATGTAGCCCTGGTCGGCCTCGAGGCTTACGCCGCCGGCAGCGGCTGGGCCCTGGCCTCGTCGAGATAGCGCGACTGGACCGGGCGCAGCGCATCGTCGAGCTCGATCAACAACGGGTTGCCGGTGGGGATCTCCACGCCCGGGATCGCCTGGTCCGAGACGTCGAACAGCAGCTTGACGATCGCGCGCAGCGAATTGCCGTGCGCGGCGACCAGCAGCCGCTGACCGGCGATCAGGGCTGGCGCGATGACGGTGTCCCAATAGGGCTGCACCCGCTGCAGCGTCGATTTCAGGCTCTCGGCGGCAGGCGGTTCGATGCCGGCATAGCGGCGGTCGCGGGAGAAGTCGTATTCGCCGCCGGGCGCGAGCGGCGGCGGCGGGATGTCGTACGATCGGCGCCAGATCTTCACCTGCTCGGCGCCGTGCTTGGCGGCCATCTCACTATGTTTGAGGCCCGTCAGGCCGCCGTAGTGGCGCTCGTTCAGCCGCCAGTCCTTTTCCATCGGGACCCAGAGCTGATTGCAGGCGGTCAGCGAGATATCTGCGGTGCGGATGGCGCGCGTCAGCACCGACGCGAAGGCCAGGTCGAGCTCCAGGCCGGCGGCCGCCATCAGCTCTCCACCGCGCTGCGCCTCGGCCTCGCCCTGGGGGGTGAGATCGACATCGACCCAGCCAGTGAAGCGATGCTCGAGGTTCCATTGGCTCTGGCCGTGACGCAGGAGGACGAGGGTCGGCATGGGCTTTCGCTGATGTGTCGCAGGGCGCGTCTGCTTGCACGCTGGGCAGCGACCGCGCAAGCAGCCGCGCGCCCTTCCGGCGGCGGCCGGCGCGGGCTATAGGCCGCCTGCATGTCCGACGGCGTCGCCCTCTCCATCCTTAGCCTCCTCGCCGTAGGCCTGATCGCGCTGGCGATGGTCTGGCCGCAGGGCCAGGGCGCGCCATCGCCGGCGCCGTTCGGCCATCGCGCGGCGGCCCTATCGGGGCCGGTTGTGCTGCGCGGCCCCGAGACCCAGGCGTTGCAGAAACTCGCCCCGCAACTGGCGCCCAAGTCGCGTCCTTAACTGGAGTCACCGCTTGCCGCTCAAGCCCCGCGCCGACCTCGCGCCGATGACCGTGGCGTACGAGAACGAGCCGCTGATCAAGCCGACCGGCTTTCGCGAATATGACGCGCGCTGGCTGTTCGGCTCGGAGCTCAACCTGATCGGCGTGCAAGCGCTGGGCCTTGGACTGGGGACCTACCTCGCCGAGCTGGGCGAGCGGCGCATCGTGGTCGGCCACGACTTCCGCAGCTATTCGCTCTCGATCAAGCAGGCGCTGATGCTGGGCCTGGTCAGCGCCGGGTGCGAGGTGCTCGACATCGGCATGGCGGTGACGCCGATGGCCTATTTCGCCCAGTTCGACCTCGAGGCGCCGTGCGTGGCGATGGTCACCGCCAGCCACAACGAGAACGGCTGGACCGGGGTGAAGATGGGGGCTGGCCCGCCGCTAACCTTTGGCCCCGACGAGATCGGCCGGCTGAAGGAGATCGTGCTGGCCGGCGAAGGCAAGATGGTCGCCGGCGGCTCGCTGGCCGCAGTGGAGGGCGTCGCCGAACGGTACATCGCGGACGCCGCCGCGCGATGCAGCCTGACCCGGCCGCTCCGGGTGGTCTGCGCCTGCGGCAACGGCACCGCCGGGGCATTCGCGCCGGATGCGCTGCGGCGCATGGGCGCCGAGGTGATCGCGGTCGAGTGCGACCTCGACTGGACCTTCCCCAACTATAATCCGAACCCGGAAGATCACGAGATGCTGAGCGCGATGACGCGGGCCGTGCGTGAGCACAACGCCGACCTGGCGCTCGGCTTCGACGGCGACGGCGATCGCTGCGGCGTGGTAGACGACGAGGGCGAGGAGATCTTTGCCGACAAGATCGGCCTGATCCTCGCCCGCGACCTGGCGCCCAGGTTTGCAAACGCCCGCTTCGTGGTCGACGTGAAGTCCACCGGGCTCTACATCACCGATCCGGTGCTGAAGGCGGCTGGCGCCTCGACGATCTACTGGAAGACCGGCCACAGCTATATCAAGCGCAAGACTGCCGAGATCGGCGCCCTGGCCGGCTTCGAGAAATCCGGCCATTTGTTCTTCAATCCGCCGCTGGGCCGCGGCTACGACGACGGCCTGGTCGCGGCGGCGGCGATCCTCTCGATGCTCGACCGCAACCCCGGCCAGAAGCTGAGTGATCTGAAGAAAACGCTGCCGGTGGCCTACACGTCGCTGACGATGTCGCCGCACTGTCGGGACGAGACCAAGTACGACGTCGTCGGACGGATCGTGAAGACCTACGAGGCGCTCGGCGCGGCCGGTGGATCGATCCTGGGGCGGAAAATCTCCGACGTGAACACCGTCAACGGCGCCCGCGTCACCCTGGAGGACGCCTCCTGGGTGCTGGTGCGCGCCTCGTCCAACAAGCCCGAGCTGGTGGTGGTGGTCGAGAGCACCCGCTCCGAGGACGACATGCGCGCCCTGTTCCGCGAAGAGGTGAAACCGCGCCTGGCGCAGGAACCGGAAGTCGGCGCGTATAACCAGGAAATCTGAGCCCGCTAGCTGAGGGATTAGCCGCATGCGCGTGGCGATGATCGGGACGGGGTATGTCGGGCTGGTGTCGGGGGCCTGCTTCGCCGACTTCGGGCACGAGGTGGTTTGCCTCGACAAGGACGCGGTCAAGATCGGGCGGCTCCGGGCAGGCAAGATGCCGATCTATGAGCCGGGCCTGGAGCTCATGGTGGCCCGCAACGTCGAGGCCGGCCGACTTTCGTTCGAAGTCGCGGCCCCTGACGCGATCCGGCAGGCCGACGCCATCTTCATCGCCGTCGGCACTCCCTCGCGGCGCGGCGACGGCTATGCCGACCTGAGCTACGTCTACGCCGCCACCGAAGAGATCGCGCCGCTGCTGGACGGCTTCACGGTGGTGGTGACCAAGTCCACCGTGCCGGTGGGCACCGGCGACGAGATCGAGACGATCTTGAAGCGGGCGCGGCCGGACGCCCAGTTCGCGGTGGTCTCCAACCCCGAGTTCCTGCGCGAGGGCGCGGCGATCGAGGATTTCAAGCGGCCGGATCGGGTGATCGTCGGGCTGGAGGACGAGCGCGCGCGCCCGGTGATGGCCGAACTCTATCGCCCACTCAATCTCAACGAGACGCCGATGCTCTACATCGACCGGCGCTCGTCGGAGCTGGCCAAGTATGCGTCCAACGCCTTCCTGGCGATGAAGATCACTTTCATCAACGAGATCGCCGACCTGTGCGAGGCGGTGGGCGCCGACGTGCAGCAGGTGGCGCGCGGCGTCGGGCTCGACAAGCGGATCGGCCCGAAGTTCCTGCACGCCGGGCCCGGCTACGGCGGCTCCTGCTTTCCCAAGGATACGCTGGCGCTGGTGCGCACGGCGCACGACGCCCGTGCGCCGCTGAATCTGGTCGAGACCACCGTGCGGGTAAACGAGGCGCGCAAGAAGGCGATGGCCGGCAAGGTGGCCGATGCGCTGGCCGGCGATTTGCGCGGCAAGCTGATCGGTGTCTTGGGGCTCACCTTCAAGCCCAACACCGACGACATGCGCGAGGCCCCATCGCTGCAGATCATCCCGGCGCTGCTGGCCATGGGCGCGACGGTGCAGGCCTACGACCCCGAGGGCCACGAGGCGCGCCAGCTGCTGCGTAAGGTCGACTTCAAGAACGGCCCATACGAGGCCCTCGAGGGCGCCGACTGCGCGGTGATCATCACCGAATGGGACGAGTTCCGCGCCCTGGACCTCGACCGCGTGCGGCAGGTCATGAACCGCCCGCTGGTGGTCGACCTGCGCAATATCTACAAGCCAGAGGAACTACGCTCGCGCGGGTTCACCTACCTAAGTGTCGGTCGAGCGTGAACTTCGCACACTAGTGGAGCAGCGAGGTCCACGATTGCGAGGCCCACAGCGTTCCGATCCAGAACGCCGCGCCCATTGCGGCCACGAAGACCATGCAGGCGACGCAACTCGCGCCGCTGGCTTTGGCCCTTGGGGCAGCCGTACGAGCCCAGGTGGGTCCGTCTGCCATTTCGCCTCCCTAAAAGGCTATGTTTTTCAAGCCGCCCCGGTCGAGCGAAGCAGTCAACCGCAAGGTTAAGTTCAGTTTAGGAATTCTGTCCAGTCCGTAATGTTCCCTGCTAGGTTCATGCCATTCATGGACTTGGGGCAGATCCAAATGAAAATAGCGCTTGGCGGTTCGGTCATGCTGGCGTTGGCGCTGGCTGGCCTGACAGGACTCGCAGCGTGTCAAAAGGCGGCTAGCAACGCGGCGGCGTCGCCGGCCGCCGTTGCGACCAACACGCCGCCGGCGGCCGCCGCGGCTCAGCCGGCGAGCACCGACTCGGACGACGTCAAGGCGTTCCTCGATGGCCTCTATGCGCACTACAAGACCAACAGCAGCAACAGCACCTTCCAGCCATTCGACGCCAACGCCGGCGACGTGCTGGATCCCGACACCATCGCCCTGATGAAGGCCGACCAGACGGCGTTGAAGGGCGAGTTGGGCGACGTCGAAAGCGACTGGCTGTGCGACTGCCAGGACTACACCAGCATCAAGGCCACGATCACCGTACAGTCGGCGAGCGCGACCACCGCCAAGGCGACCAGCGAATTCCACGACGTCGATGACGCCAGTCCCAAGCCGCGCCGCGACACCTTCGATCTGGTCAAGACGGCGGCCGGCTGGCGCATCCACGACGTGGGCACCGAGGACCAGCCCAGCCTGCGCAAGGTGCTGCGGGACGAGATCGCCAAGCTGAAGACCGGCGGCAAGCCCGTCAACGGACCGGACGAGGCGCCTTAGCGGCCGCTGACAGCGGCTGGCGCGGCGCGCGATAGTGCGAAGCGTCGAAAGCGAGACCCGCATGCGCAACCCCGAATCCATCCCCGAGACCGCCAAGCGCGACCGGGTGACCGCCGAGGGCGCCTGCGTCTGCGGGGCGGTCCGGGTGGAGATCGTGGTTCCGGCGGTCTGGGCCTGGCACGACCACTCGGCCGGCAGCCGCCACGCCCAGGGTTGCGCCTACGCCACTTACGTCGGCAGCTGGAAGAGCCGGTTCGAGATCCTGGAGGGCGCCGAGAACCTGACCCGCTACGAGGACGAGACGACCGGCACGGCGCGCAGTTTCTGCGACCGGTGCGGTACACCGGTGCTGTACGAGCGTCCGCGATCGCCGAAGATGGTCAACATCCCCCGCGCGCTGTTCTCCCAGCGCACCGGCCGCGAGCCGCGCTACCACATGTTCCTCACCGAGGCCGCCGAATGGACCTATCTGGGCGAGCCGCTGGCGCCGCTAAAGGGATATCCCGGCGTGATGCGGGAACGACCAAAACACCGAAAGAAGCGGCCGGAGGGGATGTTCTAGGTGACCCGATTGGGGGTCAGTCCCGCGCGGGCTTGATGTAGATCACCTTGGCCCCGCCGCCGGCGAACAGGGCGCCGAGGATCAGGCCGGCCACCGCCGCCAGCATTACCGCGATGTAGGGCTGCTCCTTGACGAACGGATCCACCGTGCCCGCCATGCTCTCGGCGCGCTTGCGGACGGCCTTGTAGGTGTCGGCGGCCTGATCGGCGGCGCCGGCGACCGCCTCGCGGGCCATCTTGGCGGTCTTGCCGATCGTTTCCTTGGCCTTGCCGATCGCGTCCTCGGTCGCGCCTTCGATCTGGCGCGCCTCGCCGCTGAGCTGCATGCCCGGATCGCCCAGCACTTCGCCGGCGGCCTCCTCGACCTTGCCGACGCCGTTCTTGATGTTGCCTTCGATGCTCTGGGGATTCATGACGCCGCTCCGTTGCGCTGACTGACGCTGAAACGGCCGCGCCGAAGCGTTCGTTCCGCTAAACCGCCGCTTCCCGCACCGCGCCGGCGATCTCGCGCACCAGCTGGCCGACCAGCTTCTCGTCGTCGCCCTCGGCCATGATGCGGATCAGCGGTTCGGTGCCGGAGGCGCGGACCAGCACGCGGCCGGAGCCGTTGAGGCGCAGTTCGGCGTCGGCGATGGCGCTCTTCACCCCCGCGTTCTCCAGCGGCTTGCCGCCGCTGAAGCGGACGTTCTCCAGCTTCTGCGGCACCGGCTCGAACTGGCGGGCCAGCGCGCTCATCGGCTTGCCGGAACGCACCATCTCGGCCAGCACCTGCAGCGCCGCGATCAGACCGTCGCCGGTGGTCGAGAAGTCAGACAGGATGATGTGGCCCGACTGTTCGCCGCCGAGGTTGAAGCTGCCCTCGCGCATCTTGGCGCTGACGTAGCGGTCGCCGACCTGGGTGCGGTGCAGGGCGAGCTTGCGGTCGGCCAGGAAGCGCTCGAGGCCGAGGTTGGACATCACCGTCCCCACCACGCCTTCGCCCGTCAGCGCGCCCTTGGCGGCCCAGGACGCGGCGATCAGCGCCATGATCTGGTCGCCGTCGACGATCTGGCCCTTCTCGTCGCAGATCAGCAGGCGGTCGGCGTCGCCGTCGAGCGAGATGCCGATGTCGGCGCGGTACTGCCGCACCGCCGCGGTGATCGACGCCGGATGGGTCGAGCCGCACTCCTCGTTGATGTTCATGCCGTCGGGCGAGACGCCGACGCTGATCACCTCGGCGCCCAGTTCGTAGAGCGCGGTCGGGGCGACCTTGTAGGCGGCGCCATTGGCGCAATCGACCGCGACACGCAGGCCACTGAGCGAGAGCGACTTGGGAAAGGTCGCCTTGGCGATCTCGACGTAGCGCGCCGCCGCCTCGTCGATCCGCACCACGCGGCCCAGCGTCTTGGGGCCGGCCAGGCCGTCCTGCAGGCCCTCGTCCATCAGCGCCTCGATCTCGGCCTCGCGGGCGTCGGACAGCTTGTAGCCGTCCGGGCCGAACAGCTTGATGCCGTTGTCCGCGAAGTTGTTGTGCGAGGCGCTGATCATCACCCCGATGTCGGCGCGCATCGAGCGGGTCATCATCGCCACGCCCGGCGTCGGCAGCGGGCCGAAGGTGCGCACGTCCATGCCGACGCTGGTGAAGCCGGCCACCAGGGCCGGCTCGATCATGTAGCCGGAGAGCCGCGTATCCTTGCCGATCACCACCAGATGGCGCCGGTCGCCGCCGCTGGTGAACAGCTTGCCGGCGGCCAGCCCGACGCGCAGCGCGACCTCGGCCGTCATCGGATGGACGTTGGCCTGACCGCGGATGCCGTCGGTGCCGAAATAGCCGCGCGATTTCATGGGCGATCCCAGAAACGTAAGGAAACCGAGATTTAGATGACCCCCGGCTTGCGAATGGTAAAGCCGCTCGCCGGAAACACCGGGAAATCAGTTTAGTCCCCCGAGTCGCCAACCACCAAATCGCGAACCACAAAGGACCGATCCCTCATGTGCGGCATCATCGGCATCGTGGGCGACAAGCCCGTGAGCGGACGACTGATCGAGAGCCTGCGGCGGCTGGAGTACCGCGGCTACGATTCGGCGGGGATCGCGGGCGTCGTGGACGGCCACATCGAGCGCCGCCGCGCCGAGGGCAAGCTGGGCAACCTGGACGCCCTGTTGGCCGCCGAGCCGCTGACCGCCACCGTCGGGATCGGCCACACCCGCTGGGCCACCCACGGCGTTCCCTCGATCCGCAACGCCCACCCCCACACCGCCGGGCGCGTCACGCTGGTGCACAACGGCATCATAGAGAACTTCGCCGAGCTGAAGGCCGAGCTGCAGGCGGACGGCCGCGTGTTCGCCAGCGACACCGACACCGAGGTGGTGGCCCAGCTCATCGACCGGAACCTCGAAGGCGGCGTCGCGCCGCTGGACGCGCTGAAGGTCGCGCTCGATCGGCTGCGCGGCGCGTACGCCATCGTGCTGATGATCGACGGCGAAGGCGACCTGATCCTCGGCGCACGGCACGGCCCAGCGCTGGTGGTGGGCTACGGCGAGGACGAGATGTTCCTGGGCTCCGACGCGCTCGCCGTCGGCCCGTTCACGAACCGCATCAGCCACCTGGAAGACGGCGACTACGTCGCCATCGACCACCAGGGCGCGCGCATCTTCGACACCTCGGGCGCGCCGGTGGAGCGGCAGATCCGCACCGTGCCGACCGCCCAAGCATTGGTCGAGAAGGGCAACTATCGCCACTTCATGGAGAAGGAGATCTACGACCAGCCGGATGCGTGCCAGCACACCTTGTCGGCCTACGTCGACCCGGTGGCCAACCGGGTGAAGGCGCCCGGGCTGGATTTCGCCAAGTTCAACCGGCTGCAGATCATCGCCTGCGGCACCGCCTCCTACGCCGGCATGATCGCCCGCTATCTGTTCGAGCGCCTGGCCGGCCTGCCGACCGACGTCGAGATCGCCTCAGAGTTCCGCTATCGCGAGCCGGCGCTGGGGCCGGGAGCGCTGGCGCTGGCGGTGTCGCAGTCCGGCGAGACCGCTGACACTCTGGCCGCCCTGCGCTGGTGCAAGGCGAAGGGCCTGACCACCGCGGCGCTGGTCAACGTGCACGAGTCGACCATGGCCCGCGAAGCCGACGTGATGCTGCCGACCAACGCCGGGCCCGAGATCGGCGTCGCCTCGACCAAGGCCTTCACCTCTCAGGTCGCCGCGCTGACCGCTCTGGCCATCGCCGCCGCCCGCCAACGCGGCCGGATCGACGAGGCTGAGGAGGGCCGGCTCGCCGCCCTGTTGCTGGAGACGCCGCGGCTGATCGCCGAGTCGCTGGTGGTCGAGGAGCAGGTGCGGGCGATCGCGCTGGAGATCGCCAAGGCCCGCGACGTGCTCTACCTCGGCCGCGGTCCGATGTTCCCGCTGGCGCTGGAAGGCGCGCTGAAGCTGAAGGAGATCAGCTACATCCACGCCGAGGGCTACGCCGCCGGCGAGCTGAAGCACGGCCCGATCGCCCTGGTCGACGAGGCCACGCCGATCATCGTCATCGCCCCCACCGACGAGCTGTTCGAGAAGACCATGTCCAACATGAGCGAGGTGGTGGCCCGCGGCGGCCGCATCGTGCTGATCACCGACAAGGCCGGCGCCGCCCACGCCCCGGCCGGCGCCCAGGTGATCATCGCCCCGCAGTGCGACCCGATGATCGCGCCCTTGGTGTTCGCCGGCCCGATCCAGCTATTGGCCTACCACGTCGCCGTCCAAAAAGGCGCCGACGTCGACCAGCCGCGCAATCTGGCGAAGTCGGTGACGGTGGAGTAGCCGTCCCGTCATTCCTTGCTGAGCCTGCGGCGGTTGGCGTTCACGCGGCGGCGATAGTGGGCCAGCGTCCGCGCCGAGGCGCTGGCGGGCGTCGTGCCCAGGGCGCCGGTCAGGGCCAGCGCCTGCAGATCCATGCCGGCCTGGACCTTCTCGCTGACCATCCGTTCGGCTTCCGCCATGCCGGCCGCGCCGCCCTGGGCGATCTTCAAGGTGCGAAGACCGATCACGGCCCCGGCCTCCATGCCGAGCCGCCAGGCGTCCCAGCCGATGCCGAACCAGGGATTTGCGCGAGAGCGTTTCATGTCAGGCCGCCTGCGCCAGCGCGAAACGCCGGCAGTGTTCGAGGTAAGCGTGCTCGTGGATCGCGAGCAGGGAGACGACGCTGGACCATAGCCAGCCGGGCGCGTCCAGGGTGGTCGGCCGCGCCTTGGCCAGGTCGTTCAGCCAGGCTTTGCGCGCCTCGGGCGACATCTGGCGGCCGTGGGCGCGGCCGACGACGCCGGCGAGATAGGCCGCCAGGGCCATCGCCTTGCCCTGCGTTAGCCGGTTCACTTCCAGCTTTAGGTCCTGCGGCATCAGCTCGCGGATGACGACGCTCCTGCCCAGCAGGCGGGTCGCGATCATCCGCTCGCCCAAGTTCGGCGAGAGCGCCCGGGCGCCGGTCACCACCCGCACGGCGTTGTCGCGCGGCATCTGCGCCGTTGGTGATCGAGGCGCGGCGGCGGCGGTCGCCTCCTTGATATCGACCAGGCAGAGCGACGACCGACTGCCCTGGCCGATGCGCAGCATCGCCGCGTAGCGCAGCCGTCCCAGCGAACTGCAGCCCTTCATCCAATAGGCGGCATCGACCAGGCTGACGCGGTCGTCGTCATCGCGCGCCTGCAGCTGGGTGATCAGGCCGCGCATCTCGTCGGTCGCGAACAGCTCGGCCAGCGCCCTGCGCTCCTCCGCTGTGAGGGCCCAGAACTTGCGGCCCAGCGGGACCATCGGCTTGACCGTGTCCAGCCGTTCGGCGGCGAGCTGACGCCAGCGACGCCGCACCGAGCGGGCGAGCAGGCCGCGGATCGGGCCTGGCCGCATCGCCTTTTCGCCCTTCCGGTCGAAATCGCCGCTCAGCGCCGCCTCGTAGCCGACCATCAGCTGCTCGAGGATCCGCGCCGTGGTCACCCCCGGCAGGTCGGCGCTGCGCGCGGCGGACGCCAGCGACAGGCCAAGCCGGATCAGATCATGCGCCGGATTGCCGATCACGGTCTGGTCGAGATCGCGGATCTGCACGGCGACGCGGCCCTTGCTGTCGGCCAGCGGACCGAGGTTGCCGATGTGGCAGTCGCCGCAGATCCAGATCGGCGGCCCCTCGGGCAGGTCACCAGGGCTGGCTTCCAACCACTCGTAGAACTTGGCGGTGCTGCCGCGAACGTAGGCGTGGGCCGACCTCGCCATCTTCAGCCGCCTGGTCTCGGCGAGCTTCACGGCGCGGTCGGCGGGGGGTGTGGTGGTCATGACGTGGCCGTGGCCCTCCAGTCGCGGCTGCAAGCGCAATTCCCTGGCGCCGTCGCGGTTCCGCTAACTGGGTGCAATGCAGCAGACGCCGGCGCGCCGACGAGCGCACGCCCGCGCTAGATTTGCCGCGCCGCGTCGGCTAGCAGGCGGGCATGAAAGCTGTCCGCAAGGCGGTCCTGCCCGTCGCGGGGCTCGGCACGCGCGTGCTGCCCGCGGCCAAGGTGACGCCGAAGAACCTGCTCAACGTGTTCGACCGGCCGATCCTGGCGCACGTCGTAGCCGAGGCGCGGGCGGCGGGGATCGAGCACTTCGTGTTCGTGACCGGCCGCGGCCAGGGCGCGATCGAGGATTACTTCGACCACGGCTACGAACTCGAGGCGCAACTCGAGGCCAAGGGCAAGGCCGACATTCTGGCCGACGTGCGCGCCGACCTGCCCAAGCCTGGCGAGATGAGCTTCGTGCGGCAGATGGCGCCGCTGGGGCTCGGCCACGCGGTCTGGTGCGCCCGCGACATCGTCGGCGACGAGCCGTTCGCGGTAATCCTGCCGGACATGCTGATGCGGGCGAGACCGTCGGCGCTGGCGCAGGCGATCGCTGCGCGTGACGCGGTCGGCGGCAACATCATCGTGGTCGAGCCGGCGCCGGCGGGCGAGACCCACAAGTACGGCATCGTCTCCCTGGCCGAGACCGCGGCGGGGTTCGACGGGCGCCTGGCGCGGATGACGGGTATGGTCGAGAAGCCGCCGCCGGGAACCGAGCCCTCCAACCTGTTCATCTCCGGCCGCTATATTCTGGAGCCGGAAATCTTCGCGCTACTTTCCGACCAGCAGGCCGGCGCCGGCGGCGAGATTCAGCTCACCGACGCGATGGTGCGGCTGATGCAGAGCCAGGATTTCCACGCCCTGGCCTACGACGGAACGACGTACGACTGCGGCGACAAGATCGGCCTGCTGCGCGCCAACGTCGCCTTCGCCCTCGCCCACCCGGAATTTGGCGCCGAGGCGCGGGCGGCGGTGGAAGCCTTGTTGAAGCATCCCTCCTCATAAAGGTGAGCGAGGGCGTGGCGCGGGTCGTCGCGTTTCGCTAGTTACTCGCCTGAGCGGTGATTTTCACGCGCGCCTGGAGGGGAAGGCGATCACGTCCCGACGCCAGCCTGGATCGACCTGGCCGCCAATCGGCGACGGCGCTGTCGCATGGCCGTGAAGCCGATCCAGCGGGTGCTGGTGATCAAGCTAGGCGGTGTGGGCGAGATGGTGCTGGCCTTCCCGGCGTTCGAGCGCATCCGCCAGGAGCATCCGAGGGCCAAGATCACCCTCTTGACCACCCAGCCGTTCGAGGCGCTGGCCAAGTCGAGCCCTTACTTCAACACCGTCGACGCCGAGGGCGCGGCGAAGGATCCCGCCTCATGGACCGCGCTGATCCTGCGCATCCGCCACAACCATTTCGACCGGGTCTACGACCTGCAGAACGACGCCTCGACCAATTTGATCTACCAAGTGCTGCGCCCGATGGGGCCGCAATGGTCCGGCACGGCGCTGGGCGCCTCCCTGCCCCACCGCAATCGCCGCCGCGGCCAGATGCACGCGCTGGAGCGCCACGCCGAGCAGCTGAAGGACGCTGGCATCTGGCCCGACGCGCCGGTCAAGCCGCTGTCGGCCGCGCCGCCCGACATCTCCTGGATCCTCGCCCGCAGCGCCCAACCGCGGTCGATCTCGGTCGCCAGCGGCCATCGCCCGCTGGTGCTGTTGGCGCCCGGCGGCGAAGGCAATCGTCCGGAGCTGCGCTGGCCGGTGGAGCTCTATGGCCAGTTCGCCAAGCAGATGCAGGATCGTGGCTTCGACATCGTGATCATCGGCGCGCTGAACCAGAGCCCGCTGGCCCACTCGATCCAGCGCCAGGCGGCGCGGGCGCGGGACCTGACCGGCCGAACCGATCTGGTGCAGATCGCCTCGCTGGGCGCCCGCGCGGCGCTGGCGGTCGGCAACGATCTCGGCCCCCTGCACCTGATCGCCGCGGCCGGCGCGCCGACCATCGCCCTCTTCCCCAGTGCGCCGGATCCGTTCCCGATCGCGCCGCGCGGACATGTGACCGTTCTGCATGCCCCGCAGCTGAAAGCGCTTTCAGTCGACAGCGTGGTCGCCGCCGCGCTACTTCTTGCACGGGCGCCCGCTTGATTGGGCGGGGGGCGTTGGTCATATTTCAATCTGGTTGTGGCGTTCTAGTCGCCGCAACCGCCCTCGAAACTGCTCAAGGAGCTAAAGCCCATCCGTCGTCCCATGCAGGCGCCCCCGACCAAAGAAGGTCAGCGCATCAACGAAGACATCCGCGTCCCGCGCGTTCTCCTGATCGATCAACACGGAGAGAAGCAGGGAATCATGCCCACGTCCGCCGCTATCGAAGCGGCTGAAGAAGTGGGGCTCGACCTCGTCGAAATATCCCCGAATTCGGACCCGCCGGTCTGCAAGATACTCGACTACGGCAAGTACCGATTCCAGGAACAGAAGAAAAAGAACGAGGCGCGAAAGCGCCAGAAGCTGGTCGAAATCAAAGAGATCAAGCTGCGGCCGAACATCGACCATCACGACTACGACGTGAAGGCCAAGGCCATGCACCGCTTCTTCGAGGAGGGCGACAAGGTCAAGGTCACCCTGCGCTTCCGCGGCGGCGAAATGCGCCACCCGGAGCTCGGCATGAAGCTACTCGACCAGGTCAAGGTCGACTTCGACGCGGTCGCCAAGGTCGAGCACGAGCCGAAGATGGAAGGCCGCCAGATGGTGATGATCCTGGCGCCCAGGTAAGGCGGGGCGCTTCCCCATTTTCGGCATGGCCGGCGCTTGAAGGGTCACAGAAACTTGCGCCGCTTCGTCACATGCGAATGAGTTGCAAAGTCACGCAGGCCTGCTAAATACAGCTCCGCATCATCGGAGCTGGACCGGCGTGTACGTCTGTAACTGCAACGGCATTCGTGAACGCGAGGCGCGCGCCGCCATCGACGCGGGCGCCGCCAAGCCGGCCGACATCTTCCGTCATTGCCAAAGCGCCGCCCGCTGCGCCAAATGCGTCTGCGATATGCGGCGCATGATCGGGGAGGCGAAAGAAGCGCTCCGCTACGCCGCCGAGTAGGAGGCCGCGATGCAGGGCGACCGCGCGATCATTTTTCGGCTGAACCAGGTGCTCACCAACGAGCTCACCTCGGTGAACCAGTATTTCCTGCACGCCAGGATGCTGGACAACTGGGGCTTCAAGCGCCTCGGCCACATCGTCTACGAAGAATCGATCGGCGAGATGAAACACGCCGACAAGCTGATCAAACGCATCCTGTTCCTCGACGGCCTGCCCAACCTGCAGGACCTGGGCAAGCTGGCGGTCGGCGAAACGGTGCTGGAGGCGCTGAACGCCGACTTCGCCCTCGAACTGGCCGGCCGCGCGACGCTGGTCGAGGGCGTCGCACAGTGCGAGAACGCCGCCGATTACGTCAGCCGCGAGGTGCTGGTGGATATCCTCACCGACACCGAGGAGCATATCGACTTCCTCGAGACCCAGCTTGCGCTGGCGGCGTCGCTGGGCGAGGCCAACTACCTGCAGAGCGCCGCGGGCGAGCTGGAAGGCTGATCTTGCGTTCCTGGTTCGCGGCGGCGCTGGCCGCCTCTTTCACCGCCTTCGCCTTGCCCGCCTGCGCCGCCGATCCCGATGCGCTGTGGGACATCGTCGGCGGCCAATGCGCGCCGAACCAGCAGGCCAAGCACGATCCGGCGCCTTGTGTGTCGGTAGACCTCGCCGGCGGCTATGCGGTGCTGAAGGACGAGAGCGGCGCAACCCAGGTGCTGGTGATCCCCACCACGCGGATCACCGGCATCGAGAGCCCGGCGCTGCTGGAGCCCGCCTCGCCCAACTACTGGGCCGACGCCTGGCAGGCGCGCCACGACGTCGAGACCTTCGCCCACCGCGAGATCCCGCGCGAGGACCTGGCGCTGGCGGTGAACTCGATCTACGGCCGCAGCCAGGACCAGCTGCACATCCACGTCGACTGCATCCGGCCCGACGTCCGAGACGCGCTGGACACGGCCATGGACCGCATCGGACCGAAGTGGGCGCCGCTCGACGTCTCGCTGGCCGGCCACCGCTACCGGGCGATGCGCCTCTCCGGCGAAGACCTGGCCGATCGCAACCCGTTCAAGTTGCTGGCCGACGCCGATCCGATGGCCCGCGCCGAGATGGGCCTCGAGACCCTGGTGGTGGCCGGGGCGGTGTTCGAGGACGGCTCGCCCGGCTTCATCCTGCTCAGCGACCGCTTCGACCCCTCGATGCACGACGCCGCCTCCGGCGAGAGCCTGCTGGACCACGGCTGCCAGGTGCTGCGGCCGGCAGGGAGTTAGAACTCCGCTCGCAGCGTCGCGCCGAAGGTGCGCGGCGTACCAAGTTCGCCGCCGAAGGCGAAGCTGCCCGCGCCGGGAATGCTCGATGACCCCAGGGTCTGGAAATAGACCTGGTTCAGCGCGTTCGCGATCCACAGCGAGGCGTCGTAGTGGCCGCCGAATTTCGTTCCAATCCGCGCATTGACCAGCGAATAGGCCGGGATCAGCGAGCCGGGACTGTCCTGCACATCGCCGAACGAGCTGGAGCGATACGAGTACTGCACCTGGGCGTAGGGCTTGAGGTTGTCGCCGATCGCCCACTCGTAACGGCCGATCACGTTGGCGATCCACTTCGGGGCCTGGAACACCGGCCGGCCGGTCAGGCTCTGCGTCACCACCGACGACGGCTCGCCGGCGGGCGGCGGGGCGTTCGGGTAGCGGGTGTAGTGGGCGTCGTTGTAGGAGCCGTTGGCCGAGAGGGTGAGGTTGTCGGTGATGCTCCAGTCCACCTCGCCCTCCACGCCCTGGGAGCGGATGTCGCCGACGTTGGCGAGATAGGATTTGCCGCCGCCGACCGGCGTGATGTTGGCCTGCAGCCCGGTCAGGTACTCGGTGAAGAAATCGAAGTTCGCGACCACTCGGTCGTGGAAGAAGCTCGATTTCACCCCCGCCTCGAAGTCGGAGACGTTCTCCGGCTGCAGGATGATCGACGTCCCCGCCACCGGCGCGGAGTTGAGGTTGAGCCCGGCCGCCTGATACCCGGTCGAATAGGACACATAGGTCAGGACGTCCGGGGTGATCTTGTAGGCGAGGCTGACCAGGTAGGAGAGGTTGCCGGCGGCGATGCCGGCGTTGTCGTGGAACGGGATCGAGGTCGGGACGTAGGGCGTCCCGACCGTCGAGGTGTTGGTGATGCCGTGCTTGAATTCGTAGGTGTAGCGCAGGCCGCCGGTCAGGATCAGGTTGTCGAGGATCTTATAGTTCGCCTGCGCGAACGCCGCATCGCTGTCCTCGAGCGCATGCGTGTCGCCGATGTATTGCGAGCCGGTGGCGATCGTCGTGCCGGGGACGAGCGCCGTGCCCTTCAGGTCGTGATTGTAGAGCGTGTAGAAGGCGCTGGCGTCGGCGCCGAACTGGTTCAGGATGTAGTGGTCGCCCAGGTCCTGGTGGAAGAAGAACAGGCCGGTCTGCCAGCTGAACCGACCGGGGTTCGAGGCCAGGCGAAACTCCTGCGTGTACTGATTATCCTTGGTCTGGGCGACGTTGACTTGAATGATGTCA
>Ga0302324_100005673_pt1 | contig 27179 bp, 22 predicted proteins | sample Palsa_T0_1_FD_201949 | JGI IMG/M metagenome (GOLD analysis project Ga0302324, IMG submission 201949) | Peat permafrost microbial communities from Stordalen Mire near Abisko, Sweden - Palsa_T0_1 | ecosystem: Environmental > Terrestrial > Soil > Palsa > Peat permafrost | place: Sweden: Abisko...
CTACATCACCGGCGTCCTGATCATCGTGGTCTGCTTCGTCGGCATCCCGATGCAGATCGCCGCGCACAACGCGTTCATCGTCAACGACATCGGCACCGTCCACGGCTTCCTCTACATCGTGTACATCATCTTCGCCTACATCCTCGCGCAGAAGCTGCACCTGCCGGTTAAGCACACCGTGATCCTGCTGCTGGCGGGCACGATCCCGGTGATGACGTTCTTCGTCGAGCGGTGGATGATGCGCACCTACATCACCCCGGCGCTGGCCGCGGAGGACGCCGCTCCCGCGGAGCAGCCCGTCGGCCGGTGAGCGAATCTCACTACTTCACCGCCCAGCCGACGGCGGCGCACCGGCCCGGCCAGGTCCGGGTCGTCCTGCCCGACCTGTACCTGGAACTTGAGACCGACTCGGGGATGTTCTCGCCCGGCCGTCTCGACCCCGGCACCCGGTTCCTGCTCGAGTCCGCGGCGGCCCCGGCCGCGGTGGGGGATCTGCTCGACCTCGGCTGCGGCTACGGACCGATCGCGTGCACGATGGCGGCCCGCTCCCCCGGCGCGACGGTCTGGGCGGTTGACGTGAACGAGCGGGCGCTGGCGCTGTGCGAAAGGAACGCGGCCAAGGCGGGCCTGTCCAACGTGCGCTGCGTCACCCCCGACGCGCTCGGGCTGCCGGCCGGCTTCGCCGAGATCTGGTCCAACCCGCCCGTGCGGATCGGCAAACCCGCCCTGCACGAGCTGCTCAGGCACTGGCTCCCCCGGCTGGCGCCCGGTGCCGGCGCGACGCTGGTGATGGGCCGCAACCTGGGCGCCGACTCGCTCCACGGCTGGCTGGAAAAAGAGGAAGGATGGCAGGTGCGGCGACTGGCCGCGCGCAGCGGCTACCGGCTGCTGCGGGTAACTGCCACCGATGATTTCGAACGGACCGGAGTGACTCCCGATGGACACTGACACCTCGCCCGGGGTGGCCGGGCGGGCGGCCGGCGGGCCGCCGAGGCAGCTTCGGCCCACGGACGTGAAGCGGCTCAACCGCGAGTGGCGACGCCGCACCGAGGGCCGCCTGGCGCTGCTGCTCGACTCGGTCGGGCAGCCGTTCAACGTCGGCTCGATCATTAGGACCGCCGCCGCGTTCGGGGTGGAGTCGGTCTGGCTCTGCGGCAACACCCCCGACCTGGACCTGCCCGCCGTGGGCAAGACCGCGCTCGGCACCGACCGGTTCCTGACCGCGTACCGGACGCCGTCGCCGGTCGATGCCGTCAAGGAGGCCGCCGAGGACGGCTTCCGGGTCATCGCGGTGGAGCTCGCCTCGGGCGCGGTCCCGCTCTTCGACGCGCCCCTGGACGGCCCGGTCTGCCTGGCGATCGGCAACGAGGACCACGGTTGCTCCCCGGCCACGCTGTCGGCCGTGCACGGCGTCGCCTACATCCCGCAGGTGGGCCGCGTCGGCTCGCTCAACGTGGCGGTCGCCGCCGCGGTCGCCCTGGCCGAGGCGCGCCGCCGCGAGTGGACCGCAACCAAGCCGGACTAGGCCGCTCCGCTCCCGGGTTGCCCCCGCCGCTTTTCGGTTGCGTCGCTCCCTTTGGGTCGCCGCGCTGCGCGCTTCTTGCTGTTATCTGGGTCGGCCATGATCACGAAGGATCCGTGCACTTATACGATAATTTTCCTTCGGCAGGATAAAATCCTTCGTGATCACGGGGATGGCGTGGCATGGCGACCCCGGGGCGGGGCGGTGGGTGCGGGGGCGGGGGCGGGCGAGGATTCGAGGGCGCTTCTTGCTGTTATCAGACTCGGGGGCAGGGGCGGCGGGTTGACGATGGTCTCTTTATCTCGTCGCTACGCAGCCGATCACCGGCGTTCACCGGGCGTGCCTGGTCGGCGGAGATACTCAGGGCGTGTCAGCTGACTATCTGGACCACCCCCGCCCGCTCGCGTTCGCGCACCGGGGCGGGGCCGCCCGGCAGCCGGAGAACTCGCTCCTCGCCTTCGAGAACGCCGCCCGGCTGGGCTACGCCTATCTGGAGACGGACGCGCGGTCAACCGCCGACGGGAAGCTGATCGCCTTCCACGACGCGGACCTCAATCGGGCGACCGACCGGACCGGCCAGGTCCGCAGGCTGCCCTGGCGGGAGGTCTCGGCCGCCCGGGTCAACGGGACAGCCTCGATCCCGCTGCTCGAGGACGTCCTCGGCACGTTCCCCGAGCTGCGGTTCAACATCGATCTGAAGGACGCGGGCACGATCGCGCCGCTGGCCGGGGTGCTGAAGCGGACACAGGCGTGGGACCGGGTCTGCATCTCGTCGTTCTCCGGGCGGCGGCTGCTGGCCGGGCAGCGGTCGCTCGACCGGCCGGTCTGCCTCGCGGTCACCCCGGCCGCGATCGCGTCGGTCAAGTACCTGGGGCACCTCGGCCGGGCTCTGGCCGACCGGCTGGCCGCCTCGGGCACGCGCTGCGCCCAGGTGCCGCCGCAGATCGCCACCCGCGAGTTCATCCGGCGCTCGCACCAGCTCGGTCTGCAGGTCCACGTCTGGACGCTGAACACCCGGGCGGCGATCGAGCGCGCCCTCGACCTCGGCGCCGACGGGGTGATGACCGACGAGGTGGAGCTGCTGCGCGACATTCTGACCGAGCGCGGCCAGTGGCATCCGCGGGTGCTGGCGTAGACTAGACAGAGCTGACAGGCGAAACACGCCCGAAACGGGGTTGGCCGGCGCATACGTGGGAATCTTGTGTGGGTATCCAGCGTTGCCGAAAGAGATCGCCAACCGCCTGGGAGGCAGCAAGTAATGGCCGAACGCGCACTTCGCGGAACCCGGCTCGGCGCCACGAGCTATGAGAACGACCGGAACACGGACCTGGCACCGCGCCTTGACGTTCCGTTCGACTGCCCCAACGGGCACCATTTTAGCGTGCCCTTCGCCGCCGAGGCGGAACTACCGCCGATGTGGGAGTGCCGCGTCTGCGGTGCCATGGCGACGGCAAGCACCGGCGACTCGCCTTCCCCCAAGAAGGCCAAGCCGCCGCGCAGTCACTGGGACATGCTGCTCGAGCGACGGACCAAGGAAGACCTGGAGGCCGTTCTGGCCGAGCGCCTCGAGGTCATCAGGGAACGGCGCGCGGTCGAGGCCCGCGCCATCGCCGACGTGGCCAACCACGTCCAGCGCAAGAGCGCCTAGCGCTCGCGTAAGACACACAACCCCGGGGGGCGACCGTCCCCCGGGGTTGAGGTATGCGCTGGGACCGCTTCCTACTTCCGCACCGAGGCGGCCGAGTGGCCGTGCAGCCGGGCCGAGATGCCCCACTGCGCCACCCGGGTGAACGCCTCGATGATCACGGTCCTGGACATCTTCGAGGCGCCGAGCTCGCGCTCGACGAAGGTGATCGGCACCTCGGTCAGCACCAGCCCCGCCTGCAGCACCCGGAGCGTCATGTCGATCTGGAAGCAGTAGCCGGCCGAGTCGATCGAGCTCAGGTCGATCTTGCGCAGCGTCTCGGCCCGGTACACGCGGAACCCGCCGGTCGCGTCCTTGATCCGGACGCCGAGCATCAGCCGGTTGTAGATGTTGGCGCCCCTGGACAGGATCTCCCGGGACTTCGGCCAGTTCACCACGGTGCCGCCGGGCACGTAGCGGGAGCCGATCACCGCGTCCGCCTTGGTCACCGCGGTCAGCAGCTTGGGCAGGTCCTCGGGCCGGTGCGAGCCGTCCGCGTCCATCTCGACGATCAGGTCGTACCCGCGCTCTAGCGCCCAGGTGAAGCCGGCCACGTAGGCCCGGCCGAGGCCGGCCTTCTCGTTCCGGTGCATGGCGTGCACCTGCGGGTCGGCCTCGGCCAGCTTGTCGGCCAGGTCGCCGGTGCCGTCGGGGCTGTTATCGTCCACCACCAGCAGGTCGACGTCGGGCACCGCCTCCCTGATCCGGCTCGCCATGCCCTCAAGGTTCTGCCGTTCGTTGTACGTCGGCATCACAATGATCACGCGGCCAGCCGCCGCGCCAGACTCGCCCATCGCCTGCGTCACCTTCTATTCATGTCCGGCTCTGCCATCGGAAGAGGGCCCGGGTCTGCGCCTTCGGTCCAGAGCCGGCCCGTCGGTCACGAGCCAGGACTCCGTTGTCTAGTGAGCCACCCGGGCCCTTTCCAGGCCCAATCCCCTGACAGCCGGACAAATACAGCGCCCTTGCTGCCGCGCACGGCAACCGGAAACTGGCTGTTACCGCCCCCCGCCGTGGCGCGTCACTAATGGTACGCCAGCGGAGGTGACGGGCGAACCCGGCGAGCCGACTGAGCAAGAAACTAACCATTGTCACTGGCGGGACCAGCCGTTGTCCGGACCATGCATATCTGCCAACTACTCAGGGAAGAAATCACGTTACGCTAAGTAGTCGATTCAGAGATAGAAACTCAGCTTCAAGCACGGAGTATCGGGGGAAACACTGTGCGTAGTGTATCGCGGAAAACCGCTGCCTGGGTGTCCGGCGCGGTAATCGCGGTCGGCGGTGCCACCGCCGGCATCGTCGCCGCCACCTCATCGGGCAGCGGCTCGGGCGGCAGTGGCGCCGCCCACGCGGCCGACGCCGCCAAGCACGCGGCCGCCAAGCCGGTGACGCTGCGACTGGTCTCTATCAGCCCGCAGGGCGGCGCTACGGCCGCCAACGGCGCGACCGGGGTCACCGTCACCTACAACGAGCCGCTGCCCGCCACGGCGTCGATGCCGACGCTCACGCCGGCCATCGCCGGGAGCTGGGCGCGGGCGGGCGACACGGTCGTCTTCACTCCCGCTTCCGGGTACCCGGCTGGCACCAAGGTGACGGTCTCGGCCGACGCAGGCGGAAAGACCGCCAGCACCACCACATCGACGTTCAAGACCGGCAAGTACAGCACCCTGCGGCTCCAGGAGATCCTCGCGCAGCTCGGCTACCTGCCGTTGACCTGGGCTCCCGCGCCCGGGGCGACGGTGCCCGGCGACAGCATGCAGGCGCAGCTGGCGGCGGCCTACAATCCGCCGGCCGGCACCTTCAGCTGGAAGTCCGGGTACCCGGCCTCGCTGCACGAGCTCTGGCAGCAGGGCAGCGCCAACACCGTGGAAACCGGCGCGATCACCGCGTTCGAGGGCGACCACGAGAAGGAGACGACCGAGGCGATGAGCCCGGCCCTGTGGGCGTCGGTGCTCAAGGCGGCCGCCGCCGACGACGCCAACACCGACGGCTACAGCTACGCGATCGCCAACCAGCATCTGCCCGAGACGCTCACGATCTGGCACAATGGCCAGAAGCGGCTCACCACCCCGGCCAACACCGGGATCTCAGTCTCGCAGACCGAGGTCGGCACCTTCCCGGTCTACGAGAAGCTGCCGTTCCAGATCATGTCGGGCACCAACCCGGACGGGTCGCACTACGCCGACCCGGTCGTGTGGGTGTCGTACTTCAACGGCGGGGACGCGGTGCACTACTACCCCCGCGGCAGCTACGGGTGGAACCAGTCCCTCGGCTGCGTGGAGCTGCCGACGTACTCCGCCCACGAGGCCTATGACCTGCTGCCGTACGGGTCGCTGGTCACCGTCACCGAGGAGTGATCCGAGGACCCGGGTGACCGGGTCAGCGGGGCGCGCCGAGATCGACCAGGCCGGGTCCCGCCGGGTGGGCGGCGAAGCGCTCGCTCACCAGCGGGTCGTGGCCGGCCACGAGGTGCGTGCCCGGCTGGCCGGCCAGCTCGCCCAGGAGGTCGTAGGCCCGGTACATGGCCGGCAGGTCGGCGACGACCGCGAACGGGCGGTCGCGCTCGGCCTCGGCGTAGAAGTGCAGCGCGTCGGAGGCCAGCACCGCGGTGCTGGCCTCCGACGTCGCCGCGAGGACGATGAGCTGCCCGGGGGTGTGACCGCCGACCTCGACCAGCTCGATCCCCGGCGCCAGGGTCAGCTCGCGGTTGAACAGCGTGACCCGGCCCTCGCGGCGGGCCCGCTCGAGCTCGGCGATCTCGCCGGCCTCGGAGTGCGCGGCGAAGTGGGCGCGGGCGGCCATCGGCGACGTCCAGAAGTCGTACTCGGCCTCGGTCAGCACGAGCTCGGCCTGCGGGAACTGGCCGATGTTGCCGATGTGATCCCAGTGCGCATGGGTAATCACGATCGAGGCGACGTCGGCCGGATCGATGCCGAGCGCGGGCAGCGCCTGCGCGGGGGTCGTGTAGTGCACCCGGCCGCGACGATCGCCGACCTCCGGCGCGAACCCGGTGTCGACCAGCGTCACCCGGCGACCGTGGCGGATGATCCAGAAGTAGTAGGCGATGTCCAGGTCCGCGTCCGGCTCGCCGTACAGGGAGTAGTTGAGGTACATCTCGCCGTAGCTGGTCACCCGGTGCCCGTACCGGACTGCGAGGACCGCGTTCTCCTCGAGCGCCGGATTCTCCGCGATTACCGCGTTTCCCCCACCCACGTTCTCCCCTGTCACGCGGCCCTACTCCCCGTCGAAGACGGTGCCGAGCTGGCCTCCGAAGGCGGCCCGGTAGTGCTCGTCGTCGACCTGCTCGGCCCAGGCGGTGCCGCCGAGGGAGATCGCGGTGTGGTTGATGAACGAGTCCGGTGCGGCGCCGTGCCAGTGCACCTCGCCCGGCGGCGCCCAGACCACGTCCCCGGGGTTGAGCCGCTCCCGCTCGCCGTCCCTGGTCTCCACCAGGCCGTGGCCGCTGCCGACGATCAGCACCTGGCCGCCGGCGTGCGAGTGCCAGAAGGTCCGCCCGCCGGGCGAGAACATGACCGAGTTGATGCGGACCTCGCCGTTCCCGTCCTCAAGCAGCGGGTCGAGCATCGCCCGCCCGCTGAAGGTGTCGGCTTCGCCGACCCGCGATGGCGTGCCCTTGCGACCGTGCGCGATCTCCATCTGGCGTCCGTCCTGTTCGTCCCTCGTCCGGCGGTCCGCCTGCCAGGCTAGACGGGGGGCGGCGGGTCGCGCCACCGGGGGTGCCGCGATCACCGGCGGCGCGGTCGTCAGATCAGCTCTGCCACCGGGTCGCCCTGGGCGCCCTCGTCGGTCCCGTCGAGGATCTCGATCACCGGGTTGAAGTACCCGTCGGCCCGGGTGATGACCCCGTCCAGCCCGTGCCCGCCGCCGGGCGGGCGCCGGGCCGCCCCGAACGTCCCGTCCGCGATCGCGTTCAGCAGCCCCTCGGTGGAGATCCGCCGCAGCAGCGTCACCGCCTCGTCGAGCACCTGGTGCGCCCGGTCGACGACGAACGGGTCCGGCGCGAACGACAGCCCGAGCCGGCCGGCCGCCGCCCGGACGTAGCTGATGTTCGCCAGGGCCAGGTCCCGGTCGACCCGGAACGGCAGGTCAGCGCCCTCCGGCAGCAGACCGACGCAGAGGATGGACTGGTCCGTCATCAGCCCGGCGAGGTTGAAGAACGCGTCGAGCAGGCAGCCCGCGAACACGTCCTCGGTGACCCGCGTGGTCGGCGGCATGTACTTCAGCGGCGCGCCGGGGAAGAGCTCGCGGACCAGTTGCGCCTGTGCCAGCTCGATCAGGAAGGAATCGGGCCCGGCCGGGTTGATCTCGAGCCCGTGCCCGAACCCGAGCTGCCACGTCTCGAGCCCGGCCTCGCGGCCGAAGTACTCGTTGAGCAGTTGCGACGCGATGACCGCGGGCGCCGGGTCGGCGGCCTCGGGCTCGCCGCCAGGGTCGGCGGCAGCGGCGGCAACGGGAGCCAGGGCGCGATGGTCGGCGCGGGCGGGACCAGTGACGCGGGCGGGCGAGAGAAAGCTTTCCTCGCCCGGGCTGACCACGATCCCGGCCCGGGCGGCGATCGCGCGCGAGAACCGCTGGTCGATGAACGTTCGCAGCGGGTTGATATCGCGGACGAGGATCCCGTGCATGCAGTCGCTCAGCATCATGTCGAGCCGCTCGAGCCCGGCCAGCGTCGCGATCTCTGGCATGCACAGGCCGGACGCGTAGCTGGTCAGCCGCACGTAGCGGCCAAGCTCGCGCGAGCTCTGGTCGAGGGCCGCGCGCATCAGCAGGAAGTTCTCCCGGTTCGCGTAGCTGCCCGTCGCGCTCTCGGGGGTGACGCCCTCGGGAACGTGATCGAGGAGCGCCTGGCCGGCCGACCGGATCACCGCGATCACGTCCGCCCCGTCCCGCGCCGCCGCCCGCGCCTGCGCGACGGCCTGGTCGATGTCGCCCGCCCCGACGGTCAGGTACACCCAGGGAAACGGCGAGTCGGCCAGGTCGTCGGTCATCCGGGCCCGTTGCGCCCGCTGCCGGTCGAGGGCGGACATACCCGCGGATATCGAACGGAACGCTCGTTCCCGCGCTGTCATCGCCTCGCGGCCGGCCGGAACACGGAAGCCGGCCTTCCCGGCCGAGGCTGCCTCGGCCAGGGTCCGCAGGTCACGGTGGCCGCCCGCGTGGAGCGCGTCCCAGACCGGCAGCGCGACTCCGTGCTCGAGCCCGACCGACGCCCGGACCGCGTCGGTCAGCCGGTTCACCCACGGCATCCCGCCCGGGTCGGCCCCGTCGAGCCCGCCCAGCCGCAGCACCGCCCGCTCGATCGAGACCGTGGTGTGGGTCAGCGCGAGCTGGGTGACCGGCTCCCCGGCCCGCCGGGCGAGCTCCCTCGCGAGCAGCACGGCGCCCTGATCCAGGTTGAGCTTAGACGTCATCGGTGGCCTCTCTGCGATCGATGACGTCATTCTTCCCCGCTGGCCACGTTTCCCGCATTCCGAGGAGAGCTGGCCGGGAACGCGAGGCAACGGTCCGTTCGAGATGACGGTTGTGCTTTTTTAAACCACGAGCAGGGTCAGTACTGGACCTGCCTGCCGCCCCGCAGGGCTGGGGACAGCACCTCGCCGACCGCCTCGACTAGCAGCGACATCTCGTACGAGACGAGCTCGGTGTCGCAGCTGGGGGCGGCGAGCACGCACAGGCTCGACCCGTCGCTGATCGCCTTGATGATCATCAGGCCGCCGACCATCTCGCACAGCGCCTGGGTCGGCAGCCCGGCCCCGAAGATCCGGGCCGCGCCCGCCATCAGGCTGGCGAGGCCGGAGGTGATGGCGGCCAGGTGCTCGGCAAAGTAATCGGGAATGCCGTCGGACAGGGCCAGCGGCACGCCGTCGGCGGACACCACCGCCGCGTGCGCCACGTCGGCGACCCGCGCGGTGAAGTCGTTGATGAGCCAGTTCAGATCCTGGCGATATACGTGACTCAACGTTCGCTTCCTTCTCCTGCGCGGGGCGACTGTGCCTGCTGGGTTTCCGCGCGGCGGGTGCCGCGCTGGAAGCCGGACAGGCGGCTGCGGATCTGGTCTGGGGACCGCTGCAGCGACTGCTGGCTGCTGGTCCCCGGTCCGCGTCCAGGCGGCGGTCCGCCGCGGGCGAAGTCGGACCGGCGCGGGAGTTCTCCGCCCCCGCCGTCCGAACCGGCCTCTGAGCCGGGCTTGCGGGTGCGGACCGGCAGCCCGGCCGCGGTTCGGTCATCGTAGGAGGGGGTGACCGGGGCGCTCCACTGCGGCGCGCTTTCCGCGACCGCATCGCCGCCGCGGAACAAGCCCTGCGCGGCCCGGAGGCCGTCGGCCGGCTCGGCCGCCGTCTCGCCGCCGCGGAACAGGCCCTGCGCGACTCGGGGGCCTTCGGCCGACGGGTCGTGGCCGATGCCGATGGCGTTCCCGTTGCCGGCCGGGCGGCCGTTCTGCGCGAGGGCGACGGAGCCCTCGGGGAGGCCGGGGGCCGGCCGCCTGCCGCCTGCGGGCGACAGCGTCGCCGCCGGGCCGGCCCCGACCGCGAGGCTCTGCCAGCCGACCGAACCGTACCCGCCGGTGGTCCGCTCGATGACGCTGTCCGGCAGCCAGACCAGCGCGGACAGTCCCTGGGGCTGGGCCGGCCGCAGCCGGACCCTGACCCGGTGCCGCTCGGCCAGGCGCGCGACCGCGAACAGGCCCATATGGCGGGAAACGGAGACGTCGACCGTCGGCGGGTTATCGAGCCGCCAGTTCATGTCCGCCAGCCTCGCCTCGGAGACGCCGATGCCCTTGTCGCTGATCTCGATCAGCACCCCGCCGCTCGACAGCTCCTGCATCGTGACCAGGATCTGGGTCTCCTTGGAGGAGAAGATGGTGGCGTTCTCGATCAGCTCGGCCAGCAGGTGGGCGACGTCGGAGACGGCCACCCCGACGACCGCGATGCCCATCGGGATGTTCAGCGTGATCCGGTTGTACTGCTCGATCTCCGAGATCGCGGCGCGGGCCACGTCGCCCAGCGGCACCGGCTCCGACCACTTGCGGGGGTTCTCGTGCCCGGCCAGCAGCAGCTGGTTCTCCGAGTTGCGGCGCATGCGGGTGACCAGGTGGTCCATCGAGAACAGGGAGCCGAGGCGGTCCGGGTCGGCCTCGGTCTGCTCGAGGGTGTCGATCATCCGGGCGAGCCGCTCGATCAGCGACTGGGAGCGGCGCGACAGGTTGACGAACATCGCGTTGAAGGAGGAGCGGAGCAGCGCCTGCTCGCCCGCCAGCCGGACCGCCTCCGTGTGCACCTGGTCGAACGCCCGGGCCACTTCGCCGATCTCGTCGCGGGAGATGACGTCGATGGGGGCGACCTCCATCGACGCGGCCGCGTCGGGCGACTCGGTGAGCAGCTTGACCCGCTCGGGCAGCTGGGTCGAGGCGATGTCGAGCGCGCCCGCTCGCAGCAGGCGCAGCGGGCGGACCACGGACCGCGCGACCGCCAGGGCGGCCAGCAGCACGACGAGGAGCACGAGCAGCGTGATCAGGCCGAAGATGAGCGCGGACTGCTGGGCGGAGTTGTGCAGCTGAGCTGCCCGGCTGACGATGTTGTCGGAGACCACCGTCTCGGCGTTCTGCATGGCGCTGAGGTCGTCGCCCATGCCCACGTCCCACATGAACAGGCCGCGCTGCAGTTCGGTTCTGGGGGGCCCGGGCTTCAGCGGCACGCCGTTCAGGCTCGCGATCAGCTGGCTGCCGGGTACCGTCCGCTCGGTGTCGGTATTGCCGTCGTTGATGAAGTAGTCGGTGTCGTCGTTGATGAAGACGTTCTGCTCGAAGTCCTCGGCGATGCTGGTGGCGGCCGCGCCGGACGGCGAGTTCACCTCGTTCACGTCGTCCAGCGCCTGCAGCTCGTCGGCCGCCTTGAAGAAGATGTCGAGATCGGCCTGCTCCAGGTCGGAGGCGAGGGTGAGCGCCTGCTCGGAGGCCGGGTCGATGGTGTTGATGACCGGGGAGTCGGCGGTGCCGCCGCCGTTGGAGTAGGTGACGCTGATGTTGACCGGGGCCGAGAGGGCGGAGTTGAGCAGGCCCCGCTGCTGTGAGGCCTGCTCCTTGGCCAGCGCGAGGGCGTTGAGTGCCTGCACGTCCCCGGTCAGCTGACCGTCGGAAACGCCCTGCCCGACCTGGTCCGACAGCGTGATCATGTCGCTGATGACGGTGCCGTAGCTGTCGATGATGGCGATGTCGTCCTGGGCCGAGGAGACGTTCTCGTGCAGCTCAGTCCGCTTGGCCGGGGTGATGTCGGCCAGCACCTGGGCCACGTCGCTCTGGATGTTCGCGGGCAGGCTGCCGACGCCGGCCGCCGCCTGCTGGACCACCGCGACGTCGGCGTCGGTGGTGGCGGTGAAGGGCGCCATCTTCGCGTTTTGCTCGCTGGCGCTGGTGTTCGTGGGCGAGAGCAGCAGGGCCTCGTCGCGCTCGTTCTGGAGGGCGTTCACGCAGACGATGAGCGTCTGGTTGAGGGCGGCGAGCTTCGATACCCGGGAGTACTGCGACGCGTTCCCCTCGGCCGACGCCACCCACAGGCTGCCGAAGACCACGCCCATGAGCAGGGCGGCCACGATGACGGCGAAGAACCGGCGGGCCACCGGCCAGCCGGACACGTCCAAGATTGGCCGCCGCGCCGATGAACCGACGCTCGTCGATCCGCCGAAGCGACCGCCTGGTGGAAGCGCCCGCGAGCGAACGCTGGCTGCACCGTGAGTTCCCATTAGTCCGTGTCCTCGCTGGAAACCGATCTTCATTACACGCCGTCACACTTGCTCACCGGGTTCGGATGCGACCGGTTCCCAGCACCAAACCACCCCACACGACACACCATAACTAACCGTGTATCAGGTACTTTAGTGCGCATCACCATGTCATATCCCGCTAACGCCGACTAGTGACCCCAGTGTTATCTATGTTGATGGATGTCACTGCGATCGGCGTCTCCGATCGGCTAGCGCGCGGCGCGAGCACGGGCTGCCAGGGCTTCGCTGCCGTAGGCCGTTGCCTTAGATCACGGTTTGGCCGCGGCCCCTGAGGGCGGGCGACATCACCTCGCTGACCGCCTCGACCAGTCTCGACATCTCGTAGGAGACGACCTCGGTGTCACAGTCGGGATCGGCCAGCACGCACAGGCTTGACCCGTCGCTGACCGCCTTGATGATCATCACGCCGCCGTCCATCTCGCACAGCGCCTGGATCGGCAGGCCCGCCTCGAAGATCCGCGCCGCGCCCGCCATCAGGCTGGCGAGGCCGGAGGTAATGGCCGCGAGGTGCTCGCCGAAGTCGTCGGGGATGCCGTCGGACAGCGCCAGCGGCACGCCGTCGGCCGACACCACCGCCGCGTGCGCCACGTCGGCCACCCGCGCCGTGAAGTCGCTGATGAGCGCGTTCAGATCATGGCGTTGTGGGTGATTCAACGTTCGCTTCCTTCTCCTGCGGCGGGCGACTGTCCCTGGTCGGTCTCGGCGCGGCGGGTGCCGCGCTGGAACCCGGCCATTCGGCTGCGAACCTGGTCCGGCGACCGCCGCCGCGGCGACGGCTGGCTGCCGGTCCACGGTCCGCTTCCCGGCGTCGGTCCCCCGCGGACGGCGTCGGACCGCTGCGGGAGCCCTCCGGCCCGGTTGCCCGTCGCGGTGTCGGGGGTCAGGCTGTTCTTAGGGACGCGGACGGGCAGGCCGGCCGACGTCTGGTCATCGTAGGACGGGCTGCTCGGGGCGCGCCATTGCGGCGTCCCGCCGCCCGCGCCGCCAGCGCCGCCCAGATCGGGCGCGCGGCCGCGGAACCAGCCCTTGGCGCGCGTCCCTGCGGCCGACGGGTCGTTCCCGTTCCCGCTGCCGCTGCGCACGAGCGCCGCGGCAGCCTCGGGCATCCCGCCGATCTGCCTGATCCCCGCCGTTGGCTGCGCGCCGCGCATGGCGCCGACCGGCCGGCTCTGCCAGTCGCCGACCGACCCGTACCGGCCGGTCCGCTCGATGACGCTGTCCGATAGCCAGACCAGCGCCGACAGCCCTTGCGGGAGGGCCGGCCGCAGCCGGACCCGGACCCCGTGCCGCTCGGCCAGGCGCGCGACCGCGAACAGCCCCATGTGCCGGGAGACGGACACGTCGATGGTCGGCCGGTTATCGAGCCGCCAGTTCATGTCCGCCAGCCTCGCCTCGGAGACGCCGATGCCCTTGTCGCTGATGTCGATCAGCACCCCGCCGCTGGACAGCTCCTGCATCACGACCTGGACCTGGGTGTCCTTGGCGGAGAACATGGTGGCGTTCTCGATCAGCTCGGCCAGCAGGTGGGCGACGTCGGAGACAGCCCCGCCAGCGACCGCGATGCCCGGGGGGATGTTCAGCGTGATCCGGTTGTACTGCTCGATCTCCGAGATCGCGGCGCGGGCCACGTCGGCCAGAGATACCGGTTCCGACCACTTGCGCGGGTTCTCGTGCCCGGCCAGCAGCAGCAGGTTCTCGGAGTTGCGGCGCATACGGGTGACAAGGTGGTCCATTGAGAACAGATGGCCCAGGCGGTCCGGGTCGGCCTCGGTCTGCTCGAGGTTGTCGATCATCCGGGCGAGCCGCTCGATGAGCGCCGCAGAGCGGCGCGACAGGTTGACGAACATCGCGTTGAAGGTGGAGCGGAGCAGCGCCTGCTCGCCCGCCAGCCGAACCGCCTCCGCGTGCACCTGGTCGAACGCCCGCGCCACCTCCCCGATCTCGTCCTTGTCGGCGACGTTGATCGGCGCCACCACCATCGAGGCGGCGGTATCGGGCGACTCGGTGAGCAGCCTGACCCGCTCGGGCAGCTGGACCGAGGCGATGTCAAGCGCGCCTACCCGCAGTCGGCGCAGCGGCAGCACCACCGACCTGGCCACCGCGAGCGCGGCCAACAGCACGACGAGCAGCACCGCCAGGGTGATGATGGCCGAGGTGACGGCGGCCTGACTCGCGGCGCTTTGGAGCTGGCTGGCGGTGGCGGCGATGTTGCCGGCGATGAGCTGCTCGGTCGACTGGAGACCGTCGAGCTTGTCGGCCTGGCCCGCTTCCCAGGCCGGCAGCACCTGGGCCATCGTCTGAACCGACTCGGCCGTCGTCGGGACATCGTTCTTGAGCGTCTGCTGCTGGAGCGCCCGCGCGCCCGACAGCGTCAGCGGGTCGCCGAGCCCCTGCGCGTCGAACAGCAGCGGGCTGCCCGACACGGTCAACGCGGAGGTCGCCGTTACCGTATAGGTGGCGTTGTTGGCCATGATGTTCTGCGAGAGGTTCTCCGCCAGGCTGACGCCGACGAACCTCCCGGCGGAGCCCCACGCGTTGGAGAGGAACCCGCTCTCGGCCGGGGTGGCGGATGCGTAGAAGGCCGACTCGTCGACGAACTCCTGGTTGTACGCGGTCGTGAACAACTGCACCGTGGTCGGGTCGACGAGGAAGTCCTGCGACATCTGGCCGGCCGTACCAAGGTTCGGGTTGAAGAACGAGGTCAGGCTGCCCGGGTCGGCCGCGCCTGCGATGGAGTAGTTGATCAGGCCGCGCTCTTCCGACGCCTGCTCCTTGGCCAGGGACAGCGCGTTGAGCGCCTCCACGTCGCTGGTCAGGGAGGCGTTGGAGACACCCTGGCTGACCTGGTCGGCCAGCACGATCATGTCGTTGATGTCGGCGTCGTAGTTGCCGATGACCGCGCCCTCGTCCTGGGGCGGCAGGTTCGGGTTCAGGGCCGATTCCAGGGCGCTGATGCGAGCGGGACTGATGTCGGCGAGCACCGTTTGGAGGTCTGCCGTGATGTTGGAAGGGAGGCCGCCGATGCCGGCCGCCCGCTGGACCGCGGCCACCGCCTGGTGGGTCTGCGCCCACAACGGCACCACCGAGGCGTCGTTCTCACTGGTCAGTACCAGCAGCGTGGCGTCGCGCTCGTTCTGCAGGTCGTTCACCAGGACCGTCAGCTGCTCGCCCAGGTTCGCGAGCTGCGATACCCGGGAGAACTGTGACGCGTCGCCCTCGGAGTCGTACACCCGCAGGCCGCCGAAGACCAGCCCCATCAGCAATGCCGCGACGATGACCGCGAATAGCCGGCGCGCCACCGGCCAGTCAAACGGGTTCAGCAGCCGCCGCCTGGCGGAATCGATAGAATTCGATGAAGATGAAACGGTATTTCTGCGGGGCGTAAGAGCACGTACTCGCGTGCCCGTGGCACCATGGGTTCCCATTTGTCAGTGTCCTCGCTGGAAAGCGAACCTCTTGCGCGTCGCCGTATCTACTGTCGGGCCGGACGTGGCCGAGAGCCGACGCCGTACCGCCCCCGCGACATCATTCGGACGGTGCTTAAGTAACTCTAGGCCAGGCTTTCGGTGAAATATCGGTCTTATGCTGACTAGTGATCATAGAGTTGCCATTCGCCGCCAGGCGGGCTGCTCTATTGGCGCGGGGCGCCCGGCTAGGGTGGTGCCATGACACGGCGCAGCGAGCAGATCGGCCTCCACCTGAACGCGTACCTCACCGCTCATTCGACCCCGCCCGACGCGGTGCTGCGGGAGCTCGCCACGGAGACGGCCGAGTTGTACCCGAACGAGGTCGGCCTGCAGGTCGCCCCGGAGCTTGGCGCCTTCCTGACGCTGCTGACCCGCCTCGCCCGGGCCCGAACCGCGATCGAGGTGGGCACGTTCACCGGTTACTCCTCGATCTGCCTCGCCCGCGGCCTGGCCGACGGCGGGAAGCTGCTGTGCTGCGACGTCAGCGAGGAGTGGACCTCGGTCGCGTGCAAGTACTGGGAGAAGGCGAGGCTAACGGAGAGGATCGAGCTCCGCCTCGGCGGCGCGCTCGACACGATACAGGCGCTGCCCGCGCAGGAGCAGTTCGATGTCGCGTTCATCGATGCGGACAAGCTCTCTTACCCGAGGTACTGGGGCGAGCTGGTGCCCCGGGTCCGGCCGGGCGGCCTGATCATCGTGGACAACACCTTCTCGCACGGCCGGGTACTCGACGCCGGCAATGACAACCCCTCGGTGATCGCGGTGCGCACGATGAACGACCTGGCCGCCGCCGACGACCGGGTGGAGCTGGTCATGGTCCCGATCGGCGACGGCCTGACGGTGGCGCTGCGGCACTGACACCCGGCTACTGCCTCTTGGCGGCGCCGCCAAGGTAGAGCTCCCCGATCTCGGGATGCTCGAGGACCTCGCGGCCGCTGCCGGTCAGCCGGACGGTGCCGTTCTCCATCACCACGCCGTGGTGCGCGAGCTTGAGCCCGGCGCGGGCGTTCTGCTCGACCAGCAGGATCGTCGCGCCGTTGGTGTTCATCTGCTTGGCCGCGGCGAAGACCGACCTCAGCACCATCGGCGACAGGCCCATCGAAGGCTCGTCGAGCAGGACGAGGGCCGGGTCGAGCATCAGCGCGCGGGCGAACTCGACCAGGCGCTGCTGGCCGCCCGACAGTGACCCCGCCTTCATGCCTGCCCACTCCTTGACCTGGGGGAACAGATCGTAGACGGCGTCGATCCGGCTGGTCACGGTCGCTCGGTCGGAGATCAGGTAGCCACCGAGGTCAATGTTCTCCGCGACCGTCATGTCCTTGAACAGGCTGTGGTTCTGCGGAACCTGGACCACGCCCAGCTTGAGAATCTGCCGCGGCGACTTGCCGACCAGTTTCTCCCCGCGCAGCGTGACCGAGCCGAGGCGGGGACGAAGCAGGCCGCTGATTACCCGCATGACGGTCGACTTGCCCGCGCCATTCGGCCCGACCACGCAGGTGATGGACCCCTCGGGCACCGCGAAGCTGACATCGCGGAGCACGTCGCCGCCGCCGTAGCCGGCCACCACGCCGTCGATGACGAGGGCCGGCTCGGCCGGCTGGGCCTGGTTTTCCGGCTGGCTCGCTGGCGTGCTCATCGGGGGTCCTCCTCCAGGTCCACGCCGAGGTAGGCGTCGAGCACGCGCTTGTCGGTCCGGACGATATCCGGCGGGCCGCTCACCACGTCCTTGCCCGATTCGAGCACGGTGATGGTGGAGCACAGCCCCATGACGAACTCCATGTTGTGCTCGACCAGCAGGAACGTCGTGCCCTGGTCGGCGTTGAGCTGGCGGATCCGGTCGGCGATGTGATTGATCAGCGTCGGGTTCACCCCGCCGGCCGGCTCGTCCAGCAGGATGACGGCCGGGTCGGCGACCAGCACGTAGGCGAGCTCGAGGAGTTTGCGCTGGCCGTAGGAGAGCGAGCCGGCCAGCAGGTCCGCGTGCCGCTCGATGCCGACGAACTCGAGCAGCTCCAGCGCGTGCCGCCGGTGGTGGGTCCAGGCGTCGCGGCCGAACCAGGACAGCAGGTTCCTCGGCCGGTCCTTGGCCTGCGCCGCGACCAGCATGTTCTCCAGCACGGTGAGCCGGGCGAAGATCCGGGTGAGCTGGAAGGTGCGGCCGATCCCGGCCGCGAACACCTTGTCCGGAGCCAGGTTGGTGATCGCCCGGTCGCCGAACCAGACCTCGCCCGCGTCCGGCCGCTCGTAGCCGGTGATGACGTTGAACAAGGTGGTCTTGCCGGAGCCGTTGGGCCCGATCAGGCCGGCCACGGCGCCCTGCTCGACGGCGATCGTCGCGTCGTTCAGCGCCTGGACGCCGCCGTAGGCCTTCATCAGGCCTTCCGTGCGCAGCAGGGCGGTCACTGGGCACCTCCTGCGACCCCGTCGCCGATCGACGACGGGGCCGGCGCGGTTCTCGGGTTGGAACCTATCGTGGTGGCGGGGGCGATTGCGGCTCGTCCCCGGGTACGGAACTTGGTGATGAGCTCACCGCCGGTCGGGACGATCCCGCGCGGCAGGAAGAGCACGACGATGAGGAAGATGCCGCCGAGCAGGATCTCGCTCAGCGAGCCGCCGCTGAACGCGGGCTGGGTATTCAGCCAGAGCGTCAGCGGCTCGATGATCAGCGCTCCGAGGACCGCACCGGAAATCGACCCGTAGCCGCCGAGGAACGCCATCAGAACGAGGGTCAGGTCGAAGAGCGGGTCGAAGCCGGTCTGCGGCTCCACCTGGTTGATGTAGTAGAACCAGACCGCGCCGATCCCGGCCGTGATCGCGCCCGAGATCACGAACGCCGACAGCTTCACCCGCATGGCCCGCACGCCGAGGCCGCGCGCCCGGTCCTCGTCGTCCCTGATCGCCCGGAGCTGGAGGCCGAACCGGGATCGCCTCACCAGCCAGGCGATGGCGACGGTGCCGGCCGCGAAGGCGAGCGCGATGTAGTAGAAGGGAATGTTGTAGGTCGCCGCCGGCCAGTTCAGGAACGGCGAACCCAGGCCGCTCGACCCGCCGGTGAAGCTGAAGTTGAACGCCATCAGCTGGAAGATGAAGAAGAAGGCGATCGTGATCACGATGAAGGTGTGCCGCCTGACCCGGAGCGCGGCGAGGCCGAACGGGACCGCGATGAGCGCCCCGACCGCCATCGAGAGCGGGAGCAGCGCGAACACCGTAGTGCCGGTGATGTTCCAGTCCCTGGCCGCGATGCCCATCGCGTAGGCGCCGCTGCCGTAGAACACCGCCTGGCCGAGCGAGATGTAGCCGGTGTTACCGGAGAAGATGTTCCAGCCGCTCGCCGCGGTGACGTAGATCAGCGCGAACACGCCATAGTTGGTGACCGCCGGGTTGGTGTAGACCTGCGGGAAGGCGATGACGATCGCGATCAGCGCCAGCAGCCCGACCCCCTTGAGGACCTTGCTCATTGCGCGCGCACCTCCTTCCGGCCGAAGAAGCCCGTCGGCTTGACCAGCAGGACCACGACAAGCGCGGCGTAGAAGACGGCGATCGCCCAGTCCGGCGACCAGATCGTCACCACCGACTCCACCACCAGCATGAACACGGACGCGGCCAGCGCGCCGCCGATGCTGCCGAGCCCGCCGAGGATGATGATCGCGAGCAGCCGCGAGATCAGGTCGTAGCCGCTGTTGGGGTTGAACGCGCTGGTCGCGCCGTACACCATGCCGCCCGCCGCCGTCACCGCCACCCCGATCCCGAACGTCAGCGCGGCGACCCGGTTCACGTCGATGCCCACCAGCCGGGCGGCGGTCTCGTCCTGCATGGTCGCCCGCACGCTGCGGCCGAACCTCGTCCGGTAGAGCAGCGCGTAGACCGCCACGACGAGCACGACCGCCAGGATGAACCCGTAGACGTAGATCCACGGCAGGTAGAAGCCGAATACGTGCACGCTCGTCCCGGTGTAGGAGGCGGTCAGCGACACGTCGTTGGCCCCGTAGAGCTTGTAGAGAATCCCCTCGATGATGAGCGCCACCGCATAGGTGACGAGCAGTGTCATCGCGGTCCGCTCGGTGCCGCGCAATCGCCTGATGAACGCCCAGTGGATCACCACGCCGATGATGAACATCACCGGGATCGTGATGAGCAGCCCGACGAACAGGTCGATGTGCGCCTTGGTGGAAAGCGAGTAGCTGAGGTAGGCGCCCAGGATGACCAGGACACCCTGGGCGATGTTGATGATGTCGAGCACGCCGAAGATGAGCGTCAAGCCCACCGCCATGAGCGCGTACACGCCGCCCACGAGGATCCCGACGACGATTTCCTGCAGGATCTCCTGCGCCATAAACCACTCCGTCCTGGTCGGTTACTTCGCCCCGGCGCTACCCGGGGCTCTCATCAGAGTTACGGTCAGCCGACCGGGCCGGTCCAGGCGGGCTTGGTGGCGAGGATCGGCACCGATGCGGGGTCACTCGTCGGCAGGACCTGGTTGAACGTGGTGCCGTTGTCCTGCCACTGGAAGATGAAGGCCACCGCGGCCCCGTTCTCGCCCAGGGAGTTGAACTGGACGCTGCCCTGCACGGTCTGCAGCGTGTGGCCGGCGTGCAGGTACTTGATGATGCCGGCGTTGTCGACGCTGCCGGTCGCGTTGATCGCCTGCTCGACGACCTGGCCGACCGAGTACGCCTCGGCCACGTCGGCGTTGACGTCGGACGCGGTGCCGCCGTACTGCGCGATGTACTCGGCGACCATCTTCTCGCTCTGGGCGTTCTTGTAACCGCCGTACCAGCTGTTCGGCACCATCATCGCGTCGGCGTTGCCCGCGCCCACCGCAGTGATGAACGGCTTCCCCTGGTCGGGGCCGGCCGCCGCGATGAACATCTTCGGCGTGAAGTGCTGCTGCTGGAACCCCTTCATGAACGCCTGCACGGTCGGCACGTCGGTGGATCCCAGCAGCACGAGGTCCGGCTTGCTCTGCGCCACGGCGAGGGCGGGGGCGGCGTAGCTCGAGACTTCCTCGGGGAAGATGTTCGTGTACACCGTCTTGACGCCCAGCGCCTGGAGCTTCTGCTGCGCGAGCTGGACCGGCGGGTCCGCGAACGGGTCGTTGGCCATCGGGTAAGCGGCCGTCAGCTTGTGGTCGGCGGCGGACCCCAGTGACGCGATGTAGTTGACGAATGGCATCAGCTCGTCGGCGATCGGCAGCGACACGTCGAAGACGTTGTGGTCGTCCTCGTTGGCCGTGGTGTCGAAGACCGACGGCGCCCCGCCGGCGCCCTCGACGAACGCGTACCCGTTGCGGGCCGCCACCGCCGAGGCGGGGGCGGTCAGCAGCGAGGAGAACGGGCCGAAGGTCAGGTCCACGTGGTCCGCGCTGATCAGCGTGTTGTAGTTGGTGACGACCTGGTTGGGCGAGCTGGTGTCGTTCAGGATGATCAGCTTCACCTGGCGGCCCATGATGCCGCCGGCCGCGTTGACGTCCTTGGCCCAGAGCTTGTAGCCCTGCTGGAACGCAAGCCCGTCGGTGGAGAAATCGCCGGTCAGGGACAGCGAGATTCCGATCGTGATCGGTGCCGTGCTGCTAGCACTCGCCGCCGTGGAAGCGCTCGAGGTGGAGCTACTGCTTGGGGTGGTGGTGCTACTGCTGCTGTTACCGCTGCATGCGGCAAGAACGCCGACGGAGAGCGCGGCTACGGCGCCTAGCGTGACAGCGTTCTTGGAGAACCAGGGGAGGTTGGCGCTCACGCCCGGTTCCTCCTTCCTCATCGCTCAGGATTCTTCGGAAATGCTTCGGAATCGAGCACATGGATAACTCCGCGTGCTCACCTTTAGGGGTATACCGGCGGTTTCCTGGACGCGTCCGATGAATGCCACCATCTGTACGGCACCGTGACCGGAGGTCGAAATGGCCACTAGACCCCGATCGCCACCGGGGCACGCTCCGCGACACTGCGAGGCGCCCCAGGACAACAATCGTTTGCATGAGAGATTGCACCAGCTCGCGGGGGTTTGTACAGGGGATGCCCAATTTGTTACATTGCAGGTCAGATGTGACTACTGATGCAGACGGTGACCAAGTTTCAAAACGCCTAGAAACAAGTCTCCAGGTCAGCCGTAATCGCACTGGTCATGATGATGACTATGTGCAGTGTTGATAAATGTCTAATTAATGACTGCGGCGTCGCGCGGCGGGACGGAGCGGGACCGCGCCTGACTGCTCGATGGCGACCGTCGAGCCCCGGACAACCAGCTCTGGCGCTAGGAAGAGGATTTTCACCGGGCTCTCGCCGCCCTCGATGCGCTCGATCAGCAGCCGCGCCGCCTCGGTGCCGACCTGGTAGTGCGGGAACCGCACGGTGGACAGCGGCGGGCGGAGCCGGTCGACGAACCGCATGTCGTTGAAGCCGATCACCGACACGTCCTCGGGGCAGCGCAGCGCGAGCTCGTCGAGCGCGCCGTAGCAGCCGACCGCGAGCATGTCGTTGGCCGCCACGATCGCAGAGAGATCGCCGGCCCCCTCGAGCAGCTCCCGGCCGCAGCGCAGCCCCTCCTCGACGGTGTAGCCCGACGCGTAAACGATCTCCGCCTCGCGCGCGACGAGCCCGTGCGAGCTCATGCCCTCCCGGAAGCCGTGCAGCCGGGCCGCGCCGGTGGAGATGTCCTGCGGGCCGGCGATGTGGCCAATCCGAGTGTGCCCGAGCGAGACCAGGTGCGCGACGGCCGCGCGCACGCCCTGCTCGTTATCGACCGAGACGGAGGAGAACGGATAGTCCTGCGCGATCCGGTTCATCAGCACCATCGGCAGCTCGGCCTCGGCCGCCTCGGACAGGATCGGGCTGTTCAGCGTCGCGGTGGCGAGCACGAACCCGTCCACGTGCCGGGCGCGCATTTGGTCGAATACCAGCCGCTCCTTGCCCGGGTCGGCGTCGGTGTTGCCGATCAGCGCGACGTAGCCGTGCTCGGCCAGCCGGTCCTCGATACCGCGGATGATCGGCGGGAACAGCGGGTTGTTGAGGTCGGGGATGAGTACCCCGATCGTGTGCGAACGCCGGGTGCGCAGCGACCGCGCGACCGAGTTGGGCCGGTAGCCGAGCCGCTCGGCGGCCTCGGTCACCCGCTGCGCGGTCTCCTCGCTGACCAGAAGCCTGGTCCCCAGGTTGAGCGCGCGCGAGGCGGTAGCCGGGTGCACCCCGGCCGCCGAGGCCACATCCCGCAGCGTTGCGGGCCGGTCATTGTGGGCCATCGTGCTCCAGTTGCTCGCGTGGATCCGAGGGGAGGCGCTACCGGGAAGGGCAACCTGCGCAAACGTGGTCCGCGCCCTCACTCACAGTATCCACCTTGCGGTCAGCGGGAGCGGGTCCCGGAGATAACGATGGCCCACGAGGTGCGGGGGCGGCCGCCTTCCGACAGCGCCAGGCTGACCCGGCTCCAGCTGACGTGGTAGCCGGGGACGAGGCGGCGGCCGGAGCGGGGCCGGGGCACCGCGACCGCCGCCGCGCGCTCGGCGTCGGCCTGGGCGGTCAGTTCGCGGGTGTGCTCGGCAACCAGGCTGGTGGACAGTTCCGGGTTCATGATGATCGCTCCTTCTGGTGGTACCGGGTACTGATTAATTAAGATGTATCGCGTCTCGCTGATCGGGTCAAGATATATCTTGAGTTTGTCAGACGGGGTCGTCCGGGGCCTTGTCGACGGGGGCGCCGTCGTCGGTCGCCAGCTGCGCGGCCAGGTCCTCGCGGGGGTAGGCGAAGTAGACGATCTCCACCGGCAGCGCGCCGTCCGGCCGCCGCGAGGGATCCACCCGGCGCTCGTCCAGGTGCCGGCTGATGATCGCGTTGATCTCATCCCGAATCGCCCGCAGCTCCTGCGGCGTGAGGAAGGTCAGGGTCTGCGATGATCCGGCCGCGTCCTCCCACTCGGGGGCCCAGCGCCGGTTGAGGAAGATCTCCCTGATCCGGCCGAACCAGCGGTCGTACCAGACCTGCTCGAGCGCGCCCGCCGCCACCCGCGCCTGCTCGCTGTCCAGGTCGGCCGCCCGGAGCCGGATGCGCAGGGACTTGGTCGAGGCCCGCCACGGGCGCTCCCGGCCGCGTCCGCCGCCCGCCTCCTCCACGAAGCCGTACTTGGCCAGCGTCCGCAGGTGGAACGCGCAGTTGGCGGGCGACTCGCCCAGCGCCTCGCTGGCCTGGGTCGCGGTCAGCGTGGGGTGCACGCCGAAGAGCTCGATCAGCGCCATCCGGACGGGGTGCGCGAGGGCCCGCATCACCGTCGGGTCGGTGATGCTCATCCCCTCGGGCTGGTCCGTCTCGGACGGGGGGGCGGGCTGGTTCTCTGGTTCGGAAGTCACATTTCGAAACACTACCTTCGAAAGAGTTGTTTTGACAGTCCATCGGAAGACTTCTTCCGAAATAAGTCTTCCGATCGGTTTCGGCCGACCGCCGACAGATGCGCATCGTGCGGATGACCTAGCTGAGCGGGCGGGCCGGCCGGGGGGCGTGGGACGATGGGGGGATGCGGATCACTGAGGTCGAATCGACCGATTTGTTCACGGGAAGCACGGCCCGGCCACTGCAGGTTGTCCGGGTCGGGGTGGCGGCGACCGAGGCCGCGGAGTCCGGCGCGACGGTTTCCGTGCGGCTGGCCGGCGGGTCGGTTGAGACGGCGACGCCGACCGAGGTGGTCCTGGGCGAGCCCGGGGAGAGCCGCGCCGGCGAGGTGAGCGTGGCCGTGACCGGCCCGGCCGGGGTGTCACTGCCGGTGACGGTGATCTGCGAGACGGCCGGGGCGCGCGTCACCTCGGACGCGACCATCGTGGCGGCCGAGCCGGGCTGGACAATGTGGATGGTGTCGCACTTCCACTACGACCCGGTCTGGTGGAACACGCAGGGGCAGTTCACCGAGGCGCGGCTGGTGCTGCCGGACGAGGACGGGGCGCTGCCCGACGTGCGGACCGCGTTCGAGCTGGTCCGGCTGCACCTGGAGAAGGCCCGCCGGGACCCCGATTACAAGTTCGTGCTGGCCGAGGTCGACTACCTGAAGCCGCACTTCGACGCGTTCCCCCAGGACCGCGCCTACCTGCGGTCACTGCTGGCGGACGGGCGGGTGGAGCTCGTCGGCGGCACCTACAACGAGCCGAACACCAACCTGACCGGCGCGGAGACGACGATCAGGAACGCCGTGTACGGGATGGGGTTCCAGCGCGGGGTGCTCGGCGCGGAGGTCGGGTCCGCCTGGATGCTCGACGCGTTCGGGTTCGACCCCGGATTCCCCGGGCTGATGGCGGGGGCGGGGCTGACCTCGTCGTCGTGGGCGCGCGGCCCGTTCCACCAGTGGGGTCCGGACGAGAACACCCGGATGCAGTTCCCGGCCGAGTTCGAGTGGCTCTCCCCCGACGGGTCGGGGCTGCTGACCGCCTACATGGCCAACCACTACGGGGCCGGCTGGACGCTGCACACCGCGGCCGACCTGGAGGCCGCCCTGGCGGCTGCGCACACTCAGTTCAGCTCGCTGGCGACGGTCGCGGCGACGCCCAACGTGCTGCTGCCGGTCGGGTCCGACCACGTGATCCCGGCCCGCTGGGTGACCGACGTGGGGCGCGAGTGGGCGAAGCGGTACGTCTGGCCGCGGTTCGTCCCGGCCGTCCCGCGGGAGTTCTTCGGTGCGGTCAGGGCGGCGTCCGAGACCACCCCGTCGCGGTACTGGATCATGCCGCAGACCCGGGACATGAACCCGGTCTACACCGGCAAGGACGTCTCCTACGCCGACACCAAGCTGGCCGCGCGGGCCGGCGAGACCGCGGTCCTCGAGGGCGAGCGGCTGTCGACCCTGGCCTGGCTGGCCGGGGCGGCCTACCCGGCGGAATCGCTCGACAAGGCGTGGCGGCAGCTCGCCTACGGCGCCCACCACGACGCGATCACCGGCACCGAGTCCGACCAGGTGTACCTGGACCTGCTGGCGGGGTGGCGGGAGGCGTGGCAGCGCGGCGACGAGGCCCGACGGAACGCGATCGCCTTCCTGACCGAGACCAACGGCGGCGAGGGGGCCGGCGGCGGGCTGGCGGTGACGGTGGCCAACGGGCTGGCGCGGCCGCGGGACGGGATGGCGACGGTCACCGTCCGGCTTGACGCCCCCGGCACCCTGTGGCTGACCGTCCTCGACGCGGTCTCCGGCCGTGCCCTCCCGGCGCTGGCCGAGGGGACCCGGTGGCACGACGACGGTTCGCTGGCCGAGGTGACGCTGACGTTCCGGGCGGCCGGGCTGCCGCCGCTCGGGTTCCTGCGGTACCCGCTGCGGGCCACGCCGATGCCAGACGAGCAGGCCGCGAGCCCTGCCCCCGCGGTGACGGCCGCAGTCGGTGGCTCCGCCGCCGCGGACGCCGCCGCCGCCGGCGGCGGCGGCGGCGGCGGCGAGACCGGGGCGGAACTGGCGCGGGTGTGCGACTGGGAGGAGACCGGCGGGCTGACGATCTCCAACGACGCGCTCACGGTGACCGTCGACCCGGCCCGCGGCGGCTCGCTGACCTCGGTCTTCGACCGCCGGACGGGGCGGAACCTGCTCGGCGGGCCGGGCAACGACCTGGTCTTGCAGGAGGAGTACGAGCAGCACCCCCGCTGGGGCGAGGGTCCCTGGCACCTGTCGCCGAAGGGCCCGGGGGTCAGCTCGGCGACGGTCGCGGCGCAGGTAACGGCGGAGCGCTCTCCGGTCGGATCCCGGCTGGTCGCCCGCTACCAACTCGGCGATCTGACCATCGCGGCCGAGTCGATCCTGTGGGACGGGGCGGACCGGGTCGAGTTCCGCACCCACGTGTCCGGCTCGATCGGCCGCGACCACCTGCTCCGGGTGCGGTTCCCGGCCCGGGTTCCGGGCGGGCTGCCGGTGTACCAGACGGCGACGGCGGTGATCGGGCGGCCGTTCGGCGCCCCCGAGGCCGATGTCGCGCAGCACTGGTGGACGCTGGACAACCCGGCCAACCACTGGTTCGGGCTCGGCGCGGTCGCCCGGGCCGTGCTCGCCGCCTCGTCGGGCGAGGTGCCGGTGGCGCTCGGGGTGGCCGAGGTGATCACCCCCGACGTGGTCCCTGACGAACGCCGGCCGCTGGTCAAGGACCTGGTCTCCGGGCTGGCGGGGGCGGGCGTCACCGCGACGACCTCGCGCGCCTCCGGCCCCCGCTACGGGTCGGTGGACGTGGACTCGAACCTGCCCGACTTCCGGATCGCGCTCGGCGGCCCGCAGGAGAACGCCTTCACCTCGGAGCTGCTGACCGCGTCCGACCCGGCGGTGGCCAAGCGGCTGGACGCGCTGCTAGCCGACGGGAGCTCGGCCCGGCTGTGGGTGCCGGCCGGCAAGTCGCGGGCCGCCGCCTTCGCGCCCAGCGCGGACCTGCGCGGCGTGCGCGATCTGCCGGTGCTGATCGTCGCGGCGGCGGAACCCGGCGACCTGGACCAGGCGCTCGCCGACCTGCGCGGCGAGCTGGTCCATGGTTCGGTCCGGGCGGATGTCGCGGGCGGTCAGGACCGGGCCGCGGGAGCGCTCGCGGACGGCGACGAGGCCCTCGCCGACGAGGCCGTCGCGCTGTTCAACCGGGGCACTCTGGGCGCGGCGGTCACCCCGGACGGGACGCTGTGGATGTCGCTCTTCCGCGCCTGCGGCGGCTGGCCGAGCGGCGTCTGGATCGACGGCGACCGGCAGGCCGTGCCGGACGGCTCGTCGTTCGCCT
>Ga0302324_100005674_pt1 | contig 27175 bp, 22 predicted proteins | sample Palsa_T0_1_FD_201949 | JGI IMG/M metagenome (GOLD analysis project Ga0302324, IMG submission 201949) | Peat permafrost microbial communities from Stordalen Mire near Abisko, Sweden - Palsa_T0_1 | ecosystem: Environmental > Terrestrial > Soil > Palsa > Peat permafrost | place: Sweden: Abisko...
ATGCGCCGGTCCGCCATGCGTCCAATCTCCGCGGAATGTGTAACCAGCAGGATGGTGTGTCCCGCATCGTGCAATTCACAAAACAGGTCGAGCACGATTCGTTCGTTGGCTTCGTCGAGATTGCCGGTGGGCTCGTCGGCCAGGATCAGCTTTGGCTGATTGATAAGCGCGCGGGCCAACGCCACGCGCTGCTGCTCGCCGCCGGAAAGCTGGCCGGGCAAGTGCTGCAGGCGGTCGCCCAATCCGACGCGAACCAGCGCTTCCGCGGCCTGGGGCTCGTCGGCCATGCTGTGAAAATACTGTGCGAGCATCACATTTTCCACCGCCGACAGATAAGGAACGAGGTGGAACTGCTGGAAGACGAAGCCGATTTTCTCAGAGCGGTAACGCGTGAGGCCGCGCTCGTTGAGACTACCCACTTCCACGCCGTCCACCACGGCGCGCCCCGAAGTGGGCTGGTCGAGCCCGCCTAAAATATTGATGAGGGTAGTTTTTCCGGAGCCCGAGGGGCCCATGATGGCGATCCATTCGCCTTCGGCGACGTCGAAGCTCACGTCGTCGAGCGCGCGCACGGATTGGAACGCTTTGGAAAGGCCGTCGGCGTGAACGATAGGCCCCATCATTCGCCTCGCAGGATTTCCGCCGGGCGCACGCGCCCCAACAGCCGCAAGGGCAGGGCGCCGGCCAGGGCCACGAAGATCATCACGGCAATCGTGAGCGGCAGAACGACCAGGCGCGGCGCGATGGCCGCGGAAAATACGCGCCACCCGATCCATTGAGAAAGCAGCAAGCCCAAGCCTCCGCCGAGGGCGCCGCCGGCGACGGCGATGACCAAGGCTTCGGCCAGAAAAAATCGCATCACGCGGCGCACCGATCCGCCGATGGCCTTCATCAAACCCACGTCGCGGCGCCGCTCAATGGCCAGGCCCGCGGTGGCCGCCAGCACTCCCATCGCCGATAACACGAGAATGAGCAGGACGGTGACAAATAGCAGCGAGCGTATGCGCTCGAGCAATCGTCCTTCGGCGACCGCCAGTTGCCGCACCGGCCGCACCTCCAGTCCGGGAAGCGCGGCGCTCAAGCGCCCAACGAAATCCTCCAGCACCGGCGCCGAGCCGCGCACGCTCACTTGCGCCAGGGCCGCGCGGTCACCGAGTTGCGCGAGCGATTGCGCGGCGGACAGGCTGATAAAAATCTGGCTGTCTTCGGAGCCGCCGGCGGTGACCACGCCGGCCACGATGAACTGCGCCTGCCTGCCGGAATAGCGCAGGGTGACCGGACTGCCCGGCGCGAGACCCAACTGGCGCGCGGCATCGCGGCCGACCATGCACCGCGCGCTGTCGTCGCGTTGGGTCACCCATTGCCCGTCGACTTTCCACCAGGAGTTCATAAGGGAAACCTGATCGAACCAGGTTCCCGCCACGATCACCGGAACGGGATTGGTTTGGGTGCCGGCCTGCGCGGCGATGTACAGATACGGCGCGGCGGCCACCACCTCTGGCGCGTGCAGCGCGGCGATACGTGCCATCACATCCGTGTCCATCGACGGCGCGGAATCCTGCTCCGCTTCGGGAGAGACGATCACGTTTGCGCCGAGGGCGCGAAATTCGCGGGTGAACTTTTCACCGGCGTCCAAATCCAGATTGACCAGCGCCGCGCAGACCGCGGCACCGCTGGTAACCGCCAGCAGTGCCAGCAGCAGGCGGCCGCGGCTGGCCCACAACAATCGCGAAAGGATGCGCCAGAACATTTTAAATTGATCCTGCGTTGAAGCTTTCAGCCGCGCCGATTGCGCTGGCAGAATTGTCTCCCCGGCGAAACCTATTCGCCGCGCAATACCACGGCGGGATCGAGCTTGATCAATCTCCGCAAGGGCACGATGCTCCCCAAAGTCGCCACCGCCGCTGCCACCCCCAGCACCACCGGGAGCAAAATGGGCCGAATCTCGGGGGAAACTCCGAAAACGCGTTCGCCGAGCAATCGCGCCAGACCCAATCCCACAGCGTAGCCTACGGCGCCTCCCAGCAAGGCCAGCAGCCATTGTTCGCCCAGGAAGAATGCGCCAACCATCATGCGCGGGGCGCCCAGCGCCTTCATCAATCCGATCTCAGCAGTACGTTCCAGAATCGTGGTACCGGCGGTAGCGGCCACGGCCAACGCCGCTCCAAGCAAAGCGGCGACGGTTACCAGCCACATCAGCGCGCCGACGCGGGAAAGGATGCGGCCTTCGCCTTCGGCCACCTGGCGAATGGGGCGGACTTCCACCGTGGGGAATTGTTCCTGCATCTGGTGGGAGATGGAGGATATATACGGCGAGCAATACCAGCGGTCAAATTCAGCGCCGGTCATGGCGCGAGGATCTCGCTGGGAGAAGGCATCCTCAGGCTTGGTGAGCGCACTCACCAGCAAGCGGCGATAACTGCCCGGCCGATCGGCGAGTTGCTGCGCCAGGACCAGGGGAGCCAGCACGGCGTCGTCTTCCTGCCCGCCGCTCGATACGATCCCCACCACCGTGGTCTGCAGAGTATGATTTCCGGCGCGCAAAGTGACGGTTTGTCCCACGTCAATGCCCGCGCGGCGGGCCAGGGCCGTACCGACAACACACTCGGCGGCTCTGTCGGCGAACCACCGGCCTTTGATGCCCCAATAAGGATTGGTTGCCGAGACGCCGGTGGAGAAGGTGCCGCCGTCATTGGGAATTTGCACATCGTGGCGATACCACGTGCCGATCAGTGTGGCGCGGCGCACCGCCGAGGCTTTGCCGTCCGCAGACGCCGGGCCGATGGTCACCGGAACATCCAGAAACGGGGCGAAGCCGATGATGTTATTTCTCCAAAAGATCGTTTTCAGTTTTCCAAGATCCGCCTCGGGAAGGTAAGCGCCGGCATCCACGGGCCGGTAGTCCACGCCGCCGATTTGCAGCGGCAGCGTGTCGGCCTGCGGAGTCACCAGGAGATTTGCGCCCAGGCTGCGGAATTCGCGGGCCATGCGGTCGCCCACATCCAGAGCCACGCTCAGCGTGGCCGTGGCGATGGCCGTGCCCAGCGCCAGCGTCGCCGCGGTCAACAGTTTGCGGCGGGACTGCCTGGCGAAGGAATCTTTGAGAACGCGGAGGAACATATCGTTTTCGCCCGGCTAGTGCGGAACGTTTTGCGCGGCTCCGGCCATGGCGGAAAGATCCAGCACCAATTGCTGGCCATCCACGCGCGAGGGAATGGCGATGGGATTACAGCCGCCGGACTGGCCGATCGTGGGGACATAGATGGCCGACGCGCAGTTGCGGCAAATGACATTGGATCCGCTTTGCCGATACCCCGCCCAACCGCAGATCGCGCAGGCATCCAGAGCCGTGCCCCAGTTGCCGTCCGGCTTGCGAATCACCATGAAGCGCAGCTCCGTTCCCCCGTCGTTGACGCGATACAGGTGCATGTTTCCGTCGCTCACGTCGGCAACGGGCACGCGAACCGCGTTTCCCTGTGCCGTCAGCAACTGCGATTCGGGCGCCGCCGCAGCCACGCGGGCGTAGACGAAATCGGCCGCCAGAGTGAGAATCACGACCACAAAACCCACGGAGGCCGCAAACATCCAGCGGCTGTGCTTGCGCTGCGTCCAGGCCTGGCGGCGGCGTTCGGCTTCATTGGCCGCGGGCTCGGGCAATCGCTGTCGCGAGAGCGTCAGCCATTCGCGAAGCACCATCAAGGCGGCGACGCCAAGGATGACCGCGAAAAAGAAAAACTCATTGCGGACAATCGGACCCACCAGGGCCATTTCGCGTTTGCTGGACGGCAGCCATTGGGCCTCGCTCAGTTCGTGCACCCCGGTCAAGGCCAGCTGTACCGCCACGATGACAAGAATCACCGTGGTAGCCTTGAAAAATCGGGCCAGCGGAATGATCAGCGTGCCTTGAAAGAAAAACAGGCCCACAGCGACGGCGACGGCGAGCCCCAATCCGGTGCCCAGCCACACGCTCAGGCCTTCGCTGGACAACTCCACGGCGCGCAAGATCAGCGCCAGCTCAGCGCCTTCGCGCAAAACCATCAGGAACACGAATAAGCCGATGCCCAGACCGGAAGAAAGATCTGATTTTTGGGCGAGGGATTCGACGCGTTGTTCGATATGCTTGCGAAGGTGCCGCGCGGCGCGGTTCATCCACACGATCATGGTGACCACGAAGAACGCGGCCACCAGAAGCAAGACTCCTTCGAAACCATCTTCACTGATCTGCCAGTGGTCCAGTGCCACAGCCGCGGCGAAGCTAAGGGCGGCAGCCAACCCCACGCCGGCCCAGACGAATCGCATAAGGCGGCTGCGCCCCGTGCGTTCGAGGTAGACTAAGACGATGCCGACGATCAGGGCGGCTTCGACGCCCTCGCGCAAAGCAATCAGAAAGGAAGAGATCAACTCGGAGGCCCCAGTTGCAAATTAGTTGCAACTCCATAATACAGTGTAGCCGTTTCGCGTTGACAGGTCAAGGTTTTTGCCTGGCTCCCCGTAGCGGCTCGTTACAATAGGTGCTCGGATGTCCTTTCCTCAATCCATCGGCAGGATCCGGCAGGCGGCGCTGAGTTCCACTCTGGCGCTGGCCTGCGTCTGGCTGGCTTTCGCTCAAACTGGCCCCCCAGCGGCGCAGCCCCATACCACATCTCCCGCGGCACATCCACCGGCAGGGGGCGGCGTGGTGGCGGAGGCTTCGCAAGATACGCGCGATGCGCAACAAGCCCTTGAGCGAGGGCAGCGCGCCGAACAGGCCGGCAACTGGACTGAGGCATTCCAGGCCTATAGCGAAGCGGCGGCGAAATCCCCTGACGATCGGACGATCCGGGTCAGGCTGGAATTGGCTCGTTTTGCGCTGGTGCAACAAAACACCCAGGAAGCAGCCAAGGATATGCTGAGCGGGCAGGATGGCCTCGCTCGAGAGCACCTGCTGGAGGCGTTGCGACTCGATCCCGGTTACGCGGTTGCACGCGAACAATTGGAACAGCTTGGACAACCGGCTGTTCCCGCGACAGTCCCGCAGAGTCGTCCCGCCTCCGCTCCCGTGCAGCTTAAGGAACCACCGGGAGCACATGATTTCGACTACCACGGCACGACGCGTGGAGCCTATGAAGAAGTCGCGCGGCAGTTCGGGCTGACGGCTACCTTTGACGGCGATTTGACGGACCGGCAAATTCGCTTCCGCGCTCCGGGCGTCGATTTCGAAACCGCGATGCGCCTGCTGGCCGAAGAGACCACCACGTTCTGGCGCGCCGTGGATGCGCGAACATTTTTCGTGATCCCCGACTCGCCGCAAAAGCGGCGAGACTACGATCCGGAGATCGAACAGACGATCGAGCTGCCCGATTCCGAGACGGTCGACGATATGACCGAGACGACCCGTCTGGTCCGCGAGATCGTCGGCATCCGGCGCTCGCAGCTCGACACACAGACCCATCTGCTGACGGTCCGGGATACGCCGGACAATGTCGCTTTGGCCCAGGCTCTGATCAAGGAGGTCGAGCAGCCGCGCGGCGAAGTGATTCTGGATATTGACATCCTCGAGGTGGATCGCACGCTCGCAGAGCAATTGGGAATCACGCCGCCCTCCAGCACGCAGACGATTTCACTGAGCGAATCGGAGATCGCTCAACTCACGCAAGCTCTGCAATCGGGCACCATTCTGCAGGCGCTGCAAAGCATCTTCGGGAGCGGAAATCCTCTGCTCGCTTCAGGATCCTCCGTACTGCCGCCGCTGATTGCCCTTGGCGGCGGAAAGTCCTTGTTTCTGGCGACCGTGCCTGGCGCGTCGGCCAATTTTTCCCGGACGCTCAGCGCGGTGCGAAGCGCGCAACGAGTCCTGTTGCGCGTTGCCGACGGCAAAGAAGGCACCTTTTTCGTCGGCGAACGATACCCAATCACTTTGGCGTTGCTCTCCTCGAGCCTGGTGATTCCGGCAACGCAGTTCACTCCGGGAATTCTCCCGGGATCGTTTCCAAGCACCAATTACACCGTGGGGAACAGCCCCACCGGCGTGGCCATTGGAAATTTCACGTCCAACGGCATCCCCGATCTTGCGGTAGTAAACAAGGCCGATAACACCGTCTCAATTTTGCTTGGGAATGGCGACGGCACCTTCGGTGCGGCGACCACCTATCCCACGGGGAAGGGCCCGGTAGCCGTGGCCACCGGCGATTTCAATCTCGACGGCAAACTGGACCTCGCCGTGGTCAACCAGACCGACAACACCGTTTCGATTCTGCTGGGGAACGGCGACGGCACGTTTGGGGCACATACCGACTATCCTACGGGGACCGGCCCCGTGGCGATCGTAACCGGCGATTTCAACATAAGTAACAACGCGAATCTGGACCTGGCGGTGGTTAACCAGGCCGCCAACACGGTGTCGATCCTGCTCGGAACCGGCGATGCCAATGGGACCTTCGGTGCCAAGCAGGACTTTGCGGTTGGCGCCGCGCCCTCGGCTATTGCCACGGCCGACTTCAACAACGACGGGTTCCCGGATTTGGCCGTGACCAACAGCACCGCCGATACCTTCTCCATCTTGCTGGGTAGAGGCAACGGCACCTTTACGGCGCACAACGATTTCACGACTGGGCACGACCCCTCGGCGATTGCCGCAGCGGATTTCGACGCCGATGGTTACATAGACGTTGCAGTGACCAACGAAACAGACAGCACTCTTTCTATTTATCCGGGGAATGGCACCGGGACATTCAGCACGGTCACCGACTTTGATACGGGCGCGAGCCCCGCGGCAATTACCGTTGCGGATTTCAATTCGGATGGCCTCCCCGATCTGGCGGTAGCCGACGAGGGCGCGAATACAGCTTCCATATTTCTCAACGTGGGAAGCGGGAGCTTCGCGCCGGCGCTCAGTCTGCCCACCGATGATGCGCCCGTGGCATTGGCCGCAAGCGCTTTGAGCACCACGAACGTGCTTCCCGACCTGGTAATCGCCAATCAGAGTTCCAACAACGTCACGGTTATCATCAATACCGCCAGCGTTCCGGTAACCTCCGGCGGGGCGACAACCGCGTATCCCGGCTCCGAGTGGGTGGACCTCGGACTAAAAGTGGATGCCACACCCCGTCTGCATCCCGACGATGAAGTGACCCTGGCATTAAAGTTCGATATCAGCTCCCTGTCCGGCGACAACGTCAACGGCATTCCCATCCTAAGCAACCGCACCGTGCAGCAGACCCTGCGGCTGAAAGAGGGTCAGACCAGCGTGCTTTCCGGCATCATGCAATCCAGCGAAATCAACAGCCTCGCGGGCTTGCCGGGACTGGACCAGGTGCCGGGTGCAGGACAGGCGACCGCAAATCGAAATGTGCAGGAGTCGAATACCGAACTATTGATCGCGGTCACGCCGCGGCAGTTGCGATTGCCGCGACGAATCGATAGTACGCTCTATGCCGGACGGGGCCCCGGTACGGCGCCCGCGGCGCCCGCTACGACTGCTCCGGCTCCGCCAACCGCTGGCGTACCGGCGGCGCCAGGCGCCGCGCCGCCGCCGGAAGGTGCCCCCGCAGGGGCGCCGCCTCCCGCTGAAGCCCCTGCTCCACCAACCCAGCCACCTTCTAATCCGCCGAATTAGCATCCTGGACTAGCCTCCTGGAGTGGGCTGGGTGCAGTCGCGCTTGTGAAATAAGGACATCGGCGGGATAATTGGGGGCAAGGTCCGCGAGATGAAATCCAAGAGCATCGCGAAGGCAGTTCTACCCGCCGCGGGTGTGGTCGGCGCAATTCTCGCCCTGATCGTCGTGGGCCACGCCGTGCGCGTGCCAAGGTTTGGGCGGACTGCCCTGGCGGCAGCGGCGCCCGGCCCGCAAACAGCAGGCAACGACAAGCCGACAGTCTATTTTGTCAAGGATCCTCAACTGGTCCCCGCGTTTCAGGTCAAGGACATTGCCGGGAAACCGGTGGATACCGCGGATTGGAAAGGGAAAGCCGTCCTGCTGAATTTTTGGGCCACGTGGTGCCCGCCCTGCCGCGAAGAGATTCCTTCGTTGATCGCTTTGCAAAAGAAGTATCAGGGCCGCCTGGTAATCGTCGGGGTTTCCGAGGACGAAGATCCCCCGTCGGAAGTGGAAAAATTTGTGCAAAAGGTGGGAATCAACTACCCGGTGGTGATGTCCTCGCCGGAGCTGCTCGGTAAGTGGGGCGGCGTCGAGGCCCTGCCTACAACATTCCTGATCAGCTCGCAGGGGCGCGTGATGTGGAAGCATCGCGGGCTTCATTCGCTGGCGGAATATGATCTCGACGTACAGGCTCTTTTGGGCGAGACCGTGGATGCAAAAATCGAGACCATTGCCGATCAGGGCCAGGTGTTCCTGAGGAATGCGGCCAACGCCACGGAATTGCCCGACGTCAGTTTTGCCGGCCTGAATGCCGAACAGAAAGCGCGGGCGCTGCACCGGCTCAACGCCGAGATGTGCACCTGCGGTTGCAAGCTGACCATTGCGCAATGCCGGTTGAATGACACGACTTGTCCGGTTAGCAAGACCCTTGCCGCGCAGATCGTAAAGGAGGTTGTCGCGAGCACACCGGCAACAACCCCCTCGAAAGTTAAGGCAGTAACCGCCAACTAGCTTCGGATTCCCCCGCCAGCTAACTCTTCTTCGTCAGTTCGTTGTAGACCACCACAGTAAACGAAGGAAACGCCGGACCGGGCGCGCCTGCTGGAGGGTCGACTTCGCCGAGTGATTGCTTGACCTGTTGTAGAGTTTTGCCCTCGTCCACCAGCGTTTTGATCTGTTCGCGCCGCGCGGACACGCTGTCCAGCCTTGCTTGCACGTCGGCCTTGGTTTGCAGATCGCCGTGTCCGGGGACGTAGGTGTCGGCCTTCAATCCAGTCAGCACTTTCACCGACTCAATCCAGCCTTCCGACGAGCCGTTTTTCTCGGCATGGATGAGGGTGAACGCCTGGTTAGCGGCAATGACGTCTCCGGTGAAGACGATCTTCTGTTCGGGGAGAAATACCTGTAAATCGCCGCTGGTATGCGCCGGCGCGGTATGGATCAGGACCAGGCGCTCGCCGTTGATCGTGTCGGTTTCTCGTTTGTCGACGATTTTGTTGGGCAGGTGATCCTGCGGGGCGGGATTCCGCGAACTGGCGGAGGCTTCCATTTCCTTCTTACAGCCGTCGGTGGCGATGATGGTCAGGCCGGTGGGATAGGCGGCCAAACCATTGACGTGATCGGCGTCACTGTGCGTAAGGATCACCGTGGTCACCGGCTTGGGAGTGAGCTTGGCAATTTCAGCGAGAACTTGCTTCGCTGAGTCCGGAGTGGTCTTGGCGTCCACAACGATCACGCCGTCCTTGCCGATAATGATTCCAGTATTTCCGCCTGCGCCTCCCTGGGTCCAATAGACGTCATCGGCCAGTTTGTTGACCGAAAGCGGCGGAGGCTGTTGCTGCGCGTACGTGAGGCTGGCGAACGTTCCGAGAGCTGTAACTGCGGCCAATCCAAGGGCCAGTTTCTTTGCCCGAAACATAGTTGGAATCCTCCCTATGCCTGTGAATGATGAAGCTTGAAAACGGATTGCGTGCAAATGTGTCCAGACGGGAATCGGCAAACCGACTCGCCTCCGTCATGGTCTCCCCGAACGGAATTCTACGCCCATCAGCCTCCCGGTGTCACATGACGATTGGGGCCGCCAGGGATTGCCGGTGAGAACCGGTAGGGAGGAGGTTTTAACTTGCGATGGTTAAGCTGCACTTTCCCGGAGTTCGCGCCGTTTATGCGTGCGTCCGTTAGTTTCCGAACCCCTTGAAAATCGCGGGCGGATGTATATGATGTTCGTCTTTGGCGGGGGGCTGAAACGGAATTTTTCCTCGTTTTAGCGCTGCCGCGAGTTTTTGGAGCGGAGGGCGATGCGGAGCAAGCGACCAGACGCAGGTTCGACGGCAGTGGCACTGATGTTTTCATTGTTTCTCGTGATTTTCACCCTCGCTACGGTGTATCTATTCCTTGCACAGGTTTGGCCGTTTTCAGATGTCCGCATCTGGTTCCCGCCGGCGATTACCGATTTTGGCAAGCAGATCGATTCGCAGTTCCACCGCACGCTGATCATTACCGGGGTAATTTTCGTCCTGGCGCAGTTCGGTCTTGCGCTGACCATATTCCGATCCCGCGATAGAGGGCAGAAGGCCAGCTATATCGAAGGCAACTCGACGATGGAGTTTGTCTGGACGCTGGCAACCGTGGTGATGTTCGTGGGCCTGGCTTTCTACGGCGAACACGCCTGGGCGGAGGCGCATTTCATGGGAGCCGCGCCGGGGGCGCTTATGGTGGAGGTCACCGGCCAGCAGTTTGCCTGGAACTTCCGGTATGCGGGCCCGGACGGCAAATTTGGCAGATTGCAGCCTGAACTGGTCAGCGCCTCCAGCGGAAACCCCTTGGGGCTCGATCCCAGGGATCCCAGCGGGAAGGACGACGTCGTTTCGCCGGTCATGTACGTGCCCGTGGGCCGCGAGGTGGAATTGTTGATTCGCTCTCAGGATGTGACACACAGCTTTTACGTGCGCGAACTGCGGTTGAAGCAAGACGCGGTGCCCGGCATGACGATCGCCATGCACTTCAACGCCACCGTGGAAGGCCAATACGAAATCGCTTGTGCTGAGCTTTGCGGCCTGGGCCATTACCGCATGCGCAGCTTCCTGAACGTGGTGTCCCAGGCGGACTATGACAAGTGGTTCCAGGATCAAGAAACGGCGTTGACGCAGTAGGGCGTTGGGAGCGAGCCGAATGGTTCGAGGAGCAAGTCGATGGTGACACACGAAAGCGGCGGCCATCACCATCCGCCGACGGGTTTCATCCGCAAATACATTTTTAGCATCGACCACAAGGTCATCGGAATCCAGTACTGGTTCCTGGCGCTGTTTTCCGTGTTTGTGGGAATGTTTCTGTCGCTATTGATGCGCCTGCACCTGGTGTGGCCGAACCTCAAGCTCCCGTTCACGGCCGGCGGCGTAATGTTGCCGGAAACGTATCTTGCGCTGGTGACCATGCATGGCTCCATCATGGTGTTCATGGTTCTGACCACCGCGCCGCAGGGCGGATTCGGAAATTACGCCTTGCCGATTCAGATCGGCGCCGAGGACATGGCTTTCCCTATCCTCAACATGCTTTCCTTTTGGACCACCTTCGTTTCCCTGATGGTGTTAATTGCCGCGTTCTTCGTCACGGGTGGACCGCCCATCGGCGGTTGGACCGCTTACCCCCCTCTCAGCGCGTTGGGTGAGATCGTGGGCCCCGGACAGGGAACGGGCATGACGTTGTGGGTGGTCGGCGTAATGATTTTCTGCCTCGCGTCTCTGCTGGGAGCGTTGAATTTCATCGTGACCACGGTCGATCTGCGGGCCAAGGGAATGACCTTTGGGCGGCTGCCCCTGACCGTGTGGTCATGGTTAATCACCGCAATTCTCGGGTTGCTGGCCTTCGGGGTGTTGCTGGCCGCCTGCATCTTGCTGCTCCTTGATCGAGTTGCCGGAACCAGTTTCTTCATCCCCGGCGGGCTGGTAGTCACCGACACGGTCATCACCTGGCACAAGGGCGGTTCGCCGCTGCTTTGGCAGCACCTGTTCTGGTTCTTCGGTCATCCCGAGGTGTACATCGCCATCCTTCCGGGCATGGGCGTAGCCTCGCACCTGCTGGCCACTTTTTCTCGCAAGCCGGTGTTCGGATACAAGGCCATGGTCGGGGCCATGCTGGCCATCGGCTTCCTGGGCTTCTGCGTCTGGGGCCACCACATGTTCGTGAGCGGGATGAGCCCGTACTCGGCGTTCGCTTTTTCGATCATGACCATGACCATCGGTGTGCCTTCGGCCATCAAGACGTTCAATTGGATGGGAACTCTTTGGGGCGGCAAGATTCAATTCACCACGGCGATGCTTTTCGCCTTGGGATTTGTGTCCCTGTTCGTCACCGGCGGCCTTTCCGGTCTTTTCTTGGCGCAACCCTCCCTGGATCTGTACCTCCACGATACGTACTTCGTGGTGGCTCATTTCCACTTGATCATGGGCGTGGCGGCGATCTTCGGCATCTTCGCGGCCACATTTTTCTGGTTTCCCAAGATGTTCGGGCGCATGCTCAGCGAGCCGCTCGGCAAGATCCACTTCTGGCTGACGTTTGTCGGCGTGTATTGCATCTTCATGCCCATGCATTTCCTGGGTCTGGCCGGGCATCCTCGGCGCTATGCGGACACCACCGGCGTGAATTTCCTTGCGCCCTTGCATACCGTGCATTACTTCATTACCATCGCGGCCTTTTTTACCATCAGCGCGCAACTGATTTTTCTATTCAATGTTATCTACAGCTTGATTGCAGGCAAGAAGGCCAGCGCCAATCCGTGGAACGCCACCACCCTGGAGTGGTCGGTGTCCTCGCCGCCTCCCTTTGATAACTTTGGAGGCGTGGTTCCGGTCGTGTATCGCGGAGCGTACGAATTTTCTGTTCCCGACGCAGCCGAAGATTTCATTCCCCAGGGTTTGGCGCCCGAGAAGGTTGGCAGGGCGCACTAGCGGCGCAGGAAAATGCCCGGCACTCTCACAGACGATATCGAGATTCTAGACGTCGGCCGCGGCGGTGGAACCGACGTTCCCGCCGGTGGGGACGACGACGGCGAACCCTCCGGCGGCGGCTTCGGCCGGGTTCCCGACCGCGCCTATTTCACGCTAATCCAACTGAGTTTGGCCGGCATCACGATGTTCTTCATGGCTCTGACCAGTTCGCTTCTGGTCCGCAAGGGGCTGGGGAACGATTGGATCTCGTTTACGCTGCCGCGCGTGGTGTGGGTGAACACGCTGGTTCTGCTGGGCAGCAGCGTCACGATGCAGATTTCCCTGCGGCGGATTCGCGAAGGAGCCATTGCCTCCTTTCGCAACTGGTGGACGCTGACCACCGCGCTAGGCGTGCTGTTCCTGTTTGGGCAAGTGGCCGCCTGGCGCGATCTCCGCGCGGAGGGCGTTTTTCTTACCACCAACCCCAGCAGCAGCTTTTTCTATCTTCTGACGGCGCTGCACGGCCTGCATCTGCTGGGCGGCATCATCGCGCTCTTGTACGTGCTGTTTCGCCGCTGGCGCCGCTCGCGCATCACGCAATCCACGGCGGCTAGCCTTGCGTCGATCTATTGGCACTTCATGGATGGGCTTTGGATTTTCCTGTTGGCACTCCTTTATCTGGGACGGTGAACTGTGCACGAGACGAAAGACGATGCGGCGATAAGCTCCCCGTGGGGAGGCGGTGAATCGCCGTTTGCGATCAATTCGAAGAAGTTCGGCATGTGGCTGTTCCTCGTCTCCGACACGCTCACTTTCGCGGCTCTGATCCTGGCCTACAGCTATCTTCGCCTGGCCAATCCCGATTGGCCGCGCCCGTTTGAGTTCTCTCCGGCCATCATCAACACCACCATCATGACCGTCATCCTGCTGGGCAGCAGCTTGACCATGGTGATGGCGGTCTCCGCCGCGCATGGCCACGATCGCGCAAAGGCCGTGCGCTACCTGTTGCTAACGGCAGGCGGCGGCGTTCTGTTCGACATCTTGCACATCCGCGAATGGTTTCACCTGTTTAGCGAGGGTTATGGCTTCGGGAAAAGCCCCGAAGGCGTGCCCTTATTTGGGTCGGCGTTTTTCGGAATCACCGGCATGCACATGGCCCACGTCACCATCGGCATCGTCTATATCGCGATCATAGCCGTGGGCTATGGCCGGGACAAGTTCACCGCCGACGACGTGGAGGTCAGCGGGCTCTACTGGCACTTTGTCGATTTGGTGTGGATGTTCGTTTTCCCCATGATCTATCTGATGTCCATCAAACTCTAGGGACCAGCCCTGGGCCGGCGAGGAGCGCATGAACACACACGAGAACCTTTCGGAATCGCACGCGGCCGGAAGCCCGCGCCTTTTTTTTATGATTTGGATCTGGCTGGTGGTCATCACGGCGATCGAGGTCTTTCTGGGCTACGAGACCCAGCATTTCTCGCCCACCTTCATGCTGACCCTCCTGGTGATCCTGTCGGTGGTGAAGGCCATATTGATCGTTTCCTACTTCATGCACTTGAAGTATGAGAAGCCCAGTCTGGCGCTGTTGCTGATTCCGTCCACGGTATTCTGCCTGTGCATGATTCTGATTTTCTTTTTTCCGGACAGCTTGCGGCTGCTGCAGTTCCGATCGCACTAGGCAAATAAGCGGATGCTGGAACGGCTTTGCGGGTGTAGACTAAACGGGATTCGGTAGCGGAAAACGGGAGAAACCATGCGACGAATGGCAACGTTGTCTTTGGCTGGACTTGGGATGCTGGGTTTGTCGACCGCAGCCCACGCGCAAGGATGCGTGCTTTGCTATACGTCAGCCGCAGCCAGCGGTTCCGCCGGGATACATGCCCTCGACATGGGGGTGCTGACCTTGCTCATTCCCGCACTGGTGCTCTTTATCGCCATTTTTGCTTTGATCGCGTACCGCGTCCGAGTGGCCTCGGCTGCGGTGCAAGCGCCTTCGGCAGCCCCGGCTCCCCGCTTACGCTTCTCCACATTTTTCCTTCGCAGGGTGCTGCGTCAGCGCCGAAGCGCCTCGGTCACGGCGTAGATCACGCGGTCAACCTGTTCCGCACTCATCTCGGGATAGATCGGAAGCGAAAGAACCTCGTGCGCGGCCTTTTCCGCCACGGGGAGGTCGCCCGCCTTTCCGCCTCCGCTGGAAATCAAAGAGGCGCCGGCTCCAGCTGAAGAATAGATCGGCTGAAGGTGCAATGGGACGGGGTAATAGATCCCTGAACCAATTCCTTGCTCGGCAAGGCACCGCCTGAGGTAATCGCGGCGTGCTGCGGGGTGTGGTCCGTCGCTAAAGACGCGCACCGTGTAGAGGTAATAGGTGTGTTCTCTCCCCGCGGGCACTTCCAGCAGAGCGATCCCAGGAATCCCGGCCAGGCCTTTGTTGTAGCGCGCAGCCAATGCACGGCGCGCGGCAATCCAATGATCCAGGTGGCGCAGCTTGACGCGCAGAACCGCGGCCTGCAGCTCGTCGAGGCGGCTGTTCCACCCCGGCTCGCTGCTGACATAGCTTCCCGTTTGACCGTGATTGCGCAGAATCGCCAACCGTCCGGCGATCTCTTCCGAATCGGTCAGGATCATCCCCGCGTCTCCATAAGCGCCGAGATTCTTACTGGGATAAAAGCTCGTCGCCGCGATAGTTCCAAAAGACCCCGCCGGTCGGCCATGGTACGTGGCGCCAAGCGCCTGGGCGTTATCTTCGATCAAGGTCACGCCGTACCGCGCCGCGAGCTCTTTGAGAGGATCGAGGTCTGCGGCCAAGCCGTAAAGGTGAACGGCAAGAATTGCTGTCGTGCGCGCGGTCAGGCGGTCCCGCACCGATGCTGGGTCAACAGTGAGCGTGCCGGGATCGCTGTCGGCGAAGACCGGCTTCGCTCCCAGGGCGCTGATCGCACCGGCGGAAGCGATGAAAGTAAACGCCGGGACGATCACTTCGTCGCCCGGCGCGACGCCGCACGCCCGCAGACCGAGAATCAGCGCATCCGTGCCCGAGGCCACGCCGATGCCGTAGCGGCGCTGGCCGTAGCGCGCCATTTCGTGCTCGAAGGCTTCCAGTTGCGGCCCGAGAATAAACTTCTGCGAGGCCAGCACCTCATCCAGCGCCCCGCGAACCTCGTTCCCGATAGCGGCAAATTGCGCCCGCAGGTCGAGCATGGGTATTTCACCGGGAGGCCGGTGCGACGTCTTTTCCTTCTGATCCTTCTGAATTTCTGTAGGTGGCTTCAAGTGGCGCGCCGCCGCGGGGCGCAAGTATCCGTCGTGCAGGCGGGAGGAACGCCGGGAAGCAAGCTCCGATGGTCGGCCACCCATCGGTAGATGCTGGGACCGACCCATCGAAAGGGAGGCAAGCCGAGCATCCAGCCGAGCCACGCAAAACGGGGCAGCACGCGCAGAATCCGCACCCAGGCGGCAAAGCCCGCGGACCAGGTGCCATCGGCACCTTGCAGGTGCATCTCGCGGTTCAGTTCTTCGCGCGGGTATGGCGCGGAAGCTTCCACCTGCGGATTGTTGATATCCAGAAATAGCAGCCGGCTATGCGTGTCCCAGGGCTCGACCAGCCCCTTGGACCATAGACAGAAGGAGCAAGCCCCATCGTAGTAGATTGCAAGCTTGTGTTCGGCGCCCATGGTTCCAGCTTCGGCAAAGAAGTCTGTAACCATTATACACTCGGGGGGAGAGGGGATTTGGTGCCCGCAGAAGTTAAGACGGCGCCGGATAGCCCCAGGAAGGGCCTATCAGTGCGGGCGTCCCGGCGGGTCCGCAGGGCTGGGAATTAACGGATTGGCGGGCGGGGGAGCGGTGCTCGCGGAAGTCTTTGAGGGAGCCGGATTCGAGATGCCGATGCCCTGGTTCATCGCCTGATGATCCTTGGCACAGGCGGGGCAATAGCCCTTGCCGGTATCTTCGTCACGCAGGCTGGCCAGCTCATAGCATCCATGGATGCAGTCGCAATAGCCTGTCGTAGAAGCGGTCTTGATTGGAACCAGTGCCATGCCCACCCTCCGGCGCGCTGTAATTAAAGGTGCCCAACCGAATCGAGGATACTAACCTTGAGGCAAGTTTTCCGCAAGACGGCGGGAAAAGGTCAAAAACGCCTCAGGTGGCGCGCGAAAGGCTGAAAGGAGTCTCGACATTCTCGCGCAGTTCCATCCACAGCGATGGGGGGAGGGAAAGAAATACCTTAACCACCTGGGGGTCAAACTGTGTCCCGCTGCAGCGGGCAATTTCCTCGCGCGCGTGCTCCACCGACAGCGCCTTCCGGTAGGGGCGGTCGGAGATCATGGCATCCAGAGCGTCCGCCACGGCGAATATGCGCGCACCGAGGGGTATTTCTTCTCCGCGCAATCCGCGCGGGTAACCCGAGCCGTCGAAATACTCCTGGTGGGAAAGCACGATTTCCGCCGCTTCGCGCAGGAAGGGGATGCGGATCAGCATGTTGTATCCGACTTCGCAATGCGTGCGCATAATGGTGCGTTCTTCGTCGTTGAGCGGTCCGGGCTTGCGCAGGATGCGGTCTGGAATAGCCATTTTCCCGATATCGTGCAGAAAGGCTGCGCGGGCAATTTGTGGTAGGGGCACGCTTTCCGGTCCCATCTCCTTGGCGATGGTAATCGTATAGGCGGTGACGCGCTTGCAATGGCCCTCGGTCTCCGCGTCTTTCAAGTCCAGCGCTCCGCCCAGCGCTTCCAGCGTTTCATCATACGATTGCTCGAGTTGCTGCAGCGCGCCGCGCAGCTCCGCGGTGCGCTTCTCCACCAGGTTCTCCAGATTTCGCTGGTAGTTGCGATTTTCCACCAGCAGCCAGCGGTGCTCGATCGCGCGGCGGACGCTCATAAAGAGCTGATCCTTTTCGAAGGGCTTGAGGATGTAGTCGTAGGCTCCGCCCCGGATGGAGTCCAGAGCCGTGGAGACGTCGTGGATGGCGGTAACCATGATAACGGGAATGTCCGGGTCGTGATGATGCAGCCATTTCAAGAGCTGCGAGCCATCCATCTCCGGCATGACCATATCGCTCAAGACCACGTCGACGGTGTTGTGTCTCAAGTATTCGGCGGCTTTCTTCCCGTCGGCCGCGGTCGCGCAGCGGTAGCCCTGCCCCTGCAGCAGCGTGGAAACGATCTCGCGAATCGCTTCTTCGTCGTCAACAATCAGAATTCGATCGATAGACACTGAGAATAGCTCCGGTCACAACTATGATTATTATAAGGACGCGCGCAATGTGCGCCCCAGGGGGATTCCCGGGAGGTGCTGAGTTTGCCAAGGGTTCTCGTTGGGGCCGTTCGGGAGTGTTGGCAGTCCCCTTCGGATGTACTACAGTCTGTGGATGGGCAAGCATTGCACAGGATTCCCATTTTGGCCAATATCGGCAAATGCGGTGCCGTATTCGTGATGGTTTGTGGTTTGCTCGCCGGGCATAGTGTTTTGGCGGCACGCCAGTCTACGCCGCAGCCCCAAGGCAATCGCCAAACGCAGGAATGGCCAATTGGATAGGAACCGAATGACGCGAATCCAACAATCTCTGGGCGTGCTCTTCTGCCTCTTGCTGGCGGGTGCCTCCCTTTGGGCACAGCAGCAGCAGGCTCCCGCCACGCCGCCATCCTCGTCCGACAATGCCGAGTTTCTGCAGACTGCCGACGCCGTGCTGGCCGACATGAGCAAACTGCTGTCCTTGCCGGTACTCGAACCGCTCAAGAAAAGCATTCGCTCGCGCGAGCAGATACGCGAGTACCTGATCAAGAACATGAACGAAGACAAAGACCAGGCCAAGCGATACGCGGATCAGAGAGCGCTGGAGGCATTTGGCGCGATCCCCAAGGGTTACCCGCTCGATCAGAAGCTCCTGGCGTTGCTGACCGAACAGATCGCCGGTCTCTACGATCCCAAGAGCCGCGAGTTCTTCATTGCCGATTGGACCAATCCTGCCGACCAGCAGGTGATCATGGCCCACGAGCTGACCCACGCCCTCCAGGATCAGCACTTCCACATCCAGAAGTGGGAAGATGACGTGAAGTCCAATGATGACGCGACGCTGGCGCGCGAAGCCGTTCTGGAAGGTTCCGCCACCGTGGCGATGATTGATTACCTTCTGCGCGGCACCGGAACAAGTTCGCGGGAGATCCCCGAGCTGGACCCCTCTCTTCTCCTGGGAGATGTGAGCGACAGCCCGGAACTGGCCAGCGCTCCTCTGGTGATTCGCGACGAGATGTTGTTCCCTTATTTCTCCGGCGCCACGTTTATTCAGCGCATATTGAAGGCCGGGAACGGATGGCCTGATTTTCACAAGTTGTTCGAAAATCCTCCCGTTTCCACGCAGCAGATTATGCATCCCGACCTGTACTTGAATGGCGTCGTGCCGCAGGCGGTGACTCTGGCGCCCGTGCTCAAGACCGTGCCGCACGGCTGGAAGAAGCTCGACGAAAATATAGTGGGCGAGTTTTTTCTTCACGTGATACTGAAACAGTTTCTCGGGGAGAAGCGCGCGGATGATCTGGCTCCGTCCTGGGCCGGCGATCGTTATGCCATTTATGAGCAGCAGCACGGTGGGCCTACGCTGTTGCTTGTACGCCTGCGCCTGGCGAGCGATGGCGATGCCGCGCGATTTTTCGGAGGCTACAGCGAAGTGCTGGAGCTTAAAGACGAGACTCGTACCGATCTGCTTCGCCGCCCCAACTATTTCTCATTTAGCACGCCTGCCGGAGGTGTCTTCCTGCGCTGTGTGGATTCCGAGTGCCTTATCGCGGAGGGCGCCACCCCGGAAATGTTCGCGGCGATGGTGCACTCCATCGGCTGGTCCGCCAACCCGTCTGGTTCGGACGCCCCCAGCGGCAAGGCCGTGGTGGTCAGAGGTCCCAGCGACCCTCATCCGAATGTGTGGATTCCCGCAGGAGACACGACCCATTCAGTCACCGCTCTCGCGGTCCGATAGTTATTTCAAACGCAGCAGCAGCCCTGTCAGGAAAAATGCTCCGGACGCGCCGCCCAGCACAAACCCACGCCGTGGCGTGTAGTCGCTTGGGCTGGTCAGTCCGATGCCCAGCACGGTGCGGTTGAGCCAAGCGCTCTGGCGTTTCGAGGATGGTTCGCTCGTGTGTCAGGAGCAACAGCTAGCGCGTATGCAGGTATACCAGCAGAGCCTTCAGATCGTCGTTATCGATCACCAGCTCGAAAGGCGGCATGATCCCGCGGCCGTTCAGGATCACGTTGCGGACCTCTGCGTCCGTCGCCGGTGCTCCGCTGGGAAGCGCCTGTTTTTGGAATAGGCCGTCCAGGCGCGGCGGGACCTTGAGCAGGTGAAGGTCGCTTGTGGATTCATGGCACATCGCGCACTGCGCATCGTAGATGTTTTTGCCTTGCTGGACGGCAATCGGATTTTGCGCCGGGGCAAGGCTCGAATCAGCCCGCTGGCAGCCCGCCGCCGCGATCACCGCGACGCCGGCCAGGACCACGCCTGCGAGACGCGCCGTCCGATTTTCATTCATTTGCGGTTTCCGCCTGCCGAATCGAAGCAAGCACATCCGACGTTTTCCATTCGTTGCCCGGCCAGGTTTTGGCGACGGTGCCGTTACGCGCCAGCAGCACCGTGCTCATGCTGTGGGCGATCTGATTATCTTGCTCGTAGAATTCCAGGCCGAAGGCGTCTGCCAGTTCTTTTAAATCGCCCGGTGTGGTCGAGACGAAGTCCCAATGCTGGAATCCGGTGGCGTCATTTTCCAGGTACGCCAGTCCATATTTTCGCAGGACCGGCGGCGTGTCGTAGGAAGGATCGATGCTGACGCTGATCAGGTGCGTCCCCTTATATTCCGCCGGAGTTTTCGCCAGTTCCTTGTGGATCGCGGCGAATTCACTGCTGATCAGCGGACAAAAAGTGGGCAGAGGACATCGCGTGTAGATGAACGTAACCAGCACGGCCTTTCCCTTGAAACGGGACAGGTGCAGCGTCTTTCCATCCTGGTTGGTTAGCGGCACATCGGGAACCTTCTCGCCCGGCGCGAGTTCATGCGGTTGCGTTGCCGTGATGGTTCCGCGGCCGCTCTTGTCGGTGATGGCCACGTGCTCCAGCCAATAGCTGGAATCGTTTTGCACAACTACATCCGCGGTGATCTGGTCGCCCGGTTGCACGTCGTTGAACCCCTGGGGGTCCTTCACTGGATAGGGCATGGTCATGGCCATCATGAATCCGGGAATGGTGTCGTGCTTGATCATGAGCTGGTTGTTTTCCGCGCTTTTCGAGAGCACCTGCCCGCGTAGCGCGAAGTGCTTTTCCGGAGCCTGGCAGCCGCCGGAAAGACCCAGCATAACGGTCAGAAGACTCAGCGCGGCGCATCGATGCAAGAGTGTCATGGCCATTCCTCAGTAGTGAAAATGGTAACGAATTTCGCCATATATTTCTCGCGGATCGTTGAAGTGGACTCCGCCGAATGTAAAGCTGTTGTCGATAAGCAGATGGCTGTTGAACACGTTGAGAGCATTGATCGAGGCTGTGAATCGCTCTGCGAAAGCCTTGGTCACAGAGAGATCGACGGTAGTGTGCGCGGGAAGATAGGGCGGAGGGGCATCGCCGTTTGTGAAGCCGGACCCATAGTAGATGTTTCCAGCAAACGAGGTCCGCCAGGGCAGCGCCGTGTCAAAGCCGATGTTCAAGGTATTCCGCTGATCGTGGTCCAACGGGGCGTAACCATCCTGGAACACAAAGTTTGTCAAGCCGCCCGTGATCGCCCCGGCAAATTCCGCGATTTGATTGGAGTAGGCTAGATGCACTTGTCCTCGGTGCCACAGCCGCGGGGAGTGTAGCGTCAGCTCCCAACCCCGGATCAGCGCGTCCTGGGTTGTCAGCGGCAGAAAAATATTTGTAGTGACCACGTTTCCCAGGTATTCGTAGTTCACGTTTCCGTGATCGAGAAAATTGAAGCTTCGGGTCCGGAAGTTGTCGATATCCACCACCCATCCCTTGTAGGGTACCGTCACCCCGTATTGAAATTCCGTGTCCCGTTCTCCACGCAGGGGAATGAATTCCTGGGGATTCAGGGAGCTGCCCGGTGTGTTCACGATGCTCAGCAGCGGGCCGCTCACCGTAACCAGGGGCGGCGCCTGGTAAAATTCGCCATAAAAGCCCCTGAAAACCCAATTCAGATGCGGAATCCGAACCGCGACCCCCGTGCGCGGATTGGTCGGATCTTCCGTAATGGTTGGCGACTCGAAGTGTGTTTGCCGCACGCCGCCGCTCAGTGTCAGCCAGGGCGTGACCGCGAACTTGTCCTCCAACCAGAAGGCCTCCAGGTTACCGTTCGCTGGTTCGCGATCCGAGATCGGCGAATTGCTTCCATCGTTGAACAGAACGCCGAAAAGCTGATCGTCGTGCTGCCAGAACCCGTAGAAACCCGCTCGGAGCGTGTTGCGAGCGATCGTTGCGCCGACAGTGGCTTGGCCGCCCACGTACGTGGAACTGCGGTGATCGGTGACGGCGTTCGGGAAATCGAACGAGGCGCTGTCGTAATTGGAACTGTTGAAGTGATAGAAGGGAGAAACCGTCAGCAAGCCGTCGTGTGTAAGCGTGCGCACCCAGGAGAAATTCAGGTAGCCATCGTTCTCATGCTGGCCGTCCACCTGGATTACGCCGTTGGCCACGTTCGTCGGGTCGATCGGCATCTGGAAATAGTCTTGGCGTAGCGACCCCACGAGACGAAACTGATCCTTGGGATCCTTGTTGAAAATGAGCGATTCGAATCCCCCGAAACCGTTGCCGGCGTCATGAATGACTTGCGCTACGGGTGTCTCCAGGCCAAGGTCGGTCCGGTTGCCATTCAGGCTTCCGTAGTAGGCAAACCGTTTCGAGTGCCCTCCACAATTGATCTGGTCGTTGGTCTGATTGTATTCCCCGTAGCTGAGGACGAGTTCACATTCGCTGTTGCGCTCGAAGCCCGTGCGCGGAACGGCGTTAAAAACTCCGTACGTGCGATCGCCATAGTCAGCGTCATAGCTGCCGCGCTGCACTTCGATGTAGTCGAGGTCCTTGGGATCGACCTGTGGCCCCACATTGCTGGCGATATTGGTGTTGGGCACGGGGACGCCGTCGATCATCCATGTGAACTGGTGCCCGCCGCGGATATGCAGCATGTCGTGGACCATGTAGGCGCCCGGCACATTGTCGGTGATAATCGCCATGCTATCGGTGCGGTCCGCGCCCGGCGTGTTTTGCACGTCCTCGCGGCTCACCAGGGTTGTGGGCGTGACGCTATCGGTTGAAGCAACCACTGCCTCGCCCCCCACAACCACGGCAGTCTCGTTGAGGCCGGCTATGGCCAGTTGAAAGTGCAGCACCGGGCTGGTGTCCGACTGCACCACGACCTGCTGTTCGGCTCCCTGGAAACCCTTTAGCGCCACCGTCACGGTGTAATTCCCCACTGGGACGGCGGTGAACTCGAACGCCCCGTCATCTTTCGACTCTTGCATCTGCATCCAGTCTGAATCTTGTGCTTTGAGCGTGACGCTGGCGCCACGCATCGGAAGATGCTGCGCATCGTGTACCACACCGCGCACGTTCCCAAAGATCGTGGCCCACGCCGTTGCCGCCGTGCACAGAAAAAAACACAGCACAAACAAATTCTTCACCTGCCTCATGATCCCCCGCAATCTTGTGTTCGCCGGCGATCCCGCTCAAGCGAATACACGCGCGCAGAAACTCAAAACCGAACCGCTTGTCGATGGGAATGACCGAATTAGGCGAGGACCGCGCGGGGAGGGGGAGACAAAACTTCGAGATCGGCGACCGGAACTGCCGGAGATGTGGAGAGAGAAAGCCGCTCAACGACGCGCTGGCCGGCAAGCAGCGCCAACGGGGCAATGCGCACAAAAACAAGCGCTGAGGTATAGCGCGACGCGGGCGTGGGGCAAGTCTGGAACTGCGCGCCCGGATGGCTCATGTCCATGTCGCACAAGACAGCTCCGGCCATGTGACGCATCATGGGGCACAAGCCGCTGGCGCAGCAGTCAGGCGTTCCCGCGGCCCACAGGCTGCCATCGGCGGACACAAAAGTCGCTGACAGCACCAGGATTGCCAGAATCGCAAGGAGTCTTCGATACACGGCCCACGTAGCGTATCGCAATCCTTGCGTTCAAATCAAATATCTTCATGGAATGACCCCAAACGGGGGGATGACGCGAAACGGTCCTTGACGTGGCGCGCGTCAGCCGATATATCCAAAGGATGGCTCATACATTTCTGCAATTCGATTTTGGCGCAAACGAGGAAGCCGTGCAACGAGCGAAGCAAACCGTCGACCGTTGGAAACAGGCTTTCCGGCTGGACAAGAAATTGCTATTGAAATTTGCAAGGGAAGACGCCAACGAGGCGGGTTCGGAAAACGGCCACATCCTGCTCATCATTCGGCTGGACTTTTCCGACCATGAGCGGCTTTCCTATCAGCGCTGGCTGGATCGCATTCCCACAGAAGAGGTCTTTAAGGCCGCCCATCTCAAGGTGATCCGCCAGGGCGACGGGGAATTTACGGCCACGGCCAAAAAATTCGACGAACTCGGATAGCTGGAGTGCCCGCGCCACAGGCTCCCCGTAGAAATCACATCCCTGCCTTAGGCATCGTATCTGCGGCGTCGCGGAACTTTTGCTTGCGCCAGTTCCGGTTTTTTCGCGAGATTTATGAGCGCACCGAAGGTGAGTGCGCTCAATACAGCTACGGTGAACCAGCCCGTGAGAATTCCCGCGATCGCAATAAGCATAAGACAGCCTTCAACAACCCCGATAGATTGTACGCAATGTATTTGCCATTCCGAGAACTTTTGTAACCTGCCGCATGCGCGCCAGTTGCATCCAGGATGCCGGACAGAGCACTCGTACTAGCCCGCGCACTATTTGCGCGAAGAGGCAATATATTCCTGCCTACCCGGGCTGTCGTCAAGCCTTTCTCCGTCTTATGATCATCCTAATCCCGGCTAGCCGGGGACCTGGCATTCGCTATAATGGGTGCCGCTCGGGCGGCAGGTCGGACTGCATAGTCTTCTTGAGGTGACCGCGTGGCGGTGCAAGAGCAGACCAGAATTGATTCGAGCCGCTACCACGGCCTCACCCGGGATCAGCTCGTCCAGATGTACCGCACCATGTATCTCTCCCGGCGCCTGGACGATCGTGAAGTTCAGCTCAAGCGCCAGCACAAAATCTACTTCCAGATCAGCGGCGCGGGGCACGAAGGCGTGTTGGCGGCCGCCGGACAAGTGCTCCGCCCGGGGCGCGACTGGGTCTTCGCCTATTATCGCGACCGCGCGCTGTGCCTGAGCCTCGGCGTTACCCCCTACGAAATGCTGCTGCAATCGGTGGGTGCGAAGGACGACCCCGCATCGGGAGGCCGTCAAATGCCTTCGCACTGGGGCCAGCCTCGCCTCAATATCGTGGCAAGGTCTTCCACTGCGGGCATGCAATGGCTCCATGCCGTCGGCGCCGCGGAGGCATCTCTATACTTCGCCGAATATCCGCAGGCGCTGCAGCAGGCCATGGGCGCGCCGCTCGGCCAGTCGGTGCGCTACCACGCCGACGAGATCGTGTACGTTTCCGGCGGCGAGGGCATGACCAGCGAGGGAGAGTTCTTCGAGGCGCTCAACAGCGCGTGCCTGGACCGCCTTCCGGTGCTCTTCCTGATTGAAGACAACGGATACGCCATTTCCGTGCCGGTGGAGGTGCAGACCGCCGGCGGCAGCATCTCCAGGCTTGTCGCCGGATTTCCCGGCCTGCATATCGCGGAATGCGACGGCACCGATACGCTGGAGAGTTACAAGGCCATGCGGGATGCCGCCGCTTACTGCCGTGCCCGCAAGGGTCCCGCGCTGGTGCACGCCCATGTGACCCGGCCCTATTCGCACTCCCTATCCGATGATGAGAAACTCTACAAGTCGCCCCACGAAATCGAGCAGGAGGCGCGCCGCGACCCGATCGCCAAATTCGGCCTGTTTCTCGTGCGCGAAGGCCTTCTTGGCGAGAAGGAACTGGAAACGCTGGAGGGCGCGGTAAATCAGGAAATTATCGACGCCACCGACCGGGCCCTGGAAGCCGAGCTGCCCGCCAAAGAGTCCGTCACGAAATGGGTTTACTCCCCCGACGTGGACCCCACCTCTCCTTCTTTTGACGCCCAGCCGGAATTTTCCGGCGGGCCCTTCACCATGGTCGAGATGATCCCCATGACCCTGGCCGCCGAAATGGATCGCGATTCCCGCGTGGTGGTTTTCGGAGAGGACGTTGCGGATTGCAGCCGCGAGGAAAGTCTCGAAGCCGTGAAAGGGAAGGGCGGGGTCTTCAAAGCCACGCTGGGGTTGCAGCGCCGCTTTGGCTCGCGGCGGGTTTTCAACACTCCGCTGGCCGAGGCTAACATCGTGGGGCGCGCCGTCGGCATGGCCTTGCGCGGCATGAAGCCCGTGGCGGAAATTCAGTTCTTTGACTACATCTGGCCGGCCATGATGCAGATTCGCGACGAAATGGTGGTCACGCGCTGGCGCTCCGCCGGAGCCTTCAAGGCCCCGGTGATTATTCGCGCGGCCATCGGCGGTTATCTTACCGGCGGCGGCATCTATCACAGCCAATGCGGCGAAGTGCTTTTTACCCACATTCCTGGCTTGCGCGTGGTGATGCCGGCGACGGCGCTCGATTTGTGCGGCCTGTTGCGCACGGCCATCCGCGCCGATGATCCCGTGCTTTTCCTCGAACACAAGCATCTTTACCGCCAGCCTTACAACCGCTCTCCCTATCCTGGACCCGATTTCACCATTCCTTTTGGCAAGGCCCGCGTGGTTCGCGAAGGCGCCGATGTGAGCATCATCACCTACGGCGCCCTGGTGCATCGCGCCGAGGTGGCCGCGGCCGAATTGGAACGCGATGGTATTTCACTGGAGATTGTGGACTTGCGTTCTCTCTCCCCCTATGACTGGGAGGCCATCGCGCGCTCCGTCACCAAGACCAACCGCGTGATTGTGGCCTATGAGGATATGCTCTCGTGGGGCTACGGGGCTGAAATCGCCGCGCGCATTGCCGACGAGCTTTTTCAGGATCTGGATGCGCCGGTGCGCCGCGTGGCCGCCCTGGACACCTTCTGCGCTTACCAGCCCAAGCTGGAAGACGTAACCCTGCCGCAGACCGAAAGCATCGTCACCGCGGTACGCGAACTCGCCGCTTTCTAAGGGTTTTCCCGCCGGCGCAATGCCTTTTATTTCAGCCAACTTTGGAGTGGTTTCACGTCTTCGATTTTGATTTGGGCCGTGATTTGCCGCCGCTCTCAAACGTGGCCGCGTCCACCGAAAGCAATCCAGCGCCCACCGTGGCCAGCGCGAACGTCGCGGCGAAAAGCACCAAGGGATACTGATAATTCGTCACGCGGTAAATTCCCGCTTGCGGAATCTGCACCTTGATCAGCACGAACCCCATTTCGATTGCCAGGAGTAGCGCCGTCACCCGCGTCAGCAGCCCGATGATCAGTAAAATTCCGCCAAATAGTTCGAGTCCTCCCGCGACGTAGCCAAGATACGCCGGCAGTCCCATCCGGTGGAAATCCGCCAGAGTTGCCGCTGTGGTAACGAACAGCTTTCGGTATCCGCTGTTGTAAAAAATCGCCCCCAGCGCCAGCCGCA
>Ga0302324_100005675_pt1 | contig 27173 bp, 21 predicted proteins | sample Palsa_T0_1_FD_201949 | JGI IMG/M metagenome (GOLD analysis project Ga0302324, IMG submission 201949) | Peat permafrost microbial communities from Stordalen Mire near Abisko, Sweden - Palsa_T0_1 | ecosystem: Environmental > Terrestrial > Soil > Palsa > Peat permafrost | place: Sweden: Abisko...
GTAGCGCCGAGACTCCGGCGACGGTGCGCAGCGCGTTGGCGCCGGTCGCCAGCGTGATGGCCATGCCGGATGCGGGCTGGCCGTTGTACTTGGCCGCGAAGGCATAGGTCGCCTGGCCCAGCTCGACGCGGGCCACATCGCTCAGATGGAGCGTCGAGCCATCGCTGCCACTGCGCAGCACAATGGCGCGAAACTGCTCAGGTGTCTGCAGTCGGCCGAGCGCCGTGACGGTCGCATTGAGTTGCTGTCCCGGCACCGACGGCACATCGCCGAGTTGACCGATCGAGACCTGGGCATTCTGCGCCTGCACCGCCGCAATGACGTCGGCCGGCGTGATCGCATAGGCGTTGAGCTTGTCGGCATCCAGCCAGATGCGCATCGCGTATTTGGCACCGAACAATTGGATCGTGCCGACACCTTCGACACGGCTCAATGGATCGACCACGTTACTCGCGATGTAATCGCCGATGTCGCCCGCGCTCATCTTGCCGTCTTCGGACACGAAGCCGATCGCCAGCAGAAAGGCGCTGTTGCTCTTGCTCACAACGATGCCCTGCTGCTGCACAATCTGCGGCAGCAGTGGCACGGCCTGCTGCAGTTTATTCTGGACCTGCACTTGCGCGGTATCCGCATTGGTGCCACTGGCAAAGGTCAGAATGATGGCGACGTTGCCTTGGCTGTCGCTGGTCGAATCGATGTAGATCAGGCCGTCGAGCGCGGTCATGTTTTGCTCGATGATCTGGGTCACCGAATCCTCGACGGTCTTGGCCGAGGCTCCCGGGTAGGACGCCGTGATCGACACGGCCGGCGGCGCAATGTTCGGATAACGCGCAATCGGCAGCCGCGTGATCGAGACAATGCCGATCAGCATGATGATGAAGGCGATGACCCACGCAAAAATGGGCCGATCAATGAAGAAGCGCGACAACATGGCAGCTGGTGCGGACTAACGCGTAGCAGTCGCAGCGCTGGCAACGCCGGCGCTCGTCGCGCCTGTGTTCGCCGCCGTATCGCCGCCAGAGGCAGCCGCCGCGATCCCGCTCGCAGCGGTCGCTTCCACGGCCTTGACCGCCATGCCGGGCTGTACCTTTTGCAGGCCTTCGACGATCAGCCGATCGCCCGCGACCAGACCCTCATCCACGAGCCATTGATTGCCCACGGTGCGCGAGACCTTCACCTCACGCGGTTCGACCTTATCGTCGTGGTTCACGATCAAGGCGGTGGCGTTACCCTTTGGGTCACGCATGATGGCCTGTTGCGGCGCCAGTAGCCCCTTCGCGAGCACGCCCTCGCTGAGCACGGCGCGCACGTACATGCCCGGCAACAACAGACCGTCCGGATTGGGCACGAGCGCACGCAATTGGTAATCGCCGGTGGTCGGATCCACCGTGACTTCGGCGAACTGCAGTTTGCCATCATGATCGTAGCGGCTGCCGTTGATCAGCAGTATTTCTACCGGCGCCTCGTTGCCCGTGGCCTGGACGCGCCCGTCGACGATTTCCTGGCGCAATTGCAGCCACTCGCGGCTCGACTGGCTGACATCAACATAGATCGGATCGAGCTGCTGGATCGTGGCCATGGCCGCGGTCTGATTCGCGGTCACCAGTGCGCCGGGAGTCACCGTGGACTTGCCGATGCGACCGCTGATCGGCGCGGAAATATGGGCGTACGCCAGACTCGTCGCCGTGCTGTCGACGGTGGCCTGGGCCGAGGCGACGTCCGCTTGTGCCTGCGCCAGCGCCGCGACCGCATTGTCATTATCCTGCGCGCTGACGGCGTCAATCTTTACCAGTTCGGCGGAGCGCTTGGCCGCCAGCTGCGCCGCGGCCAAGGTGGCCTGCGCCCTTTGCAGCGCTGCCTTCGCGCTGTTGTACTGCGCGCGGTAGAGCCGCTCGTCGAGCTCGTACAAGGGCTGTCCAGCCTTGACCAGTGCGCCTTCGGTGAACAATCGCTGCTCGACGATGCCGCTGACTTGAGGCCGTACGTCGGCAACCAGATGCGCATTGGTCTGCCCGGGCAGCTCGCGCGTGAGGTTGACGGATTGGGGCTGCAGCGTGACCACGGTGACCTGTGGTGCGAAACCCGCGCCCGGCATGCCGTGGGGAGCGCCAGCGCCGCAGGCGCTCAGGGCGGTTAATGCGGCGATCACAGCGCCATAGCGAATGATAGCTTGAGACACAAGCGCTCCCAAAGAGAATGAACGTTCATTCTATTGGTAAGGGAACGGCTATGCAACCTTGTCGGTGTTAACCGACTTGACCGCGTTGCGTCCGAGGACCCAGCATGGCCCACCCGGATTACCCTTTTATTGCTGCTGAGGATCTGCGCATGAGGCGCGTGCCTGGCTCAAGGATGTCACTGCGGCAGCGACTCAACGTCTCGCGGCTGGCGCTGTCCTATCCTCGCTTAACCGTAGCGGCGTGGCTGCTGATCGGGGTCTCCGGTGTGCTCGCGGCCTGGCGGCTGCCGACCGCATTGTTCCCCGACATCGCCGCGCCCGTGGTCCTGATCACGATCAGTGCCCCCGGACAAGCGGCCGAGACGGTGGAGCGCGAACTCACCATTCCGGTCGAGCAGCGCCTCTTTGGCGTGCGCAATCGGGGGCACATTATATCGAGCACGGCGCCCGGCTCAGCCTCGGTCACGGTGCCTTTCGACATCGGTCTGAGTCCGAGCACGGCCGAAATACGCGTGCGCGCGGCGTTGCGCGGACTGACGCTGCCGGCCTCAAGCCGGCTCGAGATACGGCGCATTGATCTGGACGAGACGCCGATCGTGACCTATGCGGTCACGCCACTGGATGGCGCCAGCGCGCCGGCGCGCATCGCCACCGATATCGAGCGGCTCAGATCGCAGATCGCCGCGGTTCGGGGCGTCGCGCGCGTGGCAACGCTGGGACTGGATGTGTCTGGCCAGCCGCCGATGCGCGTGCGCCTGAACGGGGCGCCGGCAGTCGCGCTCGAAGTCGTCAAGATCGCGGGTGCCAATACGCTGGAGGTCGCGCGCGCGGTCAGCGCGATCGTGCGCGATACGCCCGCGAGCGCGGGGCTGCGTATCGATACGATGCGCGCCGAGGCGCCGTTCATACGCGAAGCGACCGGGGCGACGCTCGAGGCGCTCTGGATGGCGGTCATATTGTCCGTGCTCGTGATCTATGCGTTCCTGCGGCGCAAGGCGGCGACCGCGATCTCCGCCTTGGCGATACCGACCTCGATGGTCGGCACGTTTCTCGTGATGGCGCTGTGCGGTTTCAAATTCGAGACGATCACCCTGCTCGCGTTGGCGCTCGTGATCGGCATCATCGTTGATGATGCGATAGTCGACGTCGAGAACATCGTGCGCCATCTGCCGGACGCCGAGAATGTGGACAGCGCCGTGCGCCTCGCCACCGACGAGATTGGACTCACCGTCACGGCCGCGACCCTGACCATCGTGGCCGTGTTCGTGCCGGTCGCGTTCATGGGCGGCGTCGTCGGTACTTTCTTTCGTCCGTTTGGCCTCACGATCTCTGCTGCCGTGCTGACCTCACTGCTGGTCGCGCGCACGCTCATCCCGGTGCTCGCGGCGCGCTGGCTCGGCCGCAGCCGCGAGCCGCCGCCCTCCCCCACCTGGCGGCGCTTCTGCCATGCCTATCGCCGGCTGCTCGTGTGGGCACTCGCGCATCCGCGTGCGGTGCTTCTGATCGCGACGGTGTGCCTGTTCGGCGGCGTAGCGCTGGTGCCGCTGATTCCGCAAGGCTTCATACCGGCGCTCGATCGGGGTGCATGCGAAGTGCATTTCTCGCTGCCGTCGGGCTCGGGCTTGAGCGCGAGCGATCAGGTCGCCGCACGTCTGGCGCAGCGCGTCGCCGCGGACCCCGACGTCGCGCGAGTACTCTCGGTCACGGGCAGCGTTACCGGTGAGGCCGACAGCGGCGTGCTCTACGTAGCGCTCAAGCCCGATCGCCATACGCGCACGCAAATCGTCGAGACGCGACTGCGCCGAGCGTTGGCACCGATGGCACTGGCGGAAATCAGTGTCGAAGAAGTTCCGATCATCGCCATCGCGGCTCAAAAGCCGCTCGAGATCATCCTGACCAGCGACGACACGGCGGCCCTCGCCCTCGCCGCCACGCGCGTGCTGCATCAGATCGCACCCTGGCCGGGCGTCGAGGACGCCAGCATCTCGGGTCTTGGCGCGCGTGGAGACCATACCTGGCTGCGGCATGAGGGCCGCTCCGCTGCGGTGATCCGCGCCAACCTGGCCGACGGCATGGCCATTGGCACCGTGGCGGCGCGGGTTCGCTCCGAATTACCCGGCGCGCTGCCGAGCGACGTGGCGCTCGAGCTGGCCGGCGAATCGGCGCAAGCCAGCGACGTGTTCGCTCACTTTGCGACCGCGCTCGGACTGGCCGTACTCGGGGTGCTGGCCGTGCTGCTGGCTCTGTTCCGCAGCTGGCAGGATCCGGTCGCGATCGCCAGCTCGTTGCCACCGGCAGCCGTGGGTAGCATGTTCGGCCTGTTCCTCACGCGCAGCGACTTCGGCATCATCTCACTGCTCGGGCTCGTCTTTCTGATGGGTCTGGTGAACAAGAACGCGATCATCCTGGTCGACCGGATCAATCAGCTTCGCGCCACGGGTCTGTCGCGCAGCGATGCGATTCTGGAGGCCGGGCCGGTACGGCTGCGTCCGATCATCATGACCACGTCAGCGGCGGTACTCGCAATGTTGCCGATCGCAATCGGATTCGGCGCGGGCGCCGAGCTCAGATCACCCATGGCCGTGGCGATCATCGGCGGGCTGCTGACCTCGACGCTGCTTAGTCTTGTTGTCGTGCCGGTGATCTATCAGCTGCTCGACTCACTGAGCCCGCGCTTTGGCGGCGGATCGGGCTGAGCGGGGGCTTGGCTACGATCTGCAGGCGCTTGGGCGCTGGCACGCACCAGATGTCGAGCGGCTTTCTGCGACCACGCAGCTCGTATTGCGCCAGCTTCAGAAACGGTATCGATCCTCTGTCGGGCCGCTTGGCTGCGCCATGCGCATCGAGCGCAGCGGCCACCTTGTCGGTGAAGAGAACCTCGCCGCCGCGCGCGCGGCTGCACAGACGCGCGGCGACATTGACGGTGTCGCCCACGAGTGTCGTGGCCTGGCGCCCCGGTGGCCCGAATGCGCCGAGCGCGACATCACCGAGGTGCATGCCAATGCCGATGCCGGTCTTAATCGACAGCTCGCTGTGCCAGCGATTCGCAATTGGCGCGAAGTGCTTGAGTATCGCGAGCCCGGCGGCAAGCGCCTCACGCGCACCGTTTTCGCTCGCCCTGTCCATGCCAAACCCGGCCATCATGCCATCGCCGGCCATGTGATAGATGTGCCCGCCGTGTAATTCCGTGGCGCGCATGAGTACGCCGTAGAACTCCACCAACAGCGATACCACTTGAGCCGGCGACAATTGTTCAGCCAGTCCGGTGTACCCGCGCAGGTCAACGAACAATATGGTCGCGCGCATGGTCTGCGCGACCAGCGGCGGCGTTTCGAGAATAGTGATAGCCATCGTTGCTCCCCGGCCGAAGCGCCGATGTTACCCCAGCATCGATGACGGCGTTGATGTGCCGCCAGGAGCGCGATGGCCTCAGTGGCCACACGCGACTCGTTCTGTGTTTTAGATTGAGTCTAGACTGCCCTGTTGGGCTCAACTACGACCGCTTCGAGCGCCCGTCGCAATAGACTCGCTTCGCGCGGGAATATTCGGCTGCACGCCTCGCAGGTATCCGACAGCAGTTGCGCGCTCTGTGCTGAAGGCTGTTCGGTTTCGAAGCGGCTGAGCATCGCGGCGGCCAGTTGAGCCGCTCGCCGCTCGCTCTGCGCGCGCAACCGATAGGCTGCCGCTCGCACCGGCGGCAACGGCTTGACCAGAGGGTTCACCTGAATGCGGCCGATCATGCGCGCCAACTCAAGCAACGTGCGCTCGTGCGCGGCACGCGCAATAGCGGCCTCAAGCGCAACGATGGCCTGCTGCGTCTTTTGCGTGATGAAGGGCTGATTGGCATTCATCTGCCGCCGAATGTAGTCCTGCGATTGCGGCTCGTATGTGAGACGACGCACGACTTGAATACGATTGAGCCCGTTGTCGGTGATCCCCGACAGGCGCTCACGGATAAGGAGTTCCGTCCTTATGCGTCTTACCGTGTGCAGCGCCCCACCGCAGATCGATATCCGGATACTCGACGTCATCGGCATCGGGACGGCGTGAACCGATCTCCAGTATCAGCGCGTCGGCGTCGCTACGGTTTTGCAGGTGATGGCCGTTCGCAACGCCAGCCGCAAAGCCCGCGCAATCCCCGGCGCGCAACCGCTCCTCTGCGCCGTCCGTAACCAGCACGACCTCGCCGCTCAATACATAGACGAACTCGTCCTCCAACGTGTGCCAGTGACGCTGGCTCGACCAGACACCGGGCGCGAGCCGCAGCAGATTGACACCAAATTGCGTCAGACCCCCCGCCTCGCCGAGTACGTTGCGCACTCGCTTGAGACAGGGTTGATCAAATGGCGGCGGGTATCCCGAGCCGGTGCGCTGCTGCGTCGTCGCCAGATCGATTTTTTTACTGACTGGCTTCGTCGATTCCTTCATGGTTTCTCCCTTGCCTCAGAACTGCGCATGGATACGCACGGCGGCGATTGACTGGCATACTTCAAAGCGATGAGTTGCAGAATCGGCGGGACTTTATATATGAGACCACTATTGCAGTCGATCACTGACGGCGTATTACTGAGACCGGCAGCCACGGCAGCCGTGCTGATCGCCGCGTTGTCTTGCACCCACCTCGCTTACAGTCAAGGCACTCCTGCGCCGTACTGGGCTTACACCATCGATCCGCCGGAAGATCTGGCTGCTACGCGAGCGCGCTCTACGGATAACTCGCCCGTGCAGGTACCGGGCAGCGCGAAAACATTGACCGTGGCCCAGACGCAGGATCGCTTCAATGTGCCGGACTGGCATCCCGACGATCATGCCGTGATGCCCGATATCGTTGCGCGCGGCAGGGCGCCGGATGTGTTTGCCTGCGGCTATTGCCACCTGCCGAACGGACTCGGGCGTCCGGAGAACTCCAGTCTGGCGGGACTACCCAGCGGTTACATCGTCGAGCAATTGGCCGATTTCAAAAGTGGTGCGCGCAAGACCTCCGAGCCCCTGCAGCAGCCCATCAGCACGATGAATACCGCGGAAACCAAGGCGAGCGAAGCCGACGTGCAGATCGCCGCGCAATACTTTGCCAGTCTTAAACCCAGGCCCTGGATTCGCGTCGTGGAAACCAGCACCGTGCCCAAGACCCGCATCTCGGGTTGGATGCTGATGCCATTGAGCAGCGGCGAGCGCGAACCAATCGGTCATCGCATCATCGAAGTGCCCGAAAATACCGAGCAGACCGAGCTGCGTAACGACGCATCCGGCTTCATCGCCTACGTGCCCCCGGGCAGCATCAAAAAAGGAGAGGCCCTGGTGAAATCCGGTGGTGCGGGAGTCACCATCCAGTGCTCGATCTGCCATGGGCCGCAGCTCAACGGTCTGGGCAATGTGCCATCGCTTGCAGGGCGCTCGCCCAGTTACATCGTCCGGCAGCTCTATGACATCCGCGGCGGAGCGCGTACCGGAGTGGGCGTGCAGCTCATGAAAGCCGTGGTGGCTCAATTGAGCCTCGACGATATGATCTCGATTGCCGCCTATACGGCCTCGCTCAAACCTTAGCGGCTGTAACGCGCAGCGCGAGTCATCGCGCCTTATAGAACAGATAGTCCGCGCTGTAATGGACGCGCACCTCGCTGCCGGCCTGCGAGGCACTGCAGCCGCCCGCCGGCGCCTTGCCGCCGACCGTTTGCAGGCGCTGAATACTCAGCGTGCGGCTCAAGAGGCCAGATCCGGAAGTGGACTTCGCGCGCAGCAGTAACCACCCAATGGCGTCGGGATCCGGACCGTTGTCCCGGGCCACAACTTCGCCGACTACGTCGCTGCCATCGGTGGCCTGCCAGGTCGGGCCCGCGAAGTGGCGAATGATAGGCTTGCCCGCGCGGTCCGATAGTTGTGCATCAGGTGCTTTGAGTACCCATGCAAACTGTGCCGGCTCTTCAGGACTGCTCCGACACTCATAGATCTGCACGCCGACACCCCGCGCCCGCACAAACAGGACCTGCGATGCGCTCACGCGCAACGCTTCGGGAACCGCGGGAGCCGAGGCTCGATCGGTCGTCGCGCAACCTCCCAGCAGCCCAAGCAGCGCACCCACGAGCAACACGACGGTGGAGTGCTGCTTCACGACTCATCCCCGATATTGATTCGCGTGAGATCCAGCTCCATGTAGATGGCTCCCGGCAGGGGGTTTGCATAGTACGCGGCGGTCTCGCGAAAGCCGAGCGAGCGATATAGAGCGCGTGCGGCACTCATGTCGGCCAACGAATCCAGCACCATTCGGCTATACGCGAGCGAGCGCGCCTTATGAATCAGCCCGACCGCAAGCTGTCGCCCGATCCGTGCTCCGCGGGCAGCCGGCCTGACATAGAGACGCTTCATTTCGCACACGCTCTGCGAAAGCCGTCGCACGCCGGCGCAACCCAGCGGCGCGTCGTCAGAGCGTGCCAGCAACAGGCAGCCCGAAGGTGGGCCGTATATCCGAGCAAGATCGTTGAGCTCGGCGGCAAAGCCCTGAAAGCAAAGATCGACTCCCAGATCCGCCGCGTACTCTTCGAACAACAAGCGCGCTAGCGCAAAGTCATCAGCATTTTCTGCTTGCAGCAGACTGGATCTCGCATTCATCCGCTTTCAGGCATTATTCGGAGCGTTATGAGGCTCGCCGTAGTTCGCAGATTAATGCTTTTTTGCCACGCCGTGCGTGCTTATCCCCTGGCGCTGCTGTTGCTCGCCGCCATGGCTCCGGGGTCGGTGTTGGCTAGCGAGCGCGAAGCGCTGCCCGCGACGGTGACTCCGGAGCACTATCGTATCGAGCTCACCCCGGACGCCAGCTCGCTCACGTTCCAGGCCTCGGTGTCGATTGATATCCGCGTGCATCGGGCCACGCACCAGATCGTACTCAACAGCGCCGATATCGTCATCGACAGCGCGACGCTCGCCAGCCAGAGTGCAGCGCCGCGGATTGGCTATGACGCGAAGCTGCAGACCGTGTCTTTCAGGTGGGACCACGAGCTCGCCGTCGGTGCCCATACGCTGCGGCTGTCGTACCACGGCAGGATTTACCAGCAGGCCTCGGGCTTGTTCGCGCTCGATTACGCTACGCCGCACGGCAACGCGCGCGCATTGTTCACCCAGTTCGAGAATGCGGACGCTCGCCGTTTCGTCCCGTGCTGGGACGAGCCGGACCGCAAGGCTACCTTTGAGCTCACCGCCACGGTACCGGCCGATCAGATGGCGCTCTCCAACATGCCGATTGCTTCGACGGATACTCTGCCCGGGGATCTCAAGCGTGTGCATTTCGCCACGACGCCGAAGATGTCGAGCTATCTGCTGTTCTTCGGTCTCGGCGATTTCGAGCGCGTACAGCGCGACGTCGATGGCGTGGATCTGGGCATCGTCGTCAAGCGCGGCGACACGGCCAGCGCCGCTTATGCCCTCGAGGCAGCCTCGCGCATCCTGCCCTACTATAACCAGTACTTCGGCACGCCCTATCCGTTGCCGAAGCTGGACCTGATTGCTGCACCCGGCGCCAGCCAGGTCTTCAGCGCCATGGAGAACTGGGGCGCCATCTTTTATTTCGAGCGCGCCGTGCTGATCGATTCGCGCATCGCGACCGAAAGCGACCGGCAGTACGTCTATACGGTCGTCGCCCACGAGATGGCACACCAATGGTTCGGCGACCTCGTGACCATGGCCTGGTGGGACGATCTGTGGCTCAACGAGGGATTCGCTTCGTGGATGGAGGTCAAGGTCACAGACCATTTTCACCCGGAGTGGAACATGTGGCTGCAGCAGCTCGGTGACGAGCAATACGCGATGCAGGAGGATGCGCGCGACGGCACGCACCCGATCATCACGCCGATCAACGATGTACTGCAGGCCAGCGGCGCCTTCGACAGCATTACCTATTTAAAGGGCGCTGCGGTGATTCGTACGCTCGAGTCCTACCTCGGTGAGGATGCGTTTCGAGCCGGCGTGCGCCGATATATGCGCCGCTATGCCTACGCCAATTCGGTTACCGATGATTTATGGCGGCAGATGGATCGAGGCTCGGCGCGGCCGATCACGCAGATCGCGCATGACCTGACGCTGCAGGCCGGGGTGCCCATGGTCAGCGAAGCGTCTCTGAAATGTCAGGACGACAGCAGTACGCTCAGCCTGAGCCAGGGACATTTCGCGATCGATGCGGATTCGACTCAAGCGCGCGTCTGGCACGTGCCCGTAATCGCCGCGATCCTGGGCGGCTCATCAGCTGCAACGATCATTTCAGGCGCCGCGCCCGTGCCTCTGGAGCTGCGCGGCTGCGGCACGCTGATCCTGAACTCCGGCCAGACAGCCTACTTTCGTAGCCGCTATTCCCCTGCAGAGCTGGCCAACATTGCAGCCCACTACAGCGCACTGTCGCCCGACGATCAGCTGGGCGTCCTCAATGACACCAGCAGCCTTGCCTATATGGGTCTGGAGCCCATGGCCTCGTTGCTCGACGTGATCCAGAACTTTCCGACTGACGCCGATCCGGTGGTGGCCACGGCACTCGTTGCGCTATTGCGAGGTCTGGACAGGCTCTACGACGGTCTGCCGGCGCAACCGGCGTTTCGCACCTACGCTGGCGGCGTACTGAATCGGATCTTCGCTCGTATCGGCTGGGACAAGAAACCCGGCGAGCCAGACAACAACGCATTATTGCGAGCTGACCTGATCGAGGCATTGGGTAGTCTTGGCGATGCGTCCGTGCTCGCCGAGGCGCGGCGCCGATTCGATCAATACCTCCTGGACGCCTCGAGCCTCGATCCCGCGACTCGCCTCACGGTGCTGCGCGTCATCGCGGTACGGGCCAACGAGAGCACTTGGGAGCAACTGCACGCTATGGCAAAATCCGCGCGTACCGAGATCGAGCGCCAGCAGCTCTACGGGCTGCTGGGCGCGTCCGAAAATGCAGCGCTGGCGCAGCGCTCGCTCGAGCTCGCGCTGTCGGGCGAACCGCCGCCGACCGTAGCGCCCGACATCATCAGTGCGGCATCGGAGCGTCATCCACACGAGGCGCTCGATTTTGCGATTGCTCATTGGGACCGGATCTCGCCGATGATCGAGCCCGCCACGCAGGCGCGCTTTGTTCCGGGCCTGTTGGGTAACGCCTTCGATCCGAGCCTCATTGACGAACTCAACGCCTTCGCGCAGGAGCACATCCCGCCTGAGGCTCGGCAGGATCTGCGCAAGTCGGAGGCCTACGTGCGCTACCTCGCCCAGGTGCGCCGGGACCGGCTGCCGCAGATCAATCAGTGGCTGCAGCAACCGCGCGGTTAAAAGCGTGGATAGCATGGACTATCAAAGCATGCTCGATGTGGCCCTGAACGAGGCGCGGCTGGGCGCGGCTGAGGGTGGTGTACCGATTGGAGCTGCGCTCTATCACCGCGATGGCACGCTGCTCGGTCGCGGGCGAAATCGCCGCGTGCAGGAGAACGATCCGTCGGCGCATGCCGAGACCGATGCCTTTCGCAAGGCCGGTCGTCAGCGCCGCTATCAGGACGCCGTCATGGTTACAACCCTGGCGCCCTGCTGGTACTGCAGCGGCCTGATCATCCAGTTTCGCATCGCCAGGATCGTGATCGGCGAGTCGCGCACCTTTCAGGGCGGCCTGGACTGGTTGCGCGAGCGCGGTGTCGAGATCATCGATATGGATTCTGCCGATTGCGTAGCGCTGCTGGCGGCATTCGTGCACAGGCAGCCGGATCTCTGGCTCGAAGACATCGGTGAAGGCTGAAGACGCTACGGCGGCTTGACTGAGTCGCCCGTCCCGAGCGCGCGCTGCATCAGCACGGTGTCGACCCACCGGCCGAACTTGAAACCCACGGACTTGAACGTACCCACGCTCTCAAATCCGAGCCGCCGGTGTAGCGCAATGGAGGCCGCATTGGCGCTATCGCCAATCACGGCCAGCATCTGCCGCCAGGGACCTTGCTCACATCTGTCAATAAGCTTCGCGAGCAGCAGCGTTCCGATGCCGCGCCCGTGCAGCCCTTCGGCGACGTAGACGGAGTCCTCGGTGGTGTAGCGGTAGGCGGTGCGCGGTCGATAGTCGGTCGCATAGCTGTAACCGACGATACGGCCTTCGATCTCTGCAATCAGGTAAGGAAGGCCGAGCGCCAGAACGCCCGCGCGCCGTGACACGAGTTGCTGCGTCGTGGGCGGCGTCTCTTCGAACGTGGCCAAGCCATGCGCGACGTGCAATGCATAGATCGATTGCACGCTGCTCATGTCCTCATCCACGGCATCGCGGACGATGACTGTCGGCTCAAGCGTCATGGAGAGCGCGCTGCATCACGTGTAGCATTCGGAACTTATCCAGACCGAGTGGGTCGCTCCAGCATGACCGTGCCGGCGTTAAGTGTCGTCATTCCAGTCTACAACAGTGCCCGTAGCATTCCCGAGCTCGTTGCCGCCCTGGACGGACTGGTCATCCCCGGTGGCCATGAAATTGTGCTGGTCAACGATGGTAGCGAAGATGACAGCCTGGAGGTCTGTCAGGCGCTACTGGACACCATGCGCGTGCCGACCATCCTGGTCAATCTCGCGCGCAATTTCGGCGAGCACAATGCGGTCATGGCGGGTCTGCGCAGGGCCAACGGTGCGCATGTCATCACGATGGATGATGATCTGCAGAACCCGCCATCCGAGGTGCTGCGGCTGCTCGAGCATGCGCAGCGATCCGGCAAGGACGTGGTCTACACCTACTATGAGGCCAAGGAGCACGCGTTCTGGCGCAATCTCGGCAGCCGCTTTGCGAACTGGTGTGCCGAGCGGCTGCTGGATAAGCCACGTGGGCTCTATTTATCCTCGTTTCGCTGCCTGAGCGCATTTGTCGTTGAGCAGTTGCTGCGCTATTCAGGGCCGTATCCGTACGTGGATGGCTTGATCCTGCAGTGCACGCGCTCCATCGGTCGTCTGTCCGTACAGCACCTGCCGCGTACCATCGGGCGCAGCAACTACACGCCGGTGCGCCTGGTACGTCTGTGGCTCGACATTGTCGTCAATTTTTCCGTGACGCCATTGCGCCTGGCGACTCTGCTCGGGTTTGCGATGAGCGGCGTAGGATTGCTGGGCGCAGCATGGGTGATCATCGAGGCGCTGGTGAGCCGGACCCCGCGGGGGTGGGCGTCCCTCGCGGTGGCTGTACTGCTGCTGTCTGGCATACAGCTGATCGTGCTCGGCTTGATCGGCGAATATCTCGGCCGCGTCTATCTCACGGCGACCGGCAAGCCGCAGTGGGTGGCTCGAGACGTGATGTGCAACCAGGCTGCAGCACTTCGACGCATGCGCGAGGGTTTATAAATCCGGGCAGGCCGTATTGACGGCTGCGAGCACGTGCTCGATCTGCGCGTCCGAGAGCTGCGGGTACATGGGTAGACTGAGCACTTCGCGCGCCGCGCGCTCGCTGCGCGGCAGTCCGCTTGGACCCAGTGCCACGCGGCCCCGATATGCGGGCTGCAGGTGCACCGGTACCGGGTAGTGAATGTTGGTATTGACCCCGCGTCGCCGCAGCGTTTCACGCAGCGTATCGCGCTGCGCGCAGCGCACGACGTACTGGTGAAATGCCGGCATGACGTTGGCTGCAAATTGCGGACAAACCAACCCTGAGCCTTCAAGACCGCGCCGATAGGTCGCGGCAATCTGCCGGCGGCGCGCGTTATCGGCTTCCAGTCGTGGCAGCTTGGTGCGCAGAATTGCCGCCTGCAGCTCATCCAGGCGCGTGCAGGCGCCGGCGAATTCACTGACATGCCGCGCACTCCAGCCATACTGGCGGTAAGACTTCAGTTGCTGGTAGCGCTGCGGATCGTCCAGCACAATCGCGCCGCCATCGCCGATCGCACCCAGATTCTTGGTTGGATAGAAACTGAAGACTGCCATGTCGCCAAAACTACCGAGCGGCTTCCCGTCGAGTTTGGCGCCGTGGCATTGCGCGCAATCTTCGATGACCGGCACGCCGTAGCGTCGTGCCAGCGGCAGGATGGCATGCAGGTCCGCGGCCTGGCCATATAGATGCACCGCGATGATCGCGAGAATGCGCCCTGGTGGACGCTCAATAACCTGCGCGAGTTCCTCGGCATCCAGCGTGAAGCTCGAGGCATCGATATCGAGCAAGAGCGCTCTGGCGCCCGCCATCTCGATGGCTGCCACGGTGGCCACTGACGTGTGGGACGCCGTGATCGCATAGTCCGACGCGCTGGGCGCCAATGCGCGCAGCGCAGCGACCAATGCGTCAGTGCCACTGGCCACGCCGACACAATATCGACGGCGGATGTAGTGGGCGAATTCGCGCTCGAAGCTCGCCACTTCGTCACCGAGAATATAGTGCCCAGCGTCGAGCACTCGCGCGATGGCCGCATCGATTTCCGCGCGCTGCGCCAAATAGCCGGCTTTGGGGTCAGCCTGCGGCACGCTCAGCTCAGACATAGTGATGAAAGTTGGCGCGAAAATAGGCCAGCGTGCGCTCCAGCCCCCGTTCGAGCGTAACGCGCGGACGCCAGCCGGTGAGTTGGCGAAACTGCCCATCGTCGGCGTAATAGTCCCCGATATCGATGCGCTGGCGTTCCTCGGGAAAATCCCGCACCAGATACTGGCCGGCACCGTTGGTAGCGATCAGCATTTCGGCCAACTCCAGCAGACTGACAACGCGGTCGCCGCCGAGATTGAACGCGTGCGCCTGGGCTTGCGGACAGGTCGCCGCCAACAGGAAAGCCTCGGCGACGTCTTCTACGTAGGTGAAGTCGCGCTTCTGCATTCCACCCCAGATTTCAATCGGCCGTCCCTCAATGATGTTGCGTAACCAAATGCCCACAAAGGTCTGACGCGCATCCTTGATGCGCATGCCGGGACCATAGGTATTGGTGAGCCTCAAGGCGGAGGTCTTGAGACCGAAGGCATTGCTATAGACGACGTGAAATGCCTCCCCGGCCATCTTGTTGACCCCATTGACGTCGACCGGGCATAGCGGGTGGCGCTCATCCACCGGCAGATACTCCGGTCGGCCATAGATCTGCCGGGTTGAGGCAAACACGATGACTGCCCCCGGGTTTACGCGCCGGCAAGCTTCCAGCAGTGTCAACTGCGCCCGACAATTGATGTCCAGATCGGTGATCGGATCACTCATCGATGCCACGTGACTGACCTGAGCCGCCAGGTTGAACAGGTAGTCATGCCCACGCAGCAGTTCCGGGAGCTGATCGGTGCAGCGCACGTCGACCAGCGCCAGTTGCACGCGCTCACGGATTGATTCGATGTTGCGCAGATTGGCGCCCGACTCGGGTAGCGAAGCATCGATGATCGTCACGCTAGCGCCGAGCTCGACCAATCGCCGCGCCAGCGCCGAGCCGATCAGGCCGAGGCCGCCGGTGACCAAAGCGCGCGAGCCGTCAAACGCGGCACGCAGATCCCCAGGCGTCGCCGCAGGGCTCGCAAGTGCCATGGATCAATCCTGCGCAACCGCGGGCGCATAGCCGACACGCGCGAGTTCCGCCGGCGCCTCATAAAAAGGCCCCGAAGTCGGCGCCGCCTCGGCGCGCAGATCAAAGAGCTGCGCGGTCGCGTCGTTGTTGAGCCCTCGGCCGCGGCCGCCGCCGCGCCCATAGCGCCGGTTGGGCGCTGACGCTGCGCCTTGCTGCGCTGGCTGCGGCGATCGCCACAGCTCCGGGGCCACGGGACTGCCATGCTGCTGCACCCATTGGACCAAAGCGGTCTGCTGTGCGCTCGCGCGGGTTGCAAAACCTGCCCCGCCACCGACCAGCACAAATCGCAACTCGTTTTGCTGTACTAATTCGTTGAGCTTCTCGGGCGTGAGAATGGGATCAGCACCCGAGAAGCCGCCAATCGCCATGACCGATTTGCCCGTGGCAATAATGATGGGAGCAGCCTGTTGCGCGCTCAGCGTTGCGAGCAAATAGCGCTCGTCGTGATAGTGGCTGGTCAGGTACTGCAGCAATTGCGGATCGGCGCTGCCGGCGCGCGTGCGCCGGCTGGCGCGCTGAGCGCTGATGTCCGGCAGTTGCGCCGAGGGCGTGTTCGCAATGCCGTTGGATTGCGTGCTGCCCAGTGCCCAGACGGCTGGTGTCAGCACGATGGCCACCATGGCGAGCGCCAGCGCCCCGCGCGAGCCGATATCAGAGCGCAATGGCCTCCATAGGCGTGCGAGTAGCAGCCCAGCGATGGCCAGCAACGCGCTCACGAATGTGGCCGTCACAAGTATGTGCTGCAGGTCATGCGCGGCCTGCACCTGTGCCGACGCCAGCACGGCGCGCTGCGGGTTGCTTTGCAGTGAGGCCAAATAGCCCTGGCCAATGTAGAGATACCAGGCCGCCAGCGCGATCAGCATCAGTGGCAGCATCAGTGCGCGCCGATCGCCCTCGCGGTACCAGCGCCACAGTCGCACGAGACCGATCGCGGCGAGCGCGCAGACCGGCGGTGTCATAGCGGCCAAGTAATACGCATGGAAGATTCCGCCGGCATAGCTGAGAACCAGGCCATAGGTCACAGCCCAGCCGACCCACAACAGCAACGCCGCATCGGACGGCTCGAGCGGCAGACGAATACGGCGGCGCCAAAGGCTTGCAACCACGCCGGCAGCCGCCAGCGGATATAACCAGCCCATCTGATCGGCGAGCAACGGGTTTGCCAGCCGCAATGGACCAACCGGTACAGCGTCCCCGCCGCGCAGCCCGAACGCGGGTGCTGGCAGTGCATTCGAGTTGGGATTGCTCGGCGCGTCAGGGACGGGACTGCCGGGGCTTACCGGTATTACGGGACGTGCATGCCTGTGGACGAAGCGCCGGATGCCATTTTCTCCTATGACCATCTCGAGCATGGAGTTGGTCTGCGTGCTACCTGCATAGGGGCGCAACGCTGCGGGCGTCAGGTCATAGCTGACACACCAGAGCAGCGATACCACGACCAGGATTGCCGCGGACAGCAGCAATTGTGCGAGCTTGCGCGACATCGGCAGCGGCGCACCGAGCAGATAGACCGCCATGAAGGGCGGTACCACAACGATCGCAGCCAGCATCTTCACGTTGAATGCGATGCCGATCAGCGCCATGGACACGAGCAGCATGCGCCGGCTGCCCGCTTCAGTGGCGATGCTCACTGCCCAGGCCGCCGCGAGCAGGCCAAGTACCAGACAACTGTCGGTGTTATTGGATCGATCGATGGCGACGCTGATCGGCATGATGGCGAGGAACAGGGCCGACAGCAGGCCCGCGCTGCGGCCAAATCGCCGTTGGACCAGGTAATACAGCAGCGCGACGGCCGCTATGCCTTCGATAACCTGCGGCAGATGAATGCTCCATCCCTCGAAACCAAAAAGCTTGGCGCTCCCCACCTGCAACCACAGCGCCAGCGGTGGCTTGTCGATCGACACGAAGCCGGTCGGATCAAACGAGTTGAACCAAAAGTTATGCCAGCTCGTAAGCATGCTCAATACGCCCGCCGCATAATATTGCGTGCCATATCCGGCTAAATTGAGATGCCAGGCGCGCAGCAATGCTGCCAGCGCGAGAATCATCGCCAGCGCGATGTGTGCGGCGTAATGCTTATTTGCGTGGCGCGCGTGGCCCACGTCGTCTGCAGCATCGGGGGTAGCAGTTTCCATGCGAGCACTTGCAATCATCGTGCGATAGCCAAACTAGCGCCATGCGTATTTTGATCCTCATGCGCCGCGAACGAACTTTGCAGCAGGTTAATTTTTGTTTAGATGCGCAGCGGCCGTATATTCGCAGCCGGTGGCGCCTAACATTGTCAAAACCCAAGTCATCGGGGGAATCTCGTATGTGTCCTTCTTTTCACCATCGTGTGGCGAGCGTCGTTCTGGTGGCTTTCGGATTGGGAGTGCTCGTCTGCGCTCATGCTCAGGCCCCCGCGCCCGGACGTGGCGGACCTGGCGGACCTGGCGGACCGCCCGAATATTGGTGGTCCAACAAGACCCAGGGTGGCGGCTATAAGCCGCCGATGCGGCCGCTGTGGAAATTGTCGGACCTAAAGCGCATGCATGCCGGCCAGAACAACTGGTCCGAACAGATCATCCTGGATCCCGAGCAGGACGCGACCTACAACTCAGCGGAGCCTGGCAGGCAGTTCGGGCCGCGACTGCATCCCGACACGCCCACGGTGTTCGTCGTGGTTGCCGGTCAGGTCCACTTCACAGTTGAAGGCCAGGAGCCGGTGACGGCAACGCGCGGCTCCATTATCAACATCATGAAGACGACAGTGTTTTCTTATGATGTCGTGGGCAGCGAAAACGCGCTGTGGGTAGAGGTCAACCCGACCAATTACAAGACGGTCTATCCCGCCGCTGGTCCGCCGCCCGCGCCCAGCCGCGGCGGCAGATTCGTCAAGGTCGCTTTTCCCCACAAGCCGGGCGCCTATATCCCGCCCAATCAGCTGCACTGGAACACCTTCGACGACACCATTGCCAAATGCATGCCGCCCGGCCCCGTGGTGCTGGATGATCATCTCTTCGCCAGTCCGCTGTTGGGCTATGTCAATCCGGCGGACAACAAATGTGGCAACAGCCGCGGCAATGTCGGTGGGGGGCCGGCCCAGGGCGTATTCAATCCTCATTCGACCTTCGGGCACATGCATGCCGGCCCGGCGGAATGGTGGATCGTGCAGGTCGGTGCGATCCGGGGCAGATTCGAGAATGCTGGCGAGTTTCACGCCGTGGAAGGCGATGTGCTTTATGTGCCACCGATGAGCTGGCATGAGATGGGTGCCGAAGCACCTTCCGGGCCGTCAGTGCGTCTGGCCATGGGCGGCTATGCCCTGATCAACATGTTCAATACCGAGGAGCCGGGCCGCGCCCCGCCAGCCGCAACAGCGCCCAAGCCGTAGCGCAAGGGGAGATACGAATCCGACCGGCGCGGGCGGCTTGCCTCATGCCATCGCCTGCCTGAGCTCGGCTCGCGCGGCAACCATGCGATTGCGCCCCAAGTGTTTCGCTTGATAGAGACATTGATCGGCTGCCGTGATCAATTGCGCGGCGCTGTTGTTGTGAAGCAGGACGGCAATGCCCCCGCTGATAGTCACCTGGGGCGCCGTACGCGACTTCTCATGTGCGATGCCCAACTGCGCGACCGCGTCTTTGGCAACTTGTGCGATTTGCGCCGCATCGCCCAACTCGGTCTCGGGGAGGATTAAGGCGAACTCCTCTCCGCCGTATCGGGCCACCATGTCCGCCGGGCGACGGCAACAGGATTGCAGTGCCGCAGCTATACGCTTTAAACATTCATCGCCGGTCAGGTGTCCGTAGCGATCATTGTAGGCTTTGAATGAATCCACATCGCAAAGCACAAGTGCCAGCGAGCGTCCGTAGCGACGCGCGATGGCTATCTGCTCGCCAAGATGCGCGTCGAAGCAGCGCCGATTAGCCAAGCCTGTGAGTGCGTCCTGCTTGGATAACAATTCGAGGGTACCGTTGACCAATCGCAATTGTGCGGTGACTTGCGCAAGTTCCTGCGTGCGCTCGCGCACGCGCGATTCCAGTCCGGCGTTGAGACTTAAGTTCTCGGTCTCGGTGACCTTACGGATGAGATCGACCTTGTGAAGAGTCGTTGCGGTCCACGCCACCGCAATGACGCAAAAAGCGGTGCTCATGAGCACCATCAATGCCGACCCGAAAGGGGCATCATATAGCCCGAGCTCTTGCCCTTTCAGGCGTACCAAGCCGAGCACGAATATCATGATAGGAATCGTGGGCAGCAGTCGGCGGCTGACAATTCCGCCGGAGGTGTCGCTGATCGCGATGCTGGTGAATCCATGCGTCGAATCAGCCGCCAGCACGCACAAGATCAGGACGACAAATGACACTGCAGTGTGTGCGGCCGTCACGCCGTACGGCCTCAGTGCATACAGTGAAGTGGCGCCGTAAGCATAGCCCATAACGGCAAGGGCTGAGACCAATAGAGGCGGAACGACCAGCCAATGAGCGCATGCGGCAAGACTTGGCCGCCGAGCCTTGAGCGTCGACATGGCGAGGCCTAGAAACAAGAGGTTAAACGACGTAGCCAGTGCCATGCGCCCGGGATGGGCAGATTGCGCCTCCAGAGAGAACGGGATGTCGATGCCAAGGGCCAGCCCGAAGAGATATTCAGACATAGTGAGGCCGCCGAGCGCGACCAGCAGAAAAGCAGCGCAGCGTGCTACACGAAACCACGCCGACCCTGGTGGCTGCGTGTGCAGTAGCCAAACTGCGATGCTCGCCACAATGACGGCACCGGCGACGTTGATTTTCATGAATGCCAGCCCAGGCCGTACGTCCGTGAGCCACGGGATATTGAAGATCCAGCCGTACAGGACCCAAAACCCAATGAGCGCAACCAGCACACACCCGATTGGAATCAGTCGATCGAGTAGCAACTGGAAGGCCTTTCCGGGGCTGCCGAAAACTTGCTGTGCGGCTTCCTTGGAATAGCTCATGCGATCGCCTGCTCGAGCTCTGCTTGCGCGGCAACCATGCGATTGCGCCCCAAGTGTTTCGCTTGATAGAGACATCGATCGGCTGCCGTAATCAATTGCGCGGCGCTGTTGTTGTGAAGCAGGACGGCAATGCCCCCGCTGATAGTCACATGAGGGGCCGTAGGCGACTTCCCATGCGCGATTGCCAACTGCGCGACCGCGCCTTTGGCGAGGTGGGCTATTTGCGCCGCATCGCCCAACTCAGTCTCCGGGAGGATTAAGGCGAACTCCTCTCCGCCGTATCGGGCCACCATGTCCGCCGGGCGGCGGCAACAGGATCGAAGCGCGCCAGCTATACGCTTCAAACATTCATCGCCGGCCAGGTGTCCGTAGCGATCATTGTAGGCTTTGAATGAATCCACATCGCAAAGCACAAGTGCCAGCGAGCGTCCGTAGCGACGCGCTATGGATATCTGCGCGCCAAGGTGCGCATCGAAGAAGCGTCGATTAGCCAGCCCCGTGAGCCCGTCCTGGTTGGATAACAATTCGAGGGTGCCGTTGACCAATCTCAATTGTGCCGATACTTGTCCAAGTTCTTGCGTGCGCTCGCGCACCCGCGACTCCAGTCCGGCGTTGAGACTTAGGTTCTCGGTCTCAATGAGTTTACGGATGAGATCGACCTTGTGAAGAGTCGTTGCGGTCCATGCCACCGCAATGACACAAAAAGCGGTGCTCATGAGCACCATCAATGCCGAACCGAAAGGGGCGTCGTACAGCCCGAGGTCTTCGCCTTTCAGGCGTACCAGGCCGAGCACGAATATCATGATAGGAATCGTGGGCAGCAGTCGGCGCGTGACAATTCCGCCGGAGGTGTCGCTGATCGCGATGCTGGTGAACCCATGCGTGGAATCGGCCGCCAGCACGCACAAGATCAGGACGACAAATGACACTGCCGTGTGTACGGCAGTCACACCGTATGGCCTCCACGCATACAGTGAGGCAGCGCCGTAAGCGTAACCCAGAACGGCAAGGGCTGAGACCAATAGAGGCGGAACGACCAGCCAATGGGCGCATGCGGCAAGACTTGGCCGCCGAGCCTTGAGCGTCAAGAGAGCGAGGCCTAGAAACACGAGGTTAAACGTCGTAGCCAGTGCCATGCGCCCGGGATGGGGAGAATGCGCCTCCAGAGGGAAGGCGGTGTCGATGCCAAGGGTCCACCCGAAGAAATGCTCAGACATAGTCAGGGTGCCGAGTGCGACCAACAGCAAGGCGAGGCAGCGTGCTACAGAAAACCAACCTGAGCCTTGTGGCTGCGTGTGCAGTAGCCAAACTGCGATGCTCGCCACGATGACGGCACCGGCAACGTTGATTTTCATGAATGACAGCCCAGGCCGTACGTCCGTGAGCCACGGGATATTGAAAATCCAGCCGCACAGCACCTCAAGCCCAATGAGTGCAACGAGCACGCACCCGATTGGAATCAGTCGCGCGAGTAGCAACTGGAAGGACTTGCCGGGGCTTCCAAAAACTTGGCCTGCGCCTTGCTTGGAACACCTTGGGGCGACGGCTATGGTTTCCCGCATTCTCGCAGCATCCGCCTATTTCCAGCCCTTGTATGAGCGCTGCGTCGCTTATCGGCAGCACAAAAGCTTGCTTATGCTGCTGCAAACATCACGACTCCGATACGACATTCACGTCGCCGGCCGTTACCGCAACCACCCCGTCGATGTCAGCAAGCTTTGACGCCAACTTTGATACCGAACCGGTGCCCTGAACCTCCAGAGCGACTGTTACGACCCGGCCCGCCTGTGCTGCTTGCATTTGCGGATCATTTACGCTCGTCGAGGCTCCGAGGTCTGTCAGATCCTTGGTATCTTGCTTGCCGTTGGTTGCTGCCCGTTCAATCTGCAATCGACTGACCGCGAAATCCTGTTTTGTGCAAACGATCAGCACGTCCCGCAATATATCTCTGCCATCCTCATAAGATACTTGCAGCAGCGATGGCGTCCATCTTGACCGAGGTAGTCTCGTGGCAATTAAGGGGAAGCCGAACACAACTATGAAATGGCCAGCCGTCACCACGAGTGCGAGAATTGGCAGACCCGCACCGCACGCCATGCCAATCGCCGCTGTTAGCCAAACTATCGCCGCTGTAGTCAAGCCGCGAACACTGTCACGGCGTACGAAAATCAGACCTCCACCGATAAAGCCGATACCGGTGACGATCTGGGCCGCAATGCGCGAAGGATCGAGTACAACACGATTATTGACGAGAATATTCGTGAACCCGTATTTGGACACCAACATGATCAGTGCTGCTGCGAACCCCACCAGCGTATAGGTGCGTAAGCCAGCACTTTTATGACGTATCTCGCGCTCCAGGCCGATGAGCGCCGACAATACGAAAGCCAACCCGAGCTCACCGATCTGCAGCCACCCTTGTCCCGCCAATTCTCCTATCAACATGCGACTGCTCCTTGAATTTCCCGGAACGTGGCGCCGTTGGTTCCGACTTTTTCCTATCCCCAGCGTGCAATCATTCGACCATTAATGGTTATATATCTCGATCGGGCGTTGGCACAAGGATGGACAACGCGTGCACGCGAGTGGGTTGGTCGGGCCGCTCGGTGGCGTCGTCATCGGCATGTACGGCGACCGGGTCCAGCAGCGGTGTAAGACTGCGCTCCCGAGGTTGCGGTGTCGTTAGGCGAACGGTAACGTCGCTAGGCACCGCACCCGCGCGGCTGCGGCAAGGATAAGACGGTGACAGGGACCTACAGGCAGTCGGTATCTTCATCGGCCACGGCGTGGCGCGTTGCTTTGCTGCTGCTGGCGATTGTTCTGGGACTGACGAATCTCGTCGTACTTGCTGCGACATTTCGCCCCCACTACTGGGATCAGGTTGGCCTGCTCGGCATCAGCGGTACGGCGGTCAATGGCAAGCTGCGGATCTCGCCCGACATCAGTCTAAGCGGTGTACTGCCCTTTGGCCGCACTTCGGATGCACTGCTACCAGTTGAGCCAGGCGACGTGGTGTCGGTCGTCCCGGCGTCGGGCTCGCGTGGGAAGTTGAGTCTGGCCCCAAGCGTACTCGAATTTGTCCGCTGCGCAGAGCGCAGCGAACCGATTACGCTGCGGATCGAACACGGTGGCCACTCGAAAGTCATCATCGCGACGCATACAACACCGGTAAGCGTGGCAGGCATCTTCAGTTTTTACGCTCAGATTTTTGTCGACCTCATATTTGCGATCGTCGGTGGGTTGCTGGCGTGGAGGCGGCCGGAAGATCAGGCCATCAGGGCGCTGGCCATCGCGATGATCTGCTGGTCGTCCAACCAACCTTTGAACACCGCGCATCCAGTCTTTGACATTCTGTTTTTCATCAATCAACTCACGGCCCGCATTTGGGTCGAGATCCTGCTGGTCTATTGGGCGATTCATCTATCTCCTTTCAGCCGCTGGGGTATATCGCGTACTTTGCAGCGCTGCTGGCCGTGGTGGGCCATTTTTACGATCGGCCTGGGTTTCCTGCTCAGATGGTCAATGTACGCGCCGTTACTATTGCCCGTGGATACGCTGCAGAACATCGCCAACTTCAATCAGACGATTTTGTATGTCGCCCCGCTGGTGGCGCTGACCGAAGGCATCTTCAGCACCCAGGGCGATACCCGCACACGGATACGCTGGGGCCTGTTTGTCTTCGGAATCCATTTCTTCGTGTTTCCATATCGTATCTACATTGATCCGCTGTTCGACGCCTACTGGCCCGACCAACTGCCGCAGATCGCATTCGACTATGGTCTGCAGCTGGTTCTGCCTTTGGGGCTGCTCTATGCGACCCTGCGCCATCGGCTGCTGGATTTGAGTTTCGCGCTCAACCGCGGTGTGGTTTTTGGCGCGATCAGCGTCATCGTGCTGCTGACTTTCTTCGGACTTGAAAAGTTGTCTGAGAGCGTCCTGCGGCCGCAAGGCCAGGAACAGAATGCGCTGATCGCCGGAGGCATCGCCTTTGGCATCTTCCTGTTCTTTCACAAAGTGCGCGACTGGGTCGAGCGCAACGTCGAGCGCTTCCTGTTTTCGAGCTGGCACCGCAGGGAAATCGCCCTGCGCGAATACGTCCGCAGCGCAGCTCATGTCACGAAGATTGACGCACTCATCAGCAGCAGTCTGGCTGCCATCGATCGCTTCACGGATCAGGCGGGTTGCGCGATTTATCGCCGCTCTGTGGATGGCAACTATCAATGCCTGCGAAGCTCGACCGCCGAGGCGCCGGCCCACATCGATGGCAATGACGCGATCGTTCTGGCGATGCGCCTGGAGCGTGGAGTCGTGCGCTGCACTGATCTTGGCTCGTCCTTGACGCAAGAGCTGGCAGTGCCGATTTTGAATCGCGGCGAAATCGACGGTTTTGTGCTGATCAATCACAAACCGAGCCGCGAGGCCTACCGCCCTGATGAGCTTGATCTACTGGAATTTGCTGTTCAGCAGATCGGATTGGATCTGACGGCTCTGGAAAGGGAGCAATACAAGCAGCAGGCCAGTGATCTGGAACTCCTCGCGAGCGCTGCACGCTCCAGTGCGGAGGAGATGCGCACGTTACTGCAGCTCGCCTTGGGTCGTCACGCCGACCACCCCTGAATTGGAGAAGAGACTATGCCAGCGACGAGGGACATTGACGGCTCCGAGGAAGGCTTGTCGCGGCGTGAGTTCGTCGTGGCCAGTGCCGCGGTGGGCGCGGTGGCATTGCCGGTGTTTGGCTTAGCAGAAGCGGCTGTCGCGCCCGCGCCGCCACACTCGGTGGATCTGCTGGTCGTGGGGCCGGACATTGTCACGTTCGATGACAAGGATACCGTGATCATGGACGGCGCGATCGCGGTGAAGGGCAATGTCATCGTGTGGATGGGCAAGGCTGGCGATGCGGCCGGTCTATTCACGGCAAAGGACAGCGTGAAGGCTTCGGGGCAGATCGCGATGCCGGGGATGACGGATACGCACTATCACACAGCGCAACAGTTTTTGCGCGGCGTGCACCGCACGACGCATCGCAAGGGACCGAGCTGGAAGAAGATTCTGATTCCGTTCGAGAGCGGCCTCGATGAGCACGATGTGTACAACAGCGGTCTGGTTGGGTACACGTCGATGATCAGCTCCGGGACGACGTGCTTTTTGGAGGCGGGGGGCCCGCATCCGGACATGATGGGCAAGGCAGCGGACGAGGTGGGCATTCGGGGCAGGATCTCGCTGAACACCTGCGATATGGACGGCGATGGCGGACCGTTGCCGAGGTCACACATCATGACGACGAGCCAGGCACTCAAGGAAAACGCCGCACTGGTGAAGCGGTGGCAGGCAAACTCGCGCGTGCAGGCGTGGCTGTCGCTGCGTCAGATCCTGGTGAATACCCAGGAGCTGCGCATCGGTATGTCAAAGCTGGCCGAGGAACTGGATACGGCGATCCATACGCATCTGTCGGAAGGCACCTATGAGATCGACTACACGATGGAGAACTACAACATGCGGCCGCCGGAGTACTTCGAGAGCCTCGGCATCTTCAATAAACGGATGCACTGTGCGCACTCGATCTATCTGACGCCGGCGGAAGTTGATCGCTACGCGCAACATGATGTTTCAGTGGCGCACTGCGCGTTTAACAACTACAGCGGCGGACCACAGCGCATGCTGGAGATGGTGCGGGCAAAGATTCGCGTCGGGCTGGGAACGGATGGACCGAACTCACGGGGAACGCTCGATCTATTCCAGGTCAGCCACTATGCGGTGCTAGGGCAGCAGATCGGGTATGCCACGGCGTGGCACGCGCCGGCGCAGCTGACCTACGCCGACATGTTGAAGCATGCCTGCCGGGGCGGTGCGAACGCGGCGCATCTGGGTGATAAGACCGGGAGCCTCGAGGTCGGAAAGCTTGCGGACATCGTACTGGTCGGGCATGACGACCATGATCAGCTCACGAGCATGGATCCGACGATCACGCTGGCGCAGAACGTGGTCGGCCATCACGTGCGAACCACGATCGTGGATGGCAAGGTCGTGATGAAAGAGCGCGAGTTTCTGACCGTGGATATTGAGAAGCTGCGCGCGGACGTGAAGCAGCGTTACCCGCGGATGATCGATCGTTATGAAAAAGCGATTCTGCTTACGAGTGGCTGAGCGAGTGTCCCCAGGCGGTTCGGCCCATCAGTGGCTATCACGCGCGGCAGCTGCGCTGCCTGACGCGTGACAGCCTTTGTCGGCGGCTGACCGAAGTGAAATTAGCCTAGCGTGCTCTTGCGGTTCGCATGCAGCGCGCTGAGGCGCGGGTTATTGATCTGCTCCACGGCGCGTGCGATCGCAGCATCGCGGCAGGTGCTCACAGCGTGATTTCTCGCGGCATTGAAATCGCCGCTGATCAGGTCTGGGCACACTTGGCTGGCAGCGACCTGAATACGTCCATAAAGGATCTTCAGCGCGTGATCAGTGGAGATGTCCAGGTCGGCGCGTAGGAAACCTTTACGCTCGGCGCGACCTCATTGGGGGATGCCGCATAGGTGCCGGCGCTCATCATCGCCAGAGCGCAGCT
>Ga0302324_100005676_pt1 | contig 27168 bp, 26 predicted proteins | sample Palsa_T0_1_FD_201949 | JGI IMG/M metagenome (GOLD analysis project Ga0302324, IMG submission 201949) | Peat permafrost microbial communities from Stordalen Mire near Abisko, Sweden - Palsa_T0_1 | ecosystem: Environmental > Terrestrial > Soil > Palsa > Peat permafrost | place: Sweden: Abisko...
GTCCATCGGTGAATGATACAACTTGAGGAGAGAGCATGAATCCACAACAGATTGCCGAGCTCATCCAGCGGGGACTTCCCGGGAGCCGCGCGACGGTCGCGAGCGAGGACAACGTGCATTTCGAGGCCGTGGTGATCGCCGAGAAATTCGCGGGACTGCGATCCGTACAGCGCCACAAGCTCGTGTACGAGACCCTTGGAGCCTTGATGGGCAACGAGATTCATGCGCTCGCCTTGAAGGTGTATACGCCGGACGAGTATGCGGGCCAGGCGGGCGGTCCCGCTCGTGGATAAGCTGCAGATCCAAGGCGGGATCCCGCTCGAGGGCGAGATCCGCATCTCGGGTGCGAAGAACGCCACCCTGCCGATCCTCGCGGGCTGCCTGCTCGCAGACGGCCCCGTGACCATCTCGAACGTGCCTCATCTGCAGGACGTCACCACCATGATCGAGCTCCTGGGCCGCATGGGCGTGTCGCTCACCATCGACGAGAAGATGCGCATCGAGGTCGATGCCTCCACCATCAAAGAGCATTTCGCGCCGTACCAGCTGGTGAAGACGATGCGCGCCTCGATCCTCGTCCTCGGCCCGCTGCTCGCGCGCTTCGGCTCGGCCGACGTATCGCTGCCCGGGGGATGCGCCATCGGAGCGCGCCCCGTCAACATTCATGTCGCGGGCCTGCAGGCCATGGGCGCGGACATTCACATCGAGAATGGCTACATCAAGGCACGCGCAGGGCGGCTCAAGGGCACGCGTCTTGTGCTCGAGACGGTCACCGTGACCGGCACCGAGAACCTCATGATGGCGGCCTCGCTCGCCGACGGCGAAACGGTGCTCGAGAATGCAGCGCGCGAGCCGGAGGTCGTGGATCTCGCGAACTTCCTGATCAGCATGGGGGCGAAGATCAAGGGCGCCGGCACCGACCGGATCGTCATCGAGGGCGTCGAGCGGCTGCACGGCACTGCCTACGAGGTGCTTCCCGACCGCATCGAGAGCGGCACCTACCTGGTTGCGGGCGCGATCACCGGCGGCCACATCCGCATCAAGAGCACGCGGCCCGAGCATCTCGACGCGGTCATCCAGAAGCTCAAGGAGGCGGGCGCCGCGGTCGGCGTCGGGGACAGCTGGGTCGAGGTCGACATGCGCGGGCGCCGTCCGCAGGCGCTCGACATCCGCACCGCTCCTTATCCCGCCTTCCCGACCGACATGCAGGCGCAGTTCGCGGCGCTCAACACCGTGGCGAGCGGCGTGGGCACGATCATCGAGACGGTGTTCGAGAATCGGTTCATGCACATGCTCGAGATGCGCCGCATGGGCGCGGAGATCCGGCTGGAGGGCAACACCGCCATCATCAAGGGGGTCGAGCGCCTGACCGCTGCCCCCGTGATGGCGACCGATCTGCGCGCCTCGGCGAGCCTGGTGCTCGCGGGCCTCGTTGCGGACGGGCGCACCGAGGTGGAGCGCATCTATCACATCGACCGCGGCTACGAGGCCATCGAGGAGAAGTTGCAGCAGCTCGGCGCGCGCATCCGGCGCACGCCCGGCTAGCTAGCGCGCCTGGCCTTGGACGTCGGCCTGGGCGAGGCGGGTCGGGCGCTCGCTCACGGGCAGCTTGACCTTGTAAGGCTTCTCCGCGTGGCGGCCCGCGAGCTCGACCTCATCGCCGGGCTTGAGCTGCGCGATCTTGCTCACCAGGTCCTGTGATGAGCGCACGGCCGCGCCGTCGAGCGCGGTGATGACATCGCCCGGCCGTACGCCGGCATCGAACGCCGGGCTTTTCACCAGGATGTTCACCACCGTGACTCCGCCGCCGGTGATCCCGAGCTGCGCCGCCTGCTCGGAGGAGAGGTCTTGCGGCACGAATCCGAGCCAGCCGCGCACCACGTGGCCGCGTGCGAGGATCTGCTCCATCACCCCGCGCACCAGGTTGACCGGAATCGCGAAGCCGATCCCCTCGGGGCCGCCGTAGGTGCGGTTGAGCACCGCGGTGTTGATGCCGACGAGGTCGCCGTGCGAATCGATGAGCGCGCCTCCGGAGTTTCCGAGATTGATGGCGGCATCGGTCTGGATGAAGTTCTCGAACGTCGCGAGGCCAAGCTGCCCGCGGCCGGTCGCGCTCACGATCCCCTGCGTCACGGTCTGGCTGAGTCCGTACGGGTTGCCGATGGCAAGCACGATGTCGCCCACCCGCAGCGTGTCGGAGCGTCCCATGGGCATGACCGGCAGCTTGTCGATGGACAGACGCAGGATGGCGAGATCCGTGTCCGGATCTTGGCCCACCACGGCCGCGTCGGAAATGCGGCCGTCCGCGAGCTGCACCCGGATCGAATCGGCTCCCGCGATGACGTGCTGATTGGTGACGATGGTGCCTTTCGGGTCGACGATCACGCCGGACCCCAAGCTGCGCTCGACGCGCTGGCGATAGCTCGGCCAGTACTCTCCGAACAGCTGATCGAGCGGGGCCGCCTGCCGCCGCTCGGTGATCACGCGTGCGGTATATATGTTGACGACGGCCGGCGCGGCGCGCGCCACGGAGTCGGCGAAACTCTGCATGACGACCGGTGCGCGCTGGGCGGAGAACTCGGTGCGCGGCACGGGAGCGGCGGAGACGCCCAGCAGTGCGGGCTTCCACCACACCACGAGAAAGGCGGCGGCGAGGCCGACCACCACCGCTCTTAGCAAGAAACTCACGAGAACGCGTGCGTTCTGCAATGCTCCTCCGTAAGGCCGCGCTAAGAGACTTGCGTATCTGTGTATAATGCGCCCGCTATATTGTTTGGGAAACACTGCGCCGACAGCGGTTTTCGTGAAGTTTTGTAAACAATTCCGAGGATAACGAATGAGCGACGAGCGGGTTGACCGCGGTCACGACAGTGTCTTGAAGGCGGCAGCCGCAACGGCGGCCGAGGCGATGATTCCGGTCGACGACGTCCACGAAGTCGACCATAGCCGGCGGCGGCTGCTGACGGCGGCGACCGCGGGAATCGGCGCGGTCGGCGTCGTGTTCGCCGCAGTGCCGTTTATCGCGTCGTGGGAGCCGAGCGTGCGCGCGAGAGCCCTGGGTGCTCCCGTCACCGTCGATGCCTCGAAGCTCGAGGAAGGCCAGATGCTCAAGGTGGTCTGGCGCGGCCAGCCGGTCTTCGTCGTGCGGCGGAGCAAGGCCGTCATCGATGCGATCGGCAGCCACAACGACATGCTCGCGGATCCGAACTCGGACGACTCGGAGCAACCCGCATACATCAAGGCCTCGGGCCCGGTGCGCGCCCGCAATCCCGAGTACTGGGTGGGATTGGCCGTGTGCACCCATCTCGGCTGCTCCCCGCTCGGCGCGTTCGAGCCCAATGACGCCTTCCAAGTCGCCGGCACCGATCTCGGAGCCAACTGGCCGGGCGGTTTCTATTGCCCCTGCCACGGGTCGAAGTACGACATTTCGGGGCGCGTCTTCAAGAGCATGCCCGCACCGAAGAACCTCACGGTTCCGCCGTACGCGTTCGCGAGCGACGCGCGCGTCGTGATCGGCGAAGACGAAGCCCCCAAGTCCACTTGAATGTCACGAGGTTGAGTGATGGCCGCAGCACCTGAATCCGCCGGAAGCAAGGGCCTTCTCGGCTGGATCGATCAGCGCTTTCCCCTGACGGCATTGTGGCGGAGCCAGGTCTCCGAGTACTACGCGCCGAAGAACTTCAATTTCTGGTACTACTTCGGCTCGCTCGCGCTGCTCGTGCTGGTGAACCAGCTGGTCACCGGCATCTTCCTGACGATGAACTACAAGCCGGGTTCGACGGAGGCGTTCGCGTCGGTCGAGTACATCATGCGCGACGTCAGCTGGGGCTGGCTGATCCGCTACATGCATTCGACGGGTGCGTCCGCGTTCTTCGTCGTGGTGTATCTGCACATGTTTCGCGCCCTCTTGTACGGCTCGCACCGCAAGCCGCGCGAGCTTCTGTGGATCTTCGGCTGCCTCATCTTCGTGGTCTTGATGGCCGAGGGATTCATGGGCTACGTGCTGCCTTGGGGCAACATGAGCTTCTGGGGCGCGCAGGTGATCACCTCGCTCTTCGGCAGCCTGCCGGTGATCGGCGCAAGTCTGCTCGAGTGGATTCGCGGCGACTACGTGATTGCGGACGCGACGCTCAACCGCTTCTTCGCGCTGCACGTCGCAGCCCTGCCGCTCGCGCTCATTTTCCTGGTGATCGCGCACCTGATGGCGCTGCACGAGGTGGGATCGAACAACCCCGACGGCATCGAGATCCACGACCACGAGGACGAGCATGGCCATCCGCTCGACGGGGTGCCGTTTCATCCGTACTACACGGTGAAGGATCTGATGGGGGTCATGTTCTTCCTGGTGATTTTCGGCGGAGTGATCTTCTTCGCGCCCACCTTCGGTGGCCTGTTCCTCGAAGGGCCGAACTTCGAGCCGGCCAACCCGCTGCAGACTCCGCCGCACATCGCCCCGGTCTGGTACTTCACACCGTTTTACGCCATGTTGCGCGCGGTGCCCTCGTTCTGGGGCACGCAGGTGTGGGGCGTTCTGGTGATGGGGGCCTCCATCGTGATCCTGTTCTTCGTGCCCTGGCTCGATCGCTCACCGGTGAGGTCGATCCGCTACCGAGGACCGATCTACAAGATCATGCTGACCGTCTTCGTGCTGTCCTTCATCACGCTCGGCCTCTGCGGCCTGAGGCCGCCGGCCGGGATCTATCCGATGCTGGCCAAGATCGGCACCGTGCTTTATTTCGCTTTCTTCTTGCTGATGCCGTGGTACTCGCGCTTCGACAGCGTGAAGCCCGTGCCGGAGAGGGTCACGAGTCATGATTAAGCGGTTGCTGCTGATCGCCGTCGCGCTGCTGCCGGCGGGCTTCGCGCTCGCGCAGGAGGGCGGCGAGATCGCTCTCCGGCACGCCGGGACGGACATCACCGACATCAAGTCCTTGCAGCGCGGCGCGCGCGACTTCATGAACTATTGCTCGGGCTGTCACTCTTTGACATATCTACGCTACAACCGCATGGCGGCGGATCTCAGGATTCCCGAGGCCGACCTCAAGGCGAACCTCATGTTCAGCTCGAGTAATCCGTTCGACGGCATCAATAGCGCGATGCCGGCCGCCGATGCGGCCAACTGGTTCGGCAAGCCGCCGCCCGACCTCTCGCTCATCGCCCGCGAGCGCGGTGTCGACTACCTATACTCGTACCAGAAGGGGTTCTACGTGGACCGCGCACGCATGTGGGGCGTGAACAACTTGTATCTGCCGGGCGTCGCCATGCCGCATGTGCTGGCGAGCCTTTCGGGTCTGCAGGAGCCTGTCTACAAGAACGAGCCCGACTCGGCGGGAAACGCCCACATGGTGCTGGTGGACGTCAAATTGACCGCCCCGGGCGCCCTGTCGGAGCAGGAGTATGATGTGTTCTGCCGGGACATCGCCAACTTCCTGGATTACGCGGGCGAGCCGGTCAAAGCTAAGCGTCAGTCGCTCGGCGTCTTTGTCACACTATTCTTGCTGGTGGGATTCGTGTTTACCTACCTGCTGAAAAAAGAATACTGGAAGGACGTACACTGACGCAGCAGCGGGATCCGCGTAAGCGTTGGGTCCTAGGAGATCGCGTTCGTGGCACGTCGCTCGGTGATGACCCTGTTCTCGGCGCCGACTGACCCGTGGAGTCATCGGACGCGCCTGGTGCTTGCCGAGAAAGGGATCGCCATCGAGCTCGTGAATTGCGATCCACTGAAGCTCCCCGAGGACTTGCTCGACCTGAACCCCTATCACAGCGTGCCGACCCTGGTGGATCGCGACCTCGTGCTCTATGACTCGCGCGTGATCATGGATTACCTCGACGAGCGCTTCCCGCATCCGCCTCTCATGCCCATCGATCCGGTCACACGGGCGCAGTTTCGCGTGGCGCTGTACCGCGTCGAGCGCGACTGGTACGGCCTCGCCCAGGACATCGAGCTCGACCGGGAAAGCAAGACCGCGGCGCACAGCCGCAAGATCCTGTGCGAGGCGATTTGCGCGAGCGCCGAGGTGTTCAAGGCCAAGCCTTTTTTCCTCAGCGACGAATTCTCGCTGGTGGATGCGAGCATCGCGCCCATCCTGTGGCGATTGCCGTACTACGGCATCGAACTGCCGCCCCCGGCGCAACCCATCTTGAAATACATGAACTCGATTTTCGCGCGCTCCACGTTCCGCTCGTGCTTGAGCGTCGCCGAGCGGGAGATGCGGCATTGAAGCCGCGCCGGCCCTATCTGTTGCGGGCGCTGCACGAGTGGATCACGGACAGCGGTGAGACACCGCACATCGTGGTCGATGCCGGCGCGCCGGGCGTGACCGTACCGCGCCAGTACGTCAAGGACGGGAAGATCGTGCTCAACGTGAGCTTCAGCGCGACGCAGGCCCTCAAGCTCGGCAACGATGTGGTGAGCTTCGAGGCGCGCTTCAGCGGCGTATCGCACATCGTCGAGGTGCCGGTGCGCGCGATTCTCGGGATCTACGCGCGCGAGACCGGACAGGGCATGATCTTCCCGGAGGGCGACGCCGACCCGGATCCGACGGACGCGCCGCCGACCGCGCCCGGCAAGCCGGGCTCCGGAACGCCCGCCGCCAAGAGGAACAAGCCCAAGCTCCAGGTGGTCAAGTAGCGCGAAACGCGTCCTTGATCCACGCAATCTCGTGCGCGCCGTACGGGTTGCCCTGAATTGCGACCACGTCGAATCGCACGATGCGGCGGCGCCAGGCGGGGCGCGTCTTCAGGAAGAAACGCGCGGCGCGAATGAGCTTGCGCCGCTTAAGGTGGCCGACCGAGGCAAGCGCGCCGCCGAACCTCAAGCGCGCGCGCTGGCGCACCTCGATGAGAACCAGCGTCGCACCGTCCAAGCACACGAGGTCTATCTCGCCCGCCTTGCAGCGCACGTTGCGGGCGAGGAGCTCGAGGCCCCGCGCTGCGAGATACACCAGCGCAAGGTCTTCGGCGCACTGGCCGTTCCGTTGCGAAATGGGGCAAGTCATGCCGGGAGCTTGGGGGTGCGCGCCGGCCGCGTCGCGCGGTCAATCCAGCTCGTTCGCCCGCAAATGCGCTACAAGGGCACCGGGATCCCGCTCTTGACCTGGACCCACTCGAGCTCGCGCCTGACCCGATCGTGATCATCGAGCGAGAGGTTGCCGGTCATTCCCGCAAGGTCTTGGGTCCGGCTCAACGCATTGGACTCGAGCGCCGGCACCAGCCGGTAGGCGTCGAATCCGAAGGCGTACAGGCGATCGAGCCGGGGCGTACGCGCGGGCCACGCGGCGCGCACGCTGTCGCGGATCTGATCGACCGAAGGGTCCGTGGAGACCATCCACGGCATGTCGGCGAAGAACATGCCGTCGAGATCGGAATTCGCAGTGGGATTGGGCTCGAAGCTGTCGGAGGTCGCATACACGGGAACGTCGCCGGCATAATTGAACCTGAGCTGCGGCATGATCAGCCGTGCGGCCGACGGCGGCCCCTCGAAAAAAATGAAATCGACATCGCTGCGATGGGTAGAGGGCTCGCCCTTCGCAGCGTGGACCTGCAGCACTTGCTTGATGATGTCGGAGAAATCCGCACGCGCGGCGTCGAAGCGGCCACCATCGACGAGCGTGCCGCCGTGCTGCGTGAATTCATCCACAAACGCGTTCTGTACGCGCGTGCCGAGCTCGCCCTGCGCGATCAGGGCGATGCCGCGCATCTTGCCGTCCGCGATGAGCCGGCGCGCCACGCCGCGCGCCTCGTCCTCCGGCAGGAGAGCGAATTGATAGAACTCGTGGCCGGCGCTCACCGTGTCGCCGAGAAAATTGAGCGCGAGCTGCGGCGTCTTGACCGCACGTACCGGCACCACGGCGGCGACATCCTCCTTGGTGAGCGGACCCACCACGAACGCCGCGCCGTCGTCGACTGCGTGCCGGTAGGCGCCGGCCACCGATTCCGTCGCGACGTCGTAGACGCGCAGAGGCGGACGAGTGGCCGGGTCCTGCTGGAGGTACGCGGCGATGAATCCGTCGCGCACGGCGATGCCCACGCTCTCGGAGCGGCCCGACAGCGGCAGAAGCAGCGCGATTTGATCGGCGAAGCTGGCCGGCGGAACGACGACCGCGTTTTGCGCCGGGGCGGCGAGCGGCATGTCGCTGCCGGGGTGTTGTGGGAATGCGCGCTTCCATTCGGCGAGGGTCGTAGCGGCGTGCGCGGGATCGCGCGTCATTTGGGCGCCGATCGGTCCGAGCGCGAGCCACCCGGCGACGACCGGATCGGTCTTCGGCGGAGCCTTGAGCGAGACGCCGCGCTGGGCGGCGTCGCGAATGAGCGCGAGCAGCTCCTCGCGGCTCTCCCGCAGGGCTTCTGCGTCCCTCAGGTAGCGCTCCCGCTCCACGAAGGCGCGCGTGCCTTCGAGCGGATGCCCGGTCAGGAATGCAGCTTTGCCGCGCAGCCACCAGTAGCTCTGCGCGAGCTGCGGCGAGGTCGGCACCGGAATGGGGTCGAGCTCACGGATGGCACCGGCGCCGTCTCGCTCGGCGAGCGCGATCTCCGCCGCGACCAGCGCCCGCGAGGCCGGCATCGTCGTGCGCGCCTCGGGTGAAACCGCTGCGAAGGCTTGCGTGGCCCGGTCGAGGTTGTTCGCGAGCACCCATTGCTCCGCGCTCAAGAGCTCGTAGCTGTCGCGATCGGCCGGCTGCCGTGACGCGAGGTCGGCGTATGCCTGCGCCGCCTCGGCATGTTTGCCCGCGACCACCAGAAGCTGGGCACGCTCCGCCCCCGAAGGCGGCGGGGCCTCTCCGGGCCTCACCAGGCTGCACGCCGGCACGAGCAGAGAGAACCAGAGCGCCGCCGCGAGCGCGAAGCGTGGACGTGAAGAGATCGCTGCCATACCCTGCATTTCCAGTTCACCAGACCTTGAGGGGAAGCGGGAAGTATAGTGACAAACGTGGCACCGGGTCGCCTCTACGTCGTGGCGACGCCCATCGGGAACCTGGGCGATCTGAGCGCGCGAGCGCGCGATACGCTCGCGGGCGCCGCACTCATCGCGGCCGAGGACACACGCCACACCGGGACGCTCCTCAAAGCGTTCGGCATCGCAACGCCGATGATTTCCTTGCACGATCACAACGAGGCGCAGCGCGCGCCGGACCTCATCGAGCGTCTGCGCGGCGGCGCGAGCGTCGCGCTTGTGAGCGATGCGGGCACGCCCGCGATCAGCGATCCGGGATTCGACTTGGTGCGCGCCTGTGCGGCGGCGGGCATCGAGGTCGTCGCGGTGCCCGGTCCGTGCGCCCTGGTGGCGGCACTCTCGATCGCGGGGCTGCCCACCGATCGATTCTGCTTCGAGGGATTTTTGCCGGCGCGCGGCACGGCACGTCGCACGCGGCTCTCCGCTCTATCCGCCGAGCAGCGCACGCTCGTGTTCTATGAGTCGCCGCACCGGATCAAAGAAACGCTGGTGGACTGCGCGGAACATCTGGGTCCCGCGCGCGTGGCGGCGCTCGCGCGCGAGATCACGAAGCTGCACGAGTCGCTCTACCGCGGCTCTCTCGCAGAGCTCGCCCTGCGCGCTGCGAGCGAGCCGGATCTCTCGCGCGGAGAGATCGTGCTCGTGATCTCGGGCGCGGCGCCCGAGGCCGCAGCACAGGGCGATGACGGTCACGCGGGCGCGCTCGACCGCGCGCTGAAAGTCCTGCTCGAGGAGCTGCCCTTGAAGCAGGCGGCGCACCTCGCGGCGCGAATCGCGGCGGTGCGCGACAACGAGGCCTATAAGCGAGCGCTCGAGCTCAAACAAGCGTATGGTGCGCGCTAAGAGTCGGCCTGGCAGCCGCTGCTTTCGACCGCGTAAGCGGAAGGGGGTGGAGGAAAGTCCGGGCTCCACAGGGCACGGTGCCAGGTAACGCCTGGGGGACGCGAGTCCACGGAAAGTGCAACAGAAAGATACCGCCTAAGCGCCGCGCAAGCGGCGCCGGTAAGGGTGAAATGGTGCGGTAAGAGCGCACCGCGCCGGCGGCAACGCCTGGCGGCACGGCAAACCCCACCTGGAGCAAGACCAAATAGGGAAGCGAGCGGCGCCTTCGGCCGCAACATGTGGCCCGCATGGGCTTCCGGGTAGGTCGCTAGAGCTGCGCGGCGACGCGCATCCCAGAGGAATGGTTGCCCACGACAGAACCCGGCTTACGGCCGACTCTTTTCATGTGCTCGCGCGCAACTTTCAACGCGGTCGAAGCGACCGCGGGCTAGAGGGCCCTGAGAAGAGATGTCGCACTCGCGACGCGGGCGTTAAGAAAACCACATAAGAGATTGATTCCGAACGCAGTCACGCTGTGTGGACGTACGCGTCTTCCGGAGTGTGACCTAAGTCACTGTTGTCCCGAGTTTTTTTTAACTTAAGACGTTGACAGTGCGACGTGCTGCTCCCTATAGTGGCGCTCGGTGGGAAAAAGTGGGAGAAAATGGGTCGTTCGACCCATCGAACAATGTTCCGGGGCGCCAACAAACTCACACTCGATGCCAAAGGGCGCATGGTCATGCCGACCCGGTACCGCGAGCGGCTGCAGGATCGTTGTGGTGGGAAATTGGTCATTACGGTGGATAAGGACCAATGCCTGCTCATCTATCCGTTACCCGACTGGGAGGAGATCGAGCGCAAGTTGATGCGCTTGCCGTCGATGAATCCCGATGCCCGGCGTTTGCAGCGGCTGATGGTGGGACACGCGACCGATCTGGAGCTCGACGGACATGGCCGGGTGCTGTTGCCGCCGAACCTGCGCGAGTTCGGCATGCTGACCCGCGACGCGATGCTCGTCGGGCAGGGACTCTATTTCGAGTTGTGGGACGAGGCGCGGTGGAACGAGCGGCGCGACGAATGGCTTGCCGGCGGAGTCGCGACGGCCGACTTGCCCGCCGAGCTTCAGACGTTGTCGCTCTGAGCCGCGGCGGCGGCGAGGCGATGGTCGAGTCGGGTAGGGGACACAGGGCAGTACTGCTACCTCAAGTACTGACGGCGTTGAACATACGGGCGAGTGGCGCGTACCTCGATGCCACTTTTGGGCGGGGCGGACACGCAGAGGCGATTTTGGAGAAGCTCACGCTGGACGGTCGATTGCTCTGTCTCGATCGCGACCCCGTCGCCATCGCCGAAGCCAAAGCACGCTTAGGTGCAGACTCGCGCGTGACGCTGTTCCTCGCGCCTTTCTCCACGCTAGCGGCGTGTGCCGATGCGGTCGAGCCGGGCCTCGAGCTCGACGGCATCCTGCTCGACCTCGGCGTGTCCTCGCCGCAGCTGGACGAGCCTTCACGCGGATTCAGCTTCATGCAAGACGGCCCTCTCGACATGCGCATGAGCCGGGGCGAGGGCCTTTCGGCCGCCGACGTCGTGAACGGCGCAGCGGAGGGCGAGCTCGCCCGGATCTTTCGCGTGTACGGAGAGGAGCGATTTGCGGGGCGCATCGCGCGCGCCATCGTCACCGACCGCCAGAAACGCCCGTTCACACGCACGCTCGAACTCGCGGGCCTCATCGAGCGCGTGGCCCCCTCGCGTCCGCGTCACAAGCACCCGGCGACCCGAGTGTTCCAGGCGCTGCGCATCCATGTGAACCGCGAGCTCGCCGAGCTCGAGACCGCTCTCGAGGCCGCGCGCGCGCGCCTCGCCCCCGCCGGACGGCTCGCCGTCATCAGCTTCCATTCGCTCGAGGACCGCATGGTCAAGCGCTTCATGCGCGATCATGCACAAGCCGATCCGATGTACGCGGGCCTGCCGGACATCCCGCCGCACGCACGCCCGACCTTGCGGCTGGTGGGCAAATCCGTCGAGCCCGACGCAGCGGAAATCGCCTCCAATCCCCGTGCCCGCAGCGCTCGCCTTCGAGTCGCCGAACGCCTTCCTCAAGGAATCGCCGCATGAAAAAAGCCAAGCTCTTGCCCCTCGTCTTGCCCATGCTGTGGCTCGCGGTGCTCGGCTCCGCCGTGCAAGTGATCTATGCGCGCCACAAGGCGCGCGATGAGTTCGTGCGCCTGGAGAAGCTCGATGCACAGCGCGACTCGCTCGAGATGGAGTGGGGACGGCTGCAGCTCGAGCAGAGCTACTGGTCCTCCAACGCCTTCGTCGAGCGCGTCGCGAGCGCGAAGCTCTCGATGAGCCTGCCGCAAACCCGGGATGTGCGGATCGTTCGGCCGTGAAGCAGCGGGCGAGCGAAAGCAGCACGGAGCTCAAGAGCTATCGATGGCGGTCGGCGGTGATCCTCGGGCTCGTCGTGTGCGGCGCCGTGGGACTCGGCGCGCGGGCGGTGGAACTGCAGCTGATCGACCACGGTTTTCTCGCGAAGCAGGGCGACGAGCGCTCGATGCGCGTGGTCAAGATCGCGGCGCATCGTGGCGCCATCACCGATCGCTCGGGCGAGCCGCTCGCCGTGAGCACGCCGGTCGATACGGTGTGGGTGAATCCCCAGGAGCTCAACGACAACATCGATCAGCTGCCGAAGCTCGCCAAGGCTCTCAAGCAGGATCAGCAGCTGCTGGCGCGGCGCATCACCAGCAATCTCGACCGTGAGTTTCTTTATCTGGAGCGCCACATGCCACCCGAGGAGGCGGCTCGCATCAGGGCGCTCGGCATTCCCGGAGTGTATCTGCTGCGCGAGTACCGGCGCTATTACCCGGCGGGCGAGGTGGCCGGTCACGTGATGGGATTCACCAACCTCGACGATCAGGGCCAGGAGGGTCTGGAGCTCGGCTTCGAGCAGCTCCTGAACGGTGAGGATGGCGCGAAGCGCGTCATCCAGGATCTGTATGGCCATCAGGTCGAGAACGTGGAGAGCATTCGCGCGCCGCGGCCGGGCCGCGATCTCGTCACGAGCATCGATCTGCGCATCCAATACCTCGCGTACCGCGAGTTGAAGGCGGCGATGCAGGATTACCGCGCGAAGGCGGGCTCGGTGATCGTGGTCGACGTCGATACGGGTGAGGTGCTGGCGATGGTCAACCAGCCCTCGTACAACCCCAACGATCGCGATCAGCTCAAGGCGGCCCTGTACCGCAACCGCGCGGCCACGGACATTTTCGAGCCCGGCTCGAGCATCAAGCCCTTCATCATGGCCGCCGCGCTCGCCTCCGGTCAGTACCGGCCGGACAGCGTGGTGGATACTTCGCCCGGCTTCGTCCAGGTGGGCAACAAGGTATTCGAGGACGAGCACGATCTCGGTGTAGTCGACCTCGCCACCATCCTCGCCAAATCGAGCAACGTCGGCACCGCCAAGGTGGCCCTTTCCTTGAAGCCGGAGCAGATCTGGAAAACACTCACGGCGCTGGGGTTCGGGCAGGTCACCGGCAGCGAATTCCCGGGCGAATCGGCCGGCATGCTCTCGAACTACACGCACTGGCGGCCCATCGGCATCGCCACGCTCTCGCACGGCTACGGTCTGTCGGTGACACCCCTGCAGCTCGCGCATGCCTACGCGACCATCGGCGCAGGCGGCATCAAGCGTCCGATCTCCTTCGAGCGCCTATCGGGGCGAGCAGTGCCCGGTGAGCAGGTGCTCGATCCGAAGGTCGCGCGCGAGCTGGTGCAGCTCATGGAGCAGGTCGTCGAAAAAGGCGGCACTGCCGTCCGCGCTTCGCTCGTCGGCTATCGTGTTTCCGGCAAGACGGGCACCGCGTTCAAATCGGAGGCCGGCGGTTATTCCACCGACCGGATCATGGCGGTATTTGCCGGCCTGGTGCCGGCGTCGCACCCGAAACTCGCGACGGTGGTGGTGATCGACGAGCCGAGCCGAGATGTGCGCGAGGTCGGCACGTTGGCGCAAGGGGGCACCGTGGCGGCGCCGGTATTCGCCAACGTGATGTCGGGTGCCTTGCGCCTCATGGATGTGCCGCCCGACGATCTGCAGAACGTACCGGCGGCGACGCTGGTGCAGGCGAAGGCGCCGTGACGGTTTCCCTGAAGTGGCTGCTCGACGGCATCGCCGTAGTCCCCGATAGCGATGCGCAGATCGTCGATCTCGCCATCGACAGCCGCGACGTGCGCGCGGGGTCCTTGTTCCTCGCGCTGCACGGCACGAAGTCGCACGGCCTCGAGCACGCGGCCGATGCCGCGGCGCGCGGGGCGAGCGCGGTGCTGTGGGAGCCGGCCGGGGTCGAGCCGCCGTCCTTCGCGGGACGGCCGTTCGCCGCGCCGGTCCCGAATCTACGCCGGCTGGCCGGCCGCATCGCGGATCGGTTCTTCCAGTGGCCTTCCTCGCAGATGCGCATCGTCGGCGTCACGGGCACGAACGGCAAGACCACCTGCGCCTACCTGATCACGCAGTGTCTGGAGCGCCTGGGGCGCCCGGCGGCCTACATGGGCACGCTCGGCTGGGGATTTCTCGGGCGGCTCGAGGCACCCACCCACACGACGCCCGATGCGGTGAGCGTGCATCGCTCGCTCGCTCGCCTGAAGTCGCAAGGCGTTCGCGAGGTCGCCATGGAAGTGTCCTCGCACGCGCTCGATCAAGGCCGGGTGGACGGCGTGCGCTTTCATTCCGCGGCGTTCACCAACTTGAGCCGTGACCATCTCGACTACCACGCCTCGATGCAGGCGTACGCGGAGGCCAAGGCGCGGCTGTTCAGCGGGCAGGATCTCGAGCAGGCCATCATCAACGTGGGCGACCCCTTCGGGCGCGAGCTCGCGCACAAGCTCGTGGGGGGTGCGCCCTTGACCGCGGTCTGGATCGGCAGCCGCGCCGATGCGTGGCTGGCGGAGCGCTTCCTCGAGGCACGCGAGGTGCGACTCGACTTGCACGGCATCTCGCTCGACATCGAGGGCAGCTCCGGGGAGATCACCGTCTCGACGAAGCTGCTGGGCCGCTTCAACGCCGAGAACGTGCTGGTGGTGCTCGGGTGCCTGCTCGCGCTCGACGTGCCGCTCGCGCAAGCCGCCGCAGCGCTCGCCGCATGCGGCGCGCCTCCCGGCCGCATGGAGGTGATCGAAGCGCCGGCGCCCGGCAAGCCGCTGGCGGTGATCGATTATGCGCATACGCCGGACGCTCTCGCCAAGGCGCTGACCGCGCTGCGCGAGCATTGCCGTGGGGCGCTGTGGTGTGTGTTCGGCTGCGGCGGCGATCGGGATGCCGGCAAGCGCCCGATCATGGGCTCGATCGCCGACGAGCTCGCCGATCAGATCATCGTCACCGACGACAATCCGCGTTCGGAAGATCCGCAGGAGATCATTCGGGCGATCACGCGCGGCATCCGCACACGGCGTGCGCGAGTGATTCCGGACCGCGCCGCCGCGATCGCCTCGGCGCTCAACCACGCCGGCGCCTCGGACATCGTGCTCATCGCCGGCAAGGGCCACGAGGATTACCAGATCTACGGGGCCAGGCGCCTGCGCTTCAGCGATCGGATCTGCGCGCAGAAGATTCTGGGGTCGGCGGCATGAAGCGCACGTTACAGGAGGCCGCACGCGTCCTCGGCGCCGCGCTCGTGGGCGATGACCGGCCGTTCGAGGCAGTGTCGACCGACAGTCGCACGCTCCCCGCCGGCGCGCTGTTCGTCGCCTTGCGCGGTCCGAACTTCGACGGCGCGGATTTCGCCGCCGCCGCGCTCGCCCGCGGCTCGGTGGGCGCCATCGTCGAGCGCGCTCTCGGCGATGTGGCGCTGTCCTACATTCGAGTGCCGGACACGCTCGAGGCGCTGCAGCAGCTCGCGCGCCGCTGGCGCCGCGAATTCTCCATCCCGCTCGTGGGCATCGGCGGGAGCAACGGCAAGACGACGACCAAGGAAATGGCCGCGGCCATCCTGTCGCGCCGCGGGCCCTGCCTGTCGACGCAGGGCAATCTCAATAACCACATCGGTGTGCCGCTGACGCTCTTGCGCCTCGCCTCGTCTCATCGCAGCGCGGTGATCGAGATGGGCGCAAACCGCGTCGGTGACGTCGCTGCGCTGGTCGCGCTCGCGAGCCCGACGGCCGGGCTCATCACCAATGCCGGCGCCGAGCATCTCGAAGGGTTCGGCGACCTCGATGGAGTCGCGCGCGGCGAGGGCGAAATGGTGGCGGGGCTCGAGCCCGGCGCCGTCGCGGTCATCAATGCCGACGATGCCTATGCCGAGTACTGGCGCGGCGTCGCGGCCCGCTTAAACGTAGTCACCTTCGGCGTGCGGGGCGATGCGGACTTCAAGGCGAAGGACATCGTGCAGTCGATCGAGGGCGGGCGCTTCGCGACGCGCTTCACGCTCGAGTGCCCGCTCGGCGCGTGTGCCATCGCCTTGCAGGCCGGCGGCGCACACAACATCTCGAACGCGCTCGGTGCGGCCGCCTCGGCCGCATCCGCCGGCGCCTCGCTCGAGGACATCGCGGCCGGCCTCGCGGATTTCCGTGCCGTAGCCGGCCGGCTGCAGCTCAAGGCGGGATTGCGCGACAGCTGGATCATCGACGATTCCTACAACGCGAATCCGAGCTCCGTCCGTGCCGGCCTCGAGGTGCTGCGCACGCTCCCCGGGCCGGCCTGGCTCGTGCTCGCCGACATGGCCGAGCTCGGCGCTCATGCCTCGGATAGCCACGCGGCGCTCGGCCGCTACGCGCGCGAGTGCGGCGTCGCGCGGCTGTTCGCGCTCGGCCCCGAGAGCGCGCGCGCGGTCGAGACGTTCGGCTCGGGCGCAGAATGGTTTGCCGATGCGGGATCGTTGACCCGGCGCCTGCAGGCTGAGATCGCTGCGGGAGTCACTCTTCTCGTGAAGGGATCGCGGGTGAATCGCCTGGAGCGTGTGGTGCAAGCCCTCCTCGGGGGTGCTGCGAGTTCCGGTCCCATGATGCGAGCGAGTTGACGCGCATGCTGCTGTATTTTTCAGAATACCTGGCGCGAAGCTACTCCTGGGCCTCCGGCTTCCACGTGTTTCAGTACCTGACGCTGCGCGGCATCCTCGCCGCGATGACGGCGCTCGCGATCGCGATGGTGATCGGCCCGCGCATGATCAGCGCGCTGAGCCAGCACCAGATCGGTCAGCGCGTGCGCAGCGACGGCCCACAGTCGCACCTGCAAAAGTCCGGCACGCCCACCATGGGCGGCGGCCTCATCCTGGTGGCCCTGGTGATCTCGACCTTGCTGTGGGCGGATCTCGCCAATCGCTTCGTCTGGGTTCTGGTCGGCACCACGCTCGCGTTCGGCGCCATCGGCTTCTACGACGACTATTTGAAACTGGTGGTGGGCAACTCGAAAGGCCTGCCCGCGCGCTACAAGTATCTGGCGCAGTCGATCGCGGCGCTGTGCATTGCGTTCAGCTTGCACGGCATGCGTCAGTCGCTGGCGGAAGTCTCCCTGTACGTGCCTTTCTTCAAGGCCGTGGCGCTGCCCATGACCACGGCGGGGTTCGTGGCCTACGCCTACTTCGTCATCGTCGGCACGAGCAATGCCGTGAACCTCACCGATGGTCTCGACGGCCTCGCCATCATGCCGGCCGTGATGGTGGCGGCGGCGCTCGGCGTGTTCGCCTATGCGACGGGCAACTTCAAGTTCGCGACCTACCTGCAGATTCCCTACATCACCGGGGCGGGCGAGGTGATCGTGTTCTGCGCGGCCATCGCGGGCGCCGGACTCGGATTTCTCTGGTTCAACTCGTATCCGGCCGAGGTGTTCATGGGCGATGTCGGCGCGCTGTCAATCGGCGCCGCGCTCGGCACGGTGGCGGTGATCGTGCGGCAGGAGATCGTACTTTGCATCATGGGCGGCGTGTTCGTGCTCGAGACCGTGTCGGTGATGCTGCAGGTCGCCTCCTTCAAGCTCACCGGCAAGCGCATCTTCCGCATGGCGCCCCTGCATCATCATTTCGAGCTCAAAGGGTGGAGCGAGCCCAAAGTGATCGTTCGTTTCTGGATCATCAGCTTCCTCTTGATGCTCACCGGCCTCGCCACGTTGAAAATCCGATGAAGAGCACGGTCGTGGTCGGCTTAGGTAAAACGGGAGCCGCGTGCTTGCGCTATCTGTCGAGGCGCGGCATTCCCGCGGCGGCAACCGATACGCGCTCGGCGCCGCCGGGTCTCGCCGAGCTCGGCAGCCTCGCCGAGCACATCGATCTGCGCCTCGGAGCGTTCGATGTGTCGCTGCTCGAGAGCGCTTCGCAAGTGCTGCTGTCGCCGGGCGTGTCGCCGCAGGAGCCGATCGTCGCCGAGGCGCGCGCGCGCGGCATCGAGGTGCTGGGAGACATCGAGCTGTTCGCACGCGCTGCCGAGGCGCCCGTGATCGGCGTCACCGGCACGAACGGCAAGAGTACGGTGACGAGCCTGGTCGCACGCATGGCGGAAGGGGCCAGATTGACCGTGCTCGCCGGCGGCAATCTGGGCAAGCCCGCGCTCGACCTGCTCGAGGAGCCCGTTCCCGATCTGTACGTGCTCGAGCTGTCGAGCTTTCAGCTGGAGACCACGACCTCGCTCGAGCTGTTGGGCGCCGTGGTGCTCAACGTGACCGCGGACCACATGGACCGCTACGCCTCGCTCGCCGAGTACGCGCGCGCGAAGGCGAGGATCTTCTCGCATGCCGCGACGGTGGTGCTGAACGCCGACGACCCCTTCTTCCTCGCCATGCGCCAGGCCCTCGCGGGCCGTCCGGCCTGGGCCGAGCCGCCGCGCATGGTCACGTTCTCCACCGAGCGGAGCGATGCCGATTTCACGCTCATGCGCGAGGGAGCGAACAGCTGGCTCGCACGGCGCGGCGAGGGTCTGCTCGGCACCGATCGCATGAAGATTTCCGGTATGCACAATGCGGCGAATGCCCTGGCGGCGCTCGCCCTGGGCGAGTCGGCAGGCTTGCCCATACAGACGATGCTGCGGGCGATCGAGGCATTCCCCGGCCTCAAGCACCGTTCCGAGTGGGTGACCGACATCGCCGGCGTGCGCTACATCGACGACTCGAAGGGCACGAACGTGGGCGCGACCATCGCCGCGGTGAACGGCTTTCCCGGGCCCCTCGTGGTCATCCTCGGCGGGGACGGCAAGGGTCAGGACTTCGCGCCGCTGGCCGCGGCCTTCCGCGGCAAGGTCAAGCGCGCCGTGCTCATCGGCCGCGACGCGCCCGCGATCGCCGAGGCGCTCGAGGGCGTATGTACGGTCGAGCGCGCCGACACGTTGCCGGCCGCCGTGGCGGCGGCGGCGGCTGCGGCGCGGCCCGGCGACACCGTGCTGCTGTCGCCCGCCTGCGCAAGTCTCGACATGTTCCGCGATTACAACCATCGCGGCGAGGTCTTCGCCGATGCGGTGCGTGCGCTGGCGGTGCCCGCATGAACGCGACCGCGATGTCTTACGGACTGCGGGCCCGGGAGCGCATGCCTTTCGCATGGGACACCATCACCCTCGGGCTCACGGCGGCGCTCCTCTTGGTGGGGCTCGTGATGGTGAGCTCGGCCTCGATGTCGATCGCCGCCAAGGACCTGGGCGATCCCTTCTATTTTCTGGAACGCCAGCTGGTGTTCGGCGGCGTGGGCGTGCTCTTCGCCTGGACGCTCACCCGCGTGCCCGCGGTGCTGTGGGACAAGTACAGCCTGGCGCTCTTGCTCCTCGGCCTTTTGCTGCTGCTGCTCGTGCTGATTCCCGGGCTCGGCGCAACCGTCAACGGCGCGCGCCGCTGGATGCGCATCGGACCGATGAATTTTCAAGTCTCGGAGCTCGCCAGGGTGCTGATTCTCACCTGGGTGTGCAGCTATTGCGTGCGCAAGCGCGATGAGCTGATGCGCACGTTCAACGGGCTATCGCGGCCGGTCGGTCTCCTCACGTTAAGCGCGCTGCTCCTCTTGCTCGAGCCCGACTTCGGGGCGGCGACCGTGCTCATCGCCACGGGCTTCGCGGTGCTGTTCGTGGCGGGCGCGCGCATGCGCTACGTGCTCTTGCTGGTGTGCGCGGCGGCGCTCGCCTTCGCCGTGCTCGCACTCACCTCGGCCTATCGCTTGAAGCGCCTCACGGGGTTCCTCCACCCCTGGGACGATCCCTTCAACGGCGGCTTTCAGCTGACGCAGTCCCTGATCGCGATCGGGCGCGGCTCCTGGTTCGGCGTCGGCCTCGGCTCGAGCGTGCAGAAGCTCTTCTATCTGCCCGAGGCGCACACCGACTTCGTGTTCGCGGTACTCGCCGAGGAGCTCGGTCTCGTGGGCGTGATCGGCGTGCTCGCCTTGTTCGTCGCACTGGTGTGGCGTGCCTTCCAGATCTCGCGCATGGCGGCGCAGGCCGGAATGCAGTTCCAGGCCTATGTCGCGCTTGCCTTCGGCGTGTGGCTCGGTGTGCAGGCGCTGGTGAACATCGGCGTGAACATGGGTGTGTTGCCGACCAAGGGCTTGACGCTCCCGCTCCTGAGCTACGGGCGCAGCAGCCTGCTGGTGAGCCTGGGATGGCTCGGCGTGCTCTTGCGCATCTACCACGAGGTCAAATGCACGTCGCGCGCCGCCGTGATGCGCATGCCCGGGGGACCTCGATAATGGGCGCACGGACCCGTGCGCAAGGACCCGTCCTCATCATGGCGGGCGGCACGGGCGGTCACGTGTTTCCGGCGCTCGCGGTGGCGAAGGTGCTGCGCGAGCGCGGCGTGCCCGTCGTGTGGCTCGGCGTGCCGGACAGTATGGAATCGCGGCTCGTGCCGGCGAACGGCTTCCCCATGGAGTGGGTGCGGGTACGCGGGATCCGCGGCAAGGGTGCCGCGGCCTGGCTCGCGGCGCCCTTCCGCGTCGCCGCCGCGGTGCTCGAGGCGGTGCGCATCTTGCGGCGGATCAGGCCGCGCGCCGTGCTCGGGGCCGGTGGCTACGTGAGCGGTCCGGGCGGGATCGCGGCGTGGCTCCTTCGCATCCCGCTGCTGATTCACGAGCAGAACGCCGTGGCCGGCTTGACGAATCGCTGGCTGGCCCGCTTCGCGACTCAGGTGCTCGAGGCCTTTCCAGGCAGCTTCGGCGCCGGCGTGAATGCGCGCACCGTCGGCAATCCCGTGCGTGCCGACATCGCCGGTCTGCCTTCGCCCGGGGAGCGCTTCGCCGGACGCGCGGGGCGCGCGCGGCTGTTGGTGTTCGGCGGCAGTCAGGGCGCGCAGCGCTTGAACGCTACCGTCCCCCAGGCGCTGTCGCGCCTCGATCCGGCACGCCGCCCGGAAGTCAGACATCAGGCAGGCGCGCGCGGCATCGAGGCGGCGCGCGCCGCGTACCAGGGCCTCGCGGTCGAGGCCGAAGTGCTGCCGTTCATCGATGACATGGCGGCCGCCTACGCGTGGGCCGATCTCGCCTTATGCCGCGCGGGCGCGATGACCATCGCCGAGCTGCAAGCGGCCGGCCTCGGCGCCTTGCTGGTGCCCTTTGCGGCCGCCACCGACGATCATCAAACCAAGAACGCCGAGGTCATGGTGCGCGTGGGCGCCGCCCGGATCCTGCCCGAGGCCGAGCTCAGTCCTGAGCGCTTGAGCGTGGACCTCGAGGAGCTCACGGCCGATCGTGCTCGCCTGCTCGAGATGGCACGGGCCGCGCGGGCGGCGCGCAACGTCGACGCGGCGGCGCGCCTCGCCGATCTGTGTGCCGCGGCGGGAGGCGCAGCGGCATGAACGATCGCATGCGCCGCATCCACATCATCCACTTCGTCGGCATCGGCGGCAGCGGCATGGGCGGCATCGCCGAGGTGCTGCTCAACCTCGGCTACGAGGTCCAGGGCTCTGACCTCAAGTCCAACCCCGTCACCGAGCGGCTCGCCCGTCTCGGCGCGAGAGTTTTCCTGGGCCATGCCGCCCTGCATCTGGGCAAGGCGGACGTGGTCGTGGTCTCGAGCGCGGTCGATCGAGCGAATCCCGAGCTCGCGGCGGCGCTCTTAAGCCGCATCCCCGTGGTGCCCCGCGCCGAGATGCTGGGCGAGCTCATGCGCTTTCGCTATTCGATCGCGGTCGCGGGCACGCACGGCAAGACCACCACGACGAGTCTGGTCGCGAGCATTCTCGCCGAGGGCGGCCTCGATCCGACATTCGTGATCGGCGGACGCTTGAAGAGCGCGGACAGCAATGCGCGCCTCGGCGCGGGTCGCTATCTGGTCGCCGAGGCCGACGAGAGCGACGCCTCGTTCATGCATCTGCAGCCGATGATCGCCGTGGTCACCAATATCGACAACGACCACCTCGGCACGCACCAGGGGGACTTCGCCCGGCTCAAGGCGAGCTTCGTCGATTTCCTCCACAACCTGCCGTTCTACGGGCTCGCGGTGCTTTGCGTGGACGACGAGGAGGTGCGCGGCATTCTCGCGACCGTGGCGCGCCCCATCGTGACCTACGGCTTCGGCGCCGACGCCGACGCCGGCGCGGATGTGCGTGCGGTCGACGTGCGCCGCGCTGGCTTGAAGACCCACTTCTCGGCGCTGCGCGTGGGGCTGCCGCCGCTCGAGCTCACCATCAACTTGCCCGGCCGGCACAACGTGCTCAACTCGCTCGCGGCGGTGGCGGTGGCGACCGAGCTCGGCGTTGCGGATGCCGCCATTCAACGTGCGCTCGCGAGTTTCCAGGGCATCGAGCGGCGACTGCAACAGCTCGGCGAGATTCACTGGTCGGACGGCAGCGCGCTGATTGTCGATGACTATGCCCATCATCCAACCGAGGTGGCGGCGACGCTCGAATCCGTTCGCCAGGCGTGGCCCGGCCGGCGCCTCGTTCTCGCCTTTCAGCCGCACCGTTTTACCCGCACCCGCGACTTGCTCGACGACTTCGGCCGCGCCTTGAGCGAATGCGACGTGCTGCTGGTAACCGAGGTCTACGCCGCGGGCGAGACGCCGATCGCGGGCGCTGATGGTCGCGCAATCTGCCGCGCGGTGCGCACGCGCGGGCTCGTCGAGCCGGTGTTCGTCGAGCGCGTCGACGAGCTTGCCGAGGCGCTGCGCGGGGTGCTGCGTGACGGCGACGTGGTACTCACCATGGGCGCCGGCAACATCGGCGCCGTTGCGCAGGATCTCAAGGCGCGGCTAGCGGCGGGGGCGGCGGCATGAACGGCGTGCTGCGCTCCGAGCCCTTCGCTCCCGAATATGCCGCCCGGGTCTTGCGGGACGTGCCCATGTCGCGTCACACCTCCTGGCACGTGGGCGGTGCCGCGGACTTCTTCTTCAGCCCGCGGGACCTCTCGGACCTGGCGGGCTTCGTGCGCCAGCTGCCCGAGGAGTTTCCGCTCCTCTGGATCGGCCTGGGAAGCAATCTCCTGGTGCGCGACGGCGGCATTCGCGGCGCCGTCATTTCCACGCACGGAGCCCTGTCGAGCCTCGAACGCTCGAGCGCCACGCGCATTCGGGTCGCGGCAGGGGTGCCGTGCGCGCGCATCGCCCGGCAATGCGTGAAGTGGGGGCTCGGTCCCGCTGAGTTCTTCGCGGGCATTCCCGGCACGCTGGGCGGCGCGCTCGCGATGAACGCGGGCGCGTGGGGCGATGAGACGTGGCGTCACGTGCTGGAGGTCGAGGTGCTCGATCGGCACGGTACCCGGCTCACCCGCACACCGGCCGACTACGAGGTCGGCTATCGCCGCGTCGTCGGTCCCAGCGATGAATGGTTCCTCGCCGCGCAGCTCGAGTTCGAGCGCAAGCCGGGCGTGAACGAGAGCGCCATCGCCAAGCTCCTCGAAAAGCGCCGCGACACTCAGCCCATCGGCGAGTGGAGCTGCGGTTCGGTATTCACCAATCCGCCGGGCGATCACGCGGCGCGGCTCATCGAGAGCGCGGGCCTGAAGGGATTTCGCATCGGCGACGCGTCGGTCTCGCAGAAGCACGCCAATTTCATCATCAATCACGGCGCGGCGCGCGCCGCCGACATCGAGGCGCTGATCGAGCACGTGCGACGCACCGTGGCGGAGGCGCACCGCGTCGAGCTCACGACGGAGGTACGCATCGTGGGAGAGGTGGCATGAGCCGGCTCACGCTGGTCGGCGCGGGGCGCCGCGCACAGTCGAGCGCCGAGTTCGGCAAGGTCGCGGTGCTCCTGGGCGGCGACTCGAGCGAACGCGAGATCTCGCTGATGAGCGGCAACGCGGTGCTCCAGGCACTCTTGCGCCGCGGCGTCAGCGCCGCGGCCTTCGATCCCGGCGTGCGGCCGGTGCAGGAGCTCGTGAGCGCGGGATTCGAGCGCGCCTGGATCGCCCTGCACGGACCCGGCGGCGAGGACGGACTCATCCAAGGCGCGCTGGAGTGGCTCGGCATCCCCTACACCGGCTCAGGCGTGCTCGCCTCGGCGCTGACCATGGACAAACTCAAGACCAAGCGCGTCGTGGTGGGCGCCGGATTGGCCGCGCCGCCCTACACGGTGCTCGCGAGCGCCGAGGATCTCGAGCGCGCGCTCGTCGAGGTCGGTCTGCCGCTCATGGTCAAGCCCGCCTCCCAGGGCTCGAGCGTCGGCATCAGCAAGGTGAAGACCGCGGCGGAATTGCCGCAGGCGTATGCGGAGGCGCGCGCCGTCGATCCGCTCGTGTTCGCGGAGCGCTTCGTGGACGGTCACGAGCTCACGGTGAGCGTGCTTGGGTGCAGCGCGCTGCCCTCGATCCGCATCCAGCCCGCGACGGAATTCTACGATTATCAGGCCAAGTACTTCCGCAACGACACCCAGTATCACTGTCCGAGCGGGCTCGATCGCCAAGCGGAGGCGGAGCTTTCGGCCGCGGCGCTCGCGACCTTTCGCGTGACCGATTGCTCGGGCTGGGGACGCGTCGACTTCATGCGCGAGGCATCCACGGGCAAGTTCTATTTCATCGAGATCAATACCACGCCCGGGATGACCGACCACAGCCTGGTGCCGATGGCCGCGCGCCAGGCCGGCATCGATTTCGACGAGCTGGTGTGGCGCATCCTCGAATCGAGCTTCGTGAGGCAGCGCAAATGAACTTCAACTTAAGCTTGCGCCGCAATCGATTCAAGAACCGTCCCAAGGCGGAGATGGCACGCTGGCAGTGGCCGAAGCTCACCGTCGAGTGGCGCAAGTACGGCAAGCGCGCGGGCCTCGTCGCGTTCACCCTCGCGGTGCTCGCCGGCTTGGTGCTGGCCCTCGACCGGCCGGTGCGCACCATCTCGATGGACGGCAGCTTCCAGCGCGTCTCGCCGGGACAGATCGAGAAGGCGGTGGCTGCCTATGCGCATGCGGGCTTTCTCTCCGCAGATCTGGACGCCATCGAGAACGCGGTTGAGGGAATACCCTGGGTTGATCGCGCGCGAGTTCAGCGGCGCTGGCCGAACAGCCTGCACGTCACGGTCGTGGAGCAGACCGCGGTCGCACGCTGGGGCGACTCGGGCCTGCTCAACACCCGCGGCCAGCTGTTCGTGAGATCCGCTACGCACGTGCCCGCGGAGCTGCCGCGCCTCTCGGGCCCGGAGGGGACCGAGTCGCAGGTCGCGCAGCGCTATCTATCGGCGCAGGGACGGGTGCTCGAGGCCGGCATGCGCATCGCGGCGGTGCGGCTCGACGAGCGCGGTGCGTGGGAGATGGACCTCGACAGTGGCGTCACGGTACGGCTCGGGCGGCGTGACGTCGACGAGCGCATCGACCGGTTCATCCGCACCGTCTCGCAAGTGATCTCGCACCGCATGAGCGAGATCACTTATGTGGACATGCGCTATTCGAACGGCTTCGCCATCGGCTGGCGCAGCACCCAGACGCCGGCGACGGGCTCCCCCGAGCGATCCGACGACTCCGAAGCCTGAAGGAAATCCGAGCTCGACATGGCGAAACGTTCCGACCGCAATTTGATCGTAGGGCTCGATATTGGCACGAGCAAGGTCGTCGCCATCGTGGGCGAGATCAAGGCCGACGGTGAGCTCGAGATCATCGGCATCGGCAGCCATCCCTCGCGCGGTCTGAAAAAAGGCGTGGTCGTGAACATCGAGTCCACGGTGCAGTCCATCCAGCGCGCGGTGGAGGAGGCGGAACTCATGGCCGGGTGCGAGATCCACTCCGTGTACGCGGGCATCGCCGGTAGTCATGTGCGCAGCCTCAATTCGCACGGTATCGTCGCAATCAAGGACAAGGAAGTCGGTCCCGGCGATGTCGAGCGGGTGATCGACGCGGCGAAAGCGGTGGCGATTCCGGCCGATCAGAAGATCCTGCACGTGCTCCCGCAGGAATACATCATCGATGCGCAAGAGGGTATCCGCGACCCCATCGGGATGTCGGGGGTGCGGCTCGAGGCCAAGGTGCATATCGTCACCGGCGCGGACAGCGCCGCGCAGAACATCGTCAAGTGCGTGCAGCGCTGCGGTCTCGCGGTGGACGACATCGTGCTCGAGCAGCTCGCCTCGAGCTATGCCGTGCTCACCGAGGACGAGAAGGATCTCGGCGTGTGCGTGGTCGATATCGGCGGCGGCACCACCGACATCGCGGTGTTCGGCGGCGGTGCCATCCGCCACACCGCGGTGATCCCGATCGCCGGCGATCAAGTGACGAACGACATCGCCGTGTCCATGCGCACGCCGACGCAGTACGCCGAGGACATCAAGATCAAGTACGCCTGTGCGCTGTCGCAGCTCGCGAATCCCGACGAGACCATCGAGGTGCCGAGCGTCGGAGACCGGCCGCCGCGCCGACTCGCGCGCCAGACCCTGGCCGAGATCGTCGAGCCGCGGTACGAGGAGCTGTTCGCGCTGGTGCGCGACGAACTGCGCCGCGCGGGCCTCGAGGAGGCGGTCGCCACCGGCATCGTGCTCACCGGTGGCAGCTCCAAGATGGAAGGCGCGGTGGAGCTCGCCGAGGAAGTGTTTCACATGCCGGTTCGTCTCGGCATACCGCAGTACGTCAGCGGCCTGGTCGACGTGGTGAGTAACCCCATTCACGCCACCGGGGTGGGGCTGCTCTTGTACGCGAAAAGCAACTTGGAGGTGCAGCGCACGGAGGCGCCGCTGCTTGCCGGCGGCATGAAGACGATTTTCGAGCGAATGAAGGCCTGGTTTCAGGGGAATTTTTGAATCGGGCCCTTGGGTGTGATCACAACCGATAGGAGAACTTGAATGTTTGAACTAATGGACTCTTACAGTCAAAGCGCCATCATCAAGGTGCTGGGCGTGGGCGGCGGCGGCGGCAACGCGGTCTCGCACATGGTGCAAGCCGGTCTCGAGGGCGTCGATTTCATCTGCATCAACACCGACGCGCAAGCGCTCAAGCACTCCAAGGTGCGCACCGCGCTGCAGATCGGCTGCAACATCACCAAGGGCTTGGGCGCCGGCGCCGACCCCGAAGTGGGCCGTCAGGCGGC
>Ga0302324_100005677_pt1 | contig 27164 bp, 23 predicted proteins | sample Palsa_T0_1_FD_201949 | JGI IMG/M metagenome (GOLD analysis project Ga0302324, IMG submission 201949) | Peat permafrost microbial communities from Stordalen Mire near Abisko, Sweden - Palsa_T0_1 | ecosystem: Environmental > Terrestrial > Soil > Palsa > Peat permafrost | place: Sweden: Abisko...
TCGCTCCAAAATGCGGGCCATGCCGCGGCAGCCCCCTGGCGCTTGAACACCGCGACCACCGCCGCCCCGAATCCGATCAGCGTGAAGCCGGTCGTGATCCAGCCGAGAATGAAGATTGCGCGACCGAGGAGCACGACCGTTGAGGTCTCGTTGAGCCACTGCAGCGGCCATTGTTCGAAGAAGACGAAGTGGGAACGCGCGAACACCTGCGTCCAGAGCGACGTGCGCGCCGAGCCTAGGTCATCCTGCCCCGAGCGGTGCCAGGGCACCTCGAAGAGATCGAACGGTCGCAGGGTGAGGTAACCACCGACGACGGACAGCACACCGGTGCGTCCCAAGGCCCCGGTCTGTCCCGTCGGCCGATCGGTAAAGAAGCCGGGCGGCGTGCTGCGTGCCACACCGATCCCGACCGGCGTGCCGCCCCGCATCGCATTTTGCGCGTAGCCCCCCAGGAGTGGAACGGTCAGGAGATACGGCAGCGCAAAGATCGCCAGGGCCGCTGTGTTGGCGCGCAGGCCGGAGCCGCTGCGCAGGCCGGCCGCGAGGCGCCACACCAGCAGAAATGCGACCGCGGCGCTGAGCGCGAGCCCCGTCGCTTTGCTGACGGACACGGCGATGCACGCGAGCGCCAACAGCGCGACGGCACGCGGGTCGAGCGGATGATCGAGCGGCGTGCGCACGAGCCGCAAGGTCAGCAGCACGACCAGCGATCCGAACAGGATCGCGAACGCGTCGTTCGTCGCCTGCACGAACATGGCGATCAGACTGGGATTGCAAGCGAAGAGCGCAAAGGCCATCCCGCGCACCCGGGGTGAAAATGCGGTCTCGGCCAGCATGCGCCATCCCAGCCAAAAGGTGAGCAAGCCCGCGCAGCCGGAGACGATCTGCGCGACGATGCGCACGGCCGTCCGATTCGCCGGGTCGACGAAGGCCGCGCGGGCCAGCAATCCGGATACGACGTAGTAGAGCTTGGGCTGAAAACACTCGTCGCAATCGCCGGTTTGCGGCAGGTGGCCGGCGGCGACCATCATGACCGAGGTCAAATGCCCGTCGTCGTACGCCCCGCGATTGATGGCCACCAGCACCACCAGCGCGGCCACCGCGAACGCGACGCAGGCCGAAAGCACGCTGCCTTCGAGCGCGCTCCAAAATCCGCGCGGCTCGCCGTCGCGCGCGCCTACCAGTACGCGACGTCCTTGGCGTGCGTGTCGGTGTACTTGCCGAAGACGTCGGGGTTATTGTGAAACTCGTTCTCCAAGTCGCTGATGCGCGCTTGATCCAGCGGATGATCGCGCAGCCAGGTGTTCTGACCGGGTCCGTACTCTTCGGTCATGATCTGGAAGAACCACACCATCCCCCAGGGATTGTAGGTGTTGGTCGCGGCCATGATCCGCGCGCCTTCCTCGTCGGCCTGCGCCTCGATATGACGCGAATCGGCGGCGTTGCTGCCCGCGACGACGTACTGGGTACCGTAGTCGATCGCCGCGCCGGCCAGCGGGCCGAGAACGATCTGAGCCAGAATCGAGCCGATGCTCTGCGCGGTGTTCTTCTTCTGCTCCGCGGCCATGCGTTTGGCGACGTGATGCAGCACCATGTGGCCCGTTTCGTGGGCCAGTACGCCGGCCAGTTCGTCGCGATTCTTGGCCATCCGCAGCAGCGGCTCGTTGACGTAGATGTTCCCGCCGGGGACGGAGAACGCGTTGGCCGAATCGCCGCGCACGACGTAGTAGCGAATCGGATACGGGTAGCGCGATTTCACCGCTTCGGCGATGACCGAACCGACCTCGTTCAAGTGCTCGTAATAGGATGAATCGAACAGGAGGTCGCCATCGTCGCGCAGCTGACCGAAAACTTCCCGGCCGACGCTCGGCTCGTCGACCGCGGCGAGCGCGGGCGCGAGCCCGCCGAGCTGCGTGATCCCGGCGGTCGCGATGAGACTTTGGACGAAGGCAGTGCGTTGCACGGGCGGTCCCCTTCGGAAAGGACGCGGTTGATCCCTCAACGGTTTGGTTCGGTCGTCGGTTGCGTGACGCTTGCGCTCACGCTCTCGGCTTTTTCCCAGAAAGCGTCGGCAGCCGTGTCGCGCGTGACGCCGCCGGCCGCTGCGTATGCCGGCATGCGCCAGGGCGGCCCCGCGAATCCGAACGTGTTCCTTCACATCGCGATCCAGCTTCAGCCGCGCGGCGACCTCGACGGGCTCGCCGCCGCCATGAGCGACCCGCACAACGCGGCCCACCGGCAAGTGCTTTCGGCCGATGCCTTCGTCGCACGCTTTGGGCGGCTGCCCGAGGCGCGCGCGCTCAACGAACTGCTCAAGAAAAACGGCGTCAGCGACCTGGCCACGGCCGGCGACGGCCTGGTCGTGGGCGGCCTGATCCGCATCGGGCAAGCCGAACGCCTCTTCAATGCCCACTGGGTCACCTGGACGGACGGCACGCGCACGGTCATCGCCCCGACCGGGCCGCTGACCCTTCCGGTCGGCGGGGTCCGCACGGTGAGCGGCACGGTCGTCGCGACCACGCCGCGCCTGGCCGACACGCGGCCCTCGTTCACGTACTTTCGCGGCGACTGGTACGAGCCCGAGCGCTTCCGCTCGATGACCGATGCAGTCGACTCGGGCGGCAGCAACCAGCGCATCGTCGTGGTCGAAGACGCCTCGGACCGCTTTGACACCAACGACGTGCGGAAGTTCCTGACCTCGGAAGGCGCGCCGCCCGGCGCCACCACCAACAGCGTGAGCGAGCGCAGCTACGCGTTCAAGTCGGCCTCGAGCGATTGCGGCCGCGACGACCGCGGTCAGGAAGCTGCGCTGGACACCGATGCCAGCCTCACCATGGCGCCGTGGGCGCAGACCATCGCCGTCTACGACGACGTCTGCTCGGGCGGCAACGACGGCACGATGGCGCTGGCGCGCGCCCTCGATCTCGATCCGACCGTGATCGTGTTTCCGTTCGTCGTCGGCCCGGCCGAAGGTCCGGTCGGCGCGCGCTACGGGCCGACGCCGCTGCCGATCCTCGAAGCGCTGGTGCGCGGGATCCCGCTGGTCGTCCCCTCCGGCGACGACGGTGCCTACGGCTTCCGCGAAGCCGGCATCGAGCGCCCGCGCGTGACGTGGCCATGCGTTTCCGCCTACGTGATCTGCGCCGGCGGCACGCAGCTCGGCGACCGTGACGGCGTCGCCGACGAAGGACCGTGGAACGACGGCGTGCACGCCGGCGGCGGCGGCATCTCGCTCGAACCGCGGCCGTCCTGGCAGGACGCGCCGGGCGACTTCCTCTTCTCGACGGCGTACGTGCACAACCGCATCGTGCCCGACGTGTCGGGCGATGCAGCGGGACATTTGCGCGTCTTCTGGCACGGCTATGGCCTAGGCGGTGTCGGCGGAACGAGCGAAAGCGCCGCCATCGTCGGTGCCGAACTGGCCGCGATCAACAGTCTCGTCCCGCCCGAGCGGCGGCTGCTGACGGCGGGCGATCTCTACGTGCTCGCGCGCGCGGCTCCGGCCGCATTCCGCGACGTTTCGCTCGAGAACGATCGCGGTTGGAAAGACAACACCTTACGGCCGCGCCGCGCACCACTGCCGAAGAACTTCAAAGGCATCATTCCGCCGCCGGCGCCGCTGGTGAAGGGCTGCGTGGATCAGCAGCCCGACGGGTGTTCGGTGACGACCGGATTCGACGCCGTCACCGGCATCGGGTCGATCAAAGAACGCGCTGCCGTCGACGCGCTGCGCTGAACGCGAGCGCTGCGAAGAAGATCAGCGTGGCGAGCAGGACGATCGTCGCACCGCTCGCCGCGTGCAGCTGAAACGACGCGTAGAGTCCGCCGACCGACGAGGTGACCCCGAAAACTCCTGAGAGCAGCATCATCGGAATGAACCGTTTGGTGAGCTGCGCGGCGGCGGCCGCGGGCGTCACCAAGAGCGCGGCGACCAGCACGATGCCGACCAGCTGCAGCGAAACGATGATCGTCAGCGCGAGGATCACGAGCAGCGCGTTGTCGACGCCGCCCTCGCGAATGCCGGACGCCTGCGCGACGATCGGGTCGAAGGAGGTGTAGAGCAGCGGGCGCCACAGCGCGCCGATCACCAGCGCGACGACCAGCCCGAGTCCGAGCACGACGAACAGATCGTCGCGCGACACGCCCAGGATGCTGCCGAACAGGAAGCTCTGGAGGTCGAGCGTCGCCCGCGTCGAGCGCGACATTAGGAAGACGCCCAAGGCGAAGGCCGCCGTGAAGAGCACGCCGATCGCCGTATCGAGCGAGACGTTGGCGCGCCGATGCACGAAGCCGATGCCCAAGGCGGTGACGATCGTCGCGATCGCAGCGCCGATCCAGAAACTCCCGCCGCGCAGATAGGCGATGACGATTCCCGCGAACGAGGCGTGAGCCAGACCGTCGCCGATGAACGACAGCTTGCGCAGCACGACGTACGTTCCCAGCGTCGAGCACAGCCCGCCGACGATCAGCGCCGCGACGAACGCGCGCTGCATGAAATCGTAGACGAAGGGTGCCAGCAGCCACTGGATCATCGACGATGGCCGTGCGTGTGGGTGTGTTCGCGAATCCCGGCATAGGCGCCGGACTCCAGCACGTCGCTGGGGACGCCGTCGGCGAGGATCTTGCGGTCGACGACGATCAGCCGGTCGAACCACTCGGCCGCGCGGTCGAGGTCGTGCGTCGTCATCAGCACCGGCAGCCCGTCCGCGACGAGCCCGCGAACCAGATCGAGCAGCGCATCTTCGGTCGCGGCGTCGACGCCTGTCGTCGGCTCGTCGAGCAGCAGCAGCTGCGGTTCCTGCGCGATCGCGCGCGCGACGAAGACCCGCTGCTGCTGCCCGCCCGAGAGCTCGCTGATGTGGCGGTCCGCGATCGCACCGAGATCCAGCGCCTCGATGGCGCGCGTCACCGCCTTGTGGTCCGCGTCCGAGAAGCGCTGAAACGGCCCGACCCGCGGATAGCGTCCCATCGTGACGACGTCGCGCACGCTGACCGGGAACTTCCAGTCGACATCCTCGATCTGCGGCACGTAACCGATCGTCCCCGGCGCCAGGCGACGCGGCGCCGTCCCTTGCACGAGCACGGTGCCGGCGCTGGGCAGCACCAGACCCGCGACCGTCTTGAGCAGCGTCGACTTCCCCGACCCGTTGGGGCCGACGATTCCCAGCGACGTGCCCTCCGGCAGATCGAAGCTCACGCCGGTCAGTGCCTCGAGCCGATCGTAGCGCACGTGCAAGTCGCGGACTTCGACGGCGTTCATTTCAGCGCGGAAACGATCGTATCGGTGTCGGTGTCGATCATGCCGATGTAGGTCTGCACCGCCGGGATGATGCCCAGCGAGTCATCGTAGAGGAAGGCGACGCGCAGCCCGCCCGCGCTCGAAGCAACGGTGAGCGCCAGCTTGTCGCTGTACTCGTGTTCGGCAAAGACCGCCTGGACGTGTTCGCTGCGCGCCAGCCGGATCAGGTCCGCGATGTGGCTCGGATTCGGTTCCGCGCCGGCGATCGGCTCGATCGCGCCGACGACCTTCAGCCCGAACCGGCGCGCGTAGTAGTCGAAGGCGTTGTGAAAGACGATCATCGTGCGGTGCGCGGGCGGGATCGTCAGGATCTTGGCGCGCGTCCGCGCGGTCAGCGCGACCAGCTGGCCGTCGTACGACGCACTCGCGGTCCGGTAGGTCGCGGCGTTGTCCGGATCGGCCGCGATCAAGGCGTCGCGAATCTTGACGACGTAGCGGCGCGCGTATTCGGGATCCATCCACAGGTGGGGATTGCCGTCGATGACCGGCAGGCCGTCGGTGCACACGACCGTGCGCAGCCGCGGGTTGGCGGCGTTGCTAATCGTCTGGTCGAGCCAGGATTCGAGCTGCGCGCCGTTCTCAACCAACAGGTCGGCCTCGTGCAAGATCGCGATGTCGCTCGGGATGGGCTGATAGTCCTCGGGCGAGATCCCGATCGGGACGAGCGACGGGATGCGCGCCGAACCCATCGCGCCTTGCGTGAGGGAAGCAAGCGTTGAAGTCGAGGCCAGCACCCGCAGCCGGCCCGTGGTCCGCTGCGACGACATGCACGCGGTAAGGGACGCGAGCGCAAGCAGCGCCGCGACCGCACGTAAGAGAGACATCGCGTCTTTCTTGGCACCGGAGGGTCGGCTCCCTTTGCCGAGCGGGCGCGCTTTGACAGGTCCGACCCCGACTTGCTAGAATCGCCGACGGTCCCCGGGGATGTAGCTCAGCTGGTAGAGCACTTGCTTCGCATGTAAGGGGTCAGGAGTTCGAGTCTCCTCATCTCCACCACGTCTGGCCCGCCACGGCGGGCTTCTTTCTTTGCCTCCGGAGTTTCGGCACGACCAACTTGGGGGTCTACGTGCAGATTTCGATCGTGGAGAAGTACTCGGGGTTCGTTTGGAAGAGCTGCGAGGCTCGCCGCAAGGCGATGACACGATCCCGGTGCTTCTCGGTCTCCAGGAGCGGCATCTCGTCCAAGAACGGGAACGCTTGCAGCAACTCTTTGCGCAGCAGGAAGACGCGGATCTTCCGTTCGCGCTGTTCCTTCACGGGCTCGCACGTCACCCAAAAAGCATAGACCGTTCTCACCACGGGAGAGCCGCGCTCCTCACGAAAGGCTCCCTCGCTGAAGCGCTCGGCGATCGCGTTGAGGATGCAGTTTAGCAAGAACCACGACCGGCTCGGGACGTGGACCACCGCCTCATCGTTGATGCTTGCCGACAATGCCGCACGTCGAAGTTCCTCGGCCACGTGAGGGTTGTGGATCACCTCATCGAGCGGCCGCTCGAAGATGGTGCGAATCTTGAGCTTTCCGTCCGCCAGCAGATTCAGACTGACGTTAATCCGATCCAAGAACTCGCGGTGGACCATTTTGCGGCGAGCTCGATATTGCTCGACCTTCTGCCGCACAAAAAAGAGCACCGCGCTCGAAAGCGCGCCGACAACAAATGAGCCGCCGTTGTACCCGATCTGGCTGATGACGTAGGCGGTATCTTGGTGCAGCTGTTCCGTCAGTGACATGCAGCCGGTGGCCTCATTTGATGCGTTTTGCGACCACGAGGCGTGCCACCTTGTCTTGGAGAATCGCCCGACCGTGTCGATACGCCCGCTGGTGTTTGTGGCCATGCCGTTCGGCAAAAAACGCGACGAACAACTCGGCCTCGAGATCGATTTCGACGAGATTTACGAGAACGGAATCAAGCCGGCGCTGAAAAGTCTCCCGGTTGAATTCACCCGGGCCGATGAAGTACACGGCGGGATCATCCATCGCTCGATGTTCGAATGGCTGCTTCTCGCCGAAGTCGTCATCATCGACGCAACGATCGAGAACGCCAACGTCTTCTACGAACTCGGTGTGCGGCACGCGGCAAAGCGGCGCTCGACGATCATCATCAGCGGCAATATTCGGAAGATACCGTTCGACATCAGTATGATGTCGACGTTGACGTATTCACTGACCGACGGCAAGCTCAGCGCCCAGTCCGCGCAGGAGTTGTGTGACACGATTACGGATGCCGTATCGGCCGCCTTATCACCGGCAGGCTCGGATGATAGCCCCGTTTTTCAACTCATGCCCTCCTACCAGGGAACGCGCGCTGAAGCAGCCCAGGCCACGATCCTCAGCCGCCGGCGACGAGAGATCGACGCTGTTCGCAAGCGCCTGCGCAAGGCCGTAACGGCAACTACGGCGGAGCCTGTGAACGAGGTTCGCTCAATCGTCCGCGACCTCGGGCGCCTCACGGAAGCCACCGCTGATCTGGTGCCCGATGTCGTCACGAGCTACCGGGACATCGGTGCGTTCGCGGACCTCATCGACTTTGTCGAAACGGCGACGCAAAGCGTTGCCATCTCCGTCCCCGTGTCGCAGCAATACGCTCTGGCCCTCAATCGGCGAGACGAAGGAAGCGATCGCGCACGGGCCACCGAGATTCTCGAGGGCCTCTGCAGCGCCGGTCTTGCGCAAGCCGAGAGCTACGGCATTCTCGGCAGGATTCATAAGGATTTGCACATCGAGGCGCGGGCTTCGGGTGACACGCTACGAGCCGCCGGGCATCTGGCAGTCGCCATCGAGTACTACCGTCAGGGCTTTGCGGCGGACATCCGGCAATATTATACGGGCGTCAACCTCGCAACGCTGCTGCGTTGGGAAGGCGGCGCCGTTCCCGAACAAGAGTCGCGGGATATCGTACCGGTCGTGACGCTGGCGGCAACCCTCGCACGCCGGGCCAGCGGGAACTCCTATTGGACGCTCGCCACGCTGCTGGAAGCGGCCGCGCTGAACGACGATTGGCGCGCTGCAAACGCAATCTTGGGCAGCATCATGGCGTCACCGCGCGTCCCGGGCTTTTACCTCCAGTCCACCTGTCGCCAGCTGTCGATCACTTACAGTACGCTTCGCCTCGATCGGCCGAGCGAACTCGAGTCGATCCTGCTGAACATGCTTCCGATGCTGCCGCCGGAACTGCTCGGCGAGTGTCTGGTCGGTCTTCCCGTGGACTTCGTTGAGAAGCTTCGCGAGCGCCTCAGCCCTCAGAGCCGTGGGGCGATTGCGAATGGAGTCACTGTGCGAGGTCATGGAGTCGAAGCGCGGTCGCCTGGGTCCGGAGTTGAGCCGAGAACCTGACTCGCCGCAAAGGTCGCGCGGCAATCGCTAGCTCTGCGCCCGAACTCGCCCATGCTGGAAGCGAGTACGCAGCGGCATACCGCTAAAGGTCTGGGTCGAAGCGCCGATAGGCATCGAAAAGCCTTAGCACTTCCGACGTGAGGAGACCCGATATGGGACAATACGCTTGCAGCTACGCGGACGGATGCGCCGGATACACGGATCCGGGCAACGGAGGACCTTGTGCAACGCCGCTCGGCGCGGGAGACGCGACGTGCGGTCACGCGTATGCGGACCATCTCGCGGTTCCATAGCAGCGTCGCCTCAACGCGCAGAGCCGCGCGGCGATCGAGAGCGGCGGCGAGCCGAAGGTTCCGTCTGCGGGCCGAGCCGGCTAGAGGCTCAGGTCAACACCGGCCGGCCGAATCGCGTCCAGAAGGTGTTGGAAGCTGGCAGTGACCTGAAGCGCGACCTTGCGTCCCTCCGGGCTAGCGACGTTCTTGATCTCACCGTTGGCGTCGTAGGTGACGGTGATTGTACCGGTACCCGTCAACGTGATCGTCACCGGCTTCGAGCGGTCGTTGTAGGTGAATGTCAACTCCGCGCCACTCTTTTTATCGTTCATGGTCAGGATGCGCCCGACATCATCGTAGGTCAGGGCAATGTCGTCACCCGTGCTGTCGGTCACGTGCACAAGGTTCAGGCGTGTGTCCCACTGATAATTTCCGACAAATGAGGGCGTGCTTGCGCCCTTCGCGGTTTCGACGACTTGCGAAACCTTGGTGCTCGTGCCCTGATAGGTCAGCAATTTCGTCGAGGTTGCGGTTTCTCGCTTCGTGACGCGGCCTTGGGCATCGTACGCGAACTTCACCGTATCGTCGCCGCTGGTGATGATGACCGGATAACCGTCATCGTTATACGTGGTGTCGGTGCGGTCGCCGTCCAGCGTCGTCACCAGCCGGCGCGTATGCTCGTCGCCCATAGTATCGTGCCAGAAGAAATAGGTGTAGCGCGACGACGAAATAAGCGCGAACTTCGGCGAGGTCACCTTGACGAAGATGTCCTCGCGCGTGTTGCCTTGGTAGACGTACCGGTAGGTCGTGATCGTTCCGTCGCGGTCGACCACGCGCTTGACATTTTCTTTGAGATCAGGCCCGTAGTAGGCGATCTGCATCGATGTCTTGTCGGAGTAGCCGATCGACAAGAGATTGAACCGCTGGTCGTATGCGTAGCGGAAGGTGTTTCCCTCGGTGTCGGTGCTGCGCACAAGGTCGGTGCCGCGATAGCCGTAGGTGGCAACCTTCCCGCGCCAATCGACGAGCTTGGTGATGAGGCCGGCGTCGTTGACGGTGATCAGAAACGCGTGCCCGAAATTATCCGTCATCGACTTCAAGTAGCCCCGGTCGTCGAAGGCGAACGTCACCGAGTTATTATTCGCGTCGCTCACCATCCGCAGGTGACCGTCGAGGTCGTAGGTCTCGGTTCTACCTGAATCGACGCGGCGAACGTAACCGGCCTCCGTACGCGTGATCGACTGCAGCGAAAAGTGGCGACTCTGATACGTCGTTCCGACCGGCAGATGCGGCGCGGAAAGAACGCCGGCCGCTTGGAGTTTCGTCCATTCGTCAGCGTGATGCTCGTCCAACGTCTTGCGGTAGGCCTCGCGTTCGCTATCGCTGGAAAACCTGCCGGTCTTGTCAGCAGCGGCCATGATCTGATCTTCGATGTCGCTCAAGCTGCGAAGCGGTACCGCGGGAGCGAACACGTTATCGGCGCCGCCGCCATATTCATGCACGACGATCGCGCCATCATCGCGCACAGTGACGAATACGCCGTACTCGAAACCCCATCCGTTGCCGAAAAGCCCGCGATAATCGGTTTTCGAGTTGTAGACGCGCTCGACTTTCATTTCGAGGCCGCCGGGGGCCACCGCGTCCGTGTAGCCGACGAAGAAATTGCCGTTCTTCAGCGACACGTTGGCGCCGGCCGGAGCGGCGAGCAGCGCGATTCCTAACGCCAACGCGCCGAACGACCCCCGTACCGTTGGCGAACCAAGCCCCCTCATTGAGCGAACCTCCGTGAAGCGTGACGCTGAACGCGAAGACCAGGACTTTCTGCAAGCGTTCGCTAATACCATCCAGCAGTGCGAGTAGTCTGGAACCCGACGGTTCGGCTTGCGCTTTTTCTCGTTTTTTTCGATGCCGTCGCGATTGCCATCGTCACGCAGTACCTCGGCGTCTGGCGCGAGTGGGATTGGCGCGTCTCGCAGTTCTTGCTGCAGGGTCAGCGGCCGACGCTGTGCTGCAACATCGAACTCGTCGATGTGGCGTCGTATCACGATGGAGGTGCAGCCGACCGTCGCCGTTTCTTGGCGTCGTTTCTGGATCGTCTGCGAACCAACGGCGATCACCCCAGCGCAGTCATTTTAGATTTTTGGTTCGACATCAATAAAGACGTGCCGGCCGACGCAAATCGAGCGCTGCGCTCGGCGCTGCGTCGAGCGACATTCCGAATTGCCCTGCCCTGGAACCCCACTGCCCAAGGGGATGCCGATGTCCTGAGCCCCCGGTACCTCGACGATCTGGACCGCGACACCGTGTACGATCACGTCGGCGCGGCTCTGAAGGGTCATACGATCTTTAAAGCCGCCGCGGGCGGCGGCGCATATTATCGCAGCTGTTACGATTTTCCCGGCCTGCAGCCTATCGTCGCACTTCCGCTGCTCCTGAACCCGAGGCCGAATCCCTGCGTGCCGGCGAGCCACGTCGTGCCGCTGGGCGACCACCCCAGCGCCCTGAGCATCGAACCCGGGCACTTTCCGCCTCCCGGCGCGACCACCGATAAGATTCTGATCGTAGGAACGCTCTCCGACGATCAAGGCCCGATCGCCGGATACCCCAATCCGGAGCTCCTGGCCTGGGCCGTCAATGACGAACTGAACCGCTTTGACATTCAGCCGCTCAACGGTAACCTCTTCGCGTTGGTGGCGGGCTTCGTTTTGGTCACCGTCGCCGGATATTTTGGCATCTTCTATTGGTCGCGGCGCTGGAAGCTGGGTTCGTGGCGCCCGGCACTGCCGTGGCTCGTCTCGGCCGCCGCGGCCATCGCCGCAATCGCCGCCTTCTTCGCGGTCGAGCTCTTGCTGCTGACGCTGCACACTATCCAGCCGCAGATTTCGCTGACGCTCGTGGCGATCGTCATCACGTCCGCGCTGTGCGGCGTCTTCGGTCGCGCGCTGTTGTCCAAGACACTGGGCTGGTCGGAGGAACCTCCCGAAGAGGTCGATTGGGACGTCTTCGTCAGCTACCCGCGATGCGACGCCGATTGGGCCTTCGCGCATGTCGTGCAGCCGCTGCGGGCTGCCGGCCTGACGGTGTTCTTCGACAAGGATTCGATTCTCTCAGGTCACGATTGGCCGGCCAAACTTGCCTACGGCATCGAGTACAGCCGCTACGTGATAGCCCTGTATTCCCGGGAGTTTTTCGACGGCTATTACTGCCGCTACGAGATTTCACGCGCGCTGCAAAAGTGGATCATGGCGCGCATGGACGATTCCGTGCGCCCGGTCATGCTGCGGCCGGTCGAGATTCCGCTCGAATACAATGCCATCAACGCGACCGACCTGGGGCACAGCCCGGGCGCACTCGACGCCATTGTCGCCGAAATCATCCGGGCAACCCAGGCGCAGCGTCTCGCGGAAACCGTCTCCGCATGAAAATCGATGGAGGCCGGCTGACGTGCGGTCTGGCGCTGGCCGTTCTCCTCGGCGGCGCTCAGCCGAGTCCGGCGGCTACGACGCCGGGCCACGTCGTGTCGGCGATCGCGCGGGACTCTGCCCCGGTCTCTGTTGCGCCCAACGTCGATGTCATCGCCCCCGACGGGGTTCGTCACCACGGCATCCGGGTCGGCGATTGGATTCCGGACGGCGCGACGGTCGTGGCTCCGCGCGGTATCGCCGTGACGGTGCGATCCTCGGACCACTGGACCACCGAAACCGTCCATCCGGCGAGCGCCGTCCGTTTCGATCACTCGGGCCGCGGCCATCTGGTAACGGTCTCGTCCGGCGCGGTCACGTCGGCCATCGATCCGCAGAACAACCTCGACTTCTACGGCGTGCAGCACACCACGTTCGTCGCGGCTGCCCGCTCGACCGAGTTCACCGTGAGCGTCGGTCCGTCGCGGATCTCGTTCACCTGCGCCCACGGGATCGTCGACATCTTCCGCACCCGAACGGTCTACATCGAAAGCGACCACCGCCGGATCGAGGGTGTGCGCGAAAGTACCGTCATTCGCGCGCACGAACAGGTCAGCTACGCGCTGTCGCTCGACCAGTACTTGAACCGGTTTCATACGCTCGGCGGCCCCGATGGGGCGCGCGCCTATTACACCCGCATTCGGGACCAGGCCTGCGCATCGTCTGACCGCCTGCGCTGCGATGCGGCGCTCGATGCGCTGGCACGGCTGCTGGCCCAAGAAGGCCAGTACCGCGACGCGCAGCCGGTGGCGCAACAGCAGCTGGCGCTCGCGCATTCGCTTCCCGGCGGATCGGACAGCCCAACCTTGGCCAACGCCCTGTATCGGTCGGCTACCATCGACGATGGTCTCGGGCAACCGGCGCGTGCGCTGAGCGAGGTCGAGCGTTCGACGGTGATGTGGGGACGCGTCGATCCGGCCAACACCGATCCGGCGCACGGCTGGGCCGAAATCGAATACGGCAGCCTGCTCAAGGCGCTCGGGCGATACGAAGACGCGCGCGCGGCGCTCGACCGCAGCCTCACGATCTTCGCCCAGGCCGAGCCCGTGCCCGGGTCGGGTACCATGATCGCGCTCGAGGCGCGGGCTTCCATCGAGGCCGACTACGGCGAGTACGATAAGAGTTTGCCGTTGATTCAGCGTGCCGGAACGATCGCTGAGCGCCTCGCCAAAGCCGGCGGAGACACTCCCGAAACGGCGGCGGTGTACGATGCGCTTGCCGACGCCTACAGCGCCATCAACAACGACGCGTCGAGCGAGCGCTACGCGCAGCGCGCTCTGGCAGCCTGGAAGCTGATACTGGGCGGCGAGAACCACGTCGAGGTCGCGGCCGACTACTTCCGCATCAATCATTCCGTTGCGCTCGCGGAGCATGCGTACGAACTCTCGCAGCAAACCGAAAGCCGCGACGTGAACCGTGCGGCGTTCAACCTGTATTTGAAATTCGCCGAAGCCTTTCTGAATCAGGAACGCTACGACGAGGCACGACTCGCCTACGCACGCGCCTCGCCGGTGGCGCAGCGGTTAGCGGCGTCGGGCTCTCCCGGCGAGATCGAAGAGCTCGAAGGCGCGCTCGGCGACTTGGCCGTGCAGGAGGGCAACGTGACGGAAGCCCTGGCGCACGACCGCCGCCGTCTCGAACTGGCTCAGCAGGTTCCAGGCAATTCGCCGTGGCTGCTCGGCCGCGCGTACCAGTTCCTCGCGTACGCGTTCCGTTCGGCGTTGGACTTCGACGATGCGCGCGACGCTTCGCTTGCGGCGAGTGCCTTCTTCGTGAAGTCGGCGGGTGCCGACAGCTCGGTCGCCCTGAAGGCGCAGGCCTGGGCCGCGGTTGCCGAACTGCGCGCACACCGGCCGGGTGCGGCCGCCTCCGTCGAGCGGGTCGCGGCGGCAGCCGAAGCACCGGGGTTCTCGCTGTTCAAGGGTTCCGAGGTCATTCGTGCGCTCGCCGAGGCAGCAGAGATGCAGGACGACTTCAGCCTCGGTCTCGCGCTGCGCGCGCGGGCGCTGCGGCTCGACCGTCAGGCCTCATCGCTCGACCCCTTGGCCGTTGCGCGCGACGAGACTGCAAGCGCGGTCGACATCTGGTCGCGGGACGCCCGCGCGGGTTTCGTTCATATTTCGGCGGCGTCGCGGGCTTACGCGAAGTCGGCTGCGCCGGCTTTCGTGTACGACTACTTCGCCGACGTGCTTCCGACCGGGTCAGCGCAGAACGGCGGCGCACTGCCCGCCTCGATTGCGCCCGTCGACGCGATTCGCCGCCGTTGGCACCCGGCGGGGAACGATCACGGAACCTATATCGAGGACCATATTCCGGCGCCGCTCGGCGGCCCGGTCACCGACGCGACGCTGCTGCGGCGCTACGAGTCAGCGCTGCGCTACGACCAATACGTGACCGCAACGTTGCAAAAACAGTCGAGCGCGCCGTCGCTGGAAATTGCCCGCCGGCTCCGTTATCTCACCATCGACAGTATCGCCCTGGGCCATCGCGCGGATGTCGACACGTCAGCCAAAGCCGCGGCAGATGAACTTGACCGCGTCCGAGCCGTGGATCCGGCGCCGGCCGTGGCGTCCGAATATGCGGTCCTGATCGATCTTGCGGCGTACGATGCGAGCGAAGCGACTCTCGAGCTGCTTCTTCCGCGTGCGCGAACGGTGGCCGCGGGCGGTCGCGATACCGACGCCGCCGAACTGCTGGTGTCGATCGCCAACGCGGAGGTCGACCGGGATCCCGCATCCGCGGTCGCGGACCTCGCTGCGGCACGCGCGGTCGCCGACCCATTGCCTCCCGACGAACGCCGCGAAATCATCGCCGACGGTTTCGACCGTTTGGGTGAGGCGCAGCGCACTACGTCGCGCTGGTCAGGCGCGCGCGACGCGTACCTCGCGTCGTGCCAAGAACGCGAACTCGCATTCGCATCCTCGGTGAACGGTGTCAGGCTCGGTCGCGCGCTGGCGGTGGGCTATGACCGGCTGGCCGAAGCGCAAATCCTGACGCGCGATTCTGGGGCAGCGGCGTCCGCGAAACGCGGCCTAGCGCTCGCGCCCGACCGCCTTGAGAACCAACTCCGGGTCGCGGAGGCGCTGCTCTTCGCCGGCGATGTCGACGGGGCGAATTCGGCCTACGCAACGTTTCGCGCAAAGCGCGCGGACGGACGCGAATTCGCCGACCGGGCACTGGCGCAACTTGCGAAATACCGCGCCGCAGGCGTGACGATGCCCGACGTTGCGACGGTGGAGGCCCAACTCCGCAAGTAACCCCCGGGAAACTAGCCGGTTCGGGCCTCGCGGGCGGCGAACGCGAGCAGCGTGACTCCGAGCCCGGACCCGGCACCGGTCCTCCCGATCGCGCCGCTGCCCAGCGGCACCGTGACCTTCGCGTTCACCGACATCGAAGGCAGCACCCAGCGCTGGGAGCGCGACGGGGCGGCGATGCAGGGGGCGGTTCGCCGTCATGACGAGCTCGTGCGCGCGGCGATCGCCGAATACGGCGGGCATGTCTTCAAGACGATCGGCGACGCGTATTGCGCTGCGTTCGCGCGGCCCGAGGATGCGGTCGGCGCGATGCTGGCCGCGCAGCGCGCGTTGATTGCCGAAGACTTCTCGGCGGTCGACGGTTTGCGGGTCCGGGCCGCGATCCACAGCGGGACCGCCGACGAGCGTGACGGCGACTACTTCGGTTCCGCGGTCAATCGCGTAGCACGGCTGCTCGCGATCGGCCACGGCGGCCAAATTCTGACGTCCGGTGTGACGACCGACCTCGTGCAAGGCGCGCTGCCGGCAAAGACGAGCTTGCGCGATCTCGGCGAGCATCGCTTGAAGGACCTGACCCATCCCGAACAGGTGTACCAGCTCATCGCGGACGGCTTGCCCGAAACGTTCCCGCCGCTGCGATCGCTGGAGTCGCTGCCGAACAATCTGCCCCTGCAGCTCACGTCGTTCGTCGGGCGCGAAGACGAGGTCGCGGAGATCGGCGAGCTGATCGGAAAGACGCGGCTGCTCACGCTCGTCGGCACCGGCGGCGTCGGGAAAACGCGCACCGCGCTGCAAGTCGCAGCCGAGCTGTTGGACGGATCCGGCGACGGCGTCTGGTTCGTCGATCTCGCTCCGCTGCGCGACCCGACGCTGGTCGGTCATGAAATCGTGTCGGCGCTCGGTCTCACCGTTCCACCCGAGAAGACGGCGGCGGACGTTCTCATCGCCTACCTGAAGCCGCGGCGCTTGCTGTTGATCTTAGATAACTGCGAGCATCTCGTTGCGGCGGCCGCGAGTACCATCGACGCCATCCTGCGCGGCTGCCCGCGCGTCAAGATCCTGGCAACCAGCCGCGAAGGCCTCAACGTGAGCGGCGAGTCGGTGCATCGCATGCCGTCGCTGGGCCTGCCGCCGGAAGGCGCGCCGCTGACGGCCGCGCAGGCGTCGGCGTTCGGAGCGGTTGCCCTATTCACGGAACGCGCTCGAGCCGCCGACGGTCGTTTCACGCTCACCGATCAGAACGCCGCAATCGTCGCCGAGGTATGCCGGCGGCTCGACGGAATCGCGCTGGCGATCGAGCTCGCCGCACCACGCGTGAAGGTGCTCGCCGTCGAGCAGCTTTCGAAACGGCTCGACGAGCGCTTTCGCATCCTCACCGGCGGCAGCCGCAGCGCGCTGCCTCGGCAGCAGACGATGCGAGCGCTAATCGACTGGAGTTACGACCTTCTCTCCGACAACGAAAAGACCGTCTTTCGGCGCGCCGGGACGTTCGTCGGCGGCTTTACGCTCGAGGCCGCAGCATCGGTCTGCGCCGCCGACACCGGTCTGGACGAGTGGGAAGTCCTCGAGATTCTCTCCACGCTGGTCGACAAGTCGCTCGTTTCCACCGAAATCGCCGAGTCCCAGCAACGCTACCGCTTACTCGAATCGATGCGCGAGTACGCCCGCACGCGGCTGAGCGAATCGGGAGAACTCCAAACGACCTCCGGCGCTCACGCCGCCTACTACCTCGAGTACGCGAAGCAGAAGCGCGATGAGTGGGGTGTCACGCCGGGAGCGCAGTGGATTGCGCCGATGCTGCCGGAGATTGACAACTTCCGAGCCGCTCTGGCGTGGTCGCTTGAGAACGACCTCATCGCGGGCGGGGAATTGGCTGCCGCCCTGTGCCGCTTTTTCGACCGCCTCGCGCTCCAAGAAGAAGGCCTGCGTTGGGTCGAGGCAGCGCTCGCCGCAGAACGCACGCTGCCCGACCTCCTGGAAGCCGATTTGAACGATGCGCGCCTGACGATGCTGATCAATCAAGGACGTTTCGAGCCTGCTATTGCGGCGGGGCGGCGAGCAGTCGAAATCGCCCGCGAGTTCGGCGACGATCGACTGCTCGTCGGCTCGTTGCTGGGGTTAGCGACTGCCCTCACGGCCATGGGACTCGATCAGGAATTGACGGGGGTGGCCGACGAGGCAGCCGCCGTGGCGCAACGGCTGGACGATGAGCTCCTCACCTCGCGCGTGAACGTCATGGTGGCGGCACGCGCATCGATCGACAACGACCTTCGACGACGGATGCTGGCCGCCAGTGTCGCGACGCAGAAGCGTCTGCGGCGGCAGCGCGTCGCCGGTCTCTCCCTGCTGGGATGGGCCAACCTTGAACTCACCTTCGGCGACCCCGAGACGGCGAAAGATATCGCACAGCAAGCGGTCGATCTATGCCGTTCGCTCGAGCCGACGATGCACGTGCGGTCGTTAGCGTTGCTCTGGAGTGCCTTCCTGCAAGCGGGCGAGACCGCACTAGCGCGCGCTACGGCACTCGAACAGCTCGAGCTTGCTACCCGCCTTCAGAAACCGTTAGACTCGCGTGGCGCCGTGACCGTGCTGGTCGCCTTGCAGCAGCCACTAGGAGACGCGGCGCTTGCGGCTCGGCTGTTAGGGTACTCGGAAGATGACGTCACGGGGCCGGCCGCCGGCCCCGTGCAAGCGGTCCTGACGGACCTGCGGGCACGCGCGGTCGCCGGCATCACCGCCGAAATCGGCGCAGCGGCGTTCGCGGCGAACGCCCTCGAAGGCGCGGCCTGGGACGAAGAAACCGCCTGTGCCGAAACGATGAAGCTCCTGCGATCCGGCAGCGAGTAGCGCGTTATTCGAAGCGATTAAACTCCGGGCGCAGATCCGGCTCGGGATGCGCCCACGTATCGCCGAATTCTGCCGCCAGCGCGGCCTGCTTGTCGGCCAGCATGGCCCAGTTGTACCAGGTCCCCGGATTCTGCGCGACCTCGATAAACGGCATCGGTGATCCGTTGCTGATCTGTACCTCGACGGCCGAAACCGTCGCCTTGCCGCCGCGAAAATCGTCCGCCCCGTGCGAGAGGAATAGGTCCGTGTCGACGTAGACGACATCGCCGGGTTTGGGAACGTCCATCGGCAGTGCGTCCCGCGCGTTAGGGTGAGCCGGAGACCAGCGTGAACGTCGACGGATCGACTTCGTAGTTGCCGGGTGCGACCGAATCGTTTGGATACGCGCAAATCACGCTGTTGTCGGGACCCCAGATCACGACCAAGTTGTCCGGCCCGCAGTCCGTCTGTTGAAGCCCGTAATCTTGCAGCAATTGCGCCCCCGGACTATCCGGTTCGACCTGATACGACGAATACACGATTTGGTTCTGGTCGTCCGCGATTGAGCCGAAGAGCAGCGCGCCGGTCAGCGCGGCCAGCGCGAACGGCCCCCAGAAACCTCCGCCCCAATAGGCCGGCGCTGAGCGCCACGCGACGCCGTGGTTCCAGCCCCATGCGCTCGACGGAGCGTGGGCGTTGCGGACGACCGGGCCATGGAATCGTCCTTGGTACGGTCCACCGCTCGTGTTCGGCGTGGACGGCGCGCGACGGTAGTTGGCGCCGCCTCCAGGCGCGGTCCTCACGCCCGGTCCCTGCGGCGTGACGGGCGTGCGCGGCGGCACGTATGGGGATGTGACGGGGGGCTGCACGGCGCGCCGCTCGACCGGCACCGGACGGGTGGTGATGTCGCGATTGAAATTGAAACCGCCCGATGATGGCGTCGCCACTCTGGGTTGGGAAACCGGAGCCGTGAACGTCCGTGCCGGCGCCGCCGGCGCGGCGTGCACCGGCGGCGGCGCGCCCGAGCGGCCGCCGTTTCCGCGCTGCTGAGCGGGTGCAGCGAGAGGTGCCGCGAGCACCAGGATCAGCGCGCAGGCCACGGGCGCACGCCGCATCATGACTTCACCTCGTCGAGCGTTCCGCGCACCGTGACGTAGGTGCCGTGCATCGTGTGCAGCAGCACCAGGATCTGGCGTGGCCCGATCCCTTCGCTCGAGCGCGGCAGATACTGCATGGCATCGGTCAGGTTCAGGAACACCGTTCCATGATCCAGCGCGATCTCGTGCGTCTTCCCGTGCTGGCGAAGCGTGGCCGCAAACGGCAAGCAGCGCTGCACGTCGCGCACGAACGAGCACGCCCCGGTCGTCACCTCGAGTACGCCTTTGTGATCGGCGCTGTGAATCCACAGCGTCTGTCCGGTCAGGCGAATCCGCACATCGCGATAGACGTGAATCGTGCCGTCGCTCTGCTGGATACGCGTCGTACCCTCGGCAATTGCCGGCAACGGCAACGTCAAGCACGGCGCGAACAGCGCGCAGACCAAGGCCGCAAGTCGAACTCCGGGCACGGGCGGTCCCCCTTTGATGATGAACGCCTACCCCGGTTTGGTCCGTCCGTACCAGGACCCGCCCCTCGGCGGGCGGGACCTCCGGCTACGGGCTATAGTCTGCCAGGCGCTGCACGAAGGTGATCGAGCCGACGTCCAGCGCCGCGACGCCGTTGATCGCGAACGGATAGGGTGCCGCAACCGGATCCGGGAGCTTCGTCATCGCGACCGTCGACGTACTGCCGGCGACCGGCTCCAGCGTGCCGATGAAGCTTTTCCCGGCGGTAACCGCGACACATTGCTGACCGAACAAGGGCTTCAGCCCGGCGAGATCCATCCACTCTCCCCTTTTGGCGAGCACGTCGCCGCGGCGAGGCTTAGATTGGGATGATCGCGCTTCCCGCGCTGGTCGAGGTCGTCGAACCGGCGTAGAGGCAGACCGCACGCGGCGGCAGCCGGATGCCGGCGACGGGCGTGCGGTAGAACGCGGCCTTGAACGCTCCTCCACGCGGAGGAACGATGCCGTACCCCATCAAGTTCGTGAGCTTGCCGGCGGCGGTGACGCCGACGACCTGCACGCGCACCGGCGCATCCGACTTTTCGGGTTGGAGCCCGGTCAGCGTCCCGACGAAGGTGCCGTTTCCGAGCGACTTGCACTCGAGCTTGGTCCTCCGAAGCACCGCGACTTGAAGCTGCACGCCGCCGAGAACTTTGACTTCGTTGTGCAGGTCGCTCGGCCGCGACGCGTTGCGCAGCACGGCCAAGCTTGACGCGTAGACGCGGATCGTGTGGTGCGAGCCGACGGCTTCATGCTGCGTCTGCTTGATGCTGACCGGGATGTCTTTCTCTTGCCCCGGGCCCAACTCGACGATCGGGTGACCGTGGTTGAGATCGACGATCCACGAAGCGGGGAGGCTCTCGCGCAGAACGCTCAACGCAAACTGTTTGGAGACCACCGGGCTATCGTTGCGAAGGTGGATGATCCCGGTGTTGGGCGCGCCCGGTGCGCCGGGCGAGCCGGCCGCACCGGCTTGGAAGTAGTCGATGTTCTCCTGTTGGCCGTCGCCGTCTTGATTCGCAAAGAACGTCTCGCCGGGCACGTGGTCGAGCCTGACCCGCACGCAGGTGTGGAAGTAGAAGATGCCCGCCGCAATCTGCGCCGGCGTCAGCGTGAAGTTCGGCGTCCAGTTGTAGTAAACGTCGACGTGACCGCCGGGCGGGATCGAGGCCAAGCCGGGGAAGGTGGCCGAGGTCACGGTGCCGAGCGGAATGAAGCCGTTCGAACCGTTGATTCCGACCCCGGGCGGATTGGTGATGTCGAAGTGCACCACGACGTTCGTGGCCGTGAGGCTGCCGTAGTTGCGGACGCGCGCGTAGAGCCGATTGACTTGTCCGATCGCCGGATCGTCGCCGTTTCCTGAGGGCACGGTTCCGCCCATGAGATCGGACCAGATCGGATAGCGGTAGGTGCCGTACCCGTTGACCGGACTGTCGATCCAGATGTCGGTCGTTTCATAGGTGTTGCCGGGCGGCTCGAGCCAGCTGTTGAGACCGACGTCGGGCTGACCCGATTTGTCGGCATACGCGACGTCGACGATGTAGTGATCGGGATCGGGGTTCGCACGCACGGTGATGTCGATGCCGTCCGAGCTGCTCTTGTAGGTGTCGCCGACGTGCCAGAGCGTGTCGGTCGTCGAACCGTTGTTCTCGACGAAGACCCACCGGAAGCATCCGTTGGGCGGGCAGTCATCGATGTTCGGATCGCCGCCCTCGACGACGCGTTCGATCAGGACGCCTTGGTCCGGTAGTCCGCTCGGACCGTGGGTGGTCGCGAGATCGTCGCCGAGCACATGATGCCGTACGCTGATCAGGTAGTAGAGCTTCGGGCCGCCGATTTTGAGGAACGCCTTGGCGGCTTGGAAATCGGGCTGTCCGCCCGGGGGCTGCTCCTCGGCGTAGAGCCCGACCGAAGCTCCGGCCGGCGGGTTGACGATTTTGTATTTGCTCGTCGGCAGCCAACCCGGATACGCCATGTTGGACTCTTTGTTGAAGACACCGGACTGGGCCGGGTACTCGCCGTCCATCTGCTCGAAGTCGCTGTTGTAGTTGCTGGGATGCCACGGATTGCCGGGGTTGGCTTGCATCTGGTGGCCCATCTCGTGTGCCCAGCGGCCCCACGACCGCGCCACGTCTTCCGACGGGTTCTCGCCGACGATCGAAGCGTGCACGTTGTAAGTGCCGCCGCCGGGCGGTGAGATCGAGACCGTGCTTGGATAGGTGATACCGCGGTAGAACCCGCCCGAGCGCGGATCTTCGAAATCGACCACGACGCCGTAGACGTTCGACCAGTTGATGCTCGTCGGCGAGGCCGCAACAGCATCGGTGACGAGCGTGACGATCGCCGCCAGCGACGACGAGTTCCCCGCGACGTCGATGTACGACGGACTCGTCTTCGGCATTTGAAACGGCCCCGCCGACTGGTACGCGAGGTTGATGTTTGTGTACGACGTGTCGTTGCCCCAGAGCGTGGCAATGTTGCCGAAGTTCGTTTGCGTCTGCGCGTTCGTGTAACGCGCACCGCTCGGGAAATCGCTGAAGGACACGCGCAGCACGACGAAGTTCACCGTGCCCGAGAGCGCGTGGACGCGCGTCGCTCCAGAGAGCAACGCGAACACCAACACCAGCGTGAACGCGAACAATTTGCGCATGACGACCTCCGACCCGTGGGGTCGGCCGCCTTGCTCGCTTTGCTTGGTTACTCCTCCTAGGAAGGCATGTGACCGGCATCACGACCGACGGCCTGAAGCGAGCCCGCAGAACCGAAGCTTTGAGATGCGACCACGCGAACCACAGTCTTAACTCCAGCTCTGCGCGCGCGTTCGATTGCACGCGTACAATGAACCGTGATGAATCGGGCAAGCCTTATCGGCTTTCGAACCGGCCTCGTTTTCGGTTGGCCGCTCCTCCACGAGCGCAGCATTGCCGGCGGGATCGTCTCTTGACACCGCCGCGGGAGACCTTCCTCGCCCGGCTCACACTGCTCACCTTCGCCGTCGCAGCGGTCGCAGCGATCCTGCTGGCATCAGCCGTCGAGGCGATCCACCAACAGCTGCACGCGCAGTTTGCGGCCGAGCGATGGCAGGTTGGGATCGCGACGACGATCGTGGTCGGGCTGATCTTCTGCGCCCTGGTCGCTTTGGCTGCCGGTGCGTCGCGCGAGATGGAACGCCGCCGCCGGGAAGCGCAGCGCTGCTTCGTTCAGACCCTCACCAGGCTGGCAGAAGCGGTCGATCTCCGCGACCCGTACACGGCCGGGCGCTCGCGGCGCGTGGCGACCTACAGCCGTCAGCTCGCGGTCGATTTGGGCCTCTCTCGGCGCGCCCTCGAAAACGTCGAGCACGCCGCACTGCTGCACGACATCGGCAAAGTCGGCGTGCCGGACTCCGTCCTCTTCAAAGCCGAGCCGCTCGATGACGTGGAGCGCCTGATGATTCGCGGCCATCCCGTCATCGGCGCCGGACTGATCGAAGGCATGTCCGCCATGTCCGAGATCCTTCCGTGCATCCGGCACCATCACGAGCGCGTCGACGGTCTCGGGTATCCGGACGGCCTGGCCGGCGAAGACATTCCGCTGGGGGCCCGTATCATCGCGGTCGCCGACTCCTTTGACGCGATAACGGCCGATCGACCCTATCGCCGCGGCTTAGACACCGAAGCGGCGACCAACGAATTGGTTCGCGGAGCCGGCACGCAGTTCGACGAGCGCTGCGTGGCGGCGTTCGTTCAGCTGATCCGCCGCGGCGAGATCGTTCCCTCGCCGCGCGACGCCGACGAAGTCCACTTCGCCCAACTCCCGGCGGCGCTGCCGCACCTACCCGTTATCGCGCGGTAAACGTGCTCGCCGCCGGGCGAAGCGGAGAACGTCGAGAAGCTAGCGGTGGCCGTAACCCTGGTTATGGTAGGGATCGCGCGCCACCGGATACTCGGGTTCCGGCACCCAGGCGTTGCGCTGGTAGCCGCGGTGATGCGAGCGGTAATACTGCGCCTCGTTTTGCGTGACGTAGTAGCGACGGTTGTCGCGCACGTAGTACGGATGGTTGTTGCTGTCGTAGACCAAGGCGCCGACGATCGCCGCTGCACCGGCGATGATGGCGGCGGTCGAGGCCGTGTCGGCCTTGGCCGGCGTCGGCGATCCAGCGAAAACCGCGAGGGTCAAAAGACCGCCGAGCGTGGCGGAAACCAGACGTGATGTCTTCATGTTCGGCATGTTCCCGCCGCACCGTGCCGCGTAACGGTTTCTCTGATCCTGGCAAGATTCTGGTAGACGACCCAGACCCAGGCCGATGCCGTAAGGGACGTTCCCGACGGGCTGCGAAATCGGCGCCGACATCACCGCCGCGAGGGAACCGCATGGAGAATCGGCCCACCGTGCCGCACGGCACCGCCGTCGCCGAGCTCAGCGACAAGGCACGCATCGACCAGATCAACGGCCGCGTGAGCGAGATGCAGCGTGAGTATCTGAAATGGTCGCGCAGCGCAAAACGCGGCTACCACTTCTGGAACGTGCTGACCGTGGTCTTCGGGGCCGCGGTTCCGGTGGTCGTGCTGGTGGCGCCGGCGGTCGGCTCGTCGGCAACCGCGCCGTGGGTGCCGGCGACAGCGGGCATTCTCGGCGCCGCGGCGACCTTGGCCAAGTCGATCGACTCGATCTTCAAGAATCACGACACCTGGCTGCGCAACAACAGCGCGTTCGGGAAGATCACCAGCGAGCGGTTTCTGTTCGAAGAACGCGCCGGGGTCTACAAGAACCTCAGCGATGCCGACCGGATCACGCTGTACGCGCAGCGGGTGAACGATACGATCGGTTCCGAGTCCGACCAGTGGACCGGAACCGAAAACGCCCCGGCGGCCGAGGCGCACGCCTAGCAGCCGGGAAGCCGTCGCCGGCGGCCCGCGCGTTAAGATCGAGTTTGGCTGGGGCGTTGCGGCGGAGCCGGTTGCGGCCGGACCGAAAGCCTGCGCTCAAAAGCGCGCACCGGGTGCGGTGTCGCGGTGATGAGAGAGGACGACGAGTGAGGCCCTCCGAGCGGCCGCCGGTGCTGATCCGGTGGATTGCGCGCCCCGACGCCTGTGCCGATTGCAAGCGGATCGCAGCCGGGTCGCCCTACGAACGGCTGCCCACGTGGCCGGGTCTGGGCGACACGCGCTGCGCGGTGTGCCGCTGCTCGGTCGAGGGAACGCGCGCCGGTAACGTCATGGCCCCCGCCACGGCGACGCCGGAAGCACGTCCGCCGCGGCCCGGCGCACTACCGCCGGCGCTGGAGGTTCCGGCCGCGGAAGTCGCGCCGCGGATCGAGACAGCGGTGGAACTCCCGGCGGCGGCCGCGGCAATCCCGGAATCCGCGCCGCCCGCGCGGACGGCCCACCTCGCGCTGCGCATCGCCCCGCTCGAACGTCGCTGGACGATCGCCCTGGGCGCGCTGATTTTCATCGCGATCGTCGCCGCCCTGATCGGGAGATGAGCAGCGAGACGAACCCGGCGTGGAAGTTCGACGGCGTGCGCGTGATCAAAGGCTGCGACCTCGATCCGAACACGCCGCAGACCGCCGGCATGAATCGCGCGGCAGCGATCACGACCGCCACCACCGGCGCCGAGAAGCTCTGGGCCGGTACCGTGACGATCGATCCCGATGCGCGTACCGGCGCCCACCATCACGGGCCGGTCGAAAGCGTGATCTACGTCGTCGCCGGCCGCGCGCGCATGCGCTGGGGCGCGCGGCTGGAGTACACCGCCGAAGCCGGACCGGGTGACTTCATCTTCGTACCGCCGTACGTCCCGCACCAAGAGATCAACGCCTCGGAGGGCGAGCCCCTCAGCTGCGTCCTGGTGCGCAGCGGCCAGGAACCGGTCGTCGTCAACCTCGACATCGAACCGGCCCCGGCCCCGGAAACGGTACGCTGGGTCGACGACCTGCACCGCTGAGGGCCGGTTCACAAAGCGGTGCACCGCCGCGCCCTTCCTTTTGCCATACGTCGCAGGCCCCACGGAGGGGGGCCCGCGTCGCCGGTTCGAACCCCAGGGACCAATGCTTGCGCTCCTTACGCTTCGAGCGACGCTCTGTTTTGCGTTCCTGGTGCTCGCACTGCAGCCGACGCCCGCTCTGGCGGGGCACATCGGCACGACCGAAGCGTCCTACGCGGCCGTGCTGCGCACGATCAATCCCAAGCTGCCCATCGAGCGCGCCCGCGCGTACGCGCGCTCGGTGATGGCCGACGCTTGGCGCACGCACCTGGACCCGCGTTTCATCATGTCGATCGTGACCGTCGAATCGCGTTGGCGCTCCAACGCCCTCTCGCGGGTCGGCGCGCGCGGCCTAGGCCAGCTGATGCCGCACACCGCGGCGACCCTCGGCGTGGACGCCTGGAATCCCGCAGAGAACCTGCGCGGCACGTCGCGTTACCTCTCCACGCTGATCAAGCATTTCGCCGGCCGCAAAGACGGCATCGCGCTGGCCATCGCCGGCTATAACGCCGGACCGCGGGCGGTCGAACGCTTCGGCGGCATTCCGCCGTACGCGGAGACGCAGAACTACGTCGTGCGCGTGCTCGACGTGTGGAAGGAACTGAAGCTTCGGGTCGGCCCCGCACCCGCGCCCCGCGCCCTTCCCGTACGGACACCGGAGGAACGGCAATGGCTGACCGCGGTCGACGCCGTCCTTCCGCCCGCTGCCCCGGTGAGGGCCACCGGAGCCATGGTCCCGTCCGCCTCGCCGGCGAGCGCCCCGGCAACGGCGGCGACGGTGCCCGACGACGCCGGCGAAGCGCTGAAAAACTAGGGCGTTTTGGTCGGGGCCGCCGTCGGCGGCGCCGTCGACGCGCTCGGGGTCCCCGGAGCTGCCGAACCGCTGCCGGCCGGTGTGGGCGTCGCCCGGGGATGCGGCAGGGCGTAGAGCGCAAAGATCGCCGGCCTATTCGCGATCAGCTTGAGCGGCGCGTCGGTGCCGGTGAAGAGGATCCGCTGGGGCGGCAGGGTCGGCGTCGGGCTCGGCGCGGCGGCCCCCGGAGCGAGGCTGGCGCCGCCGCTGGGCAGCGGCCCCGTCACCGGCACGTTGCCGGCCATCCCCGGCGGCCCGCCTGGGCGCAGAAACGTCCCCGGCGGCACCGATGGTGTCGCC